>ERZ724512.566-NODE-566-length-17080-cov-7.235947_pt1 | contig 17080 bp, 12 predicted proteins | sample MGYA00376045_ERZ724512 | MGnify/ENA primary metagenome ERZ724512 (study PRJEB28724, sample SAMN07190883) | activated sludge metagenome | isolation source: activated sludge of sewage treatment plant in Hong Hong | place: Hong Kong | collected 2016-03-17 ... | reverse complement strand
AGTTCGCCGCCGGCGTGGCGGCCAGCGGGGTCAGCGTGATCGGGGATCCGCAGGCACTGGCAACCCGGCCGAAGGCGGGCAAGAACGCCAAGTCCGCCGACCTGCCGATGGATGCCGCCCTGGCGGCTGCTGTGGCACTGATCGACCGGCAGACCCGGTCGGACGCCCCGCCGCCGATGTCGCGCCGCGCCGCGCTGCGAATGGCGCTGGGCCGGCGCTGACCGAGTGTCATCCGCCCCTGCACCCGCTGCCTAGACTTGATGGTCATGGAGTCTGCGATCACCCCCATCGGCGAGGGCGAGGTCCTTCTGCACGCGGGTCTGCACAAGACCGGCACGACGGCGCTGCAGGTGGCGCTCGCCGACGCCCGCGGTGAACTCGAGCAGCACGGGGTGCGCTACCCGGGCAAGGGTCTCTACCACCACAAGGCGATCCTCGCCGGCGCCGATCGGCCGTACGGCTGGCGCAACAACGGTGCCCGGATCACGCCGAAGAAGCACTGGAACCGGATGCTGAAAGAGGCTGACTTCGCCGGCCGCACGATCATCAGCAGCGAGTTCCTCGACGACATCGCCCCGGAGATCGGCGCCCGTGTGGTGGACGACCTGGGCGGTCGCGAGCGGGTGAACCTCGTGGTGACGCTACGCGCGATCGGCAACATCCTGCCGTCGGCCTGGCAGCAGGGGCTCAAGGCCGGTGTGACGACGCCCTACAACCAGTGGCTGAAGGTCATGTTCGAGGAGGAGCAGACCACCCGGGCTGAACGCTTCTGGTTCCGCCACGACCAAGTGGAACAACTGCGGCGGTGGTCGCAGGTCGTCGGCGCGGACCGCACGTACGCGGTCATCATCCCGGAAGGCGATCGCACCGCCATCTTCTCGGCCTTCGAAGGGTTGCTCGGGCTGCCCGAGTCGTTCCTGGCCACCCGTGAGCAAATCATTCAGAACCGGTCCATGACCGCGCCCGAAGCAGAGTTCGTCCGGCAGTTGAACAAGGAGTTGTCGGGGCGCATGTCCTGGGACGAGTACACCGTCATGGTGCGCAGAGCCCTCATTCTGAACATGGTCGAGAACCGCCGACCCGCCTCCGACGAACCGAAGATCGTGACGCCGGAATGGGCGGCTGACAAGGCCGAGGAATTCGGCCAGCGGTTCGCCAAGGGCATCGCCGAACTTGGCGTGAACGTCATCGGGGATCCGGCGGATCTGGCGCTGCGCCCGCGGGCCGCGGCCTCGGACGAGCCCGAGGTACTTTCCATCGACGCCGCGGTGGCCGGAGCGAGCGGCTTGGTGCTGGAGGCGCTGGCCGAGCGGCGAGCGTTGGAGGAGAAGCTCAAGACCGCGAACGCTCCCCAGCCCGTCCCACCGCGCGCCAAGCGCTGGACCGCTCGGGGTGCGGCACGGGCGCTCAAGCGAGGGTTCCGCAACTAGCATCTGCGCTTAGGGCGCCGGATCTGGCCTTCTTTGCGCGAAATCCCCCACGTCAGCTCTCGATGTCGAGTTCCTCCAGCGGGCTGACCTCCCGGTGCTCCACGGCGCCCACGTCTGGGTCGCCCAGCGCGGGATGCCCCTGCAAAGAGGTGGCGCATTCCTCCCGTATGCGCCGGCAGGCGTCGAGCCAGGCCTGCATCGCTGCGCCGGGAGTGGTGTCGCCGAAGTAGTAGCGGGTCCACTCCTGTCGCTGTTGCGCCAGCGTCTCATCACTGGTGACCCGGTCAAGCACATCCACGATCGCCGATGCCTGCTTCGGCTTCAGCAACTCGATACTGGCGATGAAGCCCTCGCTCGGGACCGGCGCGGCGGGGTTCGCGGGTTTCGTGACCACCACCGGCTTCCCAGTCGTCAGCCAGTCGATCACCACGGCGCTGACATCAGCGATACACACGTCGCAGACGTCCAACTGCCAGTCGAATGTGGGCGTGGTGTCGGCGAGGTGCCCGGCACCCGGATCGGCCAGGTTGGCGGCAGCGATCAGGGCGTTGATCTCGTCGCGGGCCTTGGCATGATCGTCGCTGAACAGGCCTGTGCGGGCATGGGGACGGAAAACCAGCCGGTACCGGGAGTCGGCCAGCAGCGCCTTGACCATGGGCACCCCGTGGGAAACCAGCGACGAATAGCGCATGCTCGGGCGATCGCCCTCGGTGGTCGGCGCATAGAAGACTACGGTCCGATCGTCCTGTGGCAGCGGCGGGGGAGTCGTCGCGCTCGGCACATCGAGTTGGGGACGGCCGATGCGGATGGTCTTGGCGTCCACGTCGTAGTTGATGAGGTTCGCGGCCAGCCGGTCGGCGGCGGCCTCACCGGCGATGAACGAGTAGTCGTAGCACTTGGTCTGACCCGAGACCATGTAGGACTTGTCGCTCTCGCCGTGACTGATGAACACGTGCAGCATGGTGTTGAAGCGCATCAACTGGAAGTTGCGGGTGTTCTGGTTGACGTAGAGCGCGGCGCTGAAGCGCTGCCGCTCGACGAGATTCTCCAGGTCCTCCACCCGGCCGGCATAGGCCACCGGCAGCGGGCATTCATCGAGGAGTTCCAGCGCGGCAGTCACCGAGCGGCACACAATCAGCACGGGTGCCTCGGCATCGAGTGCCTGCAACGGCTCGTACCACTGGCGCAACTGGTAGAGGTTCACCGGGCCATCGGCGTAGTACACGAGGGTCTGGAAGTGGTCCTCGGGCAGTGCGCGATCGCCGGTCTGGGACTGCCACTGCTCGATGGCGGGCTGCCCCTGGGTCATCACCCGGCGCACGGCCCAGTAGATCTGCTTGGCCTTACTTGGCTGCTTGGGGGAGTCGATGGCCATGGCGTCAGGAGCGAGCGTTGGCGCGGGCGAGGTCGTCGTCGAAGTCGATCTCGACGGCGAACAGGTCGGAGATGTCAACCGGGGTGAAAGCGATCCCGTGCTTCTCGATCGCGAGCTCGATGCCGCGTTCGAAGTAGTCCTGCTCGTCGCACTCGTCGAGGCACTCGACCAGGCGGGCCTTGTCCTTGCCGGAGATCAGGTTGATCCCCACGGCCTCGCCCAGGGCGTTCTGGACCTGCTTACTCAGTTCCTTCACGTGGCCGGACTCGTCGACGGTGTACTTCACCTCTTCCTCGGCGACCGTGGCGGTGTTCACGCAGATCACGTTGTCGCCGCGCAGGATGCTGGACTCCAAACGGCGCAGCACCTCTCCGTCGAACACCACGTCCCCGTTCATCCAGACCACAGGACCGCTGCCGGACATTCGCAGCGCCTTCAGCAGGCTCTTGGAGGTGTTGGTGGTGTCGAAGTTCTCGTTGTAGACGAACAGGCCGTCCGGGAACTCCTCCAGGATGCTCTCCAGTTTGAAGCCGACGACCGTGATGACCCGGGCCTGCTCGCCGAACACCTCGCTGATGTTGTCGCGCTGCTGACCCATGATGCTGCGGCCGTCGTCGAGCTTGGTCAGCGGCTTCGGCCACGGCCGGCCCAACCGAGTGCCCATACCTGCGGCAAGGATCGCCACCTGGATCGTCATCTGCGCTCCGTTCGTCGTCTCGTCCCATTGTGACGGTTGGCGGGGTCAGGTCGGCGCCTGCCCTCGCGCCTGCTCGCCATTTCGGTCACTCACGCGCCACCAGATGACCGAATCCTGACCAGAACCCGAGCCTGACGCGTCCGCTGCTACGTTTCGGAGCGTGGCGGCTGTCGTAGTGATCGGTGAAAGGGCGCCACAAATCGCCGATCTGCTGGGCGAGCCAGTGGCCGGGCAGGTGGCAAGCGCTGCTGATCTGGCCGAATTGCTGGCTCGTACGCCTGGCGACATCGTCCTGGTGGATGCTGAGCTCGACTGCTCGGGCCTTTACCCGATCGAGGATGTTTGTGCCCCACAGGGCACACGGGTGCTGGTCGGGGTCGGCGGCACTGCCCAGGTCCGGATCGCGAGCGGCGTCGTGGTCGGGGCCGGAACGTCACAGGCGCCCCTGGACTCCTCCAACGGCACGGCCGCTGGGTGCTTGCAGGTCGCCGAAGCCGACCGTCCTGCGCTCGATCACGCCCTGGCCCGCATCCCGGACGGACCCCCCGGGGCTTTGTGGGAGCAGGTGCTGAGCCTGCTGGTCATGCAGGCCGTCGAGGTCAAACCGGTCTACGCCGCGCCGTTCCGGATCGGCCGGGCGGTCGGACGCGACTCCGACCCGGTAAGGCTGCAGGCCCGGCGCTGCGCGCGCGGCGGCGACGGTTGGTTGTCCGAGCGCACCGTGCGGCCCCTGTCCCGTCAGATCACGCCGTGGGCAGTGAAAGCCGGCCTGGCGCCGACCACCGTCACGGTCGCCAGCCTGATTGTCGGGGCCAGCGCCGTGGCCACCGCGGTGCTGGGAACCCGATGGGGCTACCTGGCTACGGCAGTGCTCATGATCGTCTCGCTGGTGCTGGACTGCGTCGACGGCGAAGTCGCGCGCTGGACTCATCGCTATAGCCGGGGCGGCGCATGGCTCGACGCGGTTGGTGACCGCGTCAAGGAGTACGCGGTCTGGTTCGCCGTCGCCTGGGCGGTCGGGCAGCAGGACTTCTGGTTGCTGATCCTGAGTTGCCTGATCCTGTTCACGTCCAAGCACTTCCTGGACTACGGCTGGTCGTTGCGCTTCCCACCCTGGCGGCCGCGCGCCATTCCCATGAGCGCCGAACCGGATCCGTGGCAGGCAGCGGGCGTTGTGCCGCCGAGCGTCCGGCCGCCGTCGTGGCGACGGGTCCTGGGCATGCCGATCGCCGAACGCTGGCTGCTGGTTGCGGTCTTGTTGCCGCTGACCGGTCCGTGGCTGACGTTCTCAGTGCTGGTTGCACTGGGCGCACTGAGCCTGGCGTACACGGTGTTGACCCGGATCCGGTGGAGCCATGTGCCCATCGATCCGGTGGTGCGGCCGCAGTTGGTGGCGATCACCGACCCTGGCTTCCCGGCTTGGGAAGCCGACCGGATGCAGTGGGGTCCGGCAGCTCTGCTCGGTCTGCTCGTGATGGTTGCAGCCGCAGCCGGTGCGCCGTGGGTAGTGCTCGCCGGCTATGCCATCGCGCTCGGGCTGTATGGGGTGGCCTATGGCAGCGGCCCACGCGGCCGGCTGGGCTGGATGGCGCCGTCCGTGGCCCGGACCAGCGAAATGGTGATTCTGCTGGCTGTGGCTTGGTTTGCATCCCAGCCTGCTGGCGCCGCGGTCTTCGCCCTGCTGGCGGCCTCGGCTTGGCGGCACTACGACGTGATTTACCGGATTCGCAATCAGCAGGTCCTGCCCGACCGCCGGGGGACAGTGCTGTTGCTGGGCGCAGCTGGCCGGGTGCTGGTCGCGATCGTGCTGCTGCTCGTGTTCGGCTCAGGTGCGTGGTTGTGGTTCGCGCTGTACCTCGCCGTGGTCGCGGTGCTGGACTCGCTGCGCAGCTGGTTGATGGGCTAGCCAGATCGAAGGTGTCTGGCCTGACGGCGTCAACCCACGCCTGCTGAGGGGTCAGTTCACTTCACCGTGATGCGCCAGGCATCGCTGGGGTAGGCCTGACCGCGACCCGGCTTGCTGTAGGTGATCTTGCGCTGCTCGTAATCGGTGAGCATCGTTTCGATCCAGTACTCGCCCTTGGGCGTCCCGGCTGGCACGTCGACAATCGCGGAGTACGTTCCCCTGACTTCATCGCCGCTGTCAAGCGTGAGGTACCTGTGCCCGATCACATTCCAGGGATACGAGCTGTCGGGTTGCTTGTCGCCCAGCACGAACAACGACGACAGCTGTTTGTGAATCCCCGCCGCGTCATACAGGTCGAACTCGATGCGCAGCAGGGCTCCCTGTGAACTGTCGACCGTGCCATCCGGGCCCAGCCCGTGCACGCGCAGATCCCGCACCACAGGTCCCCGGTTCTCGTTGGGGTTGTTGAGGGTGAACCGCCCCGGGAACACCTGGGTGGTGGTCTTGCCGGCGAGGTCGGTGACCTTCACATGGACGTCGTAACTGCCCGACCACGCGTACTTCCCAACGCTGGCTTCGGCAGTCTGCCAAACGCCGTCGTTCAGGTTGCCCGAGACGCGGGTGATGCGGCCCAGGGAGCCTTTGCCCTTCTCGCCCTGTTCCTCGCCCTGTAGCCAAGCCTCGACCGCGTAGATGCCAGTGTCGTCTGCCAGTCGCAGCGTGAAGCCGCCGCCGTTGCTGTAGTAGTCCGGGACGGCGCGGTTACCTTCACCCGTGCTGTAAGGCACCATCTCGCCGCCGCCGTCACCGCCGAGGATCCGCGGCGCGCGCGTGTCGTTGCGGCAGTTCTGCTGAATATCGCTGTCCACGGCATCACATCCGTTGCTACCCGAGGCGCCGTCGAAACCGTCGGTACCGCGCTCGCCGATCAGCCAGTCGCCGGCGGAACCCCCGTGCAGGGTGTCGACGCCCCGATAGCCGCGGACCTCGTCGCGGCCGCTCTGGCCAGTCACGCTGTCGTCGCCGAGCCAGCCGTCCATGACGTCGTCGCCGGCCCCGCCCTTGATCGTGTCGTTGCCGCTGGAACCGTTGATGGTGTCCTTACCCGGCCCGCCGAGTACCACGTCGATCTGGGTGCCGCCGGTGATCGCGTCGCTGCCGCTGCCGCCCAGGAGACGATTGCGGCCGAACGTGCCACGCATGGTGTCGTTACCTGGCCCGCCGACCGCTAGGTCGTTGCCGCCATCGGCGTGGATCGTGTCGTGTCCATGGCCACCGAGCACTTCGTCGTCGCCGAGCCCGGCCAGGATGATGTCGTTGCCACCCCGTCCGTCGATGGTGTCGTCGCCGCCGAGTCCGCAGATGATGTCGGGCTCCGGCGTACCGGTGAGGACGTCGGCTTTGTTCGTGCCGACAATGCTGCACTGGTGGCCGTTCACCGTCGTGACCGGCGACTTCGCCACCGCCGTCGCTTGAGCCGGTACAACGGTCAGGCAAAAGGCCAGTGCGGTTGTGCAGAGTAGCGCGCTGGTGCGCAGCATTAAGCCCCCTCAGGTGTTGATCTTGTGGTGCCCGCTGCGAATCCGAACGAAACTGACTGTGTGGAACTTCACAGTGGAGTTTCGGGGAGTGCCATGACGTTCACCGTTTGGTGCGCAACGGTGCAAGATTCTCAGAAGGGTGAAGCGGCGGGTCTGGGCTAGATCACCGGCGGTCGGCCGTACCGGGCCATCTCCAGCACCGTCGACCACTGCAGCGGCCGCCGTGGGCCCGGGTCCTCGCGCCAGCCCTCCCGGAAGCCACCCCACCACGCGCGCCACGCGTCTGGATCGCGCCGCGAGCGCAGCCGCTGGACAGCCGTCCAACTCGCGACATAGGGCACACCCACCGGCCACGGGAGGTTGCGCCGCGCCAGCCAGACCCGGTTGCGGGCGTTGAGCCGGTAGTAGTCGGCGTGCCGGGTGGGGTGCATCACCGGGTGGCAGGCCGTGATGTCACCGGCGTACCAGACGATGCGCCCGCTGTCCCAGACTCGCCAGGCCAGCTCGATGCCCTCGTGGGCGTACCAGAACGATCCTGGCCAGCCGCCTGCGCTGTCGAACACCTCACGCGGGATGGCAACTGCGCCCTCCCACAGACTGAACACTGCGCTGGAATGCCGGGGGTTGCCCTTGCGGGTGCGTGGAATCCAGCGCGTGGGGTCGTCCTCGGACTCCGGATCGGTCACCCGCGGCTGGATCAGCCCGAAGCGCGGGTTCTCGGCGAACTTCTGTGCCATCCGCAGCAGCGTGTCCGGCTCAGGCAGCCAGGCGTCGTCGTCGAGGAAGAACAACATCGGTGCAGTCGTGGCCGCGGCACCGGCATTGCGCCCGGCGGGGATTCCGACGTTCTCCGGCAGCGCGAGAGCGCGCACACCAGCCGGCAGGTCGACCGGCGCCCAACCGTTGCCGACCACGACGATGTCGGTCGTCACGCCCTGCTGGGCGAGCACGGAGTCAAGTGCTCGGCGCAACTCGGCGGGACGTTGTCCCTGAGTGAGCAGGACGACGGCGAAGTCGGTGAGCATCAGCTCACACAGATGCTTTTCTCGGCCGTGGAGGGCGACGAGGTGTCGGTCGGGTCTTTCTTCTTCTTGGTCACCACCGGCACAACGCCGGAGTAGTCCTCGCCGACCTTCAGCACGAGCACGCCGTCTGTGCGCTGGATGACCTTGCTGGCCGTGGCGCCCGTCGCGTAGGTCAAGGTGCGGGCGGCCTCGGCGCTGTCGGCACCGTAGGAGACCGTCGTCGTCGCTGTGTTGTTCTTCGCGCCCTGCGTGCCGACCACCTGGTAACCCTGCTTGGTGAGATCCTTCGCGACCACATCGGCGAATCCCGGCGTAGGCGTGCCGTTGACGACCAGCACCTGGATGTTCTCGGGCGGCACCGTCAAAGCTGTCTGGCCGGGCGGCACCGTCGCGGGCTCGGGCCACGGCTGATCGTGAATGATCGCGTTGAACATCTTGTTCGCCTTGGCCTGGTCCCACGAAACCGTCGAGCCATCCGCGTTGTAGACGAACGGCACGGTCACGAACGTGACGTCGGAAGGCCGAATCCCTGTCATCGACTCGGCGATCGCCTGGATCGTGTCGATGTCCGACAGGCTCTTGTCCGTGGACAACGACTTCGTGCCGGCATCGAGCAGGTTGAACAGCTTGATCGGATTGGTGATCACGCCGGCGCTGGTGATCTTGCGGATCATCGAGCCGATGAAGTCCTGCTGACGCTGAATGCGCTGGATGTCGCTGCCGTCGCCGAGGGTCTCCCGGGCCCGCACGTAGGCCAGCGCGTTCTCGCCGCTGACCGTCTGCTTGCCGGCGGGCAGCTTGAGCCCGGAGTTCGGGTCGTCGACCGGCTGCTCGAGGCAGATCTCGACTCCGCCAACTGCGTCCACCATGTCCTTGAACCCGTTGAAGTTGACGACGATGAAGTGGTCCACAGAGATCCCGGTCAGTTCTTCGACGGCCTTGACCGTGCATCCGGGACCGCCGATGTCGAACGCCTCGTTGAAGCGGCCCGTGTAGCCGCCCTGCTGCACGCCGCGGGAGTTCTTGCACATCGGCAGGGTCACCAGTGAGTCGCGCGGGATGCTCATGCCGGTCACCCGAGTCCGGTCCCCGGAGATGTGGAACAGCAGAGTCGTGTCACTGCGCTGACCCTCGATGCCCGCGTTCGTCGAGTTCCCGTACTTCTTGCTGCCCTTGATGTCACGGGTGTCCGAGCCCATCACGAGGATGTTGATGGGCTGGCCGGCATTTGGATCGGCGGCAGGCCGTGGCTGCCAGTTGTCGCTCGGGTCGATGATCGTGATGTTCTTGCCGAGTTGATCGCGCAACGCCGCCCCGGCAGCGGCCGCACCGGTCGCCAGCAGAACCATCACGGAGGCAATGCCGGCGAGCACGCGCGGCCAACGGCGGCGTCGTGCCATCTGCATTTCCCCTCTCGACTGGTTCTATCAAGCGTACCCGTACGCCGGGCAGGCTAATGATCGTTGGATGTCAGGACGCGGTTCGGCGTTCCCGGTCAGGAACGCGTTTGAACCCAGCCGTCCGATATCCGAACGCTTTGATGACGATTCGGTCGCGAGGCCCGGATATCCCGTGCCCGGCCCGCATCGCCCGGCAGCGTGGTCTCGGTAACGAAAGGTAGGTGCCTGCGTGCGTGTCCGCTTCCCCCTCGCGCTCGTGATCGTCCTGGCGGCTGGTCTCCTGCTGCCCGTGACCGGCCTCCCCGGACTGGGACCGAAGCCGGTGCCGACCCGGGTGCAGACGCTGGACCTGGCCGCCATGGCACCGTCCGGAGGCCGCGGCATGTCCGGTGTCGACCAGCCGACCGCTGCTCAGAGCCAGGTCGTGGCGACCAAGCCCTTCGGTCTGGTCGGGCTTTCCTGGGACACCCCGCCGCCGGCCGGCTCCATCGTGAAGGTGCGGGTACGCGAGCAGGACGCCTGGACCGCGTGGCTGCCCATCCCGTGGCACGACGACCACGGCCCGGACCCGGACAGCGCCGAAGGCGTCCAGGCCCGTTCCGGCACCGACCCGATGCTGACCGGGGAGTCCGACGCCGTGCAGGTCTGGGTGCAGACCCCGGACGGCCAAGCCCCGCCCAACGCTCAGGTGCACCTGGTCGATACCGATGACGTGGGCGTGCAGCAGACCTCGCTGGCGCAAGCCAGCGCCGCCCCGGGGATGCCGCAGATCATCACCCGGGCGCAATGGGGTGCCGACGAGAGCATGCGCAACCGCGGACCGATCTACTCCTCGGTCGTCAAGGTGGGCTTCGTCCACCACACGGTCTCCAGCAGCACGTACACCGCCGACCAGGCCGCAGCTCAGGTGCGCAACCTCTACGCCTGGTACACCAAGGGCCTGAAGTACTCCGACATGGCCTACAACTTCCTGGTCGACCGCTTCGGTCGGTTGTACGAGGGTCGCTACGGGGGCATGGACCGGCCGGTGGTCGGTGGGCACACCGCGGGGTTGAACAACGACTCCTTCGCGGTCTCCGCGATGGGCAACTTCGAGGAGTTCAACCCGTCCTCGTCCGACATGGCCGCGATCAAGGAATCGATCGCGAAGCTGATGGCCTGGAAACTCGGTTTGAGCGGGCGCGACCCGGGCGGCAAGGACACCCTGCTGAGCACCGGTTCGCTGAACAGCGGGTTCTGGGAGGCAGGGGAGACCGCCACCCTGAACCGCGTCTCCGGGCACAAGGACGCCGGCAACACGGCATGCCCGGGCAAGTACTTGTACGCGCAGGTGCCGGCGATCCGGGCGCGTGCTTCGCAGATCTTCAAGAACGGCGGCGGGGGTGGTGGGGGAGTGGCTGACATTCCCGACCTCATCACTCCGAATCCCGTCACTAACGAGTTCAACTTCCGTGGCTCGGGGTACGGCGACGGCGTCGGCGTGCCGCGCGCCGGCGTGCTCGGGCAGGCCCGCGACGGCAAGAAGGCGGCCGGAATCCTCAAGCACTACCTCGCCGGCGTCTCGGTGGGCAAGGCTGCCGACGACCGCATCATCCGGGTGGCGTTGGGGACGCCGAAGCGAACGATCGTGGATTCGCAGTCGTTGGGCAAAGGCGGCGGCGCGATGCGAGTCGGGAAACTGGCTGGCTCTGCCAGTACCGTTGCCCGCTTGCAAGCCAGCGGCGACAGCGTCGTCGTCGAGCGCAAGCAGGGCAAGAAGTGGCAGCGCATGAGCACGGCGCCGAGGGTGCGCATCCGCTGGGCTGGGACCCGCACGGCCGGGAAACTGGGTTCGGCGCCCACCGCGGTCCGCATCGGTGCGGATGTCTTGCGGCACGGTTCGGTCACCGCCACGGTCGTCTCCGGGAGGCTGCGGCTGATCGCCTCATTGCGCCTCGCGGACGAGTACCTGCCGTATTTGTCCCTGGTGCCACGGAACTGGCCGGAACAGGCGCAGCGGGCCATTGCCATTGCCGCGCGCAGCAAGGCGCTGGCCGCGCAGTACGACTCCGCCTGCGGGTGTCACCTGTCCGACTCCGGTTTCCTCGGGCAGAAGGCCATTGCGCAGAAGGGCTACCGCACGTGGCGCAAGGCGGCCAGCGGGAGCCTGGCGCTGACGTACAACGGCGCCCCGATCGACGTGCCGCTGTTCGATTCCTCCGGAGGTGCGACCTCCAACGCTTCCGACGTCTGGGGCAAGGATGTGCCGTGGCTGAAGAGCGCCGAGGACCCGTGGAGCCTGCAGGCAAAGAACACGCAGTACGCCAGTTGGGACCAGCAGACCCGCCCGCAGGTCGATGTGGCAAAGGTGTTCGGGCTGTCCGACGTCGCGCGGCTGGATCTGCGCACCCGGCTCACCGGGGGAGCAGTGGCCACCGCGATCGCCACAAGTTCGTCCGGTCAGACAGCGACGATCACCGGTGAGCAGCTGCGCGTGCAGTTGCAGCTGCCGTCGGCTTACATCGCCCGCGCGGTCGACCCGGCGCCGGTTTCGGCAACGGCTCTGTCCGCCTCGCTGAGCGGCGGTCGCAAGGGTACGCCGGTGGTGGCCCAGGCCACCGATACCACGGTGGTCGCGCTCGCTGCTGCCTACGCAGGGACGCAGGGCCGCCCGTTGTTCGTCGTGGGCAGCGGTGGACCTACGACCGCGGTGCGCAAGGCGTTGCGAGGCAAGCGCATGACTGTGGTCGGTGGGTTCAGCGCAAAGGCCCTCAAGACTCTGAGTCGCGTGGGTTCGGTGCGGCGGGTGACCGCTGGTGACGCGCCAAGCCTGTCGTTGAAACTCGCATCGGCGGCGGCTGGATCCAGTCGCCGCGTGGTGTACGTGGTCAGTTCGGGCAATGCCACGGCGATGGCCAGCGCCGCGATGGCAGCCGCTCGCTCCCGGGGTTACCTGCTCGCGGTGTCCAAGACACCGTCCGCGACGGCGGTGAAGTTCACCAAGGCGCACGCCAGCAGAACGGTCGTGGTCGCGGGTAAGAAGGAGATCTCCAACGCTGCCGCTTCGGTGCTGCGCAAGCCCGTGCGGTTGGGCGCGCAGAACCCCGTCACCAGGTCGTCACGGCTGGCCGCTCTCGGGCCGCGCCATGGCCAGGCGATCCTCGTCGATGCCGCCCGGCCGATGGCCGCGGCTGCGGCGGCAGCGAGTCGGCAGGCGGTGCTGTTCGTGCAGGGCAGCGCGGGCAAAGCCGTGAAGTTCGTGCAGTCCAGCCCGGCCATCGCAGTTCTGCGCTCGGTGGGTGCTGATCCGTCGGTGGTCTCGGCCGTCCGCCGGGCGTGAATGTCCTCTCGTGACGGGCGGCCCCCGGCACGCCCATCCGTGAGCATTCCGGGCATCCGTTAGTGCCGCGGGCGGGTTTATGGCGCCCTGCATGCTCACCGATGCCGAGAATGCTCACGGATTGCGGCTTCACCCGCTTCTGGCCGCAACGGCCGTGATCGATTCCCCGTCACCCGGACCCAGCACCACCGAGCCACCGACGGCCAGCGGGGCAGCGACCAGCGCCAGCACCCCGGTCAGGTCATTCGGAACAAGCTCGGTGCCCAGTCGCCCGCCGACCTCCAGCCCGACTTGCGACGCGTAGGCACTCGCCCGCTCGAACAACTCCAGCGCGGACAGCCCCGGCATCCCGCCCGGCTCGACGGGCGGCAGCATCAGTGCATCAGGCATCCCGCGCACGTCCGCGGGGAAGAACCAGTCGGCGCTGACCCCGGCGGGCGCGGGCGCCATGCCCAGCGGATCGGCGACCACCACCATGTCGCCGTCCGGACCCACCACGAAATCGCCGTCGTTGCCCAGGACCAGATCGGCCCCGGCCTCCCACACCGCGACGCACCACACGGCAGCCATCCAGTGCAAGGGAACCGACACGGCCACTCGTGACCGGGCGTCCACGTCGGCTTCCAACCGCAAGAAGTTGACGGTCTTCGTGACCCAGTTGTCGAACGTGGCGCGGGATAGTTCCACCCGGCCCTGCGTGCAATCCGTCACGAACGGCAGGCCCGGGTTCTCGCGCAGAGCGGCGAGCCGGGCGGCGGGCAGGGTCATGGTGTCCCATCGTAAGTGGCACGGCTGGCAGACTGACGGGCGTGCTTGAATCGATCCTGCTGGTCGGCGGCAAGGGGACCCGCCTGCGCCCGCTGACGATCAACCATCCGAAGCCGATGCTGCCGGTGGCCGGGGTGCCGTTCACCGAGCACCAGGTCGCGATCGCGCGGGCTGCCGGGGTCACTCGGATCGCGCTTGGAACGTCCTATCGGGCGGAGGTCTTCAGCGACTACTTCGGGGACGGCAGCAACTTCGGCGTGGCGCTGGACTACCGCGTCGAGGACGAACCGTTGGGAACCGGCGGCGCCATCCGCAACGCCGCCGACGCCTTGACATGTGGTCCCGACGATCCGGTGGTCATCTTCAACGGCGACATCTTGACCGGCCTGGACATTCGGGGGCTCGTCGCTGCGTGGGAGAAGGCCGACGCCGATGTGGCGCTGTATCTGACGCGAGTCGAGGATCCGCGCGCGTTCGGGTTGGTGCCCACCGAGGGCGAGCGGGTGACGGCATTTCTGGAGAAGCCGCAGACACCCGAGGAGATCGTGACTGATCAGATCAACGCTGGCTGCTACGTCTTCCGGCGCCGGGTGATCGATGAGATCCCGGCTGGGCGTCCGGTGAGCGTGGAGCGGGAGACGTTCCCAGGGTTGCTCGCAGCGGGCCGGGTCGTTGTCGGACATGTCGATCCGGGCTACTGGCTCGACCTTGGCACACCGTTGGCTTTCGCCCGCGGCAGCGCCGACATCGTGCAGGGCCGGGTGCATTCGCCTGCCTTGCCTGGCTCGGTCGGGGACTGCTTGATTCTGGATGGCGAGGTCGCGGGTACCTGTGATGGCGGCACGACCGTCGGTCGTTCGGCGCAGGTGGGTCAGGGGTCCCGGGTCAGCGGATCGGTGCTTTTCGACGGCGCGATGGTGGGCCGCGACTGTGTGATCGAGGACAGCATCATCGGAGCTGGAGCGGTAATCGGCGACGGCACGGTTTTGCACGGCGTTGTCATCGGCGACGGGGCGGCGATCGGTGCCCGCAACGAACTACGGGACGGGGTCCGGGTGTGGCCCGGGGTCGAACTCCCCGAGTGCGGCGTGCGGTTCAGCTCCGATCAGTGATCGAGTCTTGTCGCGAAGTTGCCCGCGCTGTCGCGATGTAGTCACGACACGCCGAGGTAAACGCCGACAACGCGACAGAACTGGCGTCACCGCACAAGCCAGTGGTCGCCGATGTCCGCGGGCGGCCGATCTGCCGGTTCCGCCGCCGGCCAGCCCACCGCGACTGCCCCGAGCGGCTGCCAACTGGCCGGAATCCCCAGCGCCGCCTGCACGACCGGCGGACAGAACACGGTGCTCGAGATCCAGGCCGAACCCAGACCACGAGCAGCGAGCGCCACGAGCAGGTTCTCCACCGCCGCGCCCCCGGCGACCAGGAACAGGTCGCGTTCGAAACCGCGCCGCCGGGCGTCCGGGTACTCATGCGCCGCCCCAGCCAACTCGCTGAAGGCGAGGACGACCTCGGGGGCATTCCAGAGCACGTCACCACGGCGCAACCGCCGCGCGATCGCCTCCTCGCTGAATCCATCGGCACGTAGGTCGGCGGTCCATTGATCCCGCATCGCCTGCAAGATGGCGGTCCGGGAGTCGCGCAGCCACACGAATCGCCAAGGCCGGGTGTGATGCGGGGAGGGCGCTGTGCACGCCGCGGCCACCGCCTCTTCCAGCAACTCCCGAGACACGGCGCGATCGGTGAAACTGCGCACCGTGCGCCGGCCCGTCACCGCCGAGAGTCGGGCTTCGGCGGTCCCGAGCGCGAAGAGGTCATCCTCCGAATCCCGCACGAGGTCGCTTGCCCCACCGTGGCCGGTCAGCGACAGGCCACGCACAACCGCAGCCGGCGTCCGGCCGGTCTTGCCCTTGACGAGATCGGCCGCTGCGGCGATCTCATCGATCATTGCGACCTCGGTCATCTCCAGCGTCTGCCCGCGGTCGTCAGGAGTGCCACGCAGGTCCACCAACGCGGGCAGCCCCGCAGCTCCGATCGCGAAGTCGGTCACCCCGATCCGCCAGGGCCGGCCTGCGGAATCCGTCACGACCACCGGCATGCCGAAGGCCTCGGACAGCACGGCTGCCGAAGCGTCGGGGTCGCGCGGCAGCCGCAGCGTGCGCGGGGTGTTGGACCGGTCCACGCCGGCCGACGCCATCACGATCCCCAGGTGGTTCTCCACGATCTGCAGATCCCCACGGCGGGCCACGACTCGCACGGTGTCTGCGGCCACGGCGGCGTCGCGATCGTCGGCCCACTGCCCCTCGGCCTTGCTGATGACCTTGGAACTGATGACCAGGATGTCGTCAGCCTGCACACCGACCGAACCATCCGGCCAGCGCAGGTCCGCGAGGGCGGGCGCAAGCAACGCCACCAGATCTGTGGTCTCGTCGACCTCGGGCAACCCGGGGACGGCGACGACCTGCATCACAGCACCAACTCGACGGTCTCTCGGGCCAGCCTGGCTGCTGTCTGGTCGTCGGTCATCAAGGTCGAGGTTGCCAACGCCGCCCGGATGCCCTCCGGCGCCGGGTCACCGAGTTCGTACACCCAGCCGTCGAGAATCCCGCCGTCGGAGCGCGTGCCGTAATGGGCAGCCACCGCCGCGGCGTCCGGCTCCACCCCGATCACGCGCAGGCAGGTGTCGGCCATTCCCTTGACCGGACGGCCACCGATGATCCCGGAGACCCCGACGACCGGCGCTCCCGTGGCGCGCACGGCGTCCCGTATCCCTGGCACGGCAAGGATCGGACCGATGCTCACCACCGGATTGGACGGGGGCAGCACGATCACATCCGCCCCGGCGATCGCCGCCAGCACCCCGGGCGCAGGCGCGGCCTCATCGATCCCGATGTAGCGGAACTCCCGCACGGGCAGACCAGCTCGGTGTTGCACCCACCACTGCTGGAAATGCATCGCCACCGGCCCGTCCGCCCCATCCACGACGACGTGGGTCTCCACCCGGTCGTCCGTCATGGGCAGCAGCGTCACCCCGGGCTGCCAGCGCTGGCACAACGCGGCCGTGATCTGGGAGAGCGGGAACCCGCCCTGCAGCAACTGCGTGCGCACCAGATGGGTCGCGATGTCCTTGTCGCCGAGCGTGAACCACAGCGGGTCGAAGTTGTAGGCGCGCAGCTCGTCGAGCACCCCGTAGCTGTCCGACTGGCGCCCCCAGCCCTGGCTGGTGTCGATGCCACCGCCGAGGGTGTACATCACGGTGTCCAGGTCGGGGCACACCTTCAGCCCGTGCAGCCAGATGTCGTCAGCGGTGTTGCCGATGACGGTGATCTCGGCGTCCGGGTACGCAGCCCGCAGCCCTTGCAGGAAGCGGGCGCCGCCCACCCCGCCGGCCAGCACTGTGATCCGCATTCGATTCCTTCCTACTGACCAATCATGTCCGGGGCCGGTCCGGGCGACGCCCCGGTAACCGCAGCCCCGTCTCACCTCGAACAGTCTGGTTCGGTGCGTCCTTTACGCTTCTTGCGTGACTTTACGGCGGGTGCTGGCGCGGGCCGAACGGGCGGCCGCCCTCGATACCGAGGAGGTCGCGCAACTGTTGACCGCCCGCGGCGATGACCTG
>ERZ724512.549-NODE-549-length-17258-cov-6.687380_pt1 | contig 17258 bp, 19 predicted proteins | sample MGYA00376045_ERZ724512 | MGnify/ENA primary metagenome ERZ724512 (study PRJEB28724, sample SAMN07190883) | activated sludge metagenome | isolation source: activated sludge of sewage treatment plant in Hong Hong | place: Hong Kong | collected 2016-03-17 ... | reverse complement strand
AGATCTCGACGCTGGCCATGAGTCAGCAGCGTACCCAGATGGGTCCTCAGGAGTAAGCGGTCACCGGTGCACAGGTGCAGTGCAGATTCCGGTCGCCGTAGGCGTTGTCGATTCGTCCCGTGGGGGGCCAGTACTTCGCATCCGGGCCGGCCGGGAACACCGCACGCTCCCTGGAGTAGGGGCGGTCCCACTCGCCGACCACGACCGCCGCGGTGTGCGGTGCGTTGCGCAGCGGACTGTGCTCAAGCGGCATCCCACCAGCGGCGACCTCATCGATCTCGGCCCGGATCGCGATCATCGCGTCACAGAACCTGTCGAGTTCGCGCAGATCCTCGCTCTCGGTCGGCTCCACCATCAGCGTCCCGGCCACCGGGAAGGACATGGTCGGCGCGTGGAATCCGTGATCGATCAGTCGCTTGGCCACGTCGTCGACCGTGACGCCGGTGGACCGGGTGATCTCACGCAGGTCCAGCAGGCACTCGTGAGCCACGAGCCCGCCCTCGCCGGAGTACAGCAGCGGGTAGTGGTCGCGCAGGCGCCGGGCGACGTAGTTCGCCGAAACGATCGCGACCTTTGTGGCTTCGGTAAGCCCGTCGGCACCCATCAGGCGCACGTAGGCCCACGGGATCATCAGCACACCGGCACTGCCCCAGGGTGCACCCGACACCGGACCCTGTCCCTGCGGGCCGGCATCAGCAACCAGAGGATGGCCCGGCAAGAACGGTGCGAGGTGTTCCTTCACTGCGACCGGCCCCACGCCGGGGCCGCCACCACCGTGCGGGATGCAGAAGGTCTTGTGCAGGTTGAGGTGCGAGACGTCGGCCCCGACGTCCGGCAGTCGCACCAACCCCACCAGGGCATTCATGTTGGCGCCGTCGACGTACACCTGCCCGCCGGCCGCGTGCACGACCTCGCAGATCTCACGCAGTCCGGTCTCGAAGACCCCGTGAGTCGACGGGTAGGTCAGCATGATCGCGGCGATGGCATCCCCGTGTTCGGCGACCTTTGCGCGCACGTCGTCGATGTCGACGTCCCCGGCGTCCGTGCATCGCACGACCACGACCCGCAGACCGGCCATCACGGCGCTGGCGGCGTTGGTGCCGTGGGCACTGCTGGGTACCAGACAGATCGTGCGCTGGTCGTCACCACGGGAGCGGTGGTACCCGCGGATCGCGAGCAACCCGGCGAACTCCCCCTGCGACCCCGCATTCGGCTGAACGCTCACCCGGTCGTATCCGGTTGCGGCCGCGAGCCAGCCTTCGAGATCCCGGATCATCTCCCGGGTCCCCGCCGATTGTTCGATCGGTGCGAAGGGGTGCAGACCTGAGAACTGCGGCCACGTGAGAGCTTCCATCTCCACGGCGGCATTCAACTTCATCGTGCACGACCCCAGGGGGATCATGGTCCTGTCCAGGGCGAGGTCCTTGTCGGACAGCCGGCGCAGGTACCGCATCATGGCCGTCTCGTTGTGGTACGACCGGAATTCCGGATACTCCAGGATCTCGCCGGTACGGATGACATCCGACAGGAGACGCGACTGGCCAGCCACAGGCTGCGCACCGAATGACGCGAGCACGGCGTCAACATCGGCGTCGGTGGTGCGCTCGTCACACGTGATCCCGACCGCGCCCTCGAGCATCCGCAGGTCGATCCCCCGGCCAGCGGCGTCAGCCACCACGCGCTCTGGATGGTCGTGGAGCACCACCACCGTGTCGAACAGCGATTCGTGCAAGACCTCGGATCCGTGCGCCCGCAGTGAGTCGGCCAGCGTGCAGGCATGAGCATGAACCCGCTGCGCGATGCCGCGAAGACCCTGCGGCCCGTGGTACTGCGCATAGAAGGCGGCCACAAGGGCCAGCAGCACCTGGGAGGTGCAGATGTTGGATGTCGCCCGGTCCCGCCGGATGTGCTGCTCGCGGGTCTGTAGCGCGAGCCGCAGGGCAGGCTGACCGTTGGCGTCGACGCTGACACCCACCATGCGGCCCGGCAGTTGGCGCTCCAAGCCGCTGCGCACCGACATGAAGGCCGCGTGCGGCCCACCGAACCCCATCGGGACACCGAACCGTTGCGCGGATCCCACCACAACATCGGCACCCATATCCGCGGGCGCGCGCAGCAGGACGAGCCCCAGGAGGTCGGCGGTCACCGTCAGCAGCGCACCCGCCTCGTGCGCACGGCTCGCCACGGCGCTCAGGTCGCGGACCGCGCCGGTCCCCGACGGGTAGCCGACGAGCACTCCGAAGCAGTCGTCGGGCAGCTCGTCCTGCGAGGTGTCCAGCAGATGAAGGCGCACACCGATGGGCTCGGCCCGGGTCTGCAGGACAGCCAGTGTCTGCGGATGCAGGTCGCGGTCAACCGCGAAGGTGTCCCCGCGACCCACCCGGTGGGCCAGTGCCATCGCCTCGGCCGCCGCGGTCGGCTCGTCCAACAAGGAGGCGTTGGCCACCGGAAGACCGGTGAGGTCGGCCACCAACGTCTGGAATGTGAGCAGGCCCTCGAGACGGCCCTGTGAGATCTCGGGCTGGTAGGGCGTGTACGCCGTGTACCACGCGGGGTTCTGCAGCACGTTTCGGGTGATCACAGGCGGGGTCACAGTGTCGTGATACCCCAGGCCGATCATGCTTCGACGCGACACGTTACGTGCTGCCAGGCCGGACAGGGCGTCCAGGACCTGAGACTCGTCAAGCGGCTCAGGAAGGGCCAGTGGACGGTCGGTACGGATGTCGGCCGGAATCACCGCATCGACGAGCGCGTCGACACTGTCGAAGCCGAGGACATCAAGGATCTGATCAAGATCCCGGGAGTCGGGACCGATGTGACGTTGCGAGAACGTAGGAGTTATCCAATCTTGCGGGCACGGCGGCGGGACAGTTCGTCGTCCACCACCGTAACGCTGCCGTCCGCGCGCTCCGCGGGCAGCGCCGCGAGGTCGCTCTCGACCTCGCGCCACACCGCGCCGACAGCGATCCCGAAGACGCCCTGTCCGCCATGCACGAGATCGATCACGTCCTCGGCGCTACGGCATTCGTAGACGCTGGCGCCGTCGCTCATGAGCGTGATCTTGGACAGGTCGGTCACACCGGTCGAGCGGAGGTGGTCGAGCGCGGTCCGGATCTGCTGCAACGTCACGCCGGTCTCCAGCAGGCGCTTCACGATCTTGAGCGTCACGATGTCGCGGAAGTTGTAGAGCCGCTGCGAGCCGGAGCCGCTGGCGGTGCGAAGGCTCGGCTCCACGAGGCCTGTGCGCGCCCAGTAGTCCAACTGCCGATAGGTGATGCCGACGATCTTCGCCACGACCGGGGCGCGGTACCCGGCGTCCTCGGGCACCTGCATGTCGTCGGCGAACAGCTCCTGCTGCTCGACCTCGGGCAATGCCGGCGAGTTGGCGACTGCCTCGTTCATGGCTTCTCCTCGGCTGTACTGCGAACCAGCGACATGGCCCAACTTAGGCGTCTGTCAGGGCCCGGCGCGACAGACACGCCCGGCGAGTCGGCACAAATGTCTCAACCTCAGGTTGACATTTAATCATTGCGGGCTGCCGCCTTCGAAATCCTCCGGGGTGACATGGTCCAAGAACTCCCGGAAGGCCTCCACTTCGGCCTCCGCTCCCTCTTCGTCGCCCTCGACCTCGTCCTCATCCTCCGCCGGCATCTCGATCGCGGCCTCGTCGAGCACGTGGTCGGCGGCGAACAGCGGGGATCCGGTACGCAGAGCCAGGGCGATCGCATCCGATGGACGCGCGGAGACGGTCACCCCGTTGTCGAACACGAGCTCGGCGAAGAAGATGCCGTCCCGCAGGTCGACGATGTCCACTCGGTCGAGCCGACGGCCCAGCGATGTCAGGACATCGCGCAGCAGGTCGTGGGTGAGTGGCCGCTCGGGTTGTACCCCCTGCTGCGCGAACGCGATCGCGGTGGCCTCGACGGCTCCGATCCAGATCGGCAGGAAGCGGTCCGTCTCAGCATCGCGCAGCAGCACGATCGGCTGGTTGGACGGCATCTCCACCCGTACACCCACGACGTCGACGGCTCGCACGCCATCACTCTACGCCCATGCCGCAGCACCTGACACCGGCGCGCGGATGCCTACAACTGAGAGCGCATCACGGCCACATGCACCCGCGCCATGGTCGCGGCGAGTTCCTGCGCCCGCTGCGCGAACTGCTCGTCGGTCTCCCCGGAAGGTCGCTGTCCGAGCACCGTGTTGCACAGATCCACCTCACGGCGCACAGCCAGGTAGACCGGCCTGGCGTTGCGCACGGGTACGCCACAATCACGCAGCGCTGCCAGCGCCCGGGCCGCCTCGACGTGGTCGAGGGTGTACTCGCTGTTGTCGGGGAGCAGACCGAGAGCGACGGCCTGGTCGAGATCCTCCGCGCTGAGCCCGGACTCCCGGCAGACCTCGGACGGTTTGAGCCGGGCACCGGTGTCCAGGGAGGCGACGTCCGGCGTGGGGGTGGGTGCGGCACTCGAATGCGGGGTGGAATCGACCGGCTCCGGCGGCGTGAGACCACGATCGAGTGCATCGAGGTGGTCGGCGATCACCTTCAGGGGCAGATAGTGATCGCGCTGCATGGTCAGGACGTAGCGGATGCGTTCCACGTGGGCCGGCGTGTACTTGCGGTATCCCGATGGCGTGCGCAACGGCGATACCAAGCCCTCGGACTCCAGGAAACGGATCTTGCTGACACTGACGTCGGGGAAGTCCGGCCGCAGGGAGGAGACCGTCTCGCCGATCCCCATCAGATGCGTGCTCATTCGGCCAGGTGATCCTCATCTGCGTGCAGGTACTGCAGGCGGAACTTGCCGATCTGGATCATGTCGCCGGTCGTGAGCAGGTGCCGCTCCACCGACTGGCGGTTCACGTAGCTGCCGTTGAGGGAGCCCATATCCACCAGCGCCCAGCCGTCCCCGTCCGCCACGAACTCGGCGTGATGGCGGGACACGGTCACGTCGTCGAGCATGATGTCTGCATCGGCCGACCGTCCCACGGTCAGCCGGTCGCCGGAGAGCTCGAACCGTTGTCCGATCTCGGGCCCGCGTTGCACGACGATCACGCTCATCCCCCGGGTCAGTCCGGACATCCCTTCCACCACCGGGATCGGCCCCGTGTCGCGGTCATCGACGACGACCACACCGGTCGGGTCGTCGTCGTCACGCACCCGGGGCGTGCCACACGCCGAGCAGAAGCGGTCCTCGGGCTCCAAGGGACGCCCACATCGCACACAAACGTCGTTCACTGCACTCCTCAATGGGGTGGAGTCTCTACCTTAAGCACAGAGTCAGGGTTTGCCGGGGAGGTCTCAGATCTCGTGGACCAGCGCGTCGTAGTCCTCCGCGGACAGCAGTTCTTCGACCGCTTCGGGATCCTCCGGCTGCAGCACGAACAACCATCCGCCCTCGTACGGATCGGCGTTGACCGTCTCCGGAGCGGTTTCGACGGCATCGTTGCGGGCCACGACCGTGCCGGCCACCGGCGCGTAGATCTCGCTCACACTCTTGGTCGACTCCACTTCACCGACAGCATCCCCAGCGCTCACGCTGGCCCCCACCTCGGGCAGCGCCACGAAGACCACGTCGCCGAGGGCGTCCTGAGCGAAATCGGTGATGCCGACGCGCAGATTGCCGTTGTCCATGGAGATGACCCACTCGTGTTCGCGGGTGAAACGTCGATCGTCAGGTGTCATACGTCGCAGATTAGTCGGTCACGGTCACGTTCGGGTCCGGCTCCGGCAGGTTCACGGTGCTCAGGATCTCCACCTCATCACGTTCCGTGATCACCAGCGAACCGTCCTGGGATTTCACGGTGTCGGCGATGCCACCGGGGATGCGCATGGCGGTGGCCATAGTGGCCGGATCACCGATCGCTGTGAGCAGGAACGGCGACTGCACACGGGTACCGCTGACTGAGATCCCCTCCGCCTCGTCGGCGAACCACGTGTTCACGACCACCCGGATGCCGTTGACCTCGATCGCCTCCGCTCCGGCGTCGCGCAGTTCCTGCACAGTGTTGAGCAGATCCGAGGCGAAGAACGCATCGCGTCCGTCCACGCGCAGTTTGATCCCCGGCCCCTTCACCGGGGTTGTGCCGGCAAGTACCCGCAAAGCATCGGCTCGTTTCTGGGTCTCTTGGAGGGCTTCTGCCGATGTGCCGGTCCGTAGTCTTTGCTCGGCCGACTGCAGGCGCAGGATCTCGCCGTCCAACCGGGTCTGCCTCGCCTGCAGGTCGTCGAGCAGTCGCACCAGGTCTGGTTCGCGGGCACTGGCGAGGAATTCGTCAGGCTGCTGACCACGAACCACCGCGACCGCCCCCACACCGATCAGCACACAGACGATGGCCACCGCCCACTGCCGGCGCTTCATGCTTTGAACACCTTGCGGCGGATCGCGGCGGCGTTGGCGAAGATCCGCATGGCCAGAACCACCACCACGCCCGTGGACATCTGGGCGCCCACCCCGAGCTGATCACCGAGCCACACCAGGATGCAGGCCACGGCGACGTTGCCCAGGAAGGAGACCACGAACACCTTGTCCGAGAAGTTGCCGTCCAGCATCGATCGCACTGCGCCGGACACGGCGTCGAGACCAGCGATCACGGCGACCGGCAGATACGCATCCATCCAGGTGGGCACTTCCGGGGAGAAGATCACGCCGAGGATGACACCGACGATCAGCCCGATCAGCGCGATCATTGCCCTCCACCCTTCACGACCTCGGCCCGTGTCGGCAGGTTCGCCGTGGAGGCGGGTACCGTCACCTCGTCCGCGGCCGACACCTCCGACTGTATGCCGTAGTCCTCGCCCAATTGTGCAAGGTCGTCACCGGCCTGGCTCTGGCTGAAGCGATCTGCCAAGTCGGAGGGGCCGATCGCGTCGATGCGATACGGCGGCTCCAGGGGACGATAGTCCACCAGGATCGCTTCGCCCGCGGTCCGGATCGCGGTCACCGAGGTCAACCGCACACCGTTGATGGCGATCGCTTGGGCCCCCGCCTGCCACAACCCGTTGACCGCACCCTGCATGTCGATGTCCAGCACCTTCGCCTCCGCCGGATCCACACCCCGCGGTAGGGGCGGCACAGCATCATCCATGGTCAAGACCGCTCCCGGGCCCTGCAGGCCGACGAATCCGGTGGCGATCTCCACAGCCCGCAGTTGATCACCGAAGTCCTCGCCGAGCCCGTCGGAGGCCAACTGCTGCAGTTGCGACACGGACGCCCGCAACTCGGCCGCCTGCGCCTGGGACGCCTCGGCCCGTTCGCCCTGCACCCGGATCCGCTCCACGAGTTCCGCGCGACGCTGCTCAGCCACCGGCTGGACGCTCTGCCGCTGCCAGAACGCGGTAGCAAGCAGCACGCCGATCAGTGCGAACAGCAGCGCTGCGATGAGCGGGTTACCACGCGTGGTCGGCCCACGGCGCTGTGCCAGCGCGTAGTCGTCGGCCTGGGCCTCGGCGATGAGGCGGTCGAGGATGTTGTCAGGCGGGTGGGTCATGGTGTGGCGGCCATGATCCGTCTGGCCTGGCCGATGTAGAGCACTGCCGCCCACCAGTACAACGCCGTCCCCCACACCGCGAAGGCCCATCCTACGACCTTGGCCGCGTCGGCGAGCCAACCCGCACCATCGCCGAGCAGGAGCAGGGGGAAGGCGTACAGCAGACAGAAGGTGGCCGCTTTGCCGACGAAATGGACGGGAAGTCCGGTGACCCCGCGCCGTTTGAGAACGGCCAGCACCACGCTCATGATCAGGTCCCTCGAGACCAGGAGGAGCACGAACCACAGGGGAACGATCCCGCGCAGCAGCAGCCCGATCAGGGTGGCGAGGATGTACAGGCGGTCCGCCACCGGGTCGAGGAGCTGGCCGACTCGCGATATCTGGTGCCACTTGCGGGCCAGATAGCCATCCAGCCAGTCTGTGAACCCGGCGATCGCCAGTACGAGGATCGCCAGCCAGTCGGCCTCCGGGACGAGGATCAGCCACAGGAACAGCGGGACCCCGAGCAGTCGCAGTGCGGACAGGATGTTCGGAACCGTCACCACCCGGTCGGTCTGGACCTCCGTCGATTGCACCTCCACGCCGACAGCCTAGGCGCTCAGGGGGTACTGCGGGTCCTGCGAGCCGGCGCGGAAAGCGAGAACGAGCACGACGATGGCGAGGACGATGAGGACCAGACCGGCGATCATCATGCCGATCGCCGCCGTTCCGGCCCACGCGACAGTGGCCAGGACGGACACGTCGCCGTCGACCACCCGCGAGGCGTCCTCGTTCATCACGACCAGAGTGATGTCGGAGTCACTGACCGGCCAGGCCACAGTCACATCGCGACCCGAGGCCTGATCCGTCCAGAACGTCTCGGAGGCAGGCGCCTCGGGGACCCGATCACCAGGGATGGTGGTCTGGTTGAACGTGTCTGCGGAACTGTCGATGCCGGTCACCAACTCGTACGGGACGCCCTGCAGGTACTCCAGCGCGTCGGTCTTGGGTGCCACACCGACGAACAGCGGATCCTGCCCCTGCACCTCGAGTTGCAGGTCGAACCACTGCTCATCCACCGGCACCGGCGCATCGCTGCTGATCTCGAAGTCAGTGACCACCACCGCCCGGCCGGACTGCGAGGTCACCGCTCCGATCGGGATCTCTGCCTGTCCGTCCGTGCCGAACAGTCCCAGCAGCACGGCTGCGCCACCCATCAGGCCCAGGCCCAGCAGCCCCAGCACCGCTCCCAGGATCCCCAGCACGAGTCTCTTCACCGTCTTACGGTAATCGGCGCCCGGGCCAGGCCCGCGCGCGACACTCACCTGGACGTGGCTCGGACCCGCGCGGAGTACCCGGCGTCGTTCACTGCGCGCACGAACACCCTTGTCCGGGGGTCAGGCAACTCGATCGCGACGCCTCCCGCGGACAGGTCCTGCGCCAGCCACTGCACACTGCCGTCGGCGTCCAACGCCCCCACGTCGTACCGGACCCCTGGCACAGGCTGCCATGTCACGCCGTTCGTGTCGCGGACCACGGCGGTCGGCGCGGGAGGCTCCGAGGGCAGGGCCCGGGGCGCCACGGCGGCGAGGAACCGGGAGTTGGCGACGTTGGCACCCGGATGCCGGGCGAGCCAGGAGCGGGGTGTGGGATCGACCGCGAAGTAGTCGTCGTCGCCGCAGTCGAGCCGGTACCGGGCCCCCGGCCATGCGCACCGGACCATCTTGCGCCAGCCCGGGCCGCCGTCCTTGTAACACATGACGTCGTAGCCGTCGTAGCAGTGCGCCTTGCCGGTGGCGTGGGGCGCGTCGCCGGACACGGCCCCGAGGGCGTGGATCATCTCGTGGGTGTCGGCCCAGACGAATCCCCAGGAGGAACTCCACGTCGCGGACCACCGGTCCCCACCCAGACCCGACCAGTAAGGACTCGTCGTGGCATCCACCCACAGCGTGAAGACCCGGTCCGGCGACCGGAACCGCGGCTGACGCTTCGTGAGGTACCTGCGGATCGATACCAGATCGTACGTCTTCCCGGCGGGCACTCCTACCGCCCAGATGGAAGGCTGGCACGTCGCATCATGCACCCAGCGCACAGTGCGCTGGGTACCGGAGGAGCGCTCCACGATGCCCGTACTCAGGTAAAGCGAGCGCCGCAACACCTTCTCGAAGTCCGGGAAGCGGTTACGGGCTCCCTTGCGGTAGACGAACACCGGCTGCACACGGGCCCCAGAACGACCGTCCCCGATGCAGCGCGGGGCCGCCCAATGCCCGGAGGCGTCGACCAGGTAGTAGTCGGCATCCAGGGGGCTCTGTCGGGGCGACACATCCCGGGCGACCGCGGCCGGGGGCTGGAACTCGGCGACTGCGCCGACCAGCAGCGCGAGCAGTGCCGCACCTGCGACCGCGACCCGACCTGCCATGTCCTCCACGGTAGACGTCACTGCCATACTGCAGCGCATGACACCCACCGGGACCCGACCGCCAGCGGTCACCCTGCTGGGGGTTCTGGCCTACCTGACAGCGGTCGTCGAGATGCTGTCCGTTGTCGCCTCACTGATCCTGCTGGCGCGTCCCGGGCAGGTGCAGATCCTGTTCGGTCAAGCGGTCAGCGACTGGTACTGGATCATCACCGCAGCCCTGTCCGCGGTGCTCTTCGTGGGCTACATCTGGCTGGGACGCATGATCCTCGCCGGCGCGGACCTCGCCTGGCCGGTCGTCAACCTCTTGGCCGGCATCAACCTGGTGTTCGGGGTCCTCTACCTCTTCCAGGGCACGGGGTGGGCGAACGTGATCCTCAGTGCGCTTGTCCTTGTCCTCAACAATCTGCGAGGCGTTCGTGAGTGGTACGGCGACCCCCGATGACACCCGGCGTGGCGTGCTCATCGAGGCGGCCACGATCGGTGTGACCACTGGTGCCTACGGAATCTCATTCGGCGCGCTCTCGGTGACTTCCGGGCTCTCCGTCTGGCAGACGATGGCGCTGAGCGCACTGATGTTCACCGGCGCCTCCCAATTCGCCCTGGTCTCCGTGCTCGCCGGGGGTGGCTCCGCGGTGGCCGCCGTTGCGGGCAGCGCCCTGCTGGGCCTGCGCAACCTGTTCTACGGGCTGCGTATGCGCCAGATCCTGCAACCCTCAGCGGCGCTGTCGGTCCCCGCGGCGCAACTGACCATTGACGAGTCCACAGCCATGGCCTTGGCCCACTACGACCGTCCGGAACCCCGGCCCGCTCTGGCGTTCTGGTCCACCGGGCTGAGCGTCTTCGTCCTGTGGAACCTCGGCAGCCTCATCGGAGCCCTCGGTGCGAGCAGCATCGGTGATCCACAGCGATGGGGCCTCGATGCGGCAGTGCCGGCGGCCTTCCTGGCCCTTCTGTGGCCACAGATCACCAGTCGGCGACTACTCGGGGTCGCCGTCGTCGGCGCAGTGGTCGGGATGTCGCTCACGCCGGTTCTGGCGCCCGGACTGCCCGTCCTGTGCGCCGCACTTGTGCCCTTCCTGTTCCTCCGGAGGACCCGATGATCTGGGCTGCCGTGTTGCTCGGCAGCGCTGCCTGCTACGCCCTCAAGGCCCTCGGGTACGTCGTGCCCGAACGTGTCCTCGACAAGCCGCTCGTGGCCCAGTTGGTCGGCATGTTCCCGGTCGCCCTGCTGGCCGCGCTGCTCGCCGTGGTGACTCTGGGCGACGGCATGGCGATCACGTTCGATGCCCGGGTGGCGGCAGTGATGGCCGCAGCGATCGCCCTCGCCCTGCGAGCCCCGTTCCTCGTGGTCGTGGTGGTCGGAGCAGCGACCGCCGCCGTCATCCGCGCGCTCGGCGGGTGATCGTGTTGTTCACTGCTTGCCGTCGTCGGCCTTCTTGCTCTCGAAGCCGGGGATGGAACCGGCATGGGCCGTGGCCGATGGATCGCGCCGGACCTTGATCAGCGACGCGATCGTCGTGATGATCAGCACGCCGATGATGAAGCCGAGCGATGCCCAGATGTCGATGTGGATGCCGAAGAACACCAGGATCAACTTGACCCCGATGAATGCCAGAATCACCGCCAGGCCCAGTGACAGGTACACCAGGCGGTCGAGCAGGCCGGCCACCAGGAAGTAGAGGGCCCGCAGTCCCAGCAACGCGAAGGCGTTGGCGGCGAACACGATGAACGGTTCGTTCGTGACGCCGTAGACCGCCGGGATGGAATCGAGGGCGAAGATGATGTCGGTGGCGAAGATCGCGATCATCACCAGCAACAGCGGGGTTCCATAGCGCTTGCCGTCGATCTTGGTGTGCAGATGCGGGCCGTGGTAGTCGTCGGTGAACGGCAGGAAACGCTTGGCCAGCCGGACGACCTTGCCCTCGTTGAACTCCGGTTCCTCGTCCCGGTGGCGCGCCAGGCTGATCGCGGTATAGATCAGGAACGCTCCGAAGATGACGTAGGTGAAGGCGAACGTCTCCAACGCGGCCGCCCCGATGAAGATGAAGATCGTCCGCAGCACGAGGGCACCGGCGATACCGGCCATCAGCACCTTCTGCTGGTAGATCTTGGGTACGGCGAAGGTGCTCATGATGATGACGAACACGAAGAGGTTGTCCACCGACAAGCTCTTCTCGATCAACCACCCGGCGAAGTACTCCAAGCCGTACGACCCGCCCTTGGGCGGCACCTGATCGCTGCTCCACCATGCGAAGAACACGCCGTACGCGATGGCGATCCCGACGTAGATGATCGACTGGACGGCGGCTTCCCGGATCTGCACCTCGTGCGGATTCCGGGTCGCCTGGACGAATTCGAAGGCAATCAGCAGCACGACGATGCCCACGGTGACAGCCCACAGCCATGCCGGGACCATCAATGTGGGTTCGCCGCCGCCACTTGCGGCTGCGGGCAACATCACTGAAGCATTCTCGCAGACGACCCGCGACCCGGCACGCGCCCACACCGTGCCTCCCACGTGAAGCACCTGCAGCACCTCACCGGAATGCGGCATCAGGTGTGGCGCTCCTGCGCATCGCAGGGCGACATCACGCGAGAATGCCTGCGTGTCGCACGAGGACCTGACGATCCGGCTCGAGGCCGGCATCTCCGGTGACATGCTGGACTTCCCGTGGGAGATGCCGCTGGCCCGGTGGCCCGAGGAACTGATCATCCCGCTGCCCCGCGGGATCTCACGGCACGTGGTCCGTTTCGTGGACGTCGACGGCACCGTCATGGCGCTCAAAGAGATCGCGCCGGAGTTCGCCGAACGTGAGTTCCGGTTGCTGCGGGCACTGGAGGAACTCGACATCCCCGCTGTGCACGGAGTGGGGGTGGTCACCGGACGGACCGACGCGAGCGGGGAGCCGTTGCCCGGCGTACTCGTGACCGAGCACCTGACCTGGTCCATCCCCTACCGGAACGTGTACGCCCGCACGTTGCGCCCCGACACCATGGATCGTCTGCTCGATGCCCTCGTCCTGCTTCTCGTGCGCCTTCACCTCGTGGGCTTCGCGTGGAACGACTGTTCGCTGTCGAACGTCCTCTTCCGCAGGGACGCCGACGCGTTCGCGGCCTACCTCGTCGACGCCGAGACCGGCGAGTTGCACGAGAGGTTGTCGCGCGGCCAACGGCTCAACGACATCGACATCGCCCACTTCAACATCGCGGGGGGTCTACTCGACCTGCAGGCGGGTGGCCGGCTGTCCCCCGACCTCGACGCGATCGCGATCGCCGACGAGATCCCTGCGCGCTACGAGCGACTGTGGGAGGAACTCACTGCGGCCGAGCATGTGGAAGGCACAGAGCGATGGCGCATCGCGCGACGTGTGCAGCGGCTCAACACCCTGGGGTTCGATGTGGCCGAACTCGACCTTCGCCGCACCCCGCAAGGAGTGGTCCGCATCCAACCGAAAGTCGTGGACCCCGGATACCACTCACGGCGCCTGCTGCGACTTGTGGGACTCGACGTGGGCGAGAACCAGGCCCGCCGACTGCTCAACGACCTCGACCAGTACACCGCCGCCAAGAACGCCCTCGGGCCCTCGAGTCCGATCCGGCCCCGACGAGCGGAGCCGAACGCCCGCGAAGACGTGCTCGCCGCGCATGCCTGGCTCGCAGAGGTCTACGAGCCGGTGGTCTCTGCGATTCCGGCTGACCTGCGGGGCAAACTTGAAGACGCCCAGGTCTTCCACGAGGTCCTCGAGCACCGGTGGTACATGTCGGAGGCGGCCGGTGAGGACGTCGGGATCGACGAAGCAGTCGCCGACTACATCGCGAGCGTCTTGCAGGAGAAGCCCGACGAGGCCCGAATTCTCACACTCGACCCGGACGTGACCGGGATGCTGGAACTCGATGCCCTCTCCCGCAGGGAGGACGAACCGGATTGAGCCGTCAGGCCAGTTCCGCCTGCATCCGGTCGAGGTCCTCCATCACGTAGCGCACAAGGTCCTCGGGGTTGGGAATGAGTCCGGCGTCGGTGGCGAAGCCGATCGTCACCCCGCCGTTGTAGCTGAAGATCGTGGCGGTCATGGGCTGGTTGCCGCTGCAGGGCGCGAAGCCGACGACCTGTTCGACCTCCTGGCCGGCGAACCGCAGAAGACCGGTGGGCCCCGGCACGTTGGTCAGCACGCCGACAGCCTTGTTGGCGAAGAAGTTGGTCAAGAAGAAGGCGATCTGCCCCGGGGACATCGATACGACCCGCTGCAGACCGAACGTCAATACCGCCTCGTCACTGTTCTTGATCCGGGCCATGCGTTGGTGCATCTGCTCCAGCCGCGCCTTCGGGTCGGGCTCGTCGAGCGGCATGGGCAGAAACACGAGCGCGAAGTAGTTTCCGAGGTCCGGCGGCAGGTTGTCCTCGAAGGGCTTGAGGTTGACCGGGACCATCCAGGCCACCTCCCGCAGGGACTCCCCCTGCTCGGAGAGGTACCGCTGCAAGCCGCCGGAAATGGCGGCGAGCAACACGTCGTTCACGGTGGCACCCGACCGGCGCCCGAGGTCCTTGATCTGCTCCAAAGCCACCGGTTGCGACCACGCGACCGCCTTCTCCGTGCCCGGATGGCCGCTCCACACGGTCTCGTCGGAGGCAGCGAAAGTGATCTTGGTGACCGAGGACAGGTCGTTCAGGCTGCGGTGCTGCTCGGCACCGAGCACCTCGAGCGCGTCGAGCAGCCGGTCCGGATGCCGGACCAGGGACAGTCCCTCCTCGACCCCGTGAACTCCGGCTTTGGCCACGCCGAACGCCTTGCCCGGAAGATGGGCCAGGGCGGACAGGGGGTTGCGTGCAGCATGCGCCGCCTCTTGAGCCACATCACCCACACCGTGTTCGACCACATGGGCCACCTCTCCGGCGGCGTGTGTGGCCACCCGGGTGAGTTCGTCGGCTGGGTTGGACGCGTCACCTCCTTGCACGCCCTTACGCGCCACGACCGCTCCGATGCTGGCCTCGTCGGCCTCACACAGACCCAACAGGACCTGGGTGAGACGCACACCGTCGGCGATGGCGTGGTGGAAGCGGGTCATCCATGCCGAGCCGATCGTGCCATCGGGCAAAGTCAGAGGGCTGAGCAGGAACCCCGTCCACAACGGCCGGTCCTTGGGTAGGGGCTGCGAGCGCTGCTCGGCCATGAACTTCTGCAACTCTTCGATCTCGGTCCCAGGCTCGAGTTCCACGGCGTGGATGTGCCTCGAGAGGTCGAAGTCCGGGTCGTCCTCCCATGCCCAGCCCATTCCGGAGCGCACGGCCCTGCGGCCGAGGACCGGGAAGCGCTCCACCGCCTCTTGCAGGACCGCGTTGACGTCCGCCATGGACGGCACGCCACGCAGAACCATCGATCCGTCCACCACCATCAGGTTGTTCGGACGATCCATGGTCAGCCACAGGGCATCCTGGACACTCATCGACGCTGTCGTCATCGCACTGCCTCCTCGCGGTTCAAATCTACGCTTGCCCCACCTCGTGCGTACGGTCGTTCACCGAGGTCCACCGGTCGATCCGGGCCCAGGGTCGGGCCTCTTCGATCGCTGCGGCCAGGTCGAGCAGCACCTGCTCCTGTCCGAACCGCCCGGCGGCGTGGATCCCGATCGGCAGACCCTGCGACGACATCGCCATCGGCATGGAGATGCCAGGTGCTCCCGACACGTTCTGCAAGGCCGTGAAGGAAGCGAATCGGAGCAACCGCACCAGATGCTCCCGGGGGTCGACATCCGGACCGATGTACCCGATCGGTGGCGGCGGGGTTCCCAGGACCGGGGACAGGATGACGTCGAACTCGCCGAAGGCCTCTTCGTACACGGGGCCGAATCGCCGCAGGCGACGCAGTGAGCCAGGCAACCCGACGGCGACGCCGGAGAAGAACTTGGACAGGTGAACAGTGAACGGCTCAAGCTGCTTAGGCTCGTACTCCTTGCCGTAGATCTGGCTGCCGAACCTCTGCAGCGAGAACGCCAGCATCGCCCAGTAGCGCAAGAAGTCCTGGGCAATCTGATCCGGGAACGGGTTGTCGATGGGTTCGACGGCGTGTCCGAGGTCTTCGCACAACTTGGCGGCGGACTCCACGGCGTCCCGGACCTCTGGTTCGACCGGAAGGCCGGCCACCCCTTGGGTCAACAGCCCGATCCGCAGGCGACCGGGATCTCCCGTGGGTCCGATGGGCGGCAGGTGGTCAACGGGGTGGATCCGAGCCATCTCACGGTAGAACTCGACGGTGTCCCGCACGGAACGGGTCACGACGCCTTGGGTCACGATCTTCACCGGCATCTGGTCCATCGCCTCGGGATCCACGAGCCGACCCCGCGACGGTTTGAGGCCGACCAGGCCGCAGCAGGAGGCGGGGATCCGGATCGAGCCGCCGCCGTCGTTCGCGTGGGCGATCGGCACCACGCCGGCCGCCACCAGGGCCGCCGAACCTCCGGAGGACCCGCCGACACTGTGGTCCATCCCCCATGGGTTGAGGGTCGGTCCGTGGTCCAGCGGCTCAGTGGTGGCGGTGAGCCCGAATTCGGGCAAGGCGGTCTTCCCGAGGGTGTCGAACCCCAGTCGGCGCCAATGCTCGACCAGCCGGGTCGGATTCTCCGCATCGCGGCGGGGCACGGCGCGCGAGCCGAATGTCGTCGGATAGCCCGGCAGGTCCTCGTTGTCCTTCAGGAACGTCGGGACTCCCGCGAACGGACCGTCCCCGGCGGGATCCTCCACCCAGGTCACCACCGCATTCAGCGGTGCCGCGGCCTGCGCCCGAGCCATCGCCGCCTCCCGGACCTCGGCAGGACTCACTGTCCCTGCGGACAACGCCCGTCGCAGAGCGACGGTGTCATGGTCGGAGAGGGCATCGTCGGTGAAGGTGTTGATCCGCATGAGCCCGATGCTACGCAGATCACCCGTTGAGAAGGATGGCCAGACACATCTCGTCGGTGGTTCCTTCACCCCAGACCACATATCGCGCCGGTGTCCCTTGCAGCGCGGGCAGTTGTTGGCGCAGCGTCGGGTCGTGACGGCACTTCACGCGCAGGGTGTCGCCCGGTACCACGCGAACGGGGGACGTCAGAGGAATCGCGCCCTGCTGATCGAAATCCCAATTCCGGATGTCGAGCAGGACCTTCTCATCCGCCTCCCCGGGGTTGAGTGTCACCGAGATCTCGCGGCCCAACAGGTGCATGTGCCCGGCCACGGCGAAGACCTTCGCATCTTTGGTGACGGGTCGATCACAGGTCTGGACCTCGGAGGCCCGAGGAGCGTCGGGGTCGCCGCCACACAGCAACTGCAGTCCGGCAATAGTGGCCCCACTGTCGGCCCCGAAACGGCTCACCACATCGTCGACCGCGTCGGTGC
>ERZ724512.547-NODE-547-length-17270-cov-3.902527_pt1 | contig 17270 bp, 15 predicted proteins | sample MGYA00376045_ERZ724512 | MGnify/ENA primary metagenome ERZ724512 (study PRJEB28724, sample SAMN07190883) | activated sludge metagenome | isolation source: activated sludge of sewage treatment plant in Hong Hong | place: Hong Kong | collected 2016-03-17 ... | reverse complement strand
GGTGGTCACGCTGCGCAGTGCCGGGGCGGGGGACGCGGAGTTGGCGGTCGCGCATGCGCTGGTCGCCGTCCGGGATCAGACGTTCCTGCTCGGTCCCGGCCTGATGCCGGCGGTCAATGCGTTGCTGCTGGGGCGGCTCATGTTCCGCTCCCGGCTGGTGCCGAGACTGATCCCCGTGCTCGGCCTGGTGGGGGCGCCGCTACAGCTCGCCTCCGTCCTTGCGACCATGTTCGGTGTCAACGACCAGGTCTCGGTAGCCTCGGCGATCGCGGTGGTGCCGATCTTCTGCTGGGAGCTGTCGCTGGGCCTGTGGCTGGCGATCCGCGGGTTTGCGGACGCACCGGCCGGCGCGGTGCCGGTGCTCGAACCGGCGCGCTGAGCGCTCAGGCGGTCTTCGCTCCGAAGCGGAACGCCCGGATGACCTGGACGATCCCGAACACGACCAGGGAGATGCCCAGCAGCAGCCACAGGATGGCCGCGCCCCACAGCGGCGACGTCATCAGAACGGCGCCCGCGACGACTGTGATGATCGCGTAGACCACCGTCCACAGCTTCGAGGGGGAGTCGCCGATCAGTGCAAGCGCCACCACGCCCTCGACGATCCAGGCGAACCCGCCCACCACACCGACGAGGCGGGGGAGGTTGCCCGCCGCGGTCTGGAGGTTGGCGAAGGCGAGCACGCCGGTGATCAGGAACACGACGCCCAGCACGAGGTACCCGACCCGGGCCCAGCCCCGGAGCTTGCGGGAGAAGATGCCGATGGCGATGTTCACCACGCCGGCGATCAGGGCGTACACGGCCACGAAGCCCGCCACGACGGTGGCGGTCTTCACTGGCCAGGCGAGGATGACGACGCCGATGATGAGCGAGATCAGGCCGCTCACGCCGAGCGCGCCCCGGATGGTGTTGACGACCTTCTTGTCGAGCGTGCGCAGGTCTTCCTCGAACGAACTGGCGCTGGTCATGGGCGGTCCTCTCGCAGGTGGTGACGAGCCCAGTCTTCCAGTTCCGCCGCTCTCCGCAGGTGAACGACCCCGTACGGGTGTGCCGGAGCGGGTCCGGAGGGTTCGCCGCGGCCGCCTGTATCGCTATCCGGCGAGGAACGCCGCGATCATCGCGTTCGCGTCCGCGCGCTCGTAGAAGTAGGCGTGCCGGGCCCCGGCGAGCAACAACAGGTCGGCGTCGGTGATGTGCTCGTGAAGGATGGACGCATTGCGAACGTCGGTGACGCCGTCGCCGACCCCGTGGACAACGAGTGTGCGGGCCCGGATTCGCGGCAGCGCGTCCCATCCGTCGTGGGCCGTGCTCATCGCCAGTTGCAGGGCCCCCTGTTCGGGGCTCACGGCCCGGTTCTCGGTCCTCTTCTCCGCTTCGGGGTGGGCGGCCAGGTAGCCCGGGCTGAAGACGAGCTCGAGGGCTGCCAGGGGATCTCCGCTTTCGAAGGCGAGGGTCGCCGCCTCCGGGCGGGGAAGTCCGTGCGCATCCCCTGTCGTGGTGGCGCCGAGCACGAGTCGGGTGACCCGATCCGGGAAGTCGGCTGCGACCCACTGCGCGATCCGTCCACCCAGCGAGTGCCCGTACACGGCGACCCCGGGCAGACCAGCGGCGTCGAGCACGGCGACGACATCCGCGGCCGCGTCGCGCGTCGTCCAGGCCGGTGACGGGATCGCCGCGCTGTGGCCGATACCGCGATTGTGCAACCGGACGATGGTGAAGCCGGCCAGCGACTCGAGGGCAGGTTCCCAGATCGTCTCGTCCGCACCGAGACCGGAGATCAGCACGACCGCTGGCCCGGTGGGGTCAACGGCCGCAGCTGGGCGATCGATGCGGTACCAGATCGAGCTGTCGTCCGTGGTCTGCGCGAACCCCGTTGTCGTGGTCACGGGGCCAGCTTAGGAGCCGGTGCGGGACGCCCCTCCGCGGGGGTGTCTGTCGAGTCCCAGGCAGCAGCCTTGGGCCAGCGCGCCCATTCACAAGCGGATCCTGGAGGTGGGCGGACGCTCAGGCGCGGTCGTGCAGGGTGATCTGGTAGCCGTCGGGGTCGGCGAAGGTGAAGGTCCGTCCGAAGGGGCCGTCGACGGGCGCGGAGACGATGGTGTGGTTGTCGGCGAGAAGGGCATCGTGAATGGCCTGGACGTCGGTGGCGTGGAGCCAGATCGCTGTTCCGGCTCCGGGCCGGGCACCCGAGGAGAGGTCGGTGCCGGGAACGATGTCCCGGAGCGCGAAGGCGATCGGCTTCGTGTCGAAGACCACGGCGTGGGGCGGGCCGGCCGGCGATCGCACCAGTCCGAGGTAGTGCTCGTAGAACGCCTGCGAGGCGTCGAGGTCGCGAGCCTGGAGCGAGATGAAGTCGGGGCCGGTGGCAGGCATGATGGATCCTCTCAAGGTATGTCAGTTTTCTGACACCGGACTTTATGTCAGAATACTGACATGAGTCAAGACGGTGTCGGTGTCGACCTCGAGACGTCCGTGGGCTACCTGCTGAAGGAGGCATCGAGCGCGCTCCGGGTCGCGATGGAAGCCGTGCTGCGGCCACTGGGGATGAGCGTGACGCACTACTCCTGCCTTGAACTGCTGGCGCAACGGCCGGGTCTGTCGAACTCCGAGCTCGCGCGGGGGGCGTTCGTGACCCGGCAGTCGATGAACGTGCTGCTCCAGGCCCTGGAACGCGACGGCGACGTGACCCGATCCCTCGACGCCCGCGTCGGGAAGGCGCTTCCCACCCGGCTCACCCCCCGCGGCCGAAGGAAACTCGAGAAGGCGACCGCGGCGGTCCGTGCCGTCGAGGTCAGGATGCTGGCCGGCCTGAGCAGGGACGAGCAGTCGGAGGCCTACCGGATCCTGCAAGGCATGGTCCGTTCCCTGCGTGCTGAGAGCAACGCTCACTAGCGCGTACCGGGGCACACGTTCGCTCAGGTGCGGGACGCCCTCGCGCGTCGCCCGGGGCACGGGGATGTATGACTCTGCCGAACGGGCCGGGGTTCGGGTCCGCGGCCTGCTAGCTTCGGCCCCGGAGTCGACGCCCACCCACCCCGATCGGACCAGAACCCACCAAGGGAGACAACCATGCTCAAGACAGTGCTCGTTGCCGGCCTCGCCGCTGGCCTTGCCGTCGGAGTCGCGCCGTCCGCAGAGGCGGCGACGAACGACCTCGCTGCGTTGGTCCGGTACAGCCCCGGCGCCACGACAACCTCACTCGACCGGGCCGTCCACACGGCCATGAAGTCCACAGGGAAGAGCCGCGCGACCGTGATCGCGCAGGCCCTGGCCGAGGCCCGGGCGTCCGCTGCGGAAGCCCGGGCGACCCCGGTGAATGCGAAGGCCGCCACCGGTACGGTGACCATCCTGTCGTCGGGTGGTGGCACCCGGACGCTTGGCTCCGCGACGGCGAAGGGCGACGTCTTCGTTTCACCGGCCTCCACCCTCTTCATCCAGCACGGCCACACCGGCATCTACTACGCCCTGACCGCCATCGTCGAGGCTCCCGGCAGCGGGCAGAAGAGTCGATCGATCAGTGCCAGTTCGGTGACGGTCGGCACGGGCACTGTGAAGCAACACGTCGCGGTGACGCAGACCAAGCGGGACGCCGCCGGCGCGTACGCGTACTCCAACCTGCGAGGCAAGGAGTACAACACCAACTTCGCCTTCAACCGCGACGCTTACGGCACCAAGATGAACTGTTCGCAGCTGGTCTGGGCGGCCTACACGATCAAGGCCGGCATCGACCTCGATTCGAACGGTGGCTTTGGCGTGTACCCCTACAACATCAAGGACTCCTCGTTGACCTCGACCTACTCGACGCTGAGTTGATCAGCGGGAAAAAGGCGGGCGGCGCGGGGATCCCGCGCCGCCTGGGTGTCTTGTTCGCGACCGTCCCGATGCTGGTGGTTTCGGCGTGCTCTGCACCTGCGGTGAGCGCTTCAGCGTTGGGCGACGCGGTGCTGGCGATGTACCTCAGTCCCCAGACCTATGCCTTCGAAGGCCCCGGCGAGGTGCTCATCGTGCGGCCGGACGGCTCCACGGCGAGCGTGCGGACCTCCGGCATGGACAACGGCCAGTTGTTGTGGACCGATTCGGGCCTGTCCTTCGCCGACACCGAGCACGACTACCTGCTCAACGACCAGTTGCGTTCCTGGGCCAGCGCGAAGACCAACTTCCAGGACATCCTTGTCGAGACGCCCGAAGGCGTCCTCGGATCGTACAACGACGGCAACGACGGCTCTGGCTATGTGGAGCAGGTCGTGCTCAGTACGGATGGTCGCTCGACGCTGAGTGAGGTTGCCGGGTTCAACCGGCTGTTCTCGCTGTGCGAGGGGGGCCTGGTCGGGTTGGCCGAGGTGACCGGGGCCGAGCTCACCGTCCTCGCCGCTCGCTCGGGAGCGGTGAAGCGGACCAACGACGACTTCCCGCAGATGCTCACCTGGCTCCATCCGAAGCGCGCGACCGCGAGCCAGACCCTGATCGCGGCCGTGCCCTCATCGGTGGAGCTGGACTACCCGCGCGGAATGGCACCCTGCCCCGACGGGGTGATCACCCACCTGACGGATCTGGTGAGACCCGGCGGCGCCAACACCTTTGAGGTCTGGCGCTGGGACACGCGCACCGGCCGGCGGGCCCGGACAGAACTGAAGCGCCCCGACGGCTCGGCGCTGGAGCTGACCAGCGACCAGTTCTCGACGTCGACGATCGCACCCCAACTGGACGAGGAGGGCCGGCTGGTGTGGTTCTGCGCTGACGGCCGCGTGCTGGCGACCGATCCCGAGACGGGTGTCACCGAGGAGCTGTGGGATTCAGGGCTGCCGGTCGACCAGGACAACGACACGCACGTGCTGTTCGAGGGCAAGTGGGTGTTTCTGCTGGACGTCCCGAACGACGACCAGCGCCGACCGATGACGCTGTACCGGCGCAACGCGTTCACCGGTGAAGGCGGCCCGGTGGTGGTGATCTCCGGAGTGAACGAAACCAGATCGGTGCAGCGCGTGCTGCGCGGGATCGCCGTGGCGCCATCCCTCACCGGCTGAACCGTCACGCCGACCGGCTTCGGCACGCTCAGGGGCGCCCTCGACGGTCGAATCACACCCATGTAGTTATCCCCATTGTGGATGACGGCTGTGGACAACCGGGTCTGGAGGAGCCGATCCGATGGGCAACCGGCGATAGCCTCACCTCCATGCGATGCATCGGGCTCATCGGGGGCATGAGCTGGGAGAGCTCGGCCCTGTACTACCAACTCCTCAACGAGGCGGTGGCGGAGCGGCTCGGCGGGTTGCATTCGGCGCGGTGCGTGCTCGCGTCCGTCGATTTCGCCGAGGTTGAGGCCATGCAGTCCGAGGGACGCTGGGACGACGCGGGGCATCTCCTCGCAGCCACGGCGCGAGGCCTGCAGGCCGCTGGCGCCGACGCCGTGCTGATCTGCACCAACACCATGCACAAGGTCGCCGATCAGGTGGCCGGCGCCATCACTGTTCCTTTGCTGCACCTCGCCGACGTGGCGGCGGACGCGGTGGTAGCCGCCGGCATCGAGGTCGTCGCCCTGCTCGGCACCCGGTTCACCATGGAGGAGTCGTTCTACAGCGACAGGCTCACCGCCCGCGGGCTCGCCGTGCTGACCCCGCAGGCCGACGACCGCGACCTGGTCGACCGCGTGATCTACACCGAGCTCGTCCTCGGACAGGTCAGCGAGGCATCCCGCGCCGCCTACACCGAGATCATCGGACGCCTCGCTGCCCGCGGCGCACAGGGCGTCATCCTCGGCTGCACGGAGATCGAGCTGCTGATTCGTCCGTCGGACGTTGAACTACCGACGTTCCCGACCACACGGCTGCACGTGCAGGCCGCCGTCGACTTCGCGCTCGGCTGAGCGCGGTCAGGCGCCGATTGCTGCCTTCGTCTCCCTGGCCATCGCCAGCTCCTCGTTCGTCGGCACCACGAGCACGGTGATCGGGGAGTCGGAGGTCGAGATAACCCGGGCCTCCTTCGAGCGGACGGCGTTGGCCTTCTCGTCCAGGATCGCCCCGAGGGCTGCCAGCCGCCGCACCACCGTCGCGCGGACCAGCGCATCGTTCTCGCCCACGCCGGCGGTGAAGCTGATCACGTCCACCCCGCCGAGCACGGCGATGTAGGCGCCGATGTAGCTGATCAGCCGGTGGCAGTAGACCGCCATCGCGAGCTTCGCCGCCTCGTCGCCCTCCTCGATCAGCTCGTTGAGGTCGCGGAAGTCGGTGACCCCGGCAAGGCCGAGCATGCCGGACTTCTTGTTCAGCAGGTTGTCGACCTCCTGCAGGTCCATGCCCAGCTCGCGCCCGAGGAACGCGTGCAGTCCGGGATCCACGTCGCCGGCGCGGGTGCCCATGACCAGCCCGGCGAGCGGGGTCAGCCCCATCGAGGTGTCGACCGCGACACCGCGGTCGATCGCGGAGATCGACGCGCCGTTGCCCAGGTGGCAGACGATCTGCTTCAGCTCGCCGTAGTCGCGACCCAGGAACTCGGCCGCCCGCCTCGACACGTAGCTGTGCGAGGTGCCGTGGAAGCCGTACTTGCGGATGCCGTGCTCGGCGGCGATGTCGGCCGGGATGGCGTAGGTGTAGGCCTCCGGCGGCAGGGTCGAGAAGAACGCCGTGTCGAAGATCGCCACGTGCGGAACATCGGGCAACGCCTCCCGTGCGGCCTCGATGCCGGCGATGCCGGGCGGGTTGTGCAGCGGGGCCAGCGGGCTCAGCTCGCGCAGCTTCTCCAGCACCGCGTCGTCGATCACCACGGTGGACCGGAACGCGTCCCCGCCGTGCACCGTGCGGTGGCCCACCGCCTGGATCGACTCCAGGTCGGGGCCGTGCGCGTTGAACACCCGGACGAGGTAGTTCAGCGCCCGCGCGTGGTTCGGGAAACCGCGGTCGACGTGCACCATCTCGCCGTCGAGCCGGTGGTCGAGGCTACCCGACTCCTCACCGATCCGCTGGATGATGCCGTTGGCCACCACCACCTCGGTGTCGGCGTCGATCACCTGGTACTTGATCGAACTCGAGCCGCAGTTCAGCAGCAGGACGGGGGTACTCACTTCGGTCTCCTCGGGTTCAGGCCTGCGCCTGGATGGCGGTGATGGCCACGGTGTTCACGATGTCCTCGACCAGCGCCCCTCGCGAGAGGTCGTTGACCGCCTTGTTCAGGCCCTGCAGCACGGGGCCGATCGCGACCGCGCCGCTCGAGCGCTGCACGGCCTTGTAGGTGTTGTTGCCGGTGTTCAGGTCGGGGAAGATGAACACCGTCGCCCTGCCGGCCACCGGAGAATCCGGCAGCTTCGTTCTCGCCACGGTCGGGTCGACGGCCGCGTCGAACTGGATCGGGCCTTCCAGGGCCAGGTCCGGCATCTTCTGCCGCACGATCTCCGTCGCCTCGCGCACCTTGTCCACGTCAGCGCCGAAGCCGGACGTGCCCGTGGAGTAGGACAGCATCGCGACCCGCGGCTCGATCCCGAACGCCACCGCCGTCTCCGCAGAGCTGATCGCGATGTCGGCGAGTTGTGCCGCGGTCGGGTTGGGGTTCACCGCGCAGTCGGCGTAGACCACGACCTGGTCGGGCATGCACATCAGGAACGAACCCGACACCACGCTCACGCCCGGCTTGGTCTTGATGAACTCCAGGGAGGGTCGGATCGTGTTCGCCGTGGTGTTGATCGCACCGGAGACCATCCCGTCCGCCATGCCCAGGTGCACCATCATCGTGCCGAAGTAGCTCAGGTCGGTGAGCTTCTCCTTCGCCTGCTCGATGGTGACGCCCTTGTGGGCACGCACTCGCGCGTACTCCGCTGCGAACCGTTCGATCAGCTCGGGGTCGGTCGGGTCGACCACGGTGACGCCGTGCAGGCTCAGCCCCAGCCGGGTTGCGCGCTGCTTGATCGCCTGCGCGTCGCCGAGCAGGATCAGGTTCGCCACGCCCCGCTGCAGCAGGATGTCCGCCGAGGTGAGGATGCGGTCGTCGGTCGACTCCGGCATCACGATCGTGCGCCGGTCGGACCGGGCGATCTCCTGCAGTTGGTGCTCGAACATCAGCGGCGTGACCACATCCGAGCGGTGCACCTGGAGCGCCTTCAGCAGTGCCTCCACGTCGATGTGCTCTGAGAACAGCCGGCGGGCGACCTCCACCTTGCGCGGGCTGGACGTCATCGCGCCCTCCAGCCGGAACATCCGGTCCGAGGACGTGTAGGTGCCGAGGTTGGTCATGCCGATCGGCAACTGGTTGTGGATGCCGTCCACGAGCTTCACGATCGTGTCGGGGATCTCGTAGCCGCCGAGCAGGATGATCCCTGCCAGGGGCGGAAACGAGCCGGACCGGTGCGCGAGCAGCAGACCGGGCAGCAGGTCCGAACGGTCACCCGGCATGATCACGGTCGACTCGGGGGTCAGTCGGCGCAGCACGTTCGGCAGGGTCATCGCGGCCACCAGGGTGTCCTGGCTCTCCCGGTCGAGCAGGTCGGGATTGCCCAGCACGAGGTTCGCCTCGACCGCGTCGAACTGGGCCCGGACAGTCGGGGCAGCGAGCGCCGCGGTGATCACGTCCGGCAGCTTGGCCAGTTCGGTCCGGACGGCTTCGAGGTCGGCCGGGTCCACCTCGTCGCTGGACGCCCGTTCGATCGTGGAGACCCGGTTCGCGATCACGGCGATCACCTTCGCGTGGTGCGCGCGGAACTCGGCCAGCCCACCCTCTGCCGCGGAACGGATGTCCTCCGGCGTCCGGTTGCGGCCGGAGACGACCAGGACCACCGGGGTGTTCAGGTTCGCCGCCACCCGCGCGTTGAAGGTCAGCTCGGTCGGGGACGTGGTCGCGGTGTAGTCCGACCCGAGGATCACCACGGACTCGTAGCGCTCCTTGATCAGCGCATACTTCTCGACCAGGGTGTGCAGCGCGGCGTCTGGGTCGTCGTGGACCTGCTCGTACGTGACGCCGACGGCCTCGTCGTAGGTCTGCTCGACGCCAGGCTGGCTGATCAGCGTGTGCAGGATGGCGTCCTCGCTCCCGCTGGCAACGACCGGACGGAACACGCCGACCGAACTCACCGTGCGGGTCAGGGCCTCGATCATGCCGACGGCCACCATGGACTTGCCCGTGCGGCCCTCCGGTGCGGCGACGTAGATGCTGTTGCTCACGAAGGTCAGGCTATCGCCGCTTGCGGGGGCGGACTGACCAGCATGCATTCAAACGATTCAACGGTCCATCTGTCGAACCCTCACGCAGGGAGATGGGTGGTCATACGGGGCTCAGCCCGTGTGTGCGCGCAGCCAGTCCAGGTCGGCGCGCTGGCCGTCCACCCCGCCGGGAGTCTCGACCACGATCGGAGCGCCCGCGGTCGCGACCACCTCTGCCACTCCCTGGGGATCGCAGTTGCCCTGACCGAAGTTGGTGTGCCGGTCGGCGCCGGAGTCGAAGGCGTCGCGGGAGTCGTTGGCGTGGACCAGATCGATCCGTCCGGTGATCGCGCGAATCCTGTCCACCAGTCCGGACAGCTCGATCCCACCGGCGTGCGCGTGGCAGGTATCGAGGCAGAAGCCCACCCGGTCAGCGTTCGGTGAGGCCGAAATCGCCTCCCACAGGCGGGCGATCCGGTCGAGTTCCCGGGCCATCGCGTTGGCGCCGCCCGCGGTGTTCTCGATCAGCAGGGGAACGTCGATGGTGAGCCCGTCGATGGCCTTGCGCCAGTTGTCGAACCCCACCGCGGGATCGTCGGAGGCGAGCACGTGCCCGCCGTGCACGATCACCCCGGCCGCCCCGATCTCCGCAGCAGCGGTGAGCTGCTTCTGCAGGTGCTGGCGGCTCGGGATCCGGATCCGGTTGTTCGTCGAGGCGAGGTTCAGCACGTACGGTGCGTGAACGTAGAGCGCGACGCCCGCGTCTTCTGCGTCCCGCCGCAGGGCCGCGGCACCGCCGGGGTAGGCGACCCTGGGACCCTTCCACGCCTGGGGGTCGCCAAGGAAGAACTGGCTCAACTCCGCTTCGCGCGCCCGCGCCTCGGCGATCGGATCCTCCTGGTCGACATGCCCACCCATCAACACCATGCGCAGCAGTGTAGGCAGCGGCGCTGACGCAGGCCCCGTCCACCGGGGCCACAGCCCGGGGCGAGTCCTCAGCTGCTCGTGCCGACCCCGGCGTCGGGGGCGGCCCCGGACGCGGACGCGGACAGGTCCCGCAGCGCGGCGATCGCCTCGTCGGCGCGATCACTGGGAACCAGCAGGTGGTCGTGATGGAAGCCGGCCAGCACGTTGCAGGGGATGTCGCGGCCGGCGAGCGCCCTGGCTACGGCGGCAGTCAGCCCGACGGCGTCGAGCGAGGAATGCACGGTGAGCGTGATCCAGGCGAAGGTGCCGACGTGGGCCAGGCGGAACGCGTCCGCCTCGTGCCGCTCGAGCACCAGCGTCCTTCCCTCCTCCTCGTCCACGGTGGCGAGCGCAGGCAGCGTGACCTCGCTGGTCGTGCTCACCACCACGAATTCGCCCGGACGCAGGACAGGCTCCAGTCGTCGCAGCAGTTCGTCCAGGTCGCGCAACCCCGGGTCGTTCATCACAAGACCTCCTCAGCCTCAGTCTGCCCCTTCCGCCGCGCTGCGAAAGCTACCTACGGTGGAGTAGGTTGGGACTGACAGCAGCCGCGAAGGAGCGCCGATGGACGCCGGACACCTGGCCGTCAGGTTCACAGAGTCGGCATCGCTGCACGCGCTACGCCCGGCCACCCGGATCGCCGCCGGCGAGGAGTGGGACGTCCGCACCTACGCGGAGTTGCTGGACGACGTCCGTCGGCTGGCCGCGCGACTGATCAGCCTCGGCCTCGAGCCGGGCGAGCGGGTCGCGATCTTCTCCACCAACCGGCCCGAATGGACGCTGGTCGACCTCGCCTGTGCCTGCGCAAGGCTGGTTTCGGTGCCGCTGTACGCCACCAGCACCGCTGACCAGGCCGCGCACATCCTGGCCGACTCCGGCTGCCGGTTGGCGTTCGTCGCCGGTGAAACCGAGCTGGCGAAGCTGGACGCGGTCCGTGCCCAGCTGCCCGTGCTCGAACGGGTGGTGGTGTTCGACGAGCCCGGCGACCTGGATGCGACGAGCCTGGCTGCCGAGCTCGCCGCAGGTGGTGACACCGACGCAGTCGACGACCGTCTCGCCGCCGCGTCCGCCGACGAGCTGGCCACGATCATCTACACCTCGGGCACGACCGGCGAGCCGAAGGGCGTGATGCTCACCCATCGCGGCTTCACCTTCCAGGTGGACGTGCTGAACCAGTACTTCGCGATCACCGAGACCGACTCCTCGCTGTGCTTCCTTCCGCTCAGCCACGCCCTCGAGCGCGCCTGGACCTACGTCGTGCTCAGCAACGGCGCCATGAACACCTATGTGCCCGATCCGCGCACGGTCGCCGAGGCGATGGTCCGGGCCCGAGCGAACCTGCTGGTCAGCGTGCCGAGGCTGTACGAGAAGGTGTACGCCGCTGCAGCGGACAAGGTCGCGGATTCCCCGCTCAAGCAGAAGCTGATGGCCTGGGCACTGCGGGTTGGCGCCGACTTCCACACCGCGGTCGCGGAGAACCGGCCACGCAGCAGGTCGCTGATCGTGCGGTTCAAGCTGGCCGACAAGCTGGTCCTGAGCAGCATCAGGGATGCGATGGGCGGGCGCAAGAAGGTGCTGGCCTGCGGTGGTGCGCCCCTGCGCGTGGACGTCCAGGAGTTCTTCTTCGCCTGCGGACTGATGCTGCACTCCGGCTACGGGCTCACCGAGACCTCTCCGTTGGTCAGCTTCCCGTCTCCCTCGAGCTACCGGGTGGGCACCGTCGGCAAGGTCGTGGACGGGGGCGAGGTGCGGATCGCCGAGGGGGGCGAGATCTGCTACCGCGGCCCCAACGTGATGCTCGGCTACTGGAACAAGCCGGATGAGACCGCTGCCGTTCTCGTCGACGGCTGGCTCCACACCGGCGACATCGGGCATCTCGACGACGATGGCTTCCTCTACATCACCGACCGGATCAAGGACCTGATCGTCACCAGCAACGGCAAGAACGTCGCCCCGTCCCCGATCGAGGCGCTGCTGGCCGTCGATCCGCTGTTCGAGTACACCCTGCTGCTCGGCGACAACCGTCCCTACCTGACCCTGCTGGTCGCCCCGTCGCTGCCGCACCTGGAGGACATCGGACGTCAGATGCAGATCTCCTGGGCGCATCGGGACGAGCTGCTGTCCAACCCGGCGATCCTCGAGGAGTTGCGCCGGCGCGCCGGCGAGCTGACCGCGAAGCTGGCCGCGCATGAGCAGATCCGCGACCTCCGTCTGCTCGTGGAGGAGTTCACCCAGGAGAACGGCCTGCTCACCCCGACCCTGAAGGTGAAGCGCAAGGAGGTCGAGCGCCGCTTCGCCCAGATCGTCGAGGAGATGTACGCCCGCACGGGCAAGTCGAAGAAGTGACCGGGTAGGGGATCCTGCGCCTGCTTGCCGGAATTCCGCCCGCGCGAGGGTCCGGAGTGGTTGGCTGAGGGCGTTCCCAATTTCTCAGAAGAATACCCCGGGGGGTATGGTGCCAGGCATGAAGACGGTGATTGTCGGTGGTGTCGCGGGCGGTATGTCGGCAGCGACGAGGTTGCGCAGGCTGGACGAGAAGGCCGAGATCGTGGTGCTGGAGCGCTCCGGCCACGTCTCCTTCGCGAACTGCGGCCTGCCCTACTACGTGGGCGGGGTGATCCAGCAGCGCACGGCCCTGCTGCTGCAGACCCCGCAGAGCCTGCGGGCCCGGTTCGGCATCGACGTGCGCGTCGACTCCGAGGTGACCTCGATCGATCGCGCGGCGAAGACCGTCAGCGTCCGCAACCTCGGCACCGGCGCGGAGTACACCGAGAGCTACGACAGCCTCATCCTGGCTCCGGGCGCCGCCCCGTTCGTGCCGCCGATCCCCGGCGTCGAACGCGCCCTCGTGCTGCGCAACATCCCCGACACCGACAAGATGGCCGGGGTCGTTGACGAGATCCTCGGCAAGGCCGAGCGCGAGCGCGTCCGCGCCGCCGTCGACGAGGACGCCGCCGACACCACTCCCACCGCGGTGATCATGGGCGGCGGCTTCATCGGCGTCGAACTCGCAGAGAACCTCACCGACCGCGGCCTGAGGACCACCATCGTCGAGCTGGCCGACCAGATCATGGCGCCGCTGGACGTCGAGATGGCGGCCCTGGTCGAGAAGAACCTGGTCAAGAACGGCGTCACGGTGATCACCGGTGCCTCGGTGACCTCGGTAGAGACCGACACCGTGACCCTCTCCACCGGGCAGACCCTTGCGGCGAGCCTGGTGATCGCTGCGATCGGCGTCCGGCCCGAGACCGGACTGGCCCAGGCAGCCGGTCTCGAGCTGGGCGAGCGCGGCGGCATTCTGGTCGACGAGCACCAGCGCACCTCCGATCCCTCCATCTATGCCGTCGGCGACGCCGTGGTGAAGCGGGACGCGCTCACCGGCAGCCAGGCACTGGTGCCGCTGGCCGGACCGGCGAACCGTCACGGACGGCTGGTTGCCGACGTGATCGCCGGACGCCCGGTCGCTGCGGCCCCCGTCCTGGGCACGGCAATCGTGGGCGCGTTCGGTCAGATCGCCGGCGCCACGGGCTGGACGGAGAAGCGTGCCCGCGCTGCGGGCCGGAACATCCGCGTGATCCACACCCACCCGGCGAACCACGCCGGCTACTACCCGGGCGCGCAGGGGATGTCCCTGAAGCTTGTGGTGGACGCGGACACCGACGCCATCCTCGGCGCCCAGGGCGTCGGCGGCGTCGGCGTGGACAAGCGCATCGACGTCATCGCCACCGCCATGCGGGGCGGCATCACCGCGTCCGAGCTGACCGATCTCGAGCTCAGCTACGCGCCGCAGTTCGGCTCGGCGAAGGACCCGGTGAACATGCTGGGCTACATCGCGGAGAACTTGCGCGACGGCCTCACCGAGACCATTCAGTGGCACGAGGTGGCCGACGAGGTGGCCAAGGGCGTCCAGCTGATCGACGTTCGCACTCCCTCGGAGTACGCGCGCGGCACGGTCGACGGTGCGGTGAACATCCCGGTGGATGATCTGCGGGCCCGACTGGACGAAGTTGCCGACGACGTGATCGTGCACTGCCAGGTGGGGCTGCGCGGCTATCTTGCTGCACGAACTCTGGCCCAGCATGGTCGCCACGTGCGCAATCTGGATGGCGGATATCGCACCTGGGCACGCATTTAGCCTGGTCGGGGGATCCGAAACCACGCCGAAGGTGTATGAGTCTGTACGAACTCGGTGGACAGAGCCCGTGTTGCCCACGTCGGGGCGGTTCACTAGGTAGCGCAGGCACGGACACCAGGGCTGGGGGGCGCTGGTTTCACCCGGTCAGCTTCAGAGGGGACACGCGGTCATGGCGGTGATCGCGGTCAGACGTTGGTGTGGTGAAACGCTCATATCCCTGGTGCCTGCCTGCGCATTTGTCTGTCCGCGTCGGTGTGAGTTCACACCGGCCCACCCCCGACAGGAGCCTTGTGCAATACCGGCCCACCCGATCCGAACTGGCCCGAATGATCAACCAGGCCAGGCTGGACCGGCACATTTCCATCCGGTCGGCCGCGCGGATCGCGGGCGTCCCTGCCGCGACCGCCCAGGGATGGCTCGCAGGGAGGCACTTTCCGACACCAGCCCTGCGACCCAAGTTCCTGCTGCTCGTTGAAGCCCTCGACTTGTCCGACCAGCTGCATCCCGCACTGTGGCTGGACGATCTCCCCGACCGACGGATTTCCGGATAGACCGCAGTCTTCCGGCGGGCGCTGAGACAATCCAGGCATGCCCGCCCCCGCCAGTCGCCAGGAGTTCGCGGCACTGGTGAACGACGCCAGGCGCCGTCAGCACCTGTCGATCCGCGCGGTCGCCAGGATCGCCGAAGTGCCTCCCACGACAGCGCAGGGCTGGCTGAACGGCAAGCACTTCCCGACGCCCGCCCTGCGCGGCAACTACCTCAAGCTGCTCGACCACCTCGATCTCGCCAACGCCGTCCCGCGCGACCTGTGGGATCTCACCTGGGGCGGGCTCGAACCGGCTCTGAAGAGCGGCCGTTCGCCGTACCTCGGCCTGCGTCCGTTCCGCATCGCCGACCAGGCCCTGTTCTTCGGACGCGAGGCGCTCAGCGCACTGATCGCGTCCGCCGCGGTCGAACTGGCCGAGCGGGACGGGCACGGCATGCTGGCCCTGGTCGGGCCCTCGGGCAGCGGCAAGTCCTCCCTGCTGGCCGCCGGTGTGCTCGGGCACGAGGTGAGTGAGGGCGCTCTGGTGGGGTGGAACGCCACGGCGATACCGGTCATCCGGCTGCTCGCGACGCCGCGTCCCGTGCTTCCCGGCGAGCCCCCGCACCAGCTGGTGGTCGTTGACCAGGTCGAGGAGGCCCTCGCCCTGCCGGACGCGCCGCGGCAGCAGTTCCTCGACGCGCTGGCCGCGCTGACGGGCCGGGCGGTCGTCGTGCTCGGCGTCCGTTCGGAGGCGTTCGGCGCGGCCGGGTCCGAGCCTGTCCTCGCAGCGGCGATGGCGGCCCCGATCCTGCTCCCCGCGCCGGGCCTGGGGGACCTGCGTGACGTCATCGTCCGGCCGGCGGAGTCGATGGGGATCGCCGTGGACGACGATCTGCTGCGGGTGCTGCTGGCAGAACTCGCGCCGGGGCCCGACGACCGCGTCGCTCCTGGCGCTCTGCCCCTGCTGTCGAACGCGCTGCTGCTGATCTGGGCGGTCAGCAACGGCCGGCGGCTGACCCTGGCCGACTACCACACGGCGCGGGCGGTGGAGCGGCTCGCCGAGCAGGTCTACCTCTCCCTCGAGCCGGCCCAGAAGGCGGCGGCGGAGCGGATGTTCCTGCGGCTGGTCCGGGTCAGTGGCGACTCAGTGGTCCGGGAGACCCTGCCCCTGTCCGAGGTGGACGCGAGCACGCGTCCGGCGATGGAGGCGTTCGTGGCCGCCCGGATGCTGACCACGGTCGAGGGCGAGGTTCGGATCAGCCACCAGGCGCTCCTCACCCACTGGCGCCGGCTGCAGGAGTGGTTGGCCGAACACCGCGACGACCTCGCGGTCCTGGAGAAGCTCCGCAACGCCGCGGAGGTGTGGGTGTCCTCCGACCGGGACCCGGCCGCCCTCGTCCCGGTGCGGCGGGTCGGCCTGTTCGCACCCTGGCTCGACCGCAGCGGCAGCGAGCGGCTGCTCACCGACGCGGAGCGCGAGTTCGTCACCGCCTCGGAGGAGTACTTCACCCGGGCGGGCCGGGCCGACGAGGCCGTACACAGGGCGCTGGCGCGCTGGAAGACTGCAGCCGCGGTGCTGGGCGTCCTGGTCGTCGCACTCGCCGTGGTCGTGCTCCGGCTGGTGACCGGCGGCTGATTCCCGGGGCCCGTGCCGACCGTGTGGACGGAAAGGGGACGGTTCTCTTTCCGTCCAGCTGCCGATCGGTGGACGGAAAGAGAACCGTCCCCTTATCGGCCACGGACCTCAGCCGGCGGCGGCGACGGTCAGCGGATCGGAGAGGACGTAACGGGTCGTGTAGCCGGCGCGGGTCGCCCGCACCTTTGCCTGGACAGCCTTGCCGAGCCGGCTCGTGCCGAGGACGAACGAGGACGCCGTCGCCCCCTTCACCTTCACTCCGTCCACGTACCACTGCCAGGCGAACCGGGTCGGGGTCGGCTCCCAGGTGCCCGGGGCTGCGGTGAGGGTGCCGCCGACGACGGCGTCCCCCGTGATCAGCGGGATGGGGGCCGTGGCGAACTCCGCCTTCCCGACCTTCACACTCACCGAGGTCTGCGAGGCCGTGTAGAAGCCGGCCCGGCGTGCGGTGACCGTCACGGAGAGCTTGTTCCCCGTGTCGGACGGGGTGAGGGTGTAGCTGGTCAGGCCCACCCCGGAGGCGCCCTTGATCGCCTTGCCGTTCCGCTTCCAGGTGATCGTGAGGCTGTCCGGAGCGGGAAGCCACCCATCCACGTTCACGCCCACTACCTGGTCGGTGACGATGGTCCCGGTGATGCTCGGTCGCGGCATGGTCGCGAACCGGGCCTTCAGCACCTCGGTCATCACGTCCGAGGTCTTCGTCACAGTGCCGGACGCGGTGGTCGCAGCGACCCTCACGCGGATGCCCTTGCCGACGTCCGCAGCGGTGACCTCGTAAGTCGACCCGGTGGCGCCAGCGATGTCGTGGGAGTCCGCCGTCCACTGGTATTCGAGGGTGGCACCATCGGGCACCCAGGTGCCGGGCACCACGGTCAGCGTCCGACCCA
>ERZ724512.546-NODE-546-length-17271-cov-4.274570_pt1 | contig 17271 bp, 9 predicted proteins | sample MGYA00376045_ERZ724512 | MGnify/ENA primary metagenome ERZ724512 (study PRJEB28724, sample SAMN07190883) | activated sludge metagenome | isolation source: activated sludge of sewage treatment plant in Hong Hong | place: Hong Kong | collected 2016-03-17 ... | reverse complement strand
AATCAGGGTTCGCCCATTTAGCACTGGAGATTGATGCACTCATGGCAAGGCGCCTACTCGTCTCGACATTGGCTGTGCTTACAGCACTGACGGGAGTACTGGTGGTGGTTGGTGCCACCGCAGCATCAGCGGCGCCACCCGTCGTGATGCCTACCGAAGTGCGGATCGACTCGGTTACATCGGTCTCGGGCGATGGCCCGCCAGCGCGGGGCACCACGATCCAGATAATCGGGCAAGTCATGGCGATGCCGGAGTTTCAAGGCCCGATGAGCAATGTCCCAGGCAATCGAGGCACCGTCACGATCAGTCGCCAACTGCTGGGGGATGTGGGATTCACCCCCATGGTCACGACACCATTGATCGCCTACGGCCGTTTCGTCGTGCAGCTGCCGGCAATCCGCAATGCGCACTACCAGGTTTCCTACAGTGGCTGGGATGAAGTCCGTGACCCAGCTGCCTTGGAGCCGATCGGCTGCGACACCCCGTGCGATCGTCTGGCCCAGTACCAGCCATCGATTTCACCGATCGCCTTCGGAGAGGTGACCCGTAATCTGCAGTTGGGTCAGCCGCGAATGATTGGGCGTAGGCCGGCTGTCTACTGGAAGCGGATCCAACGTCGTCAACGAGTAGCCATCTCCGTGTCGCCCAATTACTCGGGCCGCCGCGTGATCATCCAACGACAGGTCGGGTGCCTTGGGTCTTTCCACCGGTTTGCGGCACCCGTCGTACGCGCCAACGGGAGGGTCAATGTCGACCTGCGTCGTGGCTCGGTCTACTCCTGTTTCAGATTCCAGATCTCTGGTGACAACACCTACGCTCCGAGCGAGCAGACCCGGCGCCTTGGGGGTCGAGGTTGGATGCGTCTCATCTGATGCGCTAGGGTAAACCCGCTACACGGGCCAATGTCGTCCCAACCCATTTGTTGAATCTCACTGGGTGACGACCATCCTCATGCGCCTGCATGCGGGCCATGGACATCTCCGGTGACTGACGGGGAGGACGCCCGTGCATTCGTTCCCACCGGCCCAAGGCCTCTACGACGCGCAATCCGAACACGACGCCTGTGGCGTTGCCTTCGTTGCGACCCTGACCGGGGTGCCCAGCCACAAGATTGTGGCCCAAGCAATCGAGGCACTGCGCAATCTGGAGCATCGTGGTGCTGCAGGTGCCGAGACCAACTCCGGTGATGGCGCTGGCATTTTGATCCAGGTTCCGGACCGGTTCTTGAGGGCCGTGGTCGACTTCGCCCTGCCCCCTGCGGGCGCGTATGCCGTAGGCACGGCCTTCCTGCCCGGAGACGAGGGGCAGGTACTCAAGACCAAACAACGGATTGAGGAAATCGCTGTTGCAGAGGGGCTCACGGTCTTGGGATGGCGTGGAGTCCCGACCGATCCGGCGAGTCTTGGTCAATCTGCTCGATCGGTGATGCCGACGTTTGAACAACTCTTTGTGACGGCTCCTGATCAGGAGCTCACGGGCTTGCCTCTTGAGCGGCTTGCCTTCTGCCTGCGAAAGCGGGCTGAGTTGGAGACCGAGGTCTACTTCCCATCTCTGTCCAGTCGCACCATCAACTACAAGGGCATGTTGACCACCGATCAACTGGATCGGGTCTTCCCTGACCTACTCGATGAGCGAGTCGAGTCCGCTGTGGCGGTGGTTCACTCACGATTCTCGACCAACACCTTCCCCAGTTGGCCCCTGTCACATCCCTATCGCTTCATTGCCCACAACGGTGAGATCAATACAGTCATGGGCAATCGCAACTGGATGCGCGCCCGGGAGTCTCTGCTTTCATCCGAGCTGATCCAAGGCGACCTGGAGCGGTTGTTCCCGATCTGTACGCCGGGCATGTCAGACTCAGCGTCGTTTGACGAGGTGCTTGAGCTCCTGCACCTAGGTGGGCGCTCGTTGCCTCACGCCGTACTCATGATGATCCCGGAGGCTTGGGAGAATCAACGTGACATGGACGCCAAGAGGCGTGCCTTTTATGAATTCCACTCAACGGTCATGGAGCCATGGGACGGCCCTGCATGTGTGGTGTTCACCGACGGCACCCAAGTGGGTGCGGTGCTTGATCGCAATGGCCTAAGGCCATCACGCTATTGGGTGACCGATGACGGGCTTGTCGTCTTGGCCTCCGAGGTCGGCGTACTCGACCTTGACCCTGCCACGGTAGTGCGTAAGGGACGCTTGCAGCCCGGTCGGATGTTTTTGGTCGACACGGCCGAACATCGGATCGTCGAGGACGACGAGATCAAGGGCCAGTTGGCAGGTGAGCATCCATATGAGGAGTGGCTACATGCCGGGCTGGTGAGGTTGCCAGAGATCCCTGATCGTGAGCATGTCGTGCACTCGCATGCGTCAGTCACTAGGCGTCAACAGATCTTCGGTTATACCGAAGAGGAGCTGCGGGTGCTGCTCACGCCCATGGCCAACAATGGCGTTGAACCGATCGGGTCGATGGGCACCGACACCCCGATCGCGGTGCTGTCGAAGCGGCCTCGATTGTTATTCGACTATTTCACGCAGTTGTTTGCACAAGTTACCAACCCGCCACTGGATGCGATCCGCGAAGAGCTCGTCACCAGCCTCTACGGCAGCATTGGTCCAGAAGCCAACTTGCTGGTGCCGTCTGCCGCGGGCTGTCGCCAGATCGTGGTGCCCTTCCCGGTGATCAACAATGATGAACTGGTCAAGATTCGGCACCTAAACAATGACGGTGACATGCCTGGTTTCAAGTGTCATGTCGCCCGAGGCTTGTATGACGTGGCTGGCGGCGGCACTGAGTTGGCCGCCCGACTGGATGAGATTTGTGCTGATGTCAGCGAGGCTATTTCGAATGGGGCTCGCATCATCGTGCTCTCCGACCGCCATTCTGACCAGATCAAGGCTCCGATCCCATCCTTATTGCTCACCGCAGCGGTCCACCATCACTTGGTGAGGGAGAAGACCCGTACCAAGGTCGGCTTGGTGGTCGAGGCTGGTGATGTACGCGAGGTGCACCATGTGGCCACCTTGGTCGGCTTTGGGGCAGCTGCAGTCAACCCCTACCTGGCCATGGAGTCAGTAGAGGACCTGGCTCGCAACGGCAGCTTTGTGTCAGTCACCCCTGAAGTAGCGGTTAATAACTTGGTCAAGTCGCTCGGCAAGGGCGTACTCAAGGTGATGTCCAAGATGGGGGTGTCCACCGTCGCCTCCTACACCGGAGCTCAGATTTTTGAGGCTTTGGGCCTGTCCCAAGAACTCGTCGACAAATATTTCACCGGCACCACGTCGAAGCTTGGTGGGATTGATGTCGATGTCATTGCCGAAGAAGTTGCCAAGCGTCATGCGATCGCCTATCCGACACACGGCATTCCGCCGGTGCACCGCACGCTGCAGATGGGTGGGGAATACCAGTGGCGCCGTGAAGGCGAGCTGCATTTGTTCAATCCAGACACGGTGTTCCGGCTACAACATGCCACCAGGAGCCGACGCTACGACATCTTCAAGCAGTACTCCGAACTGGTCAACGAACAATCCGAACGCCTGATGACCCTGCGTGGCTTGTTCAAGTTCAAGACCGCCGAACAAGGTGGGCGCAGCCCGATCCCCATCGAAGAGGTCGAGTCGGTTGCCCAGATCGTAAGGCGATTCTCGACCGGTGCGATGTCATATGGATCGATCAGTCAAGAGGCCCACGAGACCCTTGCAGTGGCCATGAATCGCTTGGGGGCCAAGTCGAACACGGGCGAAGGTGGAGAAGACCCCGAGCGTCTCTACGACCCTGAACGGCGGTCCTCGATCAAGCAAGTGGCCTCTGGTCGCTTCGGAGTGACTTCGGAATATCTCACCAACTCCGATGACATCCAGATCAAGATGGCACAAGGCGCCAAGCCTGGCGAGGGTGGGCAGCTTCCCGGCAACAAGGTGTATCCGTGGGTGGCCAAGACCCGGCATTCGACACCGGGCGTGGGTCTCATCTCACCGCCGCCACATCACGACATCTACTCGATCGAAGACCTGGCTCAACTCATCCACGACCTGAAGAACGCCAATCCGCAGGCGCGGGTGCACGTGAAGTTGGTGGCCGAGGTTGGGGTCGGCACGGTTGCGGCGGGTGTCTCCAAGGCGCACGCGGACGTCGTACTCATCTCCGGCCATGACGGTGGCACCGGTGCGTCACCGTTGACTTCGCTGAAGCACGCGGGTGGCCCCTGGGAGCTCGGCCTGGCCGAGACCCAGCAAACGCTGCTCCTCAATGGCTTGCGCGACAGGATCGTCGTACAGGCTGATGGTCAGCTGAAGACTGGGCGTGACGTGGTGATCGCAGCCTTGTTGGGTGCGGAGGAGTTTGGCTTCGCCACGGCGCCGTTGGTGGTCTCCGGTTGCATCATGATGCGGGTGTGTCATCTCGACACCTGCCCAGTCGGGGTGGCGACCCAGAACCCAGTGCTCCGGGAGCGCTTCTCCGGCAAGCCTGAGTTCGTGGTCAACTTCTTCGAGTACATCGCTGAAGAGGTGCGCGAACTGCTGGCCGAGTTGGGCTTCCGTTCGCTAGATGAGGCGATCGGCCATGCTGAAGCACTGGATGCTTCGGACGCGATCGACCATTGGAAGGCCGCTGGGCTCGACATCTCGCCGATCTTTCATGTGCCGACGCTTCCCGAGGACGCTGCGTTGCGCAACACGACCGGACAGGACCACGGGCTGGAGCGAGCCCTTGATCAGGAGTTGATCAAGCTGTGCAAACCGGCTCTGGATACGGGCGAGGCAGTGCGGGCGCACTTGTCGGTACGCAATGTCAACCGAACGGTGGGCACAATGCTGGGCCATGAGGTGACCAAGCGCTATCGGGGGGATGGCTTGCCTGCCGGCACGATTGATCTCACGTTTACCGGCTCTGCTGGGCAATCCTTCGGCGCCTTCCTGCCAAGTGGAATCACACTGAGACTGGAAGGTGACGCCAACGACTACGTCGGCAAGGGCCTCTCAGGCGGCAGAGTCGTAGTCCGTCCCGACCGGACTGCGCCCTTTGTGGCTCGTGATCAAGTGATCGCCGGCAACACGATTGCTTACGGCGCCACCTCGGGAGAGTTGTTCTTGCGTGGACAGGCAGGGGAGCGCTTCTGTGTCCGAAATTCGGGTGCCACGGCTGTCGTTGAAGGTGTTGGTGACCATGGTTGTGAATACATGACCGGTGGCACGGTGGTGGTGCTTGGTCCAACTGGGCGCAACTTCGCGGCAGGGATGAGCGGTGGTGTTGCATATGTGCTTGACCTAGACCCACACCAGGTCAATCCGGAGTTGGTGGAGTTGAGCGCCGTTTCTGGCGAAGATGCTGCCGCGCTACGGGAGTTGGTCGTCCAACATGGCGAGGAGACCGGGTCGGGGATCGCGGCTGCTCTCCTGGAAGATTGGGACACCGCAGTCAAGCGCTTCACCGAAGTGATGCCGCGTGACTTCAGAGTCGTCATGACCGCCAAGGCCAAGGCAGAAGCTGCAGGGCTGGATGAAATCGAAACCGCAAACGCAATGATGGAGGCACTCCATGGCTGACCCAAGAGGATTCTTGAAACACGGGCGTGAAGTCGCATCTCGACGACCCGTTGACGAGCGGGTCAATGACTGGAATGAGGTCTACCCGGATAATCCAGCGAGGGCTCTCCTCCCGATCATCAAGCCCCAGGCAAGTCGCTGCATGGATTGCGGCATCCCGTTTTGTCACCAAGGTTGCCCACTAGGAAATCTGATCCCTGAGTGGAATGACTTGGTCTACCGAGACGACTGGGATGCCGCTATCGAAAGGCTGCATGCCACCAACAACTTCCCAGATTTCACAGGGAGACTGTGCCCGGCTCCGTGTGAGACTGCCTGTGTGCTTGGCATCAACCAAGATCCAGTGACGATCAAGAATGTCGAGGTCTCGATCGTTGAGCATGCTTGGGATCACGACTTGGTCAAGCCGGTTGCTCCCGAATGGTTGTCCGGGAAGACGGTGGCCGTCGTTGGCTCCGGGCCAGCAGGGTTGGCTGCAGCACAGCAATTGACTCGCGCTGGGCACACGGTGGCGGTGTATGAACGCGCTGACAAGGCCGGTGGACTCCTTCGATATGGCATCCCTGAGTTCAAGATGGAAAAGGCAGTCATCGATCGCCGACTGGATCAGATGAAGCAAGAAGGCACGGTCTTCCGCACCGGTATTGAGATCGGTGCTCCTGGTCAACTGACCGGTGCCGACCTGCGTGATCGCTACGACGCTGTCGTGTTGGCCGTTGGTGCGACGCTGCCGCGTGATCTCGTCGTACCCGGGCGTGAACTGCAAGGCATCCATCAAGCGATGGACTACCTACCTCAGGCAAACCGGGCTGCTTTGGGGGAGCGGGTTGAAGACCAGATCCATGCCAAGGGCAAGCATGTGGTGATCATTGGCGGTGGCGATACGGGTGCAGACTGTTTGGGTACCGCGATCCGCCAGGGTGCAGCCTCGATCACCCAGTTGGAGATCATGGAGCGCCCAGGGGAGTCGCGCCCGGCCAATCAGCCGTGGCCGACCTATCCGATGATCTTCAGGGTTTCATCGGCCCATGAAGAAGGAGGTGAACGGGTCTACTCCGTCTCCACTCAGGAGTTCCTCGACGATGGTCATGGCCGGGTCAAGGCCTTGCGGATCACTGAGGTCGTGCCTGGTAAAGGCGGCTTCGAAGAGGTGCCTGGCACCCAGCGTGATATTCCCGCTGATCTTGTCTTTCTCGCGATGGGCTTCACTGGTCCACAACAGGCTGGCCTGGTTGAAGAATTGGGTGTTGAGTTGGATGCGCGCGGCAATATCTCCCGAGACAAGGACTATGCATCTTCGGTGCCTGGCGTCTTCGTCGCTGGGGATGCCGGTCGTGGGCAGAGTCTGATTGTTTGGGCGATAGCGGAGGGACGTGCCGCAGCGGCGGCGGTTGATCTCTACCTGGATGGTTACACCAACTTGCCCTTCCCGATTCCGCCGACTGAGCGTCCGGTGACGGTTTGATCTTCAAAGGCGATTGCACTTCTGGGGTTTGGCTGGGTTGAGAAACACTGAGTCGGTAGAGTCCTAGGGTGCGTAAGGCAAAGATAGTCTGCACTTTGGGGCCGGCGTCTTCATCAAAAGAGCAGATTCGTCGGCTGATCGATGCGGGCATGGATGTGGCTCGACTCAACATGAGTCACGGCACCCACGAAGATCACGCACAGACCTACCAGAATGTGCGCGAGGCCAGCGACGAGTCGGGCCATGGCGTCGGCATTCTCGCTGATCTTCAAGGACCCAAGATCCGGTTGGGTAGCTTCGCGGACGGCTCAACCACACTCACGCGTGACCAAGCCCTCACCATCACAACCCGAGACGTGCTTGGCAACCGAGATCTTGTGCCAACCACCTATGCAGGGTTACCCAACGACGTACAGGCTGGAGACCCCATCCTGATCGACGACGGCCGGATCAGATTGCGGGTTACGGGGGTCGAGGGCACTGAGGTGCACACCAAGGTGATCGTCCCCGGTCGGGTCAGCGATCACAAGGGGATCAACCTGCCCGGTGTAGCGGTCAGTGTTCCTGCACTCTCCGCCAAGGATGAAGACGATCTGCGTTTCGCTCTTGGGCTGAGCGCCGACTTCGTGGCCTTGTCCTTCGTGCGTAGTGCTGACGACGTTCTTGACGTACGCCGGATCATGGATGAGGTGGGCAAGAGACTCCCGGTAATCGCCAAGATCGAGAAGCCGCAGGCCGTCGAAAATCTAGATGAAGTCATTGCTGCCTTTGACGGCGTCATGGTGGCGCGTGGCGATCTTGGTGTGGAGATCCCGCTTGAGCGGGTGCCGGTGATCCAAAAGCGCATTGTGTTCCGGGCCCGGCGGATGGCCAAGCCAGTCATAGTGGCCACTCAGATGCTTGACTCTATGATCTCCCAACCAGCTCCGACGAGGGCAGAGGCCTCAGACGTGGCCAATGCTGTGCTTGACGGCACCGATGCGGTGATGCTCTCCGGCGAGACCAGTGTGGGGCGCTATCCGGTGGAGACAGTCGCCACGATGACCCGCATCATCGAGTCCACCGAAGAGAGTGGCTTTTATGACATCCATCCGATCGACTGGCAACCAAAGACCAGAGGAGGAGTGATCGCTAAGGCCGCTGCTGAGGTCGCAGAGCGGGTCGGCGCGAAGTACCTCGTCGCTTTCACTGCTTCTGGCGATTCGGCCCGACGGCTGGCGCGTTATCACTCGGATGTGCCTGTGCTGGCCTTCACTCCCAATCAACACGTGCGATCGCAGCTGGCTCTTACCTGGGGGGTGGAGACCTTCTTGACGGAGAGCCCGGCGTCTACCGATGCCATGGTGCGCCAGGTGGATGAGGAACTCTTGAAGATTGGGCGTGTTGCAGAAGGCGATGCGGTGGTGATCATCGCCGGAAGCCCGCCAGGTATTCCTGGTTCGACGAATGCGTTGCGAATCCACAGGATGGGAGACGCAATCAACGAGGTGTCAGAAGCCTATCGAGTCTAAGAGCCGTACAGACCGAATGGTCGTCGGTCAGTGCTCGGCACTGGGCCTTGTGTCATCCGATTATTGAGTCGAGATTCTTGGGCCGCATGGTGATGATGAACTGATAGCCGAAAAGGCTGGGGCGAGCCTTGACCAACGACTGGTCAATGGCTGAGAGCGCGCGCAGCGTCTTTGTTTGTGAGTTGGCTATCGGAAAAGGTGTCGCTGAATAGCGGACGTCTTCCACGACCAAGGGCACCTTGTCCAAGATTCGAGTGAGTCCGCGCTTAGTGAAGAAGCGCAGATGGGTGTTGTCGAGGATGCCGCGGCGATCGTAGTCGAAGGTGCCGGTCGCGACCCTGATCCGGGGATACCAGTGACCGAAGTTGGGTGTCGAAATGATCAATCGGCCTTCTTTGCCCAAACGCCGAGTCAACTCACCGATCAGGTGCTCTGGATGTTTGACGTGCTCGATCACATCGGCAGCAATGATGACGTCGAAATCTGTGCCAATGTCTGGGAGTTCAGCATCAAGATCAGCGCGGTAGAAGGCGTCTGCTCGGCCATGGACCTTGGGATGCTCTTCCGGGTCGATGGCAGTGACGTGATGTCCCATGCTTCTGATCTGCTCGGCGAGCAATCCTGACGAACAACCGACTTCGAGCACTTTGCCTGCAGGCAGGTACTGGAGTTGATCCAAGATGATGGCGTGAGATGACCCTTCTTCTTCCTTGAGCTCATATTCATCAGGTGGGGGAACCCAATTGCTGAGTCCAAAGCCAGCCTTGGACATGCGATAGGTGAGGACTGCCTTGACGACATCACGTGCATAGGGAAGCCCGTTCACATAGCAGATCTCATCGCCATAGAAGGTTGGGATTGGTACTTCGAGAATACGCTGGTTTGCATCGAGCAGTTGAACGATTATCTGGGTGTCGAAGTCGAAGCCGTCGGAGTTGGCAGCGAATGGGATTGCCTTGAGCGCAGCCACGGAATATGCGCGATAACCTGAGTGAAACTCAGAAAGACTGCTGCCGAGCACGGTGTTCTCAACCTTGGTCAAGATCTTGTTGCCGAAATATTTGTACAGCGGCATTCCCCCTCGCCTGGCGGCGCCTGGCTCCATCATCCGAGAGCCGAAAACTGCGTCCGCATCTCCTTTGAGGATCGGATCGACCAGCCGCTCAATGCATTCGGGGGCATATTGTCCGTCGGCGTGCAACATGACGATGACGTCGTAGCCCTTGTCAATCGCTACTTGGTAGCCGGCCTTCTGATTGCCGCCATAGCCGCGGTTTTCGACGTGGCGAAGCACAGTGGTTTTAATGTGTGGATTGCGGTCACGCCAGTTTGCTCCCTTCTCGAAGGTGTCATCATCTGAGGCGTCGTCAGCCACGATGATCTCGGTGATCCGGTCTCGGAAGTCTGCAGGGATCCGTTCGAGGGTGTCTTCGAGTGTGGTGCTGGCGTTGTAGGCCACCACAAGCACCGCGATCCGCGGTTCTTGTTTGGTCGTCATGTCGCAGACGCTCACAATGCTGGAAGGAAGTTCTGGTCAGGGTGTTGGGGATGGGCCACTTCATTAGCCATCCCCAACACCCCAGCGGTCACTCCGCCAGATCGAAGCGATCGTTGTTCATGACCTTCACCCAAGCAGCGACGAAGTCGTCGGTGAACTTCTCTTGGGCATCGTCACTCGCGTAGACCTCGGCCACTGCGCGGAGCTCGGCGTTGGAGCCGAAGACCAGATCGGCGCGGGTGCCGGTCCACTTCTTCCCTTCAGTGGTGGTGCCTTCGAAGGAGTCTGCCTCAGGTCCGCCTTCCCCAATCGCTGACCAGGAGGTGTCGATGTCCAAGATGTTGACGAAGAAGTCATTGGACAACACCCCTGGCCGGTCGGTGAGTACGCCTGCGGTGGCGCCACCGGTGTTGGCGCCGAGCACGCGCAGCCCACCCACGAGCACGGTCATCTCGGGTGCGCTCAGGTTGAGCTGATTGGCGCGATCGAGCAATAGGTACTCGCCAGGGAGGCCATTGCCCTTGCCGATCCAGTTGCGGAATCCATCAGCAACCGGCTCAAGGTGGCCGATCGACTCGATATCGGTCTCATCCTGGGATGCATCTACCCGGCCGCCGGTAAACGGCACGATGACGTCTTGCCCAGCAGCCTTCGCCGCCTGCTCGATGCCTACGCCGCCAGCCAAGACGATCAGGTCAGCCAGCGAGACCGACTTTGCCGAACTCGCCTGGATCTCCTCTAGCTTGCTCAGTACGCCGGCTAGTTGGCCTGGAGTGTTGACATCCCAGCTCCGCATGGGCTCAAGGCGGATCCTGGCGCCATTTGCTCCGCCACGCTTGTCGCTATTGCGGTAGGAGGCTGCCGAAGACCATGCAGTCGCCACCAATTCCGAGATGCTCAGCCCGGAGTTGGCGATTGCTGACTTGAGCTCGGCAATGTCTGAGTCAGACAGCGCCTCGGCCGGTGCCTGAGGAAGCGGGTCTTGCCAAACGAAGTGCTCGCTGGGCACTTCACTGCCGACATAGCGTGAGACGGGACCCAGGTCACGGTGTGTGAGCTTGAACCACGCCTTGGCGAAGGCTGCAGCGAACTCATCAGGGTGCTCCAGGAAGCGCCGTGAGATCTTCTCGTAGGTAGGGTCCATCCGCAAAGCAATGTCAGAGGTGAGCATCCGGGGCTCACGCTTGCCATCGCCGAAGGCTTCGGGAACCATGTCGGATCCGGCGCCGTTCTTGGGTCGCCATTGCTTGGCCCCAGCGGGGGACTCGAACAACTCCCACTCATAGCTGAACAAGATGTGGAAGAACTCGTTGTCCCAACGGGTCGGATGATAGGTCCAAGTCACTTCCAGACCAGAGTTGATCGTGTCTGGTCCGGCTCCGCTGGCATAACTGCTCTTCCAGCCCAGGCCCATCTGCTCGATGGGTGCAGACTCTGGCTCGGGGCCAACGTGATCATCGACCGTGGAGGCACCATGGGTCTTGCCGAAGGTGTGCCCACCTGCGATGAGTGCGACCGTCTCCTCGTCGTTCATGGCCATCCGAGCGAAGGTTTCGCGAATGTCTAGCGCTGAGGCGAGAGGATCACAGTTGCCATTGGGGCCCTCTGGGTTGACATAGATCAAGCCCATCTGCACGGCAGCCAAAGGATTGTCGAGATCACGCTCGCCGGTGTAACGCTCTTCGCCGAGCCACTCCGACTCAGGGCCCCAGTACACGTCATCATCTGGCTCCCAAGCGTCGACGCGACCACCGGAGAAGCCGAAGGTCTCAAAGCCCATGGTCTCCATCGCCACGTTGCCGGCCAGGATGATCAGGTCGGCCCAGGACAGGTTCTTGCCGTACTTCTTCTTGACCGGCCAGAGCAGACGTCGGGCCTTGTCGAGGCCGACATTGTCGGGCCAACTGTTGAGTGGGGCGAAGCGCTGCTGGCCTGAGCCGGCGCCGCCACGGCCGTCGTGTACCCGGTAGGTGCCGGCGCTGTGCCAGGCCATCCGCACCATCATCGGGCCGTAGTTGCCGAAGTCCGCCGGCCACCAGTCCTTGGAGTCGGTGAGTACGTCAGCGATGTCCCGCTTGAGTTCGGCAAGGTCAACTGATGCGAATGCCTTTGCATAATCGAAGTCAGCACCCAATGGGTTGGCCACGGCTGGATTCTTGGCGAGGATCTTGAGGTTAAGGCGATTGGGCCACCATTGTTGGTTGCGGTCACCGCTGGTCGGGTGCGTGGAAGCACCATGAACCACAGGGCATTCACCTGTTGATTCGGGGGACATGTCGATCTCCTCTACTTGTTCTTTGTTGTGTGTTTTGCGTCTGGGCTTGGGGCGCTCTCTTGTGAGCAAGTGGGGCAGGTGCCCCAATAGATGACCTCGGCCTCATCGACTACATAGCCTTGGTCATTGACAGGAGTGAGGCATGGTTTGTCTTGCAAGGCACAGTCAACATCTACGACATTTCCACAGTCTCGACAGGCCAAGTGGTGGTGGTTGTCGCTCGTTCGAGTCTCGTAGAGAGCCGCTGAGCCTTGTGGTTGAAATTTCCGCAGCAGACCCGCATCGGTCAAGTCGCTCAGTGCGTCGTACACGGCTTGATGCGAGATTGAAGCCAAGGTGCGCCTGACTTGATCAAGGACAGATGCAGTGTCTGAGTGTGGATGTTGATCGACGGCAGCAAGCACAGTGAGGCGCTGTTTGGTCACTCGCAGTCCAGCAGTGCGCAACTGCGTCTCGAAGTCGACCATGGTGTGCATGTCACCATGTCTAACAGTTATCTGGAATAAGTCAAGAAAACTCGCAAGGACTGAAGTGCTAGGTGCCCCGGGTGAGACTCGAACTCACACTGGACGGTGTTTGAGACCGCTTCCTCTGCCGATTGGGATACCGGGGCGCAGAGATGTTCTAGCACCAAACCTTAGCGGATGGGTGCACCGCTAGCCTTTGGGGTGTGAATCCGAGCCACCATGCCTGTCGTGTCGTCATTGCCGAGGACGAGGCTTTGATCCGTTTGGATCTTGCCGAGATGTTGGCCGAAGAGGGCTACGAGGTCGTGGCTCAGGCCGACAATGGTGCTGATGCAGTCGATTTGGCGATCAGTCTGCAACCTGACTTGGTGATCCTCGACATCAAGATGCCCAAGTTGGATGGCATTGCTGCGGCCGAACAAATCGCGCAACGCCAAATCGCCCCTGTGGTGATCTTGACTGCCTTTTCCCAACGAGAGTTGGTGGAGCGCGCCCGAGACGCTGGCGCCATGGCATATCTGGTCAAGCCGTTCAACAAATCCGATCTGGTACCGGCAATCGAGATTGCGCTTAGCCGATTTGGTGAAGTCAAACAGTTGGCACAAGAAGTCGAGGATCTGGGCGAGCAATTGGCCGCCCGCAAGGTCGTGGAGCGAGCCAAGGTGGTGCTTCAAGAAGAGCTCGGTTTGAGCGAGCCGGACTCCTTTCGCTGGATCCAAAAGACCGCGATGGATTTGCGGCTTTCGATGAGAGCAGTGGCCGAAGGTGTCATCGAGCATGGCCCCAAGTCGTGAGGGGCAAGACCCATCCGACAGGTCATCAACTATCGTTGGCAATGGTGCAATGCACCTTTGGCCGGGGGCAGACAATGGTGAGGAGAGTGTGTAGTGACGCGTGCGTCGCTGACAATTCGTGACGCGGTGGACTCTGATGCCCGTAGGGTACGAGAGATTCTTGTCCGCACCAAGTCAATGCCCACTCCCGATCTGTTGGCCAGTGACATCAAGGCGGCGCTGAGTCGCGCTGACCAAGATGACAGTACGCGCTTCTTAGTCGGCACCGTTGCTGATGAAGTGGTGGCCATGGTGCACATGCAACTCATTCCAGTCGGTCCGTTCACCGACGAAAAGGCGCTGCTCACGTCGTTCTTGCTCGTTCATCCAGAACATCGCCGCCATGGCTATGCCCATCAACTCCTAGGAGCTGCAGTGACCTGGGCTGAAGAACAGGGCATCCAGCAGATCAACGGGGTAGCACACTCGACGATTCGAGAGGCAAATCGTTTCTACGCACGTCTTGGGATGGGCTCAGCTGCGAGTTTCCGGAGCGCTCAGACCGGCACGCTGCGCGTACGTTTGGCAGCTGAGCGCAGTAGCCGAGATACCGGTGCTAATCGCAAGGTGCGCGCTACCTTGGCCCATCGCCGCCATCAGCGCAGACGCCAGCAGGGCACCTCGGGGCCGGCGATCTCCTGATTCAGCTCAACTTGGCGGCATCAAGCAGGGCACAGGTGATCCGGGAGGTGCACAGGCGACGGTCATCTTCGTCGCGGATCACGACCTCGTAGGCCGCCATGGAACGGCCTAGATGGATAGCGGTTGCTACGCCGGTGACGATGCCTGCCCTGGCTGAACGATGGTGGGTGGCATTGATGTCCACGCCCACTGACAGTTTGTCTGGGAGACCGTGCAATGCCGAACCGATTGAGCCCAGGGTTTCCGCAAGCGCGATTGAAGCGCCGCCGTGCAGCAGACCGTATGGCTGGGTGTTTCCTTCCACCGGCATGGTGCCTACAACTCTCTCTGCAGTGGCCTCCAAGATCTCGACTCCGAGTTTTTCGTTTAGGCCACCCATCGGCATCATTTCCAGCAATTTGTGTGGGTCTGGTTGATCGTTCATGGTGGCCATCATCCATTACGAGTCCGCCTTGGCGATTCCTAGGCTGGTCCGACATCGCAGGTGGTCAGCCAGGGTCTAGGGTCGATGTGTGACTGAGTCGAGACCCCGCTTGCTCTTGTTGGATGGTCATTCATTGGCCTACCGGGCCTTCTATGCCTTGCCAGTGGACAATTTTTCCACGTCTACGGGGCAACCGACCAATGCGGTCTATGGCTTCACGGCGATGTTAATCAACGTATTGCGCGATGAAGCTCCGACCCATGTTGCGGTGGCCTTCGACAAATCCCGAGAAACCTTTCGAATGGCTGAGTATTCCGACTACAAAGCCAAGCGAGCCAAGACTCCTGATGAGTTCAAAGGGCAGGTCGGTTTGATCCAGGAGGTACTTGATGCCTTGCAGATCAGACACCTTGACCTGCAAGGCTTTGAGGCAGATGACATCATCGCCACCTTGACTGCCGCCGGCTTGGCTGACGGTTTCGAGGTGCTTATCCTGACCGGTGATCGCGACTCGCTGCAATTGGTCACCGAGCACTCCACAGTGCTCTACCCGATGCGGGGGGTCTCGGAGTTGGCGCGCCTGACGCCTGATGCGGTGACCACCAAGTACGGCGTACCCCCCATGCGTTATCCGGAGTTGGCGGCCTTGGTCGGTGAGGATTCCGACAATCTTCCCGGCGTGCCTGGGGTTGGGCCCAAGACTGCGGCAAAGTGGTTGAACCAGTACGACGGATTGGAAAACCTGATCAACCAGGCAGACCAGATCACGGGCAAGGCCGGGGAGAGCCTGCGACAACACCTTGACGACGTACTTCGCAATCGGCGACTCAACCGGTTGGTCAACGACCTTGACCTGGGATTGACCACCGCCGACCTCCAACGGCAGCCATGGGATCGCCAAGAGGTACACAACCTGTTTGACGCATTGGAGTTCCGGGTGCTCCGAGACCGATTGTTTGACACCTTTGACGTTGATGAAGAGGTAGCCGAGTCTGGCTTCGAGCTTGATACCACAGTCCTTGACTCACACAGCCTCGGCGCATGGCTGGATGGGCATGCAAGTAGGGGTGCGACACGGGTCGGGATCCACGTGGATGGGGCCTGGTCAGCAGGCAGCGGCGATGTTGATGCCATTGCGATTGCCGCTGAAGATGGCCATGCCGGGTATTGCCGAATCGCCGAGCTGAGCCCAGAAGCAGAGCAGCGCTTGGGCGAGTGGCTGAGCGATTCTGGTGTCGCCAAGGTTCTGCACGATGCCAAGGGGCCGATGTTGGCGTTTGCCTCACGAGGTGAACAATTGGCGGGAGTCTCCAGTGACACTGCCTTGGCGGCCTATCTCGTCAGGCCCGACCAACGTTCCTATGACCTCGCTGACCTGACGCTGCGTTATCTCAAGCGCGAGTTGAGTCCAAGCTCTGGCGCCGATGAGCAGTTGTCCTTCGATGTTGGCGGGGAGGATGATTCGGCCCAGGCGGCCATGGTGCGGGCACGGGCAGTTCTCGACCTTGCTGATGCCTTGGATGCAGAGCTCAAGGCCAATGGCGGTGCTGCCCTATTGCGCGACGTCGAGTTGCCGCTAGTGGGTTGCTTGATGGAGATGGAGCGCATTGGTATCGCCGTCGACCTTGACTTCTTGGAGAGGCTTGAGTCCGAGTTCGCAGATGCGGTTCGCAGTGCTGCTCAGGATGCCTATTCCGTGATTGGGCGTGAGGTCAATCTCGGCTCTCCCAAACAACTCCAGGTAGTGCTCTTCGATGAGTTGAAGATGCCAAAGACGAAGCGCACCAAGACCGGCTACACGACCGATGCCGAAGCACTGTCTGGTCTTTACGAGAAGACGGAGCACCCCTTCTTGCAGCACTTGTTGCGGCATCGTGATGTCACCAGGATGCGCCAGACAGTTGAGGGCCTATTGAAGACCGTGCAGGACGACGGCAGGATCCACACCACCTTCAACCAGATGATTGCCGCTACCGGCCGCTTGTCGAGCACCGACCCCAACTTGCAAAATATCCCGGTACGCACGGAGGAAGGACGGCGTATCCGCCAAGCGTTTGTGGTCAGCGCGGGTTACGACAGCCTGATGACCGCTGACTACTCCCAGATTGAGATGCGGATCATGGCCCACTTGTCCGGTGACGAAGCCTTGATTGAAGCCTTCGGATCAGGCTTTGACTTCCACTCCGTGACCGCAGCGAGGGTCTTCGATGTGCCAGCCGACCAAGTGTCAGCTGAGCAACGAGCCAAGATCAAGGCCATGAACTATGGCCTCGCGTATGGCTTGTCGGCGTTTGGGCTGGCGGCCCAATTGCGGATCTCGACCGCGGAGGCCAGGGCGCTGATGGATGAGTACTACGAAACCTTCGGTGGCGTGGCCGACTACCTCGCTGGTGTGGTCGAGGAGGCGAGACGAACTGGATATACCGAGACGATCATGGGGCGACGCCGCTATCTCCCCGACCTGAGCAGCGACAACCGGCAGCGTCGAGAAATGGCCGAACGGATGGCGCTGAATGCCCCGATCCAAGGCTCTGCGGCCGACCTGATCAAGGTGGCCATGCTCAAGGTGAATGCCGCAATCGCAGCTCAGGGGATGCGATCACGGATGCTGCTGCAAG
>ERZ724512.545-NODE-545-length-17279-cov-7.268114_pt1 | contig 17279 bp, 17 predicted proteins | sample MGYA00376045_ERZ724512 | MGnify/ENA primary metagenome ERZ724512 (study PRJEB28724, sample SAMN07190883) | activated sludge metagenome | isolation source: activated sludge of sewage treatment plant in Hong Hong | place: Hong Kong | collected 2016-03-17 ... | reverse complement strand
GTGGAGTCGTTCCGGCAGACCAGCACCATGGAGCCGCTGATGAACCAGTTCCTCGTCCTCAGTGGGACCGGTGAGGTCGGTGAGGTAGGTGTGGCCGCTGGCCAGCCGGCTGTCCCCATCACCAGCGACGCCGGCACTACGTGGGTGGCCACGACCGGCAAGCCGTACGTCCTGCAGATCACCAGCGCTCCGGAGACCGGCGAGGACGCCACCGTCGACTTCACCGAGTGGGACAAGAAGGTCGTCATCAAGGCCCCGCCCAAGAAGCAGACGATCAGTCTCGCCGACCTCGCGTGACCAGGCGGGACGCGTTCCTGCTGGTCGCTGCGGTGCTCTGCGTGAGCGCGTCGGCACCTTTGATCGCCGCCTGCGCGGCCCCGGCGCTGGCGATCGCCATGTATCGCTGTCTGTTCGGCGCGGCCCTGACTGGCACCTGGATGCTGGCCAGTCGCAGCGCTGTGACCGTCCCCGCTGGATGGGCGCGCACGGCGTTGCCCGGTCTGGCGCTGGCCGCGCACTTCGCCGCCTGGATCCCCAGCCTGCGGTTCACCAGCGTCGCGTTGAGCACGGCGATGATCTCGACGCAGCCCGTGTGGTCGGCCTTGATCGCCCGTATCACCGGCCGGCTGGTCTGGGCCGGTGTCGCGATCAGTGTGGCCGGCGTCCTGGTGCTGACCGGCTTTGGTGGCCACCTGGACGGCCGCAATCTCTTCGGCATGGCTCTGGCGCTGCTCGGCGCGATGCTGGCTGCCGTCTACGTCGCGTTCGGGGAGCGGGTGCGGGCGGTGACGGACATCGGCTCCTACACGACCGTGGTCTACGGTGCGGCTGCCGCGGTTCTGCTGGCGGTCTGCCTGCTGTTCCGGATCCCGCTGGGCGGCTACACCGCGCGGGACTGGTGGTTGATCGCCGCTATCACGGTCGTCGCGCAGATCGGTGGGCATTCCGCGATGAATGCCGTCGTGCACCGGGTGTCGGCCACGGTCGTGAGTACGGCGATCCTGTTCGAAGCGCCCGGTGCGACCATCCTGGCGGCGCTGTTCCTCGGCCAGAGCGTGGGGTTGTCACTGGTGCTCGGACTCGCGGTGATGCTGGTGGGGCTGGTGCTGGTGGTGCGCGGGATGCGGCCCCGCGCCAACGCCGTCGAGTCGGGGGTTTAGGCGCGGGGTAGATGTGACCCGTCTTCAGAATTGTCAGAGATGAGCAACCGGCCACCTTTGCCGCCGGGGGTCTGATCAGCGCTGATCATGGCCTGGCTACCGTGGAATCATGACTGAGCCCCGCCAACTTCGCAGCCGTCGTTCCAACCTGGCCGTCCCGGGCAGCAGCCCGAAGATGCTGGAGAAGGCCAAGGGCCTGCCGGCCGACCAGGTGTTCATGGACATCGAGGACGCCGTCGCGCCGATCGCCAAGCCGGATGCGCGCAAGAACATCGTGGCCGCGCTGAACGAGGGTGGCTACGAGGGCAAGGTCCGCGTGGTCCGGGTCAACGACTGGACGACCCATTGGACCTACGCCGACGTGATCGAGGTGGTCGAAGGCGCCGGCCAGAACCTCGACTGCATCATGCTGCCGAAGGTGCAGACGCCCGAGCAGATCGTCGCGCTCGACCTGCTGCTCACCCAGATCGAGAAGGCCAACGGTTTCGAGGTCGGCCGGATCGGCATCGAGGCCCAGATCGAGAACGCACTGGGCCTGCTCAACGTGGACAAGATCGCCACCGCCAGCCCGCGTGTCGAGACCATCATCTTCGGCCCGGCGGACTTCATGGCCAGCATCAACATGAAGTCGCTGGTCGTCGGTGAGCAGCCCCCCGGTTACGACGTGGGTGACGCCTACCACCACATCCTGATGAGCATCCTGATGGCGGCCCGCGCCCACGACAAGCTCGCGATCGACGGCCCGTACCTGCAGATCAAGGACGTCGAGGGTTACAAGCGCGTCGCCGGTCGCAGCGCGGCGCTGGGCTTCGACGGCAAGTGGGTACTCCACCCCGGTCAGGTCGACGCCGCCAACGAGGTGTTCAGCCCGCGGCAGGAGGACTACGACCACGCCGAGCTGATCCTGGACGCCTACGAGTACTACACCTCCGCCGAGGGCGGCGCCAAGGGCGCGGTCATGCTCGGCGACGAGATGATCGACGAGGCCAGCCGCAAGATGGCACTGGTGATCTCGGCCAAGGGCCGCGCCGCAGGCATGCAGCGGACCAAGACGTTCGAGCCGCCGGCGGGCTGAGCGCGCGGTTGTCGTACTCCCGGCAGCAAGCGACCCGATCGGGGGCGTGGACGGGGCCATTGCCGAAGGCTTTGTGACTGTGCGACCAGTTCTTGGTCTGTGCGTCACAAAGCTGCTTGTGCAACGCCGCCAGGAACCTAGCCGGACCGTCACAACCGCACCATTCCGGGCATATCGGTCTGACGAACCCGAGTCATTCCAGTGCGGACAGGTTCGCCACGCGCAACGAACAGGTCACAACTGCTTGGGAACACTCGCGCACCTGCCGACGTCTCACAAGGGGGCATGTGAGGATAAGCGGAACGCGTTGTGAAGGGTGCAGTATGCGGTTTCTGAAGTCTGTGGCGCTGGCCGGCGCTGCGGTGGTCATGGCCAGTGGCACAGCGGTCGCGGCGCCACCCGAGTTGCCGACCCCGCCCAAGCCGAAGTTCACCAAGACCGTGCAGCCCAGCCTGTTCGGCATGCACGTGCATGACTTGAGCAACCCGGTCCCCGAGGTGAACCAGAAGTTCGGCGCGATCCGGATCTGGGACAACGGGGTGCGTTGGGATCAGGTCAACACCGCGCAGGATCTCTACGACTGGACCCTGATGGACCAGGTCGTCACGAACGCCGAGGCGACCGGTGCCAAGGAGATCATGTACGTCCTCGGGTCGACGCCGCAGTGGCTGGCCACCGACTTCAGCGTGGACAACTACCTTGATGCACCGGGTGCGAATTCCAAGCCCGCCAGCCTCGCAGAGTGGGACAAGTGGGTACGCGCCGTGGTCCAGCGGTACAGAGGTCGCATCGATTCCTACCAAGTCTGGAACGAGGTCAACTTCTCCTCGTTCTGGAACGGCAGCGAGGCGCAGATGGTGGAGCTGACCCGTCGCGCCGCCAAGATCGTGCACGCCGAGGATCCAGGCGCCGAGGTGGTCACCGGTTCGGCGATCGTGCGGCAGTCCAAGAAAGTCGGAAAGCAGGCCGCTGCGATCTCCACCAAGTCGTTCTTCTACAACTACATGCGTGGGCTGAAGAACAAGAAGGTGAAGTTCGACGCCGTGGGCATGCACTTGTACCCCTGGTACAAGGCCGGCCCCGGTGACGGCACGCCGTTCGATCGCGAGACTGGCGCCTCCAATGCCCAGGAGGTGCTCGACCACTTCAAGTTCAAGCAGCCCATGTACGACACGGAGATGGCCTACGGCAACCGCCGCGACAACGGCTGGCCGCGTAAGGTGCTGCCGGCCAAGCTCGGAGCTGCCTACCTTGCCCAGACCTACATCTACGGCATGGTCAACAACGTGCCGCAGGTGTACTGGTACGGCTGGGACGACCACGTGCTCGGCGTGGACGTGACCAGTCCGAAGACTGGCAGAATCCTGGCTCCCGGGATCGCCTACAACACCGTCATGAACTGGATGTCCTACGCCAAGATCGGCGGCTGCGCGACGACCAAAGGTGTGAACACCTGCCTGATCCGGCAGAAGGGCCAGCGGCAGTATCTGGTGTTCCGCAACAGCAAGGCGTACAAGACATACATCGTGAGCAAGAAGTGGAAGGTCAATCAGGTGTGCGATCTCACTGACAAGTGCAAGTCGCTGAAGTCCAACCGCCGTTTGCGGGTCGGCATCTCGCCTTTGCTGGTCACGCCATGATCAGGGCGATCGCTGCGGCTGTGGCATTTGCGCTGCTGCCTGCTGTTCCGGCGGTTGCCGCCCCGCCGACGCTCCCGACTCCGAAGGGTACGTACGGCGCGAAACTCGACGCCGGCCTGCTGGGCCAGCACGTGCACTACTTGTCCAACGAGGGCATCAACACCACCCAAGAATTCGGGGCGATCCGGATCTGGGACAACGGCGTGCGCTGGGACCAGATCAACACTGCGCCCGGCGTCTACGACTGGACTCTGCTGGACCGCGTCGTCGACAACGCCACCGCGGTTGGCGCCAAGCAGATCGTGTACGTCCTGGGCGGCACCCCGCAATGGGCGGCCAAGTACCCGACGGCGGACTTCAACTACTACTTCGGACCTGGCACCGCGAGCGTGCCCAACAACATCGAGGACTGGAAGACCTGGGTGCGGGCGGTCGCGCAGCGGTACAAGGGCCGGATCACCGCCTACCAACCGTGGAACGAAGCGAACCTGTCAGCGATGTTCTACGCCGGGGGTGGGGACACGGCGGCGCCGATGGCCGACCTCACGCAAGCCGCCAAGCAGGTGCTCGACGAGGTGGACCCGGCGGCGACGTTCACCACCGCTTCCAGCACAGTCATCCAGACCAAGAACTACGTGAAGTCGGGGTGGTTCACTCGCTACTTGAAGGCATTGAAGGCGCGCGGGGTCAAGCCCGACACGGTCTCCGTGCACCTCTACCCGTGGCTCAAGCAGGGACCCGGCAATGGCAACCTCAAGCAGCGTGAGCAGGGTCTGGCGATGGCCAAGCAGGTGATGGCCAACACCGGCTTCAAGAAGTACTCGATCTGGGACACCGAGATGAACTACGGCAATATGCGCGACACATCGTTCAACCAGTGGCCGAAGAAGAAGTACAGCCAGAAGCAGGGCGCGGCCTACCTGGCGCAGACGTACCTGTACTCGCTGAGCAACGGCGTGTCCCAGGTCTACTGGTACGGCTGGGACGACTGGGGTCTGGGCGTGTGGGAGACCTCGAAGTCCGGGCGCATCCTGCAGCCCGGCGAGGCGTACAACACGCTGATGCAGTGGCTGCCGGGCGCCAAGAACGGCGGGTGCACCCCGATCGGGTCGATTTCCACTTGCACGATCAAGCGCGGGGCTCGCAAGCAGTTCCTTGTGTTCCGGGCGACTCCCGCCACCAAGACCTACACCGTGCCCAGCACGTGGAAGGTACGGCAGGCGTGCACTGTGCTGGACTCCTGCAAGCCCATCCGCAACGGCCGGGTCAAGGTCGGCCAGTCGCCGCTGTTGCTCACGAAGTAGCAGCCGTTTGAGCCCAGTTGTTCACTTCTAGCCTCGAGGCTGCGGGCCAGAAGTGAACAAGCGGGCTAGAACCCTGCCCGTTTCGGCGCGGCACCCCGGTGGGATACTGCCGAATAGGCACCCATTGGAGGCGATCATGGCCCGTTTGGCGCAGACCGAAGGCTTGACCGATGTGCAACAGGAGATCCTGTCCGCGGTCCACGATTTCGTCGAGAACGAGATCATTCCCAATGCCCAGCGGCTCGAGCACGCTGACGAGTACCCCACGGAGATCGTCGAGGGCATGAAGGAGATGGGGATCTTCGGGCTGATGATCCCCGAGGAGTACGGCGGCCTGGGCGAGTCCCTGCTGACCTACGCGCTGTGCGTCGAGGAGATCGCGCGCGGCTGGATGAGCGTCTCCGGCATCATCAACACCCACTTCATCGTCGCCTACATGGTCATGCAGCACGGCACAGATGCCCAGAAGAAAGACTTCCTGCCTCGCATGGCCACCGGGGAGCTGCGGGGGTCGTTCTCAATGTCCGAGCCGGGCTGCGGTTCCGACGTCTCGGCCATCCAGTCCAAGGCCGTGCGCGACGGTGACTCCTACGTGCTCAACGGCCAGAAGATGTGGCTGACCAACGGGGGTTCGTCCACGCTGTCGGCGGTGCTGGTGCGCACCGACGCCGAGGCCGACGACAGCGCCAGCGTCTACAAGAAGATGAGTACGTTCCTGATCGAGAAGCCGCAGGGCTTCGGCGAGGTGCTGCCCGGTCTGACCATCCCCGGCAAGATCGAGAAGATGGGCTACAAGGGCGTGGACACTACCGAGATGGTGTTCCAGGACTTGCGGCTGCCGGCCGACGCGCTGCTCGGCGGCGAGCCCGGTCGCGGCTTCTACCAGATGATGGACGGCGTCGAGGTCGGCCGCGTGAACGTCGCCGCGCGCGCCTGCGGATTGGCCAACCGCGCGTTCGAGCTCGGTGTCGACTACGCCCAGCAGCGCGTGACGTTCGGCAAGCAGATCGCCGAGCACCAGGCCGTCGGTTTCCGGCTGGCGGAGATGGCCACCAAGGTCGAGGCTGCGCACCTGATGATGGTCCGCGCCGCCCGCACCAAGGACTCCGGCGCCCGTAACGACCTCGAGGCCGGCATGGCGAAATACCTGGCCAGCGAGTACTGCAAGGAGGTCGTCGAGGACTCGTTCCGCATCCACGGCGGCTACGGCTACTCCAAGGAGTACGAGATCGAGCGGCTGTACCGCGAGGCCCCGATGCTGCTGATCGGCGAGGGCACCGCGGACATCCAGCGCATGATCATCGCGCGGCGGCTGCTGGAGGAGTACAAGCTCCGCGGCTGACGGGGGCCTATGCCGCCTGATTCGCAACCATCGTGTCAACCACGAACTCCGCGAAGGCCAGACTCCCCGTCCAGGCGGGCGACACGGCGTTCAGCACGTGGGTCGACACGGTGTCGCCTCGGACGACGAAGTCCATTTCCAGCCGACCGGTCGATTTCTGCATCAGTTGTGCTCGGATTCCCGGCCTCCCGCGGACCGAGAAGTCCGCAGGACGGGCCGTCGGCACAAGCCTTTGGGCCTGTTTGACGAGATGGCGCCGGCTGTACTTCGGGAACTCGGTGCGCATCAGTTGCGCCACGTCCTGCTCGTCGCTGCGCAGGAATTTGGGAAAGGAGGTCAGGACCTGCCCCATCTCGTCGAGCTTGAAGCGGGTCAGACCTCGATACGCCTCTCGCCACAGGACGGGGATCGCAGTCGGCCCCACTTTGACACCGCCGCTAGCGGTCACGGTGAAGTGCACCCCTAGGAACGGATTGCGGGGATCCGGCACGGGATAGACGTGACGGCTCAGGCGAGGTGCGCTTGGGGGGCCGTACCAGTAGAGCCCCTTGAACGGCATCACCACGTAGTCGTCGCAGAAGCCGTACCACTTGGCGACGGTATCCGCGTACAGACCAGCCGTGTTCACGACGTGCCCTGCCTGCACGACACCCGCAACTGTCACGAGCGTCGATCCCCTCCGACTGCGAACCTGCGTGTTCGTCCGAATCGCCACTTTGCGCGCAAGGAGGTCGCTTTGGAGGGCGGCGGTGACAGCCTGCGGATCACTCACCCCGGTTGTGGGCGACCAGATCGCGCGGTCGACTGTGCGAGCCAAGGGCTCGATCGTGCGCAAGCCCGCCTGGTCGACCATCTCCAGTTCCACCCCGTTCGCCAGCCCCCGTTGCATGAGGGCATCCAGACGAGGCAGATCCGTGACAGCTGAGGCAACGACCACCTTGCCGCAGGACAGTACCGGCACCCCGTTTTCGGCACAGAATCGCCGGAGCAACTGGTTGCCGCGTGCAGTGAGCCGGGCTTTCAACGAGTCCGGGGCGTAGTAGAAGCCCGCATGGAGCACGCCCGAGTTGCGACCGCTCGCGTGCTCGCCGAGGTGCGATTCCTTCTCCAGGATCAGAATCTGGCGCTCAGGAAATCGAACTGCCAGTTCTCGTGCGATCGTCAGGCCGACGATTCCGCCACCGATGATGCAGTAATCGGTTTGCACGCGGGCCCCCTCACTGGCGACTCCAGCCTATTGGTTACCTGCGGCGTCCGGAATCGAGCAGGCCTGCCGGCGATCCGCGGAAGAAGCGACAGTCCGCCGGACAATCAGCCAGTCTGCGTGCGGTCACACCTGTCGTGCAGCGATAGCGTGATCACATGTCGAACGCGGATCCGTTCAAGCAACTCGAGAACCGGCCAGTGCTGGCCAGCTACGCCTCCTATGGCGAGGCCCAATTCGCCGTGGACAAGCTCAGTGACAACAAGTTCCCCGTGCAGAACGTGGCGATCGTGGGAGTGGACCTGCGGCTGGTCGAGGCAGTCGTCGCGCGACTGTCCTGGGGGCGGGCAGCGCTGAGCGGCTTGGGCATGGGCATCTGGTTCGGGCTGTTGCTCGGCCTGTTCGTGTCGATCTTCGCCAGCGGGGAGGGCAGCACAGTCCGCCTGATCGTGATGGGTGTGCTCTACGGAGCGGCCTTCGGCATCGTGTTCGGCCTCATCTCCTACGCATTCACTGGCGGCAAGCGCGACTTCATCTCGCGCAGCCAACTCACCGCCGGCCGTTACGACGTGGTGTGTGACGCCTCGGTGCTCAATCAGGCGAGGCAGATCCTCGGGGTCAGCGGGGATCAACCGCCAGCGCTGTAGCTGCACGGGTTCGGTCGACTCACAAATCAGTGCGGATGCCCGCCATGCTCACGGATTCGGCACCGCTCCTCCGAGGACGGTGAGCGTCGCGTCCTGGACCAGGCGGCTTGCCGAGCCGTTGCACACCACTCGGAACTGCAGGGAAATGGGGGTGGGGGTCGTCCACGAGGCCATTTCGGTCTCGAATCGCAGTTCGGGGGTGTTCGCGGCCGGGGGTCGCTTCATGTCGTAGTAGTCGCCGCCGTTCCTCGCTAGCTGCAAGGCGCACGTGTAACTACCGGACCCCAACGTTGTGACGGCGATGGTGAAGTGGATGACCACCTTCGAGTAGGCGGGCACTGTGATGGGCCCGCCGGCGCCGCCACCGCCGGCGTCGGACAGCTGTTCGGCCGTCTGTGTAACCACGACGTCTGGGTTGCTCAAAGGCCGCCCGGAAGGGACGTAGCTGTCGCCGAACGTGATCAAGTTCAGCCCGGGCTCACCCTTGTCGCCCTTCGCGCCGGTGTCCCCCTTCTGGCCCGGGTCGCCCTTGGCTCCGGCTGGCCCGGCTTCGCCAAGCTTCGCTCGCAGCCCGGGGGACAGGTCCTTCACGGTGATCGAGCCGTTCTTGATGTCGGCGCCGGTGATCAGTTTTGCCGCTGAGGCCGTCCCGCCGCCGGCGATCGCCGCGCCGAGTACGAATGCCAGAAGCGTGGTCGCGTTCGGTCGCATGGGCCGCCTCCTGCCGTGAGGTACCGCTGAAGCGTAAGTGGGGCTCCGGATGCCGGACATCGGATCAACGGATCGGTGCGTCCGGCTAAACGGTCAGTTCCGCCCAGACCTCTTTGCTGTCCTCATGCACCTCGTAGCCCCACTGTTCGGCGAGTTGTGCCACCAGCGCGAGTCCGCGACCGCCCGCCTGCAGACCACGATCGGTAGCGACGGTAGGCAAGTCGTCCGGGTTGCCGTCCATGACTGCGATCCGCACCCGCTGTGGACCAGCAGTGACTCGCAGTTCCACGAGTCCGCGCCCGTACGCGATGGCATTGGTCACCAGTTCACTGGTGATGAGTTCGGCATCGTCGACCAGGCTGGAAAGGCCCCACGCCCACAGCTGATCGCTGACCGTCTTGCGGGCACGGCGGATGGCCGTGGTGTCCGCATCGAGAGGGGTCAGGATCTGCATTCCCGCGGCATACCCATTTCTGGGCTGTCTCACACCTGCGTGCTGCCCTGGTTGGATGAACGCTGCCTTCAGCAGTGCCGCAGTGGCTTCCGGGGCCTCGACCGCCGGCGAATGCGCGGCATCAGGGATCAGCGCCAGACGCGCCCGATAGCGCGCGGCGAGATCGACCTGAGTCTGCCACGACCAGGAGTCCGGGTCCTCGATGCCGAAGGCCACCAGCAGTTGTCCGCGGGCACTGCGCAGATCCAGGGGCCGGTCGGACAGCAGGATCCGCGCCATCTCCTGCAAACTCGCCGGATCGGTGCGCACGAAGCGTTGATGCATGAACTCCTCGACCTCGGCGCTCGGAGCCGACCAGCCCGCAGCCTTGTCGGCCGCCAGTTTGACCTGCCAGATCTGCTCCGGCGGATAGTGGTCCAGCGCGCTGATCAGCAGCCGCAACTGGTCGTGCTTGGATGCATGGATCGGGCCGGAACCGGAGTTCAGCAAGACCACCGTCGCCCAGTCGAATCCGCTTGCCGCGGTGCCTGCGATCAACCCGCCGAGCGAATGCCCTACCAAGTGCACGGGCGGCTGGCAGGTCTGAGCGATCCGGCACAGGTCGGCTGCCCACCCCGCCAGCGAGTACTCGGCTGCTCGGGGAGATTCGTACTGCCCGCGATGATCCAGGGCGATCACTGTCCAGTCGGCAAGCAACGGCATGAGGTCCAGGAAGTCCTCTTTGCTACCGGTGAATCCTGGCGCGAGCAGGACCGTGCCGAGGTCCCCGTCGATGCGCAAAGTGGCCAGGCCTGTCACCTCGTCGCGAACACGCCGGGCGCCGGGCGGCAGGGCTGTCGACCGCGGCGTGCTCACTGGGGCAGAATAGTGCTCTAAGCAGTCGAGTATGGGGTGGGGACGTGGGTTCAGGTATCGTCGCGGTCGCTAATCAGAAGGGCGGCGTCGCCAAGACGACCACGGTTGCTTCGACGGGGGCTGCCCTTGCCGAAGCCGGCCGCAAGGTCCTGCTCATCGACCTCGACCCTCAGGCGTGTTTGACGTTCGCGACCGGCGTCGAGGTCGACCAGGTCCAGTTCACCGTGCATGACGTGCTGCTCGGCCGGCTCGGTCCGCGGATGGCGATCATGACCACCCCTGAGGGCCCCGATCTACTGCCCGCCTCCATCGAGTTGTCGGGCGCGGAGATGCAGCTGGCCAACCGCACCGGCCGCGAGTACGTGCTGCGGGAGGCGCTTGATGAGGTGGCCGCGGATTACGACATCGTTCTGATCGACTGCTCTCCGTCGCTCGGCGTTCTGACGATCAACGCGCTGACCGCCGCCAACGAGGTGCTGATCCCGATGCAGGCCGAGACGCTGTCGCACCGGGGCGTTGCGCAGTTGCTGGAGACGATCGAGGACGTCCGGCGCTACACCAACCGCGACCTGCGGATCATGGGCGTACTGCCGACGATGTTCGACGCCCGCACCCGCCTTTCGCGGGAGGTTGTCGCGGACATCGAGGAGCAGTACGGTCTGCCGGTGCTGGCGCCGGTATCGCGTTCAGTGCGCTTCGCTGAGGCTCCCGGCACCGGTCGGTCGATCCTCACCACTGCCCGCCGCTCCCGCGGTGCCCAGGCTTACCGTGAACTCGCCGCCACGTTGATGGAGTCCGCATGAGTGCCGAACGTCCGGCCGCGCTGCGACGCGTCCCCACCCCGTCCGAACGCCCGCGCCGGGTCGATCCGCAGGGCAAGCGCTCGTTGTTCAGCGACGAGATCGCTCCGCCGGCGGTGGGCAGCGTGGCATTGCATTGCACTCGTTGCGATGCGCGTTCGGTGGTGTCGATGGTGCAGGCCGCCAAACTCGCGCTGCCGTCGTTGTACCTGCCGGCGCCCGGCCGCACCGACCGGGTCTGGATGAAGTGCCCGTCCTGCGGGTCCCGCAGTTGGGTGCGGCTGCGGCTCAAGGGCTGACCGGATTCACAACTGCGCACATCTCGCCTGTTCGGCGTCCGAAACGCCGGTGGTTGAGCATCCCCCCGGCGTGTCGGCCCGATGGTGCGCAGTGATGAAGATCAGCCCTCGGCGGATGGCTTGCGCACCCGCCGGCGCTGCCGGTTGCGGCGCGGCTTGCTCTGCCCCTGCTGCTCAGCTTTCGCGTCGCCCGACTGCTCCTTGCGCGGTCCGGACCGCCGCTGGCCCTGCTGCCGACCACGGCCACCATCGCGCTGACCGCGCTCCGGCCGGGGCTCGGGCTTGGGCCCCTGACCGACCCGGCCGGTGACGTCCTTGGAGATCCCGAGACCCGTGTACACGTGCTCGGAGGTCGAGTAGGTCTCGATCGGGTCTGCGAACGGCAGCCCGAGTGCCTTGTCGATCATCTTCCAGCGGTGCAGGTCGTCCCAGTCCACGAGCGTCACCGCGACGCCGTCGGCGCCGGCGCGACCGGTCCGGCCGATCCGGTGCAGGTAGGTCTTCTCGTCGTCGGGGCAGGTGTAGTTGATGACGTGAGTGACGTCTTCGACGTCGATTCCACGAGCTGCCACGTCGGTGCAGACGAGCACGTCGATCGTGCCGTCGCGGAACTGCTGCAGCGCCTTTTCCCGGGCCACCTGGCCGAGGTCACCGTGCACAGAACCGACCTTGAAGGCACGCTCGGCGAGGTCGTCGGAGAGTTTCTGTGCCGCCCGCTTCGTCTTGCAAAAGATCATGGTCCGGCCTCGGCCGTCGGCCTGCAGGATGCGGGCGATCAACTCCGGCTTGTCCATGGAGTGGGCGCGCCAGACGTGCTGCTCGATGGCCTCGACGGTGGCGGTCTCGTCGCCCGGGTCAGTGGCGCGAATGTGCGTGGGCTGGGTCATGTAGCGCCGCGCCAGGCTCAGGATCTGCCCCGGCATGGTCGCCGAGAACAGCATGGTCTGACGCACTGCCGGCACGCGGGAGACGAGCTTCTCGACGTCGGGCAGGAAGCCCATGTCGAGCATCTCGTCGGCCTCGTCGAGAACCAGGACGCGGATCTCAGACAGGTTGAGGATCTTCTGGTTGGACAGGTCGATGAGGCGGCCGGGCGTGCCGACGACGACGTCGACGCCCTTCTTCAACGCGTCGACCTGTGGCTCGTAGGCCTTGCCGCCATAGATCGCCAGCACGCGGGCTCCGGCCTCGGTGCCGGCCTCCTCGATGTCCTCGGCCACCTGCAGGCACAGCTCGCGAGTGGGGACGATGATCAGGGCCTGCGGCGTGTTCTTGCCCGGCTCGAGGCGCTGCAGGACGGGGATGCCGAACGCCAGTGTCTTACCGGTGCCGGTCTTGGCCTGGCCGATGACATCGTGGCCGTCGAGGGCCAGCGGAAGCGCCAGTTGCTGAATGCGGAAGGGGTGGGTGATGCCTTTGCTGCCCAGGGAGGCGATGGTCTCCGGGCGCACCCCCAGGTCTTCGAAACTCGGATCGTTCAGGGTTGTCTCCTTGATATGGGGTCCATTCTCCCATGCGGGTCGCCGGAAGCCGGTCGTGGGCGTCCGTGCGACTAGCCTGAACGTCATGGACGCGCGTGCCCAAGCCACCATCGATCTGCTCGCGGTACTCGCCTACGGCGAGCTGGAGGCGTTCGAGCGGCTGTCGCAGGATGCGCTGCTGGCGCCGAACATGGGGGAGCGGGAGGCGGTCACCGACATGGCCGTCGGTGAGTACGGCCACTACAAGATCCTGGTCGACGGCCTGCGCGCCCGGGGGGCCGATCCGCAGGCGGTGATGGCTCCGTTCCGGCGTCCGATCGACGAGTTCCACGCCTCCACAGCCCCCGCGGACTACCCCGAAGCGCTGGTCAAGATCTACGTCGGGGACGGCATCGCCGCGGACTTCTACCGGGAGGTGGCGCAGTTCCTGGAGCCAGATGCAAAAGCATTGGTGGACGAGGTGTGCGACGACCTGGGGCATTCGGCGTTCGTGGTGCCGACCGTGCGCAGAATGATCGCCGCGGACAGGACCCTGGCCAGTCGGCTGTCGCTGTGGGGACGGCGATTGGTAGGGGAGGCGCTGTCGCAGTCCCAGCGGGTGGCCGCCGAGCGGGAGGCGATGGGGGAGCTGCTGGTGGGCAGCACGGACCTCGCCGAGTTGGGCCGAATGTTCGCACGGCTCACCGATGCCCACTCCGCGCGGATGCGGGAGTTGGGGCTCAACGCCTAATGCACGTCTGTGCAGACCGGCCTCAGTCGACGGCGCCGAAACCGACCCGGCGCGAGTGCGGCGGTCCGATCTCCACGTAAGACAGGCTCGCCGTCGGCACGATGACCTGACGGCCTTTGGAGTCGGTGAGCCGCAGAACCCCGCCGCCAGCCACGGCCTGCTCGACCTGGGTGGCCACCTCGTCGGGAGTCGACGTCACCTCGACGGTGAGTTCGCGCGGGGAGTACTGCACACCGATCTTGACCTCGATGGGATTCTTCGCTGCTGCTGCTCTGGCCATGGCTGGGAGCCTACGTCACGAAGTGCCGGGTAATCCGGGCAGTTCGCGCTGGGCGGATCAAGCCTTCGGGTCCGTCTTCGGGAAGCCGGAGACACCGCGCCAGGCCAGCACGCTCATGATCTTCGAAGCCTGGTCGCGCGGGATCGCGCCCTTCTCGCGCAACCAATAGCGGGCAGCGGTTTGTGCCATGCCGGTCAGTCCCATGGCGACCAGCATGGACTGGTCCTCGGGAAGGCCGGTGTCGGCCGCGATCACGTGGCTGATCGCTTCGGCACAGCGGACGTCGGCGCCCTCGACGATGTCGCGCACGGCCGGCTCGTTGGTCAGGTCGCTCTCAAATACCAGTCGGAAGGCGGCAGACTCGTCGTCCACGAACGCGAAGTAGGCCTCGATCGCGGCGCGCACCCGCAGGTGGTTGTCGTGGGTGCCGTCCAAGGCCGCTTGTACGCGCTTGATCAGGTCCTCGCTGGACTGCTCAAGCAGGGCGAGGTAGAGGTCGAGTTTGCTCGGGAAGTGCTGGTACAAAACCGGCTTGCTGACGCCGGCGTTCTCCGCGATCTCGTCCATGGCCGCGGCGTGGTAGCCGTTGCTGACGAACACCTGCTGGGCGCTGGCCAGCAACTGTTCACGGCGCGCCTTGCGGGGCAGCCGGACAGTCTTCCGGGCTCGTTCCACGACCGACATGTGCCTCATGTTACTCACTAGTAACTTTCTCGGGTTGGCTGGTACCGCGGCCCAACTCTAGCGACGGATACGGTGGCGTGGTGGATGTCCGGCCCCGAGTCCCCGGTTCGGACATGCGTGTGGCGGGAACGGACCTGTTCGTCAGACAGGTCGGTTCGGGTGCTCCGGCGCTTTTCGTCCACGGCCTCGGAGGCAACTCCAGCAACTGGACCGACCTCATGTGGCTGCTGTCCGATGACGTCCACGCGGTGGCCCCGGACCTGCCCGGTTTCGGCCGCAGCGGGCCTGCCGCCTCCGGTGTGTACAGCCCGCAGGGGCAGGCGGATTTCCTGGCTGAGTTCGTACAGCGCACGTTCCCCGAACCGGTGCATCTGTTCGGCAACTCCATGGGCGGGGCGATCAGCCTGCAGTTGGCAGGCCGGCATCCGGAACTGGTGCGATCGCTGACGCTGGTGTCACCGGCGCTGCCGGACCTCATGCCGATGCGCACGAACATCCAGTTGCCGATCATCGCCCTGCCGGGAGTGGGCGATCGGGTCGCGACGAGAATCGCCAAACTGCCCGTCGAGCGGCGCGTCCAGGCGACCCTCAACATGGTGTACGCCGACCCGGCCAGTGTGCCGCCGCAGCGGGTGCGGGAGGCGCAGGAGGACGCGGCGCTGCTGGCGACCAAGCCGTGGGTAGGGACCGCGCTGCAAGCTGCCCTGCGCGGGATCCTGGCCACCTACTTCGACCGCGGGCCGGATGCTCCCTGGAAGCTCGCCGACCGCATCACAGTGCCGGTTTTGCTCGTCTACGGCCAGCAGGACAAGCTCGTGAACGCGAGGGCGGCGCGGCGGGCGTCCAAGCACTTCCGGCACTGCCGGGTGATGGTTGTGCCGCACTCCGGGCACGTGTCGCAGATGGAGCACCCGGAGATTGTGGCGCGCGGCTGGCGCACGCTGATCGAGCCGTTCGCGTAGGAGGCGATCGGTCGGGTGATCGCAATCCGTGAGCGTCCTGGGCATCGGTGAGCGTCCCGGGCGCCAAAAACCCGTCCGCGGTGCTAACGGATGCCCGGAATGCTCACCGATCGAAGTTGGGTAAGTCGGTGGCCTCAGGCGAGGAACTGGTAAGCCGTCGCCAGCATCCCCAAGTACATGAACGGGATGCCGATGATCCCGCCGATCGTGACCGGCCGCGGGTGCGGCACCCGGACCAGCGCGTAAGCCGCCAGACCGAGGGCGAGTTCGGGAAGCAGGACGTACAGCGCCACACCCGCGACCTGCGCCACGCCAACCGGTTCCCACAAGGGGATCGCCGGCGCCAGCAGCTCGGCAACGGTGAACAGTGCCAGGCCGGCAGCGCCGACCGTCAAGAAGCCTGCGCGAATCCCGCGGCTGTCCTCCACCTGCCGGGCCAGCATGCAGATCGGCAAGAGCGCAATCGTCCACATCCCGGCCATGAAAATGGGCATGCTTCCGATGAACGGCGAGCCGGTGTCGGGAAACCTGATCGAGCCCAGCACCGCCCCGAGGAACCAGTCCGGGAGCACCATCAGCACACTCATCGGCGCCAGAACGCACCACATGCGCCACAACGTCCGGTCGTGGGTGCGTCGGGCCACCCAGGGCAGGGCGATGTTGTACCCGAGGACGAGCAGCAGCACTTTGGCGCCGGTCTGGCCGAAGGGGATCACGAGTAGCCCGGCGGCCACGAGTGCGAAGCCCGCGTGGAAGGCAACCCACACGCGCCGCATGATCGCGAGTGTGGCACAGACCCGGCGTGCGGGAAGAAAACCGCCGCATGGCACGGTTGTCCCTTGGAAAAGGAGTGCCATGAGTCTCGAGCCCTTGGTGGAGCCCGCCGCCGACCTGACGGTTGACGAAGTGAGGCGCTATAGCCGCCACATCATCATTCCCGAGGTAGGGATGGCCGGACAGAAGCGGCTGAAGAACGCCAAGGTGCTGTGTGTCGGCGCCGGCGGTCTTGGCTCCCCGGCTCTGATGTACTTGGCCGCGGCCGGCGTGGGCACACTCGGGATTGTCGAGTTCGACGTCGTGGACGAGTCCAACCTGCAGCGCCAGATCATCCACGGCCAGTCCGACATCGGTCGGCCGAAGGCCGAGTCGGCGCGGGATTCGGTGCACGAGATCAACCCGTTGGTCAACGTCCTGGTGCACAACGAGCGGCTGGACAACGACAACGTGCTGGAGATCTTCGGCCAGTACGACCTGATCGTGGACGGCACCGACAACTTCGCGACCCGCTATATGGTCAATGATGCCTGCGTGCTGCTGGACAAGCCGTACGTCTGGGGCTCGATCTTCCGCTTCGAGGGGCAGGCGTCTGTGTTCTGGGAGTCGCACGGTCCGCAGTACCGCGACCTCTATCCCGAGCCGCCGCCGCCGGGCATGGTGCCGTCGTGTGCCGAGGGTGGCGTGCTGGGCGTGTTGTGCGCCTCGATCGGCTCGATCATGGGCACCGAAGCAGTCAAGCTGATCACCGGGATCGGCGAGCCCCTGTTGGGTCGCTTGATGGTCTACGACGCTTTGGACATGTCCTACCGGACGGTCAAAATCCGCAAGCACCCGCAGACCCCGCAGATCACCGAGTTGATCGACTACGACTACT
>ERZ724512.544-NODE-544-length-17300-cov-6.805857_pt1 | contig 17300 bp, 19 predicted proteins | sample MGYA00376045_ERZ724512 | MGnify/ENA primary metagenome ERZ724512 (study PRJEB28724, sample SAMN07190883) | activated sludge metagenome | isolation source: activated sludge of sewage treatment plant in Hong Hong | place: Hong Kong | collected 2016-03-17 ... | reverse complement strand
GAAGAAGACACAGAGCCCGCGCCGCAACCGGCCGGCTGACCCTTACGTCTGCAGGCCCTCGATAAGCTGGGCCGCACCCAGCCCGTGGCACGCAGGAGGAACGATGAAGGTAGCCGTCTTCGGAGCGCGCGGACGCATGGGGGCAGAGGTTGTCCGGGCCGTCGAAGCCACCGACGACCTGCACCTGGTCGCCGCTGTCGACGTCGGTGACGATCGGGCCGCAGTCGAGAACGCAGACGTGGTGGTCGACTTCACCCACCCCGACGCGGTGCTCGGCAACATCGACTGGTGCCTGCAACGCGGCATCGCCGTGGTGGTCGGCACGTCCGGCTTCGACGGGGCGAAACTCGACGCCGTTCGCGCCGCGATGGCGCCACACCCGAAGGCCCAGGTGCTGGTCGCTCCGAACTTCTCCATCGGCGGTGTGTTGATGATGAGGTTCGCCGAACTGGCGGCCCCGTTCTATGAGTCGGTCGAGGTGATCGAACTGCATCACCCCAACAAGGTGGACGCCCCTTCGGGCACCGCACTCAACACCGCCACCCGCATCGCGGCGGCCCGCGCGAGCGCCGGCCTCGACCCGGTTCCCGACGCCACCACCACCGACCCCGATCACGCGCGGGGGGCGAGCGTCGACGGCATTCACGTGCACGCGGTGCGGCAGCGGGGGCTGTTCGCCAACCAGCAGGTGCTGTTCGGCAACGAGGGCGAGGCGCTCAACATCGTGCACAACTCGTTCACGCGGGCCTCGTACATGCCCGGCGTGCTGGCCGCCGTGAGGGCCGTGCGCGGCCTGCCGGGGCTGACCGTCGGCATCGAGTCGGTTCTCGGGCTGGAGTGACCAATGCAACGCTTCGGCAAGGTACTCATCGTTCTGGGCGTCATTGCGGCCCTGCTGGTCGGCGCCGAATTCGGTGTGCGCGCCTACGTACAGTCACAGGCGCAGCAGGCGCTCACCACCGTCGATCTCGATCTCGAACAGCCCACCATGACGCTGGGCGGCGGCTCGGTGCTGGCCGCGCTGGCCCAGGGCAGGTTCGTCGACGTGTCGGGCACGGCGGCGTCCGCGGTGGTGCCGTTCGAGCAGCGCAAGGTGACCGTGAAGTCGATCACCTACCGGGCCGGCAACATTCGGCTGATCAGCACCAGTGAGGCGGTGGTCGGCGATCTGGCGCTCAACGGCACTTTGGGCTTTGCGGCGCTGAGCGACATCGCAGGGCTGCCCATCTCGAGCGGCGGCGACGGACGCGTGCTGGTCACCTACAGCGTCGACATTCTTGGCCTGACCAACCTCGAGATCGGCATTTCGGCGGTGCCCGTGCTCGACGTGGCCGCCCAACAGATCGATCTGGAGCAGTCACGCATCGACGTGGCGGGTATCGACATCGACCAGAACGTGTCGCAGCAGATCATCGAGCGGGTGGTCAAACCCATCAGCCTGGCCGCCGACGACCAGGTGACGGTGACCGCGATCAGGGTCACCGACGAGGGCCTTGTCGCCGACCTGACCGCCTCCGACGTGCCCATCAAGCGCTGAAACCCATCACGAACAGAGGCCATCCGTGCCGATCGCAGACTTTCCCCGCTACCCGCTCACCTTCGGGCCCAGCCCCGTGCACCACCTCAAGCGGCTCAGCCAGCACCTGGGCGGGGCGCAGGTCTGGGCCAAGCGCGAAGACGTCAGCAGTGGTCTGGCGTTCGGCGGCAACAAGGTGCGCAAGCTCGAGTACATCGTGCCGGACGTGCTGGCCTCCGGCGCCGACACCCTGGTGTCGATCGGCGGCTATCAGAGCAACCACACCCGCCAGGTGGCCGCGGTGGCGGCGCACCTGGGGCTGAAGTGCCGCCTGGTGCAAGAGAAATGGGTGCCCTGGGACGACCCGGTGAACGACAAGGTCGGCAACATTCTGCTCTCGCGCATGATGGGCGCCGACTCGCGACTCGACCCGGCCGGGTTCGACATCGGCATTCGTGACTCGTGGAAGCAGGCGATCGACGAGGTCGAAAAGGCCGGAGGACGTCCTTACCCGATTCCGGCGGGGGCGTCCGAACACCCGTTGGGCGGGCTCGGCTTCGCCAATTGGGCCTTCGAGGTGGCCGAGCAGGAGAAGCGGCTCGGTGTGCACTTCGACACCATCGTGGTCTGCACCGTCACCGGCTCGACCCACGCCGGCATGATCGCCGGCTTTGCGGCGTTGGAAGAACTCACCGGCGTGCGGCGCCGGGTGCTGGGCGTCGACGCCTCGGCCACGCTCGACACCACCCGCGAGCAGGTGGCGCGCATCGCCCGCAACACCGCCGAGCTGATCGAGCTCGGCCGTGACCTGCGCGACGACGAGATCACCGTGCTCGAAGGGTGGGCCGGCGAGTTCTACGGCATTCCGGTCGAGTCGACCATGAACGCCATCGCTCTGGGCGCCCAACTGGAGGCGATGATCACCGACCCCGTCTATGAGGGCAAGTCGCTGGCCGGCCTGATCGACCTGGTGCGCTCGGGCGACATCGGCCGCGACAGCACCGTGCTGTACGCGCACCTGGGCGGCCAACCGGCCATCAACGCCTATCACCGACTCTGGAACTGAGCCCGACTGCCGTTCGAAACGATTGCCGTCCGGGCTAGTCGGGGCACATAATCGCGGCAGCCGCACCTACGGAGGCGCCCATGAAGTACGACTATGACCCCCTCGTGGTGGGCAGCGGCCCCGGCGGCCACCGGGCCGCCATCGCAGCCGCCAAACCTCGGCCACCGGGTGGCCATCGTCGATCGCAAGCAGATGATCGGCGGGGTGTGCATCGACACTGGCACGATCCCGTCCAAGACGCTGCGTGAGGCGGTGCTGTACCTGACCGGCATGCAGCAGCGCGAGCTGTACGGGGCGTCCTACCGGGCCACGAACAAGCTGCGCGCGCTGGATCGCTTCGGCGGCGTCGCCTGACGTCTGCTTCGTCATCCCGGCGGACGCCGGGATCTCTCGGTGACCGGCGCCGTGCCGCACCCGGTCGGGGTCTCGGCAAGCTCGACCAGCGATTGTGTCTCGACAGGCACTCGTCCTCAGACCAGGGGGTTCGGCACTTCCTCGCCGGCACGAACCGGGCCCGGGGGAGTGCCGTCGCCGAACGGGCGCCCACCCAGGGCTTCGCGGCCGTGGGGGGTCAGCCAGCCCGACAGGTCGGGGCCGTCCGGCACGATGCCCAGCGGGTTCAGGTCGGTGTGCACGATGTAGTAGTGCTGCTTGATCTGCACGAAGTCGACCGTGTCGCCGAAACCGGGGGTCTGGTACAGGTCGCGGGCATACCCCCACAGGGCCGGCATTTCGGTGAGCTTGTTGCGGTTGCACTTGAAGTGCCCGTGGTACACGGGGTCGAAGCGCACCAGCGTGGTGAACAGCCGCACGTCGGCCTCGGTGATCGACTCGCCCATCAGGTAGCGCCGGTCGGTGAGCCGTTGCTCAAGCCAGTCCAGCGCCGTCCACAGTCGTTCGTACGCCGCGTCGTAGGCGTCCTGGCTGCCGGCGAAGCCGCACCGGTAGACGCCGTTGTTGACCTCGGTGTAGATGCGCTGCATCACCTCGCGCAGCTCGTCGAGCCGTTCGGCGGGCCACAGGTCAGGGGCACCCTCGCGCTGGAACGCCGTCCACTGGGTGGCGAAGTCCTCGGTGATCTGGGCGAAGTCGTTGGTGACCACCTTGCCGGAGGACACCTCGACGATCGCCGGCACGGTGATGCCGCGCGAATAGTCCGGAAAACGCGCCAGAAACGCGTCCTTGAGCTTGTGAATGCCCAAGACCGGGTCGACGCCGCCGGGGTCGAGCCCGAACGTCCACGAATCGGCGTCATGGGTGGGCTCGGGCATGCCCACCGACAGCGCGTCCTCGAGCCCCAGCAGGCGCCGGACGATCAGACTGCGGTTCGCCCACGGACAGGCGCGAGCGGCGATCAACCGGTACCGACCCGGTTCGACCGGCCACTCATCGGGTGCGGTGGGGTGGGCCACGATTCGGTCATTGATGTAGCGGGTGTCGCGGGTGAACTCCTTGCCCTTGCTGGAGTACACCCCGCCTTTGCCGTGCTCGGTCGCCTCGTGGGTCATGCGGCTCCTCTCGTCACCACAACCGTAGGTCCTTCGCCTGCTCGGTCAACTGGTCGCGAAAGTTCGGGTGCGCGATCTCGATCAGCGCATGGGTGCGTTCGCGCACGGAGCGTCCACGCAGCCGGGCGACGCCGAACTCGGTCACCACGTGGTCGACGTCGTTCTTGCCGGTGGTGATCGGAGTGCCGGGTTCGTGGGTGGCCACGATGCGGCTGATCGAGTCGTCCTTGGCCGTGGACGGCACCACCATGATCGACTTGCCGCCGTTGGACGCGTTGGCGGCGCGGACGAAGTCGACCTGGCCGCCGGGCCCCGAGAACGGACGACGGCCGAGCGACTCCGAGGCGCACTGGCCGAAGAAGTCCACCGCGAGCGTGCCGTTGATCGAGTGCAGGTTGTCGTTGCGGCTGGCCAGCGCGGGGGCGTTGGTGTAGTCGACGGGGTGCATCTCGAGGTCGGGGTTGTGGTGCATGAACTCGTACAGCCGCTCCGAGCCCAGCGCGAAGGTGGCGATCAGCTTGCCGGGGTGCACGTTCTTGCGGGCGCCGGTGATCACCCCGGCCTCGATCAGCGACAGCGTGCCGTCACCCAGCATCTCGGTGTGCAGGCCCAGATCGTTCTTGGTCATCAATTGCTTCACCACGGCGTCCGGAATGCCGCCGATGCCGATCTGTAGCGTGCTGCCGTCGGGAATCAGTTCAGCGACGTGCTGAGCGATGGCCACCTGGGTGGGGCCGATCACCGACGGCGCCAACTCGACCATCGGCGACGTCGCGTCGACCACGTGGGTGACCTGGCTGACATGCACGTGGCAGTTGCCGTTGGTGAACGGTAGTTGCGGGTTGACCTCGAGCACGACCGCGCGGGCCTTCTCGATGGCGGCCAGCGTGTAGTCGGTGCTCACGCCCAGCGCGAACAGCCCGTCGGGGCTCATCGGCGACACCTGGGCGAACACCACGTCGCAGGGCATCAGGCCCTGCCTGATCAGCACCGGCACCTCGCTGAAGTGAGCCGGCACCCAGTCGATCCACCCCTCGTGGGCGCCGGTACGGGTCGCTGCACCCAAGAACGGTGACGAGTGCCGCACATTGCCGGCGTGAGCCTCACTCAAGTACGCGTAACGCCCCAGGCCCAGCAGTTGCGACACCACCACGCCGCGCAGGTGCTCGCGGCGCTCTGAGAGCGCGTGCAGCAGAGTCGGCGGTTCACCGGCGGCGATCGGCACCACGATGGTGTCGTTGTCGCGCACCACCGTGACCGCCGTGTCGGGGTCGGTGCGAACCCGATCGAGTTGCTGGTGGTAGGACATCGTCGTCCTTTCGGTGCGATGGGTGCTGGGTCTAGTCGGTGATGTCGGTGTGGAGCCGGATCAGTTTGACGCGGGTCTGCTCGTCGTCGGTGCCGATCTCCTGGTGGCTGCCGTCGGGGGCCCAGCCGGCCTCGATCAGAAAGCCACGCAGCGCGTCGTCGGTGGTGCGTACCCACCAGGTCGCCCGCTCGAAGCCGTCCGCACGTAGGGTGTCGACGCACGCGTTGAGCAGTCGTGAACCGTGGCCGCCGCGCTGTGCGGGCGGGTCGATGGTGAACTCGGCCACGAGGCCGTCCACCCCTGGTTCGGCGTCGTCGTCGTCACTGGGGCCGACCGCCGCGAAACCCACCACCTTGTCGTCGGACACCGCAGCCAGCACTCTGAACTGCGCGAGCGGAGGTCGCACGATCGCCCCATGCCACGACTCGACCATGTCGGCCAGGTCGAGTTCGGCGAGCACCGAATCGGCCAGCTGCTGCGGAAACCGTTGCACCCAGCCACGACGCTGGATCGCCGCGATCTGCGTGGCCTCTGCAGGCAGGGCCAGGCGGACGGAATCGGCGATCACGCTGCTGATGCTACTGGGCGACGCTGCGCGCCCAGCGAATACGCCCGAATCACGTCGGACGGCCCGACAGCACTAGGGTGAAAGGGTGCGTGACCTGCTCAAGACACCCCCCAAGCTGCCCGCAGACACCCTTCGCGTGATTCCGTTGGGTGGTCTCGGCGACGTCGGACGCAACAGCACCAGCTTCGAGATCAACGGCCAGTTGCTGCTGATCGACTGCGGCGTGCTGTTTCCCTCGGACGACCACCCCGGCGTCGACCTGATTCTGCCGGGACTGCATCTGATCGAAGACCGCCTGGACGACGTGCAGGCCCTGGTGCTGACCCACGGCCACGAAGACCACATCGGCGCGGTGCCCTACCTGCTGCGCCGACGGCCCGACATTCCGGTGCTCGGTTCACGGCTCACCCTGGCGCTGGTGCGCGAGAAGCTGAAAGAGCACCGGCTGCGTGACGTCGACCTGCGTGTGGTCAGCGAAGGCACCCGCATCAGGGTGGGCGAGTTCGACCTGGAGTTTCTGGCCGTCAACCACTCGATTCCCGACGCGCTGGCCGTCGCCATGCGCACCGCGGGCGGCCTGGTGCTGCACACCGGCGACTTCAAGATGGACCAACTGCCGCTCGATGGCCGGCTCACCGACCTGCGCGGTTTCGCCCGCCTGGGCGACGAGGGCGTCGACCTGTTCATGGCCGACTCGACCAATGCCGAAACCCCCGGCTTCACCACCCACGAGCGCGACATCGAACCCGCCATGGAGCGGGTGTTCGCCTCGGCCAAGCAGAAGCTGATCGTGGCCTGCTTCGCCTCGCACGTGCACCGGGTGCAGCAGGTCATGGACGCCGCCGTGCGGCACGGCCGCAAGGTGGTCTACATCGGGCGTTCGATGGTGCGCAACATGACCGTGGCGCAGGAGCTCGGCTACCTGCGGGTGCCGGCCAACACCCTGATCGATCTGAAGCAACTCGAGAACTATCCCGACGACAAGGTCGTGATGATCTCGACCGGGTCGCAGGGCGAACCGCTGTCGGCGCTGTCGCGGATCAGCAACCACGAGCATCCGGTGGTCACCGCCGGGCCCGGCGACGTGGTGCTGCTGGCGTCGTCGCTGATTCCGGGTAACGAGAACTCGGTCTACCGGGTGATCAACGGCTTGGCACGCAACGGGGTCACCGTGGTGCACAAGGGCAACGCGCTGGTGCACGTGTCTGGGCACGCCTCGGCGGGGGAGTTGCTCTACTGCTACAACCTGATCAAGCCCAAGAACGTCATGCCGGTGCACGGCGAGATCAGACACCTGATCGCCAACGCCGACCTGGCCGTGGCCACCGGCGTACCGCGCAACCGGGCGATCGTGGTCGAGGACGGGGCCGTGGTCGACCTGGCCAAGGGCAAGGCCAAGGCGGTCGGACGGCTCGACTGCGGCTACATCTTCGTCGACGGCTCCACGGTGGGCGACATCGGCGACGCCGAGCTGAGCGACCGCAAGATTCTGGGCGCCGACGGCTTCATCACCGTGGTCGTGGTGGTGAATCTGCACTCGGGCACGCTCGTCAGCGGGCCCGACATTCACGCGCGGGGTTTCGTCGAAGACGACTCGGTGTTCGACGGCATCAAGGTCGAGATCGCCAAGGTGATCGAGTCGGCGATGTCCGACGGGTCCGAAGACGTCCGCGGCCTGCAGCAGGTGGTGCGCCGCACGGTGGGCCGTTGGGTGAGCAACACCTACCGCCGCCGGCCGATGATTCTGCCCGTGGTGGTGTCGGCCTGACCTGTGGAGGTGATCGGCGTCGGCCAGGGGGGCGGGTACGGTGCGGGGGTGCTCATCGCGTGCCTTCGTGGGTGCAGTGGTCTGAGGCACAGCCTGTCACGGCCGTACGACAAAACTATGCGGGCATGGGCTCACCAACTCGTCGATTAGGCTCGGCGCGCGGCCCTCGGGTATAGTTGCACGGTCCCTGTGAGGGGCTGATCCCAAGCAAATCAAGGAGTTACCAGTGGCTGCCGTCTGTGACATCTGCGCCAAGGGCCCAGGCTTTGGCCACAACGTGCCCTGGTCGAAGAAGAAGACCAACCGCCGGTGGAACCCGAACATCCAGCGCGTGCGCGCGGTGGTCGAGGGTGCCCCGAAGCGGCTCAACGTCTGCACGTCGTGCCTGAAGTCCGGCAAGGTCACCCGCTGACCTGATCGGCATCGCAAGGACCCGCCCCGGCGGGTCCTTCTGCTTTGTCCGCGCATCGGCAGCCGAGAACTGTGGCGGGTTCTGTCAGCAACGCCGCTTAGGCTTTAGGCCATGGTGACGTGGCACACGCAGTCGTTTCGGGAGCTGGCTGCTCCCGTCGCCGACGTGCTCGGCGCCCGCACCGCCAAAGACCTCGAGAAGCTGCGCATTCACACCGTCGGCGACCTGCTGCGGCACCTGCCCCGGCGTTATCTGTCGGGCACCGAGCTCACCGACCTGGCCACCCTCGAAGCCGGTGACCACGTGGCCGTGATGGCCAAGGTGAGCAGCACGAAGATCGTCAACGGTGGTCGCAACAGACCGAGCCGGCTCGAGGTGAGCCTCACCGACGGGCGCGGCTACCTGGCGGTCACCTTCTTCGGCCGCGAGCACCTGGTCGAGTACTGGCAGCGCGAACTGGCCAAGGGCGTCCGGGGCATCTTCGTGGGCAAGGTCGGCCGGTTTCGCGAGCAGCTGCAGCTCACCCACCCCGAGTTCGTCATGCTCAATGCGTCGGGGGCGATCGTCGGGTCGTCCGAGAAGAAGCAGCTGATCGCCACCATGAGCCGCAGCGCCGCCCTGGTGGGCATGTATCCGGCCACCGCGAAGCTGCCCACCTGGAAGGTGGCCGAATGCTGCCGGCTGGGGCTGGCCACGCTCAGCGGGGCGGACGATCCGTGGCCCGACTGGGTGCTCGACGCCGCCGACGTCATGCCGCTGGCCGACGCGTTCGCGGCCGTCCACCAGCCCCGGTCACTGGCAGAGGCGCACGCGGGCACGCAACGGCTGCTGTTCGACGAGGCGTTCGCCACGCAGCTCACCATGGCCTACCGACGAGCGGACGCCTCCACCCACACCGCGATTCCCCGGCGCGCCACCGCGGGCGGGCTGCTCACCGCGCTGGACGCCCGGCTGCCGTTCACCCTCACCGATGGTCAGCGCGTGGTCAGTGACACGTTGTTCGCCGAACTCGACCGGGCGCGTCCGATGCAGCGGCTGTTGCAGGGCGAAGTCGGCTCGGGCAAGACGGTGGTGGCCCTGCGCGCCATGCTGGCCGTGGTCGACGCGGGCGGGCAGTGCGCACTGCTGGCCCCCACCGAGGTGCTGGCGCACCAACACCACGCCACCATTCGGGCGCTGATGGGCGACCTGGCGGGCGGGCGACTGCTCGGCTCGCCCGACGTGGCCACCGACGTGGTGCTGATCACCGGCTCGACGCCCGCGGCGGCCAAACGCGAGGCGCTGCTGCGGGCCGCCTCGGGCGAGGCCGGCATCGTGATCGGCACGCACGCGCTGCTGCATGAGGCGGTGCAGTTCGCCGACCTGGCCTTCGTGGTCATCGACGAGCAGCACCGCTTCGGCGTCGAACAACGCGGGGTGCTCACCGACAAGGCGACGGCCCGTCCGCATGTGCTGGTACTCACCGCCACCCCGATCCCGCGTTCGGTGGCCATGACCATCTTCGGCGACCTCGACGTTTCGACCCTCGACGAACTGCCGGCCGGCCGGCAGCCGGTGGGCACGGTGGTGGTCGACGCAGCGCTGCGTCCGGCCTGGGTCGACCGGGCGTGGCAGCGCGTCGCCGAAGAGGTCGCGCAGGGCCGGCAGGCGTTCGTGGTGGTGCCGCGCATCAAGTCCAGCGATGAGGGCATCGGCGTGGTCGACCTGGCCGCCGAGCTGAGTGCGGTGCAGTTGGCCGGGCTGCGGGTGGGCATGCTGCACGGTCAACTGCCCAACGAGTCCAAAGACGCCACCATGGCGGCCTTCGTCGCCGGCGAACTCGACGTACTCGTGGCCACCACGGTGATCGAGGTGGGCGTCGACGTGCCCAACGCCACCATGATGGTGATCTGCGACGCCGAACGCTTCGGCATTTCGCAGTTGCACCAGTTGCGCGGCCGCATCGGCCGCGGCGGCCACCCGGGTGTCTGCCTGCTGATCAGCTCGGCACTGGCCGACGACGTCGTCAACGAACGGCTGCAGGCGGTGGCGGCCACCAGCGACGGCTTCGAACTGGCCGAACTCGACCTGATTCAGCGCCGCGAAGGCGATGTGTTGGGCGCCGATCAGTCGGGAGCGCGATCGAGCCTTCGGCTGCTCAGCGTGCTCGCCCACGCCGACGTGATCGCCCAGGCGAAGGCCATTGCCGCCGAAGCCGTCGAGCGCGATCCCGAGCGCACCACACCAGGCTTCATCGATGCCGTCCAATCGATCGAGATGCTGGCCGCCGGCGACTGGCTCGAACTGAGCTGATCAGCTTTGCCGGCCCGGCTCTGGCACGATGAGCCGGTGACTGTGATCGCCGCTGCCGACGGCTCCGCCCTCGGCAACCCCGGCCCCGCCGGCTGGGCGTGGTACATCGACGAAGACCGCTGGGCGTGTGGCGGCTGGCCGCACGGCACCAACAACCAGGGCGAACTGACCGCCGTGCTCGATCTGCTGAGGCAGACCGCCGGCCACGACGACGAGCTGTTGATCTATTGCGACTCGGTGTACGTGATCAACTCCGTCACCAAGTGGCTGCCGGGCTGGAAGCGCAAGGGGTGGCGTAAGGGCGACGGCAAGCCGGTGCTCAACGTCGAGATCATGAAGCAGCTCGACCAGGCGCTGCAGGGGCGTCGGGTGCGCTTCGAATGGGTCAAGGGTCACTCGGGGCACCCGCTCAACGAAGAGGCCGACCGGTTGGCCAACGGTGCCGCGGTGGCCTTCAGCAAGGGCGGTCGGCCCGACCCGGGCCCGGGTTTCGGGGCCGGTGCGAGCGGGCAGGTGACCGACTCGACGCCGTCGGTGGCGCAGCCGTCCGGCGGTGCGGCACCAACCGTTCAGGACGACCTCTTCGCCGACGAGCCCGAGCCCACCGACGAAGAGCGCGTGATCGCGCTGGAGCGGTCATTGCTGAGCGACGAGGTGCGCGGTGACCCGGCAGCAGTGGCTGCCCTGCTGCACCCCGACTTCTGCGAGATCGGTCGGTCGGGACGGTTATGGACGCGCCCCGAGCTGCTGGCCCACGTCGCACCCCTGGCCGAGCCCGCGACGCTCGAGGTGCTGTCGGTCAGTCGCGTCGCGCCGCAGGCGATCCTGCTGCTGTGGCGCTCGGCCGGCGATGAGGCGACCGACGGGTCGAGTTCGGTACTGCGCAGCTCGCTGTGGGTGCGCGCGGGCGGCGATTGGGTACAGCGGTTCCACCAGGGCACCCGCGAACCAATCGTGTGACTCGCACGTCGCGGGCGCTCCGTCATTCCGGCGGACGCCGGAAGCTCGAAAACCGCGCCTACTCGCTGGTGTAGTCGGGCTCGCGGTCGGGTTCGACGCCGAACGCGAACCGGCGCGCGCTGATCTCGGCGGCCTTGATGCGAATGAAATGGTTCTTCACGGTTGGCACCCATGGAGTCAGCCCCAGGGTGTCGATGTGGTCGAGATCGGCCTGGTCGGTGACCTCTGCAGCCTCGCCCTTGACCACGACACTCCAGCCGGAGCGCTCGTGCCAACTGTCGACTTCGAAGGCCACCCCACTGTTGACGATCAACTGCAGCAGCTTCGAACCCTCGGCGGTGCGAAACACCAGCGATTGGCCGTCCACCACGAAGTTGACGGGAAAGATGTCGGGCTGTCGGTCGATGACGGTGGCCAGTCGGCCGACCCGGGCGGTGCCGAGCAACTGCCAGGCTTCGTGTTCGCTCAGCACGGTGATGGGGTCGTCTGCTGCCATGGGGTCATTGTGGCCCTCAGGCTCGCGGGCCGCAGGCGGTTTTGGCAGGCAGACCCGCGGGCAGGTGGGCGACGCACCACTAGCATCCACTCATGTCGCGCATCATCGCCGGTAGCCGCAAGGGTCATCGGTTGCACACGCCGGCGGGTGACGCAACCCGTCCGACCTCAGACCGGGTGCGTGAGGCCGCCTTCGGCGTGCTGGCGTCCGAACTGGGTCGAGTCGGCGATCCGGCCATCATGCTGAGCGGCCACGGCTTTCTCGACCTGTACGCCGGTTCGGGCGCGGTGGCGCTCGAAGCGGCCAGCCGTGGGGCCGCGCCCGTGGTGGCCGTCGAGAGCGACCGCCGCGCGGCGGAGGTCATTCGCCGCAACGCGGCCGAGACGAAGTTGGGCGTGCGGGTCGTACCCGTCACCGTCGAGAAGTACCTGGGCGGCGAGCCGCAGCAGTTCGAGCTGTGCTGGCTCGACCCACCGTACGCGGTGCCGGGGCAGACCGTATCGTCGGTGGTCGACCGGCTGGCACAGGGGTGGCTGGCGCCCGGCGGCATCGTCGTGGTCGAACGGGCACGGCGCGGGGGAGAGTTCGCCTGGCCCGATCGGTTGGGTGATCGTTGGCAACGTCGCTACGGTGAGACGACGTTGTACTTCGCGACGGAAGGGGAGGCATGAGAGCCGTGTGCCCAGGGTCGTTCGACCCGATCACGCACGGGCATCTCGACGTGATCAACCGCGCCGCCACGCTGTTCGGCGAGGTGATCGTCGCCGTCGGGCGAAACTCGGCCAAGAAGTACCTGTTCGACACCGACGAGCGGGTCGAACTGGCCCGCGCCGCCGTGGCCGACATACCCGGCGTACAGGTGGAGGTGCTGAGCGGCCTGCTGGTCGACTTCTGCCGCGAGCGTGACGCGGGGTACGTGGTGAAGGGGCTGCGGTTCGCGTCCGATTTCGACTTCGAGTTGCAGATGGCGCACATCAACCACTCGCTGACCGGTCTCGAAACCGTGCTGCTGCCCGCGTCGGCGCAGTGGGGCACGCTGTCGTCCACGATGGTGCGCGAAGTCGCCACCCTGGGCGGTGACGTCAGCGCGTTCGTGCCCGCGCTGGTCGCCGAGCGCATCGAGAACAAACGCACCGACCACGAAGGCTGACGCACCCCGCGATTGGCGCCAACGCGGCGAGGTCGGTAAAGTGTCCCTTCGGTCATGACTATGTATCGCCATCCAGATCCTCGCTCCGGTCTCGTTCTCGACACCCATGAGTTGGGGCGAAGGGTCGGTGCCATGAAGACGATCCAACGGATCGCCGAGGCGCCGGACGGCATCGGCACAGACGTGATCGGAGTGCCACCCGGTTCCCCCGTCGATCTCGACCTTCGGCTCGAGTCGGTGGTGGAGGGGGTGCTGGTCACCGGAACCGCCGAGGTTACGTTGGCGGGGCAGTGCGCACGGTGCCTGACACCGATCGCCTCGAACGAGGAGGTCGATCTTCAGGAGCTGTACCTCTACCCCGACAAGGAACCCGACGACGAAGAGGCCAGCCGCCTCGACGGCGAGCTGCTCGATCTCGAGCCGCTGCTGCGCGACACGGTGGTGCTCGACCTGCCGTACACACCACTGTGCCGGCCGGATTGCGCAGGGTTGTGCCCCGACTGCGGGGCTGACCTCAACGCAGATCCCGACCACTCGCACGGCGAGAAGATCGACCCGCGCTGGGCCGACCTGACGGGGTGGACGGCTGCTGACGAAGAAGCTGACGAGGCCTGAGCCCAGGCCGAGAAACAAGGAGTGAGCCGTGGCCGTCCCCAAGCGGAAGATGTCTCGGAGCAACACCCGGCACCGCCGTTCCCAGTGGAAGGCGTCCGTGCCCACCCTGGTCACCTGCGCCAACCCCGCGTGCCGCGAGAAGCACCTGCCGCACACCGCGTGCCCCGCGTGCGGCCAGTACGGCCCCCGCGCCGCCCGGCGTCAGATTCTCGAACCCTGACACCGGCGGCCATGAGCCGCATTCATGACCAACTCGACGAGCTGGGGATCACCATCGATCCCCAGCTTTTCGAGCTTGCCCTGGTGCACCGCAGCTACAGCTACGAGCACGGGGCGATTCCGCACAACGAGCGCCTCGAGTTTCTCGGTGACGCCGTACTGGGCCTGGTGATCACCGACCACCTGTACCGGCGCTTCCCCGACCACCCCGAAGGACGGCTCGCAAAGTTGCGGGCCGCGGTGGTGAACGCCAACGCCCTGGCCGATGTGGCCCGCGGGCTCGAGGTCGGCCCCCTGCTGAAGCTCGGCAAGGGCGAACTGGCCAGCGGCGGCGCCGACAAGTCCTCGATTCTGGCCGACGCGTTCGAGGCACTGCTGGGTGCCCTGTTTCTTTCGGCCGGACGCGGCGCGGCCGACGCCTTCGTGCACACCCTGTTCGACGAACTGGTCGAAACCGCCGACGGGCTGGGTGCCGGGCTCGACTGGAAGACGTCGCTGCAAGAACTCTGCGCCACCCTTGAGGTGGGCGCCCCCACCTACGCCGTCACCGAATCGGGCCCCGACCACGCCAAACAGTTCGAGGCCGTCGCCCTGGTGGGCGATCAGGTGTTCGCCGCCGCGGGCGGCCGCAGCAAGAAGCAGGCCGAGCAGGGTGCCGCCAAGGCGGCCTTCGAGGCGCTCAGCGCCTGAGGCCGTCAGGACGCGGGTTGCGCCGGCTTGGTGGCCCGGCGAGCACGGACAGACTTTGGTGGGTAATTGGAACCGTCCCAATTGCCCACCGGGCGAGCTGCACGGCTGAACACCCGAAGCGGGGTGTCGTCGACGCCGCCGACGGGCCAGGATGGGGCGATGGACAGCATCGTGATCATCGGCGGCGGCCTGTGCGCCGCCAACGCCGTCGAAACCCTGCGCGACGAAGGCTTCACCGGGCCGCTCACCGTGGTGGCCGCCGAGCCGCTGTTGCCGTACGAGCGTCCGCCGCTGAGCAAGGACGTGCTGCAGGGCACGGCCGAGTTCGAGGTGCTGCACGACGCGCAGTGGTACGCAGAACGCGACACCCGCGTGATCACCGGTCAGCCCGCGACCGGGCTCGACCTGGGCGGCCGCACCGTCACCCTTGCCGACGGCACCGAGCTGCACTACGACAAGCTGTTGCTCACCACCGGCGCCGAGCCCTGTCGGCTCGAGATTCCGGGTGCGCAGCGGGCCCTGGTGCTGCGCACGCGCGGCGACGAACAGGTGCTGCACGCACAGGTGGCCGGCGGCGCACGGCTGGTGATCATCGGCGGCGGCTGGATCGCCCTCGAGGTCGCGGCCTCCGCCCGGCAGAACGGCGCCGATGTCACCGTGCTGGTGCGCGGCGAGGCGCCGCTGGCCGACGTACTGGGCCGGCAACTGTCTGATCACCTGGTCGCCCTGCAGCGTGCCCACGGCGTCGACGTTCGCACCTCGACGACGGTGACCGAGATCACCGCGACCGGCGTCGAGACCAGCGACGGCCCGCTGGCCGCCGACGTGGTGCTAGCGGCGATCGGCGTGGCGCCGTCCACGACCCTGGCCGAGGCGGCGGGGCTCGCGGTCAGCGACGGCGTGATCACCGACAGCTCGCTGCGCACGTCCGACCCGCACGTGTGGGCGGCGGGCGACCTGGCCCTGGGGCTCAACACGGCGCTCGGCCCGTTGCGCGTCGAGCATTGGGACAACGCCATTCGGCAGGGCAAGCTCGCCGCCCGCGCCATGCTGGGCCACGACGTGACCTACGACTGGCAGCCGTACTTCTTCACCGACCAGTTCGAGTTCTCGATGGAGTACGTGGGGCACGGGTCGCCGTCCGACAGCGTCGAGATTCGTGGCGACCTGGACGGTAACGAGTTCATCGCCTACTGGTTGGGCGGGGCGGACGGACGCACCGTGACGGCCGGCATGAACGTGGGCATCTGGGACGTCAACGACACCCTGCGGGCCATGATCGGTACGTCGGTCAACCCCGACGAGCTCACCGATCTGCGCTGACCCGGGCGGCCTTTCGTTCGTCGCGGGTGGCCCACAGGCTGGTGCAGACCACGATCACCAAAATGGTGACGATGACGCCCAACGACGCCAGGGTCGGCACCTCGGGCACCGCCGGCCAGATGGTGTGCGCCCAGTGCAGCACCAGCTTGCCGCCGATGAAGCCCAAAATGGCGGCCAGTCCGTAGCCCAGGTGCACCAGCGACGCCAGCGCGCCCTGGAGCACGAAGTACAGGGCGCGCAGGCCCAGCAGCGCGAACGCGTTGGTGGCGAACACCAGGAACGGGTCACCGGTGATGCCGTACACGGCAGGAACCGAGTCGACGGCGAACACGATGTCGGCGGCCAGAATCGCCAGCACCACCAGGAACAGGGGGGTGAGTGACAGGCGTCCGGCTTCGCGCACGGCCATGCGGGTGCCGCGGTAGTCGTCGGTCACCGGAAAGAACCGACGCGCCAGCTTCACCGACCGCAGGTCGGCGACGTGCACCTCGTGGTCGGCACCCTTGACGGCGTCGACGAGCATCTTCACCGCCGTGGCGAGCAGAATGCCGCCGAACAGCAGAAACGCCCACGAGAAGTTCGCGATCAGTTGAGCGCCGAGCGCGATGAAGATCCCGCGCAGCACCAGCGCTCCGGCCACTCCGAACAGCAGCACCCGCTGCTGCAACTCCTTCGGCACGGCGAAGGCGCTCAGCAGCAACATGAACACGAACAGGTTGTCGACCGAGAGCGTCTTCTCGACCAGGTACCCGGTGTAGTACTCCAGGCCGATCTGGCTGCCGTGCGCCGTCCACACCCAAACGCCGAAGGCGACCGGAAGAGCGATGTAGAACACCGACCACCCCAACGCCTCTTTCATGCGCACCTCGTGGGGGCGGCGGGTGACGATGAAGTCGAGCACGAACAGGGCCAGAACGATGGCCAGTGTGACGCCCCAGAGCAAGGGGGTACCGATGGAGTCAAGGGGCATGAACGACAATCCTCGTAGCTAGGCCTTTGAGGTCTCCTTGGCTGACGCCTTCCACCCCGAGGCGCCGACGGCGCCGGATTGACCGGAATGGAACGAGAAGTACTCCCCTCAGAAAGCAATTGTGCCGGTTGGGCGGCGGTGGTGACAAATCGATCGTTCGGGCCGGCGCGCGCCGACGGCTCAAAACGACGCGCTGGCACAATCGCTGTGTGCCTGAACTGCCCGAGGTCGAAACCGTGCGACGTGGCCTGTCGTCGATCGTGACCGGGCGCACCATCGAGCGGGTCACCGTGCTGCACCCGCGCCCGGTACGCAACCACCTGCCCGGGCCCGACGACTTCGCGTTCACCCTGGCCGGACGCACCTTCGCCGAGCCCAGGCGGCGCGGCAAGTACCTGTGGCTGCCGTTCACCGACGGGGACGCCCTGATGGCCCACC
>ERZ724512.542-NODE-542-length-17326-cov-7.242545_pt1 | contig 17326 bp, 15 predicted proteins | sample MGYA00376045_ERZ724512 | MGnify/ENA primary metagenome ERZ724512 (study PRJEB28724, sample SAMN07190883) | activated sludge metagenome | isolation source: activated sludge of sewage treatment plant in Hong Hong | place: Hong Kong | collected 2016-03-17 ... | reverse complement strand
CGCCCCTACGGCCAACCCGTTAATCCATCTGTAGGGACGGGTCTCAGACCCGCCCCTACGGCCGGCGGGTTCTCTCGTTTATAGGTTTACTGGTGGTTGGCGAAGGCGCAATTCACCGACGCGCCGTCAGCCAGCGTGAGGCGCGCGCCCCAGGGAATGGCCGTGGGGCTGCCGCCGCTGCACGTAGCGCCGTCAAATGTCCAGCCCGTCTTGGGCGCTTGCGTCACGTTGTAGGTTCCGGCCGGCAACGTCAACGCCTGCTGGCCACCGTCATTGAGCGCCCCGCTAATCTGCATATAGATTTGGACGCGATTGGCGTCCAGATCCGTAGCGTAGAGCCGATCGCCCGTGACGAGCAAGCCGTTCGGGCGCGAGATGGCGACGCCGCCGGCCTCGCTCCAGTGAGCAATGTAGACGCCATTGGTCGTCAGCTTCTGGATGCGGTTGCCAAAGGCCTCGCTGACATAGAGAAAGCCGTCCGGCCCAACCTCCACACCAACGGGGATGCGGAACTGGCCCGGGTTCGTCCCGGAGGCGCCGAACTTGCGCTGGAAGACGCCGTTGGCGTCGGTGACGACGATGCGATTGTTATTGGAGTCAGCCACATAGAGGTTGCCCGCGCTGTCGAAGTCCAGGTGGGTCGGGAACCTCATCTGGTTATCCGCCGAGCCAAGCGAACCCCACTTGCGCAGGAAAACCCCTTCCTGGGTGAAGACCTGAATGCGATGGTTGAACGTATCGGTCACGTAGATGTTGTTGTCCGGGCCGACTGCCACGCCGTTGGGCATGTCGAACTGGCCATCGGCCGTCCCCTTGCTGCCCCACTCGCGCACGAAAGCGCCGTTGGTTGTGTTGAAGACGGTGATGCGGTAGTTCTCCGTATTGGCTACGAACAACAGGTTGCCACTGATGGCGATAGCATTGGGCCGCAGCAGCTTATGCGCGCCGCGGCCGGCCTGGCCGATTGAAGCCAAGAACGTGCCGGTTGGGCTTAGCTTCTGGACGCGGCTATTGCGGTGGTCGCTGACGTAGATGTTACCGGCGGCGTCGCGGTCCACGTCGCGCGGCTGGCGATACTGACCGTTGCCCTTGCCGAAGCGTCCCCAAAACCCCTGGAACGAAACGGCCGTCAGCCAGAAGCCCTGCCCGCCGGCGGGGGTGGTCGTCACGCCGAGCGTCAGGGTCGCGGCCGTTGCTGCCGCCGGCGCGTCCTGAGCAGGGGGGGCGTCCTGGGCTACCACGGCCGACGCCAGCATCAGCGCCAGCGCCAGCACGCCCATCATCACCAGCACACGGATAAAACGATTCTTGCTTCGGGTTTTCATTCGTATTCTCCTTGACCGCATTGACCGAAAAACCACTTTGGGTCGCGCCACAAACCCCCTACTGTGGTCGCCGCACCCCGCTCAAGCGGCAGTAGTGTAACATACTGGGGCAATCTAGCGCAATAGGCTAAGGAGAACGGCGCATGTTGTCATTAACGGCCGCGTGCCACCGGGCCACCCACCCGGCTCCACTCGCTCCACGAACCGAGGTAGAGGCGGCCCTCCGGCAGCCCGGCGCGAACCATGGCCAGCAGGTTGACACAGGCCGAGACGCCTGACCCGCAATAGAAAACAGCCTCCGCCGCCGGCGCGTCGCCCAGCAGCTCCAGGAACTCCGCCAGCAGCGTTTCCTGTGCGCGCCAACGGCCGGCGGCATCCCAATTGGTGGTGTAGGGCCGGTTGAGCGCGCCGGGGATGTGGCCGGCCACCGGGTCGAGCGGCTCCATCTCACCGCGGAAGCGCTCCGGCGCGCGCGCATCCACCAAACGCGGCGCGGCGGCAACCGCGTCCAGCGCCACAAGACGCTCCCAGTGCGGCGCGCCCTCGAACAGGCGCGTCGCCGGCGGGTCGCTCGCTGTCGTCACCGGCAGCCTCTCGGCCAGCCACGCCGGCCAGCCGCCATCGAGCACGGCCACGGCCTCGTGCCCCATGAAGCGCAATAGCCACCACAACCGGGCGGCGTAGTGGCCACTCTGGGCGTCATAGGCCACCACCTGCGTCCCTTGACCGATGCCCCAGCCGCCAAACGTGCGCGTCAGGTCAGCCGGCGCGGGCAGAGGGTGGCGACCGCCCTCGCCCGTGGGCTGGCGCGGGCCGGACAGGTCGCGGTCAAGGTGAGCGTAGACCGCGCCGGGGATGTGGCCGGCGCGGTAGGCTTGCTCGCCCGCGTCGGGCGCCATCAGGTCGAACCGGCAATCGACGAGCACCCAGGCCGGTTCGCCCAGGTGGGCGGCCACCTCGGCCGCCGAGAGAACAGTCGTATAGATCGCGCTCATGGCCCGATCATAGCACGGAAAGCGCCATGCTCCAGGTCACTTACCCTCTCAGCCACTCAGCGCCTCGTCCGGCGGGCGAACGATGAGCATGGAGCGGTGGCAGCCGCGCATGACCCGGTGGGTGACGCTGCCGTAGAGCCAGCGCCGCAACCCGGTGCGGCCGTGGGTGCTCATGGCGATCAGGTCGATATCGCCCAGGCGAGCATACTCCTCGATCCGCTCGGCCGGCAGGCCCTCCAGCACCAGCATCGTATCGGCCTGCGTCAGCCCCTCGCGCGCGGCGATGTCGGCCAGATAGCGCTCGGCCGCCTCGCGCGCCGCGGCGATGACGTCCTGGTCAGCCAGCGGCGGCTCCATGTCCCACATCATGCCGATCTCCAACGGGTTGAGCAGTGGCGTCTCGCTGACGCGCAGCAAGACGATCTGCGCCCCCAGCGCCCGAGCCACAGCCAGCGCCGGCGGTAGGACGCGCTCGCCCAACTCAGAGCCGTCCAGAGCGATCAGGACGCGCCGGATGGGATCGGGCGAACGCACCACCAGCACAGGGCAGCCCGCGCCGTGGAGCACGCGCTCGGTGACGCTGCCCCAAACCGCCCGCCGCATGCCCGTCTCCCCGTGGGTGCTCATGACGATCAGATCGACGCCGCGCTCGTTGGCCACGTCGACGATGGCCGCCGCCGGCTCCCCCATCTCATCCACGGCGCGAACGACACAACCGGGGCGCTCATACCGCCGCTGGAGGCCACCCAGATACTCCTGAGTCGCCTGCCGGCGGTTTGCGAACAGGCTGTCTTCCACGCGGCTCTCGAACTGTCCGCTTAGCGCCGATGACAACGCGAAGATGGGTTGTGTGGTCGCGACGCTGCGCAGCAGCACCACCTCCGCGCTCACCGCCCGCGCCAGCGCCATCGCCGGGCCAAGCGCCTGCTCGGCCAACGCCGAACCGTCCAAGGGAACGAGGATTTTCCTAAACATAGCGCCTCCCACATGCTTGCCCCACACGGCCGGCGCGGCAATCCGGGGCGATTGCGCCACCCGTCCGGCCGCCCACGAGCGGCAGATAGACGCCCCCATATCAGCACTATAGCGCAAGCGGGCCGGGCGGCGAAAGTGACAGAAAGCACCCGGCCGGCATGACATTTGTCACGCCGGCCGCCCACGTCAGGCCCTGACGGGCGCGTTCGCGCCCTCGAAAAAGGCGCGCGGTTACAGTCTAATGAGAGTAGTCGTCAACCGCGTCAAAGGCATCAATGTTGTAGTTGAAGTGATGGGTCGGGCCGTGCCAGTAAATGCCGGTGACCCGGCCGGTCGTCACGTCAACGTTGAAAATGTCCTTTTGAGTGACGCGCAGCCCGTCGACCCGGCCGCGGCCGAGAATGGTCAGCAGGTAGCGATCATACGCAATCCGATCAAAGTTCCAGGCCCAGCCGTCCGCGCCGACCACATCCTCGGTCCCTAGTCCCGGCACAGTCGAGCCGTCGAAGGTTAGCCGGCCCGACCAGATGTCGGCCAGATCCTCATCGGCCACCTTTGTACCGGAGACGCTGAAGGTGGCGGCGCCCACGGTGCTAATCTCGATGTTGCCCGCCAGCGCGTCGATCTTCTCGCCCGGCCCGGTCAGGCCCAGTTCCGCGCCGTGATACTGGAAATAAAACTGGCCGGCCGTTTCCGGCCCATAGCCAGGGGTAAACAACATGTAGTCATAGGGCGTCACAGTTTGGGGAACGTAATCGCCGGTAGTTGGTTCGTACACCGGCAGCGTCTGAGCCGCTTGCAGGATAAAATAGCCGGCTTCCCAGGCAACAAGGTTCTGGGTGATGCCGACGTCGGAAGCGTCAAAGTAGAGCATCCAGCGCTCGGCGCCATCGGCAAAGTCATAGTGGGCGAGCACATCCGACTTCTGAAAGGGGATGCCGGCCACCGTGCCGTCGGTCGCGGCACTGACAAGCAGCGGCCGATAGATCGACAGCTTGTAAGTGTAGGCCGCGCCGCCTTCGTCGGGCTGGGCTGCGCCCCAAACGCGGATATAGACCCGCGACCAGGTATGGAAAGAGATGAGCGAATCCAGCCCGTTGGCATTGTCATTACAGAATACCTCGACCGGAGGGCGGTAGCTGCCGTCATAGAGACACACCCGCGGGTCGAGGGGCGAACCGATGGATTCAGCGTCGATATCGACCAGGAACGTGATTGTGTCGGGCGGATCGAATACGTAGGTATCGCGGTCGCCGGGGTAGGCGATCTTGCCACTGGCGACATCGCCCAGGACGAGGGGAGTGGCGGCGTCGAAGGCGGCGTTTGGCTCGACCTCAGCCGTGGTCGGCGTGGGCGAGCCGGTCTCATAGCGGACGGCCGACACCTCGCCCTGCGCGCCGGCCGTCGCGACGACTGCCAACAGGATCACCAGGACGAGTAACCACCGGAGCAGATAGCGAGTGGTCACGTGCTTCTCCTTGAACCCAATGGCCGCGGATGACACGGCTCGGAAGGAAGCAGCGTGGATCGGACTCAGCGCCGCATCAATCCGCGGATTCGCGTTCATCCGTGGTCAATGAATCAATCCACCGCGTCAAAGACATTAAGGTAGGCCAAGGGCGACCGTCTGCCGGTCGATCGTCAGGCAGTCGGGCTTGCTAATCGCAGGAGTCCGGGCGGCTCCTATCACGTTCATTATAGATCGACCGCGGTCAAAATACAACAGACACCGAAATATCCTCCAGGCTCCAGCGCCATACAGTAGCGGGAAAAGTACACCTGTCTCCGAATAAGTCGCACATTCAGTCTAGGTCAAAATGCCCTGCCGGCAAAGGGACGAATGTCACCGCACTGATTTAACCCACTTCTTACGCAAACTGTGTCCTGTAACACAGCACGCCGCGCGCCACGTTGTATCATTGTGGGCAAATGCGATACCCGCCAATTGTCTGGGGTGGCGGCCGCGGGTTAATGGATGATTATTGCCATGTTTCTCGCCCATCTGGTGGGCGACTACGTTCTGCAATGGGACGCGCTGGCCCAGTGGAAAAGTCGCGAGCTACGAGGTGTGATCGTCCACAGCGTTGTCCTTTTCGCCGTGACGGCGCTCTTCGCGTTCGTCATCGAGCCGGGTTGGTGGGGGGGCGTCCTGCTGATCGGCCTCAGCCACTTCGCTGTCGATACCGGGCAGTTCCTCTTCCGTCCGACGCTTCCGCCGCTCCTCCGTTTTTTCATCGACCAATTCCTGCACCTGTTTTTCATCCTGCTGGCGCTGGCCTGGGGTGGCTTCCTGACGTGGGGCAACCTGTTGGCCGACATCGCCGCGGGCGCGCGTGAAGCGCCCCTGCTGACGGCGCTGCTGGGCTACGCCTTCATCACCATGCCCACCTGGGTGCTGCTGAAGTTCGTCGTCTACGGCCTGGTCAAGGGCGAAGCGCCCGACTTCCCCGCCGGCCCCAACAAGTTCGTCGGCATCACCGAGCGCGTGCTCATCACCACGCTGGTGCTCTTCGGGCAGGTGCTGTTGGTGCCGCTGGTGGCCCTGCCGCGGCTGGTCATGGAGTGGCCGCGCGTCATCCGCGGCGGTGGCGACACCGTCTACGTGGCCGAACTCATCTCCAGCATGATCATGGCCGTGGCCGTCGGCCTGGCGCTGAGCACACTCCACTTCTAGGCGCGGCGACAGTTTAGCCGCGCCCTGTTTCCCCCGCTACTGGCCGCGCACCAGTTCACGCGCTGTCTTGGCCACCGCCTCGGCCGTCACTCCCAACTTCTCGTAGATGACCTGATAGGGCGCGGACGCGCCAAAGCGATCGACGCCCACGGAGCGGCCGTCCAGGCCCACGAAGCGCTGCCACCCTTCCGTCACGCCCGCCTCAACCGACACCCGCGCGCGGATGTGGCCGGGCAGGACGCTCTCGCGATACTCCTCCGGCTGTTGGGCGAACAGCTCCCACGACGGCAGCGAAACGACGCGGGCGGCGATGCCCTCCGCGGCCAGCAACTCCCGCGCGCCCACGGCCAGCTGCACCTCTGACCCCGTGCCGATGAGGATGACCTGCGGCTCGACCGGCTGGCCGTCGCCGCCGGCCGCCTCGGCCAGCACGTAGCCGCCGCGCATGGCGTCGGCCACGGTCGTGTTCAGCCAGGGCACGTTCTGGCGCGTCAGGATGAGGGCCACCGGGCCTTTGCGGTTGGCCAGCGCCGCCAGCCAGGCCGCCACCGTCTCCACTGGGTCGGCCGGGCGGATGACCACCAGGTTGGGAATGACCCGCAAGGCCATCACTTGCTCCACCGGCTGGTGCGTCGGCCCGTCCTCGCCCACGCCAATGCTGTCATGGGTGAAGACGTAGATGACCTCGGCCTCCATCAGCGCCGCCAGGCGAATGGACGGGCGCATGTAGTCGGAGAAGACCAGGAACGTGCCGCCATAGGGGCGCACGCCGCCGTGGAGCGCCAGGCCGTTGAGGATGCCGCCCATGCCGTGCTCGCGCACGCCGAAGCGGATGTAGCGGCCGGAGAAATCGCCCCGCTTCAGGTCGGCCGCGCCCTTCAGGTCGGTCTTGTTCGACGGCGTCAGGTCGCCGGAGCCGCCCAGCAGCGTCGGCACTTGCGGAGCAATGGCGTTGAGGACGACGCCGGAGGCGACGCGGGTGGCCACGGCCTTGCCGGCGGTGAACAGCTCGGCCACGTCGAGGGAAACGTCGTAGTGGCCGTCCAGCATTTGTTGCAGCGCCTCGGCCTCGGCGGGGTACTGCGCCTCATAGCGGCGGCGCAACCCTTCCCACTCGGCCATGCGCGTCGCGCCGGCGGCGGCGGCCGCGCCCAGGAATTCGCGCGCCGCGTCGGGCACGTAGAAGTCCACGTCCACAGGCAGGCCCAGCCGCTCCTTGGTCAGGCGTACCTCGTCCCGGCCCAGCGGCTCGCCGTGGGCCTTCGACGTGCCGGCCCTGTTCGGGCTGCCGAAGCCGATGGTCGTGCGGCAGGCGATGATCGACGGCCGCTCCGTTTCGGCCATGGCCGCGGCCAGGGCTTCGTTGACCGACACCGGGTTCTGCCCCTCGGCCCGCAGCGTGTGCCAGCCGTAGGCCTCGAAGCGCTTGAGCACGTCTTCCGAGAAGGCCAGGTCGGTCTTGCCGTCGATGGTGATGTGGTTGTCGTCGTAGAGCGCCACCAGCTTGCCCAGGCCCAGATGCCCGGCCAGCGAGCAGGCCTCGTGGGAGATGCCCTCCATCAGGTCGCCATCGCTGACCAGGGCGTAGGTCATGTGGTCGATGAGCGCGAAATCGGGCCGGTTGAAGCGCGCCGCCAGCCACTGCTCGGCGATGGCCATGCCGACGGCGTTGGCGATGCCCTGGCCCAGCGGCCCGGTGGAAGTCTCCACGCCGGGCGTCAGATGAAGCTCCGGGTGTCCGGGCGTCAGGCTGCCCCACTGGCGAAAGTTCTTCAGCTCTTCCAGCGGCAGATCATAGCCCGACAGGTGCAGCAGGCTATAGAGCAGCATCGAGCCGTGCCCGGCCGACAGCAGAAAGCGGTCACGGTTGAACCACATCGGATCGGCCGGATTGAAACGCAAATACTGCCGCCACAGCACCAGGGCGGCGTCGGCCATGCCCATCGGCAGGCCGGGGTGGCCACTCTCCGCCCGCTGGACGGCGTCCATAGCCAGCCCGCGGATGACGTTGGCCGTCAGATAGTGCTTTTCGAGAGGGTAGTCGCTCATGATGACTCCTTCTATGCAGGCCGCCGGGCGGCGCGCCTGTGGGTGTGGGGTGTGGGTAATACCGCTCGCGGCGCGGCCGCCGCGGCGCGGGCTAAACTCCTTCGCTGCTCTCCGCTTCCGTCTCGCCCGCCAGCAGGGTGCGAATCGCCGGCAGAGCGGCCACGGCGGCGGCCTCGCCGGCGGCGATCAGCTCATCCGCCCGGTTGAAGCCCGACAGCAGCGTCACGTGGGGCGACAAGGCCGGCCGGATGAGCAAGTCGGGCGGGTACTGCCGCAACTGGGCCTCGGTCACGGCGGCGATCATGATCATCAGCACCTGATAGATTTCGGCAAACTGCTGCGGCGCGAACGCCAGTTGCAGCCCCGTCTCCACCGGGGCGACGCCGGGCTGGTTGCGGCTGTAGCTGGGCAGGACATCGACGGCAACGGTGTGGGTCGCACCCAGCGCGTGGGCCACGTCCACGGGCACGTTGTCGAGCACGCCGCCATCGACCAACCGGTAGTCACCCAGGTCAACGGGGGTGAAGATGCCGGGGATGGAGATGGTCGCCCGGACGGCGTCGATGACCAGCCCCCCTTGCAGGGTGACGGGCCGGCCGGTGCGAACGTCCACCGACACCATCGCCAGCGGCAGGCGCAGGTCGGCGAAGGTCAGTTCTTCGCCCAGCAGCTCGGCCAGCATGTTGTAGATGCGCCGGCCGCGCACGCTCAGCCCGGCGGCCGACAGCTCGAAATCGACCAGCCGCATCTGCTCCGTCACCCGGCTGAGGCGCACGACTTCCGCCTCCACCCGCTCGATAGCCACGCCGGCGGCGTAGAGCGCGCCGATCAGCCCGCCCATGCTCGTGCCGGCCACGCAAGCGACGGGGATGCGTTCGCGCTCCAGGACGCGCAACACGCCGATATGGGCCAGCCCGCGCGCCCCGCCGCCGCCCAGCACCAGGCCCAGGCGCGGCCGCGGCGTCTGCTCAGCGCTCATTCGCTCCTCAACCGCCTGAAAATGCACAGGTAATGATGCCACCACCCCGGGTAAGAGGGCGGGTAGGCGAGGCCAACATCGCCCTTCTTGCCCTGGGCGCTGACGCCCTCGATTTTGACAAGCTCCCAACCCTCCTGGCCGGCCTGGTTCAGCCACGCCTCCAGCGTCAGCGGGTCATATTCGGGCAGTTCCTTCCAGCTACGGTCGGGGTACGTCTGGGTGACGTAATCGACGACGACCTCATCGTCCTTGTTGAGTTCAAAGACACGCACCAGGTATTCCCAGTGTTGCATAAGACCTCCTCGGCAGGACTGTAGGGTATCTCAAAATGGGCGGAAAGCGTACCATTATGAAGGTTCTAGGGGCTAGGGGCTAGGGAAGAGCGCTCTTCCCTAGAACCTAGAACCTGGAACCCATACGCTCGCGGAGTAGAATAGTGGCATGGACAGAACGACACACCTGCGGCAACGTCTCGACGACATCGGCCGCGCCCTGGCGGGTTTTGACGACGCCCTGGCGCTCATTGGCCTTGGCTCCGTCGGTCAGGAACTGGAGCGACTGGACGCCTACTCCGACCTGGACTTCTTCGTCATCGTCCGGCCCGGCGCGAAAGGCCGCTTTCTGGAGAACATCGACTGGCTGGAGGCCGCCGCCCCGGTCGTCTTCCGCCATCGGGGCACGGGCGACGGCCTGCACGTCCTTTTCGCCGACGGCATCTACGCCGAGAGCGCCGTTTTCACCGTCGCCGAACTGGGCCGCGCCGCCTACACGCCCGGCCGCATCATCTGGAAGCAGCCCTGGGTGAGCGACGATCTGGCCACGCCGGCGGCCCAACCCCAGCCGCCGCGCGGCTGGACGTTGGCGAAGCTGCTGGGCGAGATTCAGTGCAACCTCTACGTCGGCCTGCTGCGCTTCCGGCGCGGCGAACGGCAGGCCGCGGCGCGCGAGGTGCAACTCTACGCCGTTGACCGGCTGCTGCAACTGGCCGCCACCATGGAGCCGGAGGGGGCGACCGCGGCCGACCCCTTCGCCCCGGCGCGGCGCTTCGAGCAGCGCCACCCACAGTTCGCCGCCCACCTGCCCGACTTCCAGCAGGGCTACGACCGCACGCCGGAGTCGGCCGCGGCCATCCTCGACTTCCTGTCGGCGCGCTTCGAGTTGAACGCTGGGATGGTCGCGGCGGTACGAGAGTTGCTCTAAACGGTTGGCAGGAAACCCTCACACAAAGGACATCAAGAAGCCTTCTTTTTGCGCCCTTTGCTCCCTTGGCGTCCTTTGCGTGAGGTTCTTCGCCGAAAGCGGGCGTTACGAGCCATCCGGCAGCAGGTCGCTCAGTTGCCGGAGGGCGAAGTCCGGCTGCACCGACGACGACGCCAGCATAGCCGCGTCCGTCGCCCCGGTCAGGGCCAGGGCCGTGGCCATGCCCGCGTCCCGGCCCATCTGCACGTCTGTTTCCAGTCGGTCGCCGGTCATCAGGCAGCGCTCCGGTGGCAGGCCCAGCGCCGCCAGCGCCGCCGCGGCCATGTGGGCCGAGGGCTTGCCGACGACGGCCTCGACGCGCGTGTTGGTGCAGGCCTCAATGGCGGCGATGATGGCCGCGGCGTCGGGCTGGCCGCCGCCGGGCACGGGGCAGTAGCGGTCGCCGTTGGTGGCGAAGAAGCGCGCCCCGCCGCGGATGGCGTCGAAGGCAATTTGCAGCTTGCCATAGGTGAACGTCCGGTCGAAGCTGGCGATGACGGCATCGACGTGGGCATCGTCGGCCAGAGCGAAGCCGGCCGCGGCCAACTCGCCCCGCAGCGATGCCTCGCCGGCGACGAACAGCCGCGCCCCCGGCAGCCGCGCCCGCAGGAACTGCACCAGCACCCACGACGAGTTGATGACATCCTCCACCGGCGTCGGCAACCCCATGCCCGTCAGCCGCGCGGCCAGTTCCGCCCGTGTGCGGTTGGGGTAGTTGGACAGGAAGAGCGTCCGCCGGCCGAGGGCGCGCAACTGGGCGACGGTCGCGCCGGCCGTGGGCAGCAGCGCCTCGCCCAACGTCATCGTGCCGTCGAGGTCGAAGATGTAGCCGTCGAAGAGGCGGTCGGGCGGGCCGGGCAGGTGAGTAGACATGTCGCTCGCCATAGGCTGGGGAGTCGCCGGGCCGTGGTCGCATAGCCGCTCCCGCTAAGGCCATAGAGTAACCCGGATTCGCCGGATGGCACAGGTGTTTCGCGCTCTCCCCGTGCGCGGCCGCAGTGCCCGGCACTTTCTTGAGTGCCAGGCACTTTCCGGCGCAGGCCTGAAGAAGGTGCGACGCACTTCAGAAAGTGCGACGCACCGAGCGCGGCCGCAGTGCCTGGCACTTTCTTGAGTGCCTGGCACTTTCTGGCGCAGACCTACAAAAAGGTGCGACGCACTTCAGAAAGTGCGACGCACCGGGCGCGGCCGCAGTGCCTGGCGCTTTCTTGAGTGCCTGGCACTTTCCGGCGCAGACCTACAAGAAGGTGCGACGCACTTCAGAAAGTGCGACGCACCGGGCGCGGCCGCAGTGCCTGGCACTTTCTTAAGTACCTGGCACTTTCTGGCACAAGCCCGAAGAAGGTGCGACGCACTTCAGATTGGCACTCGCGCTGGCAAGGGTTTACAATTCCGCCCAGATAAACCGTCGAATACACCGCTCCATGCGTCGCTTGCTCGTCATCCTCCTCAGCCCGGCGTGGCTCCTGATCGCGCTCATTAGCCTGGCGGTCGGCCTGGCCTTCTACGCCCAGACCAACCCGGCGGCGCTCTACGTCATCACCGCCGATCCCGCCTCGCTGCAGGCCGAGCGCACGCTCTACCTGCTGGCGCGCATCGTCCTCTTCCCCTTCCAGATCATCTTCGTCTTCATGACCTTCTCGGCCGCCCTGTGGATCTTCCGCCGGCGGCAGCGCCTCGCCGCCTGGCTGCTGGGCGAGCCGCTGTCGGGGCGCTTCGCCATCGAGAACGATGACGACCTGCCCTTCGTCCTGCGCCCGCAGCGTCGCCGCACGCGCACGCAGATCGTCTCCAGCATCATCGCTGTCGTGGCCATCATCATCGCCATCGTCCTGGCTCTGGGCCAGATCGTCCCCCGCGCCGAGTTGGCCGTGGTCATCGCCGCGCTGACCAGCGGCCTGACCTGGGGCGCGCGCCTGCCGGTGGGCGACGTACTCGGCGGCCTGACCAACATCGTCGAGACGACCGTCACCGTCGGCGAGCGCATCAGCTACCGCCAGCTCACTGAGCGCGTCGAGGGCACTGTCGAGAGCATGGACTTGCGCTTCATCAACGTCCGCGCCGACTCCGGCGAGCTGACGACCATCCCCCACGGCGAACTGCGCATCTTCCGCAACTACAGCCGCGGCGCGCAGACCGGCGTCCACGCCACCTTCCCCATCGCCGCGCGCGACCTGGGCCGGGCGGTGGCCCTGTTGGGCGAGATGGCCGCCGCGGCGGCCGACCTCGTGCCGGGGCTGATCGGCCCGTGGCAGGTGATGTCGCTCGACGGCAAGCTCGGCCCGGTCATCGATCTGTCCGTCTATGGCCGCACGACGCCGGGCAACGAGACCGAGTTGCACCTGGCCATCCACGCCCTGGTGCTGGAGCGGCTGGCCGCGGCGGGCATTGCCGTCGGGGCCATGACTGGCGCAACGGAGGCGGCCGAATGAAGCGCCGCTTGCTGCTGGCCATCGGCCTGCCGCTGCTGGTCGTCGTCCTGCTGGCGGTGCTGGTCGTCGGGTTGTTGCAGTCAGCGGAGGTAGACGCGCTGCAACTGGCGCAGTCGGTGCTGGGGGCGCGGGCCGTGCCGGCGTGGGTGGCCGAGTGGTATGGCTGGCTGCGGCTGCCGTTGCGCATCCTCTTTGCCGTCGCCATCTTCCTGCCGGCCTGGCTGGTGACGAAGATCAGCGGCCGGCTGGCGGCCTGGCTCATGCGCATCGCCCGCTATGATGGCGGCGACCGCGCGGCCGGCGACCAGGGCGCGGCCGGCGTGCCGCTCTTGGCTCAGGAGCGCCGCTATGAGACCATCCGCCTGCTGCTGGCCAGCCTGATCAACATCTCCGCCTTCGTCACCGCCTTCATCCTGGCCGCGGGGCAGTTCGTCAGCCTGGTCAACCTGGCCGTCATCTCGACCATCCTGGCCAACGCCTTTGGCTTCGCCGCCCGCGACTACATCGGCGACCTGCTCAACGGCGTCAGCAACATCTTCGAGGATCGCTTCGACGTGGGCGACAACGTCGCCGTGTTCCGCCCCGGCGACGCGGTCGAGGGCATCGTCGAGCGGGTGACGGTGCGCACGCTCAGCATCCGCCCGCGCGCCGGCGAACTGATCATCGTGCCCCAGGGGGAGGTGCGCATCCTGCGCAACTACAGCCGCGGCAGCTTCACCGGCACAGTCGTCACCGTGCGCGTCGCCGCGGCCGACCTGCCCCGGGCGATGACCGTGCTGACGCCGCTGACGGCCGAGGCCCCGGCGGTGCTGCCCGACCTGCTGGAGCCGTGGCGCATCGTCGCCCCGGACGGCCAGCTGGGCAGCACGGCTGAGCTGCTCATCCACGCCCGCGCCCGCTATGGCCACGGCGTCGAGGCGCGGTTGCAGATCATGGCGCTGATTGAGGAGCGGTTGGCGGCGGTGGGGGTGGCGCTGGCCGGTTGAGGCCGGCCCGCCCTCGACACTTGTAGCGCGGGATGGCATCCCGCTCCCCTGTAGCGCGGAATGGCATCCCGCTCCCCTGTAGCGCAAGATGGCATCCCGCGCGCGCCTCGCTGCCCAAGACGCGGGATACCATCCCGCGCTACAAGTCCAAGCCGCCCGCCAGCCAATCATCGAGCACAGCCAGCATATACTCCTCCCCACACACCATGATGCCCAGATGGACCGGCCGGCCGCTCGTCTGGTGCAGCTTGACGCCGCGCCGCCAGAAGGGATGCTCCACAAAGCTGAAGCCGGTAATGGTGCTCCGGGACACGAACCGGCTTCGCAACGGATACTTCACCCGGACACCCTCAACGCTCAACACAATGGCGCGCGGATCAAAGAGAAACGCGACAAAGCCAAGTAGAACCAGAACCACAATGACAATGCCCGCTATCCTGACGAAGGGGCGCTCTCCGGTCACCGACATGAGAGCGTAGGGGAGTTGAAGAAGCGCCAGAACCACAACCCAGGGCGTGGAACCCAACGTCAGACGCGACGGATCGAGCTGCGTCCAAAACTCCGGGCGCGCCTGCCGCACCAGCGCGTACAGTTCCGGCCAAGCGGACAGCCGGCGATGGAGGGTGATGTGCGTTTCGCCGGACACGTCGCTGAGCGTCAGGGGCGAGCCATAGCGGCCGCCGCCATTGACACTGGCGATGCGCTCCCACGGCAGGTGGATCATCGGCCCCGTGTGGTTGCGCGCGTGGACGCCGCGGCCGTCAACGGTAACGCTGCGAACAGAGTGCTCCATCATGAACGCCACGAGGGCGAGCAGCACCAGCGCCAACACCGAGCCGCACAGCATATACCCGGCCGAAAACCACTGCCGCGACCCCACGAACAGCCACAGCCCGACTACCCCGGCGATGGCCGCCGCCGGCCACCAGCGCAGCCACGAGCGATCGGCAAACTCCCGCGGCGCGATCTCCGGTCGTGCGGCCGCCGTCTGTGGCCCGTCCCCCACTGTAGCTCCCTCGCCCATCGTCAGCCTCCTATATCGTTACGCCCAGCCGCTGTGGTCCGTCGTCCGTCGGCGGTCGGCGGTCGTCCGTCGGCGGTCGTCCGTCGGCGGTCGCCCCTCACCCCCTCCTCGCCTCCATCCACCCCACCGCAAAATCCACCAGCGCCCGCTGTGGCAGCAGCCGCGCCTCGCCCGCGCCGACCGGCCCCACCCGCGCCAGCCCCGTGGCCGCCTCGAAGGCCGCGCCGATGGCCGGGAAGTCGCTGTCGTCGTAGTCCAGTTCGGCGTAGCTGACCCACTCGCGGCCGCCGTCCACCCGCAGCGGCGCGCCCTGGGTGACCGTCCGCTTGCCGGGGTAACTGGCGCGGCACTCGGCCAGGTGCAGCGAGGTGTTGTTGCCGTGGCCCACGCCCAGCAGCAGCACCCAGCCGTCGCGCTCGTACAACCGCGCCAGCGGCGAGCCGTCGCCCAGCCCAACCTCCAGGGCGTGGTTGGCGATGATGGCCGCCGCCGCCGGCCCGCGCGCGGCAAACGACACCTGCGGGTGGCCGCTGCGCGCCACGCCCCGGCCGCGCCGGAACGTCTCCGCCACCACCCCCATGCCCCGCGTCGGCGTCAGGTCGGGGTCATAGGCGGGCATCGTCTCGCGGATGGTCGCCCACCATGCCTCCGGCACGGGCGGGTTGCGCCACTGCGCCGGGTCGGACAGGTCGCTGGAGTGGGCCGGCATGACCAGCGTGCCCGCCGGGCCGAGCGCCGCTTGCAGCGCCAGGATGACGGCCACCGCCCCGCCGCTGACCCAGCCGAGAGCGCTGAGCGAGGTGTGGACGAGCAGGGTCATGCCCGGGGCGACGCCCAGCCGGGCCAGATCGTCGCGCAACGACGCGATCGTCGCCGGTCGTTCGCCGGCCCGATAGATAGCCGTGGCTTCGCTCATTGCGTTCCCTTGTAGGGCGATTTGGTAAATCGCCCGCGATTTACCAAATCGCCCGCGATTTACCAAATCGCGCTACATGCCGGCGATGCGGCCGAAGGCGCGTAGGGTCTCCAGGTTGCGCAGCGTCAGCACACCGCGCCACTCGCGCTCGGCCGCCGCCCAGGCCGCGGCATCGACGAAGTCCCACGACCAGTTGGGCGCCCACGTGCCGTCGGCGTCCTGCGTATCGATGAGGTAGTCGAGGTTGGCGTCCAGCGCCGCGCCGTCGATGGCCGGGGCCAGTTCCGACTGCGGCGAATGGATGACTTGCAGCGGCATGAGGTTGTAGCCGCCCCACTCGGCCGGGTTCGTCGCCACGGAGCGGGCCACGGCGCGGCGCAGCTTGTCGGTCATGTTCTGCCGCAGTTCGCCCGGCAGGCCGTCGGTCTCCACCAGATCGATATAGCACAGCAGGTCGTGCATCTCCATGTGGTGGGCATAGCCCAACAGGTCGGTGGCGGCGGCGCGCAGCGCCCCCTCGACAAACGGCGACGGCACGAGCTTGCGGTATTGCCACAGGTAGCCGACGACCGCCGCCCGCGGGTTGGCCCAGAAGCCGCGGAAGTTGGCCGCGCTCTCGGCGTAGTCCCACCAGGGCGCGTGCGGCGCGTCCTCGACGCTGGGCGAGATGATCGGCCAACGCCCACTCTCGGCGTCGTAGTTGTCGATCAGGTAGACCAGCGCCGCGGGCAGGCCCGACGTCTCCTCGGTGGCCCCGACGCGCCGCAGGATGCCCAGGGCGATAGTCGTGGCCACGACCGACGAGGCCGCGGCGCGCATGTCCGGCTCCAGCGCCCGGCCGAAGCCGCCGTCGTCGTTCTGATAGGGCACCAGCGCGGCCAGCACCACCGTCCGGCCACCGTCTTCAAAGGTATAGGCAAAGAGCGCCTGTTCCAGCGGCCGGGCCTGCTGGCGCAGGTAGGCGGCGGCGCGGGCGAAGGCGTCGGGCGTCAGCTTCTTCATGCGGTTTCCTCCGGTCAGACGCCGAAGCCGGCGGCCCGCGCCGCGGCCACGGCCGACTGCATCTGGTGCAGATGATCGCCGATGTGGGAATAGGATTCGTCCAGCAGCGTCCGCGCCAGCCGCCAGAAGGTGCGCCGCCGGGTGACGAACTCCTGCGGCAGGTCGCGCAGCAGGGCCACCGTCTCGGCGTTCAGCCGCTTCAGTTCGGCGGCCAGGTCGGCCAGCGTCGGGAAGGCGTGGATGGTGGCGTTGAGACGCAATTCGGCGTTGCCGGCCGGCGCGTCGTAGCTGCCCTCCAGGTCGCCCACCAGCTCACCGATCCACTGCTGGTTATAGCGCTCGCCCTGGATGAGATGGGCCAGGACGTGCTTGACGCTCCACTCCTCCGGGCCGGGGCGATAGGACGCCTCCACCTCGGTCACGTCGCGCAGAGTGTCGTCGAGCGCGGCCTCGTCCTGGGCGTAGCGGGCGGCGACGCGCTCGACAAGCTCCGCGGCCGAGGCGGGAATGACCGGAATCTTGCGCCCGGACAGAGTCATGCCCGTCGCCTGCCGCGCGCCGTCGCGGATGTAATCGACCACGACCGTGTCGCCGGCGTTGCGCCCGCGCAGGGCGGCGCGCAGGCCGTCGACGTCGGCCGTGGGCAGGCCGTCGATGGCCACAACCACGTCATCGGCCCGCAGCCCGACGGCCTCGGCCCCCAGCCCGGGCACGACCCCGCTCAGGCGCA
>ERZ724512.539-NODE-539-length-17336-cov-14.079509_pt1 | contig 17336 bp, 12 predicted proteins | sample MGYA00376045_ERZ724512 | MGnify/ENA primary metagenome ERZ724512 (study PRJEB28724, sample SAMN07190883) | activated sludge metagenome | isolation source: activated sludge of sewage treatment plant in Hong Hong | place: Hong Kong | collected 2016-03-17 ... | reverse complement strand
TCGAGCCGGACCGCACGCTGCACGGTGGCCGCCGCGCGGAGGACGTCGACCCCGCCGGCGGCGGTACGGCGGCGCACGACCTCGGCCAGCAGCGGGTGGATGGCGTAGCGGGCCCCGTCGGCGTCGGGCAGCCGGGTGACCAGCAGGCCCATCCCCTCGAGGTCGGCGAGCGCCTCGCCGGCCCGCGGGTCGTGGGTCAGGTGGACCGCGAGCTCGGGCGTGACCTCCGGCTCGGAGGCGACGCAGAGCAGGAGGTGGCGCTGGCGGGGCTGGAGGGTGGCGAACACGTCGCTGGCGACCCGGTCGGCGACCGTCGCGCTCTCCTCGGCGTACCGCCGGGCGACCGTCACCGGGTCGCCGGAGGCGGCCACCGCGCGGGCCGTCATCACGACCGCGGCGCACCAGCCCTGGGTGCGGCCGGCGATCGCGCGGGACACCTCCGCGGCATGGGTCGGCACGTGCGCGGCCACCAGCTCGGCGGACTCCGCGTCGTCGAGACGCAGCAGCTCGCCGCGGAGCACGGAGTACTGCCCGAGCAGCTCGGAAGCCAGGCGCGTGAACGGCAGGTCCCAGCGCGAGATGAGCAGGACGCGGAGCGAGTCGGGGTCGCGCTCGATCCGGGCGTCGAGAGCGCGCACGGTCGAGATGGGCAGGTCGTGGGCGTCGTCGACGACCACCAGCTTCTCGGGGTCGAGCAGTGCGAGCAGCCGGGTCGGTGTCCACGTGGTGTCCGCGCGGACCCAGGTCGACGTCTCCGCCCGGCCGGTCTCGCGCAGCCAGCCGGCGACCCCGAGCGTCTTGCCGGCGCCGCCCGGACCGACGAGGAGGGTGGCCGCGCCCGAGCTCGCGTCCTCGAGCCGATCCCAGAGCCGGCGGCGCGCGACGTAGGCGCGCGGGAGCCGCGGCAGGTGTCCTGCCACCGCCTGCCCGTGGGGTCGCGCGGGCATCGCGCCTCCTCCCGAGGGCGGCCCCGAGCGACCGGCCCCTCCTTGACCGAATCTAGGGGAGGTTCTCACGGATGCACAGCGGCCCGCAGGGAATGCGGCGGACCGGAGCCAGCAGTTCGCCTGCCGGCCGGCGCGAGTTCAGCTGTTGACGATGAGCGAGCTCAGCGCCCAGATGACCAGCACGTCGATGGCGATGACGAGCATCGACCAGAAGGGGTAGTGAGGGAGGAACGCGAAGTTGGAGACCGCGGACAGGACCGCGATGAGCACGCCGGTGCCGCGCGCCCAGGTCTGGCCGTAGAGGACGCACACGCCGACGACCACGGCCACGGCGCCGATGATCAGGTGGATCCAGCCCCACCCGGTGAGGTTGATCGAGTAGAGGTAGTCGTGCGTGGCCACGTAGACGTCGTCCTTGAGCACCGCGGACAGGCCCTCCAGGAACTGGAAGAGCCCGACGGTGACCAGGACGACGCCCGCGAACGCACCCACGCCCCAGGCCCACAGGCCCTTGGTGGAGGTGTCGTACTCCTCCTGCGGCGAGATGCTCATGGCCGCAGGCTAGGGCGCTGCCGACGGGCCCCGGCTCACCCGAAATCGACGATCCCCGGCGCCCGCTGGTGCCTGGGAGCGCCGGCGGTCAGGTGACGTCGCCCAGCTCGTCCCCCAGGACCCGCCGCAGCTCCTCGGCGGTGGCGTCGTCCACCTCCGCGTGGAGGAGCGTCGCCTCGCTGGCGACGATCTCGGGCCCGACGATCTCGGGCCGTGCGTCGCTGGCGACGAGCACCAACGCGGAGGTGCCGGGGGTGAGGGCGGTCCGGAGGGTGGTGATGGTCTGCTCGTCGACGCCCCCGTGGCGCAGCTTCTCGATGATCGCCCCCGCGGTCGCCCCGACGGCGGCGCCGGCGACGGGCGCGAGGACGAGGGTGCCGAGCACCGTGCCCCACAACGCCCCCTGACCGGCGGCCTTGCCCCGGTGGCGCCGCAGGTGGCGTACGACGGGCTTGTCGGCGCGGGGCATCCAGATCACGGCGACGGCGTCGTGCACGACGATGGCCCCCTGTGTCTCGAGCCGTTTGAGCCGCAGCTCGGCGGAGTCGACGCCGAAGGCGGTCGGGAAGCGCCAGATCGTCAGGTTCGGCACGGTCGCCTCCTCACTCCGCGAAGATCTCGCGGAGCGCGGCCTCCTGCTCGGGAGTGAGGTCGGTGTGGATGAGCTCGCCCTGCGGACCGCCGACGAACCCCTGGGCGATCCGGTCGACGTCGGCGTCACTGGTCAGCACGAAGAGTGCCGACGTGCCGGGGGTGACCTGGTCACGGATCTTGTTGATGAAGCGGTCGTCGATGCCCACGTCGGTGAGCGAGCCGGTGATGGCGCCGGTCGCGGCGCCGATCGCGGCGCCGAGCAGCGGCACGAAGAAGATCATCCCGAAGAGGAGTCCCCAGAAGCCGCCCCCGAGGGCGCCGGCGACCGTCGTGTTGGTGAGCTGGCGGGTCTTCGGCTTGCGCTTCCCGACCTCCCACTCCACGGTCGCGGCGTCCTGGATCACCACGACGCCGTCGCGCTCGAGATCGGCCAGGATGTCCGCCGCGGTCCCGGCACCGTCGGTCGTGTCGAACCTCCACACCGTCAACGTCGCCACCTCGTCAGGGTGCCTCGCCCGCCGGGTCGGGTGCTCACCCGTTCCGCGTGATCCCGGACCGACCCGGTCCGACGTGGGTGGGAGCGTGGAGTGGCGGCTCAGCGGTCCTCGGCCCGGGACGCCTGGTAGGACCGGCCGACGAGGGCGAGGCCCACCCAGAGCACGGCGACCACCAGGCCGCTGAGCGTGTCGTCGGGGTGGCGCAGCGGGGAGGTCAGGCCGGTGTCGATGCGACCGATGCCGTCGACCACCATCGCCGAGCCGGCGAACGCGGTCGCCCAGATGAGGAACGGTCGCCGGAACCGTGAGGCGAGGAAGCCGCCGACCACGGCCATCGTCGGGATGAAGACGATCGCCAGCAGCCAGCTCGTCTCGCCCTGGTCGAGGACCTCGAACAGCGTCGTCCCGATCGCGCCACCGAGGACGAGCCCGGCGGCGAAGAAGACGAACCGGGCCAGGAGGATGGTGAACAGCAGGGCGCCGACGGCACCGCCCACGGCGACGAGGAGCGTCGTCGCGACGTCCGAGCCAGCGGCGTCGGCGATCAGCCAGGCGGCGCAGAAAGCGGCGACCAGCACGGCGAAGCGGACCGATCGAGCGCCGAGGAAGCACAGGAAGAGGCCGAGGAGCACGAACACGGTGGCAGTCATCGCGATCACCCTCGCGGCCGCGCGCACCGGATGCATCGCCCGTTTCCGGTGATGCGACACGGCAGCGGTGCGCCCTAGGTTCGGGCCACGCAGCCGACGACCAGCTGCCACCGACGCTGAGGACCGAGGGCCATGACCAGGATGATGATCCGCGTGGACGCGGAGATCTCCGACGAGCTCTCGGGTGCCTTCCCGCACCTGACCGCCCGCACCCAGCGAGCGACCACCACGCTCACCGGCGAGATGACCGACCAGCAGGAGCTGCAGGGCGTCCTGAACCTCCTCAACTCCCTCGGCATCGAGGTCGTCGAGGTCGTCACGATCCCGGACTGACCTCCGGCGAGGAGTCGGGTACGTCGGCCTCGCGGGTGACGACCGCCGGGTCGCCGGCGTGCCTGCCCACCGGACTGTCGGCCCGCTCGTCGGCGTCGGCGTCGGCGGCGGCCTGCTCGTCGGGCTCCGGGTCCGGCGGCCGCTCGTCCTTGTTCGAGATGAGGGGACGCAGCCACCGGGTGCGCGGGTCGGAGTCGACCAGGATCGCCTTGCCGAAGAGGGTGAGCGGGATGGCGAGGATCGCGCCGAGGGGGCCGATGACCCAGGTCCAGAAGACCAGGGAGAAGAAGCTCAGCGTCGTGGACAGGCCCACGGTGTCGCCGACCACCTTGGGCTGGATGACGGACTGGATGACGACGTTGAGGACGCAGTAGACCGCGATCACCGCGAGCATCAGGCCGGGGCCGCCCTCGAGCAGCGCCAGGATCGCGGGCGGGATCAGCCCGACCACGAAGCCGATGTTGGGGATGTAGTTGGTGATGAAGGCCAGCAGGCCCCAGGTGATCGGGAGCGGCACGCCGAGCATGGCGAGCGCGATCGTGTCGAGCACCGCCACGATCAGCCCGAACACCGTGGAGACGCCGAGGTAGCGGCGGGTCTGGTGCGCGAAGTCCTCCAGCGACCCGACGATCTCGGGCTTCACCTCGCGGGCCCGCTCGAGCTGGCGGGGGAACGAGCTGGCGTCGAACGTCATGAACAGGATGAGCGACAAGATGAAGAACAGGCTCGACACCATCCCGAAGAGCTGCCCGAGCAGGTCGGTGAAGAAGCCGCCGAGGGTGCCGAGGTCGAAGGAGGACTCGGCCTTCTTGATGTCGGACTGCGAGACGCCCATCTTGTCCAGCCAGGCCGTCGCGTTGTGGAGCTGCTCCTGGAACTTGTCGGCGTACGTCGGCAGCAGCTCGGCGAAGCGCGCGATCGACACCAGCATGGCGAGCGCGAGCAGCAGGATGCCGACGTAGACGACGACGATGCAGATCGCGGACGCGGCCCACGACGGCATCCAGCGGTCCAGCCAGCGCCGGATCGGGTGCGCGAGCACGGTGAGGATCAGGGCGAGGAACAACGGCGCCAGGAGACCCGCGACGGCCTTCATGCCGGCGACGGCGATGACGGCCGCGGCCATGCCGATCAGCAGCAGCACGGCCCGCGGCAGGCCGGGCCGCGGCGCCTCCACGATGGTCGTCGACATTGCCTCATCCTCCGGCTCGACGACAGGCGTGGGGCTCACCCGACTCGGGTGACCTCGCGCGCGCCCGCGATCCCTAGCGTGTGGGCCATGTCCGACTGGGGTAGCTCGGTGGGCGCCCTCGTCGCCTTGGTGCTGGCCGTCGGCACCCTCGCCATCTTCGTCGTCGCGCTGGGCGTGCTGCCCGGGAACCGGCGGCCCCAGACGGCGATGGCGTGGTTGCTGCTGATCTACATCATCCCCTGGCTCGGGTTCCTGCTCTTCTTGCTGCTCGGCCGCACCTCGGTGGGGCGCAAGCGTCGCGATGAGCAGGCGGAGGTCAACGCCGCGATCATGGAGGCCGCCCAGCTCGACCGCATCGGCGACGACATCGCCCGTCACCAGCTGCCCCCGCTCGTCCGCAGCTTCGCCCACCTCAACCAAAAGCTCGGCACCCTCCCGCTGTCGTTCGGCAACACCGTGGAGCTGCTGCCCGACTACGAGGCGTCGATCGAGGCGATGCGGCTCGAGGTCGCGGCCGCCGAGCACTACGTGCACGTGCAGTTCTACATCTCGGCCTGGGACCACGTGACCGGCCCGTTCTTCGACGAGCTGGTCCGCGCGACCGAGCGCGGCGTCGCCGTACGGTTCCTCTTCGACCACCTCGGCTCGCGGGGCATCCCGGGCTACCAGGAGTTCGTCAAGAAGCTGAAGGCGACCAAGATCCAGTGGTCGCCGATGCTGCCGATCATGCCCCTCAAGGGCGAGTGGCGCCGGCCCGACCTGCGCAACCACCGCAAGATCCTGGTCGTCGACGGACGGGTCGCGTTCAGCGGCTCCCAGAACCTGACGGAGGCCTGCTACAACAAGCCGAAGAACCAGAAGCTCGGCCGCGCCTGGGTCGAGCTGATGGCCCGGGTCGAGGGCCCGGTGGTGCAGGAGCTCAATGTCGTCTTCGCGACCGACTGGCTCGCCGAGACCGGCGAGCGTCTGCAGGACGTGGTGGCCGTGCTGCCGCCGCGCCCGAGCGACCGACCCGGGGCGCTGACCGACGTCGGCATCCAGGTGGTGCCGAGCGGGCCGGGCTTCGTGAGCGAGAACAATCTGCGGCTCTTCAACAGCATGCTCTACTCCGCGGAGCGCCGGCTCTCGCTGACCAGTCCCTACTTCGTGCCTGACGACTCGCTGCTCTACGCCGTGACCACCGCAGCCCAGCGCGGCGTGGAGACCGAGCTGTTCGTCGGCGCGACCGCCGACCAGTTCATGGTGTCCCACGCCCAGCGGTCCTACTACGAGGTGCTGCTGCGCGCCGGCGTCCGGATCTGGCTCTACCCCGAGCCGTTCGTGCTGCACGCCAAGCACTTCACCGTCGACGACCGGGTCGCGGTGATCGGTTCGAGCAACATGGACATGCGGTCCTTCGCCCTCAACTACGAGGTCGTGATGATGATGACCGGTGCGGAGGTCGTCGCCCGGATGTCGGAGGTGCAGGACACCTACCGTGCGCTGTCGACCGAGCTGACGCTGGACGAGTGGGTCTCGCGCAGCCGCGGCCAGCGCTACCTGGACAACCTGATGCGGCTCACGGCCACCATGCAGTAGCCCGCGCTCTGCGGCTTCTCGCCCGGTGCCCGATACTGGTCGGCATGGGAGGGGCGAGGTGACGCGGAGCCGCCGCACGATGCTGCTCGTGGGGCTCCTGGTGCTCCTCGTCAACCTGCCGCTGCTGCACAGCACCTGGGTCGACCGACGGGTCCAGGGCTCCGGGATCGACGTGACCGCCACCGTCGTCGACGACCGGGTGGTGGCCGGCCAGGAGTACTGGGTGTCGTTCACCTTCCCCGAGGACGTCGACCCGGATCAGAAGGCCTGGGACGCACAAGTCGACGAGGAGGCGTACGACGACGCCGTGGCCAGCGGGCAGATCCGCGTCCGCGTCCTCGACGGCGACCCCTCGGCGTACCGCGCCGAGGGCGCGGTGCAGAGCCGGGTGCCCTTGGTGATCACCCTGGTCGCGGACCTGATCCTGCTGGTGGTGCTGCTCCTGTTGTTCCGGTACGGCGGCCGCGGGCGTGTCCGCGCGCCGCTGCAGGCGCTCGCGCTCGGTGACGTCGAGCGCTGCGCCCCCGGCTCGCTGCTGGAGCGGATCGGCGGCGAGGACTACCTGGTCCGCGGCGAGGTCCAGGACCTGGCCGACGGTGAGGTCCTGCTCGACCTCGGCAACCGCACGGTGCGGGTGCTGCTCGACGGTCACGCCAACCCGGTGGGCTACCAGCAGCCGGCGCAGGTGCGCGCCCGCCTCCTGGACTAGCAGCGGAGATCGGCGACGACTAGCGACCCGCGCCGACCTCGACGGGCTCGAGCACCTCGAGGGGTTCACGGTCCTCGGCCTGGCGGCGCGAGAGCCCGGACACCATGACCGCGACCATCAGCGTGGGTGCGAGGAGCACGAAGGCCATCAGCATGACCAGGATCAGCTCGCTCACCGACATCGGGGATCCTCCTGGGTGGGGTTCGTCCACTCGTGCGTCTATTCGTACGTCCAGTCAGTCCCCGTCCGCGACCGCGGCAAACCTCCCGCGCAGCGTGGCGTCCGCAACACGCCGTCGACGGCGATCACGCACATCGGATCGGCCCCGGCTGGGTAGAGCACCCGCATGACGCGCTTCTCCGCCGACACCCGCGCCGAGGCCGTGGTCGCCGCCCCGCGGGCCGACATCTGGGCGGCCCTCACCGACCCGGGCCTGGTCGCCGAGCTCACGCCGTTCGTGCGCCGGATCACCGAGCACGGTGAGCACTGGCGCTGGGAGATGTCGGGGCTCACGGTGCTCGGCGTCGGCGTGACGCCCGCCTTCACCGAGCGGATGTCGTACGACGAGCCGCACCGGATCGAGTTCCGCCACGACCCGCCGAGCGGTGCCACCGAGCGCTCGGCCGTCGAGGGCTGGTACGCCCTGGAGGAGGTCGACGCCGGCACCCGGCTGACCACCTCCCTCGAGATCACCTTGGACCTGCCGCTCCCCAAGGTCTCCCGCCCCGCCGTCCGCGCGACGATGAGCACCGTGATCGACCAGATGGGCGACCGGTTCTCCCGCAACCTGCTGGACCACCTGGGGGCCGAGGAGGTCGCCTAGGCGCGGCGTGCGCCAGGGAGGTCGCGCTCGTCGCCGGTGGTCGAGCTTGTCGAGACCCTCGCTGGAAGGCGCGGGACGTCATCAGGATCGAGCAACCGTCACCACGATTGTGATGACGTCTCGCGACCGCACGCCGGGAAGCAGCGCCAGCCCGAGACGCTACCCGCCTTGCTGCCTGTCGGTCGCAACCCGAAGCGGCCAGCAGCGTGCCGGCACCAGCGCCTGACAACACCGTGAGCGTCTCGACGAGCTCGACCGCCGGCGCGAGTCGAGCGGACCCGCCGACCCTCAGGCGTGCGAGTCCTGCAGGTCCAGGTCGTCGAGGGCGTCGTCCAGGTCGTCGGCGTCGTCCGGGGGAGCCACCAGGCGCGGTCGCCGAGCAGGTAGAGGACGGCCGGGATGAGGACCATGCGGGGTCTTCAGTGGCGGTGGACCGCCCGGACCGCGTAGCCGTGCAGCCGGTGGTGGCGCACCGCCGCCCGGTAGCGCTGGGCGATGCGGATCCGCACCCGGTCCCGGTGCCCGGCGCCGATCCGGTACGGCGTGGCGCCGATGACCACGCGGTGCCCGGAGCCGGTGCGGGCGGTCAGCTGCAGCGTGCCCTTGCAGGGGCCGCCGGCGCCGCAGCGCACGGTGACCGACGCCTGGGCGCCGCTCGGGGCGACCTGCAGTGAGCTCGGGACCGGCACGACCTGGTCCCCGGTGCCGGCGCTGATGGTGGCCACCAGGGAGGCCGAGGCGTCGTTGTTGCTCGGGTCGGGGTCGTAGGTCGCGGACGTCACCGAGGCGCTGTTCGTGATCGTCACGTCCTCGTCGAGCGCCGGTCCGGTCCGCACGCCCACGCACTCGAGATCGAGCGTGACCGCGACGTAGACCCCGGTGGTGTTGAGCAACCGGAAGTCGCGGTTGATCGGCTGCGGCTCGTTGCCGAGCGAGTAGACGCCGGGCGGCAGGTCGTAGGTGCCGACCACGCCCTTGTAGCCGTCGGGGCAGGTCACGCGCTGGACGCTCTCACCCGGCGGCAGCGAGATGGTGCGGACCACGTGCCGGAAGTCCAGCGCGTGCCGGTGCTGGGACGGCGGCGCCGGCAGCGTGCTGTCGCCGAGCTCCCGCACGCTCAGCGTCGCCTGGGAGGGCTCGGTGTTCTCGACCGTGAACCGCCAGCCGCCCGAGGCCGGCTCCGACCCGACGAGGCGGGCGTCACCGGTGACCACCGCGATGCCGGGCGAGATCGCGTGGTGCCCGGCGCTCACCGGCACGACGAAGCTGTGCCGGCCCGGCGCCATCAGGCCGGTGTCGAGGGTGTTCAGCCCGCCGACGTCCAGCCCGTGCGCGTGGCCCGCCGCGACCTCGGTGTCGTGGGGCAGGCAGGTCCCGAACAGCTTGACCTGGGCCTGGCCCTCGGTGTTGTTGATGATCGTGAAGCGGTAGCTGTTCGGGGTCAGCGAGCTGGCGCGGAGGACCTGGACGTCCGTGGGGGACCCCGAGTCCTGGTCCACGTGCAGGACCTCGACCGAGCCGTCGGAGAGGTAGCCGTTGGCCGGGCAGGAGAGGTCGGCGGTCACGATGTCGCTGTCGTCGATCGTGAGGTACTGCTCGACCTTCGACACGGTCAGCTGGTGCTCGTGGCTCGGGATCGTCGTGTTCGACGGCGGCAGGCCGTTGATCTCCGTGCGGACCGTGATCGTCCTCGTCGCGCCGGACGGGATCGACGCGAACGTGCACGTGAGCGTCTGGCCCGACTTGGTGCACGTCGGTGCGCCCGGGTTCGACGACAGGAAGGTGGAGCTGCCCGGCAGGTGGTCGGTGACGACCGCGTCCACCGCCGGCGACAGGCCGTGGTTGGTGACGTCGATCGTCCAGGTGATCACGTCGCCGCCGTTCGCGGTGGTGCGATCGGCGTGCTTGGTGATCTCCAGGTCGGCGTACTTGACCACCGTCAGGGTCACCGTGTCCTCCGGGCCCTGGTAGTCGCGCCAGATCGTGCCGGGTACGGCCGCGTCGCGCTCGGACTTCGGGGCGCCGAAGTAGTCCTGGACCCGAGCGGTGTTGGTGATCTGCGCGTCCGGCTGGACGTCGCCCGCGGGCTTGACCTGCGCCGTGTAGGTGAAGGTCAGCGTGTCCCCGGGCGCGACGGGGCCCGGGACGACCCAGCGCAGGTCGGGGTCGCCGGCGGTCCAGTCGTCCACGAGGTACGACGCGCCGCCGGTCTGCACGACGTTCGTCAGCTCGCTGTCGGGCTGGTCGGTGACCACGACGTCGTACGCCGGCCAGGTGCCGGTGTTGCGCACGGTGACGGTGTAGGTGACCGACTCACCCGGCTTGACCGTCGGACCCTTGCTCGCGGTCTTGTCGATGGTCAGCCGCGGCTCCCGGACGTGGTTGACCGCGGTGACCGGGCCGACGGCGTCGTCGAAGGTGCCGGGCACGACCGTGGGCGGCGTGGTGACCTTGTCGGTCCGGTTCGTCTTGACCGTCGCCGAGTTGGTGAGGCTCTGGCCGTCCAGCACCTGCGCCCCACCGTTGCGGTAGGTGTCACGCACGTGGCCGGTCAGCACCAGGTCGTAGACGCGGTCCTGCGGGGCCGCGGTGAGGTCGCCGAGGAACCAGGCCGCGGTCAGCTTGCCGGCGCCCGCGCTCGCGACCGGCAGGGTCGTGATCGCCGGGTCGGAGCCGGGGCAGCCGCTGACGCAGGTGGCGGCGCCGTACCCGTCGACGTCGAACCCGTCGGGCACCGTGTCCACGACGGTCGCGTCGTAGTAGACGACCTGCTTCGGGACGGTGACGCGGACGTGCCACGTGACCGCGGTGCCGATGGTGACCGGGTCGGGCGTGACGTCCTTGGAGATCGTCGGCAGCACGACCGTGACGACGTCGGTCGCGTGCGCCTTGTAGTCACCGGCCGTGCTCGCCGTCGAGCCCGGGGTCCGGATGCCGGGGACCGTGCCGTCGAGGCTGGTGGTCGTGGCGTCGACGACGTTCGTGTAGGACGTGCCGCCGACCGGCGAGTGCTCGATGCGGACCTGGTAGGCCAGCTCCCTGGTCGCCCCGGGGTCGAGCCGCGCCAGGTCCGGGGTGCCCGCCTTGGTCCAGGTGATCGTGCGGGCGGTGGCGTCCCAGACGCCGCCGTCACCGGGCACGGTGCCGCCGTCGGGGATCGGGTTGCCCCCGAAGTCGACCGGCTCGGTGCCGGCCGGGACGGTGTCGACGACGACCACGTCGTGGGCGGGGGAGAAGTAGGTCGACGGGGTGTCGGCGTTGTTGCTGACCCGGAGCTTGAAGGTCAGCAGCTGGTCGGCGCTCACCCGGCCCGGAGGCGTGTGGGACTTGGTGAGCGCCAGCTTGGGCTCGACGATCCGGGTGTTGACCGTCCCGGACTGCGTGCGGGTGGTGCCGCCCAGGTCCTGGAAGGTCAGCGTCGCCTGGTTGGGCAGGTTCGTGCCCCGCGTGTTCGCGTTGACGTCGAGCACCGTGGCGCTGAAGTGCAGGACCAGCTTCACGTCGTGGCCGGTCGTGTTGGCGTACTGGCCGGGGAAGGTGGCGGTGATCGTGTTGGCCGGCGACTCCGCGATGGTGATGGTCCCCGGGACGGGCCCGCCGTCGAAGGTGCACGGGGTCGCGCACAGGCTGCCCGGCACCAGCAGCTGGCGGCTGCCGAGCGGGTCGACCAGCTTCGGCGTCCCGTAGATCGTGGTGCCCTTCGGGATCGTCGTGGTGACGGTGTAGTCGATGCGCTCCCCGATGGTCGCCTCGTCGGCGCCCGCGTTGCCGGTCTCGGTGACCGACGTGGTCCGGGTCTTCTGCACCATCGCGTTCGCGGTGTAGATGTCCGAGGGGTCCTCGGCGGCCGGCACGTTCGGTGCCGGCATCGAGGGGTCCTTCACGTTCGGGTTGTCGGGCACGAGCTGGTACTCGGTGCCGTGGTTGGTCACGTAGGTGAACTCCACGACCCCCGCCCGGTTGACGAAGGTCTGGTTGGGGCTCACCCCGACCGGGACCGTGACCTGGTAGGTCAGTGTCTTCGTCGCGCCGGCGGCGATGTCCACGCCGGGCCAGCGGACCTGCTTGGTCGCCACGTCGCAGGTGCCGCCGTCGGAGATGCTGGCGAGGACGACGTCGCTGCAGCTGATGCCGGTCGGGAGCACGTCCCAGACCCGGGCGTCCGTGGCGTCGGCGTCGCCGTTGTTCGTGACGTCGACCCGGTAGGTCACCAGGTCACCGCCCTCGACGCGGACGTGGTCGACGTTCGCGCCGTTGACGGTGCCGGCGCCGACCTGCTTGACGCCCTTGACGAGCGAGAGCTCGGGCAGCCGGAGGGCGAAGTCGGTCCGGTCGCGCAGCGTGAATGCGGTGCCGGGGGTGTTCTCGTAGGAGAACTTCTGCAGGTTGCCCTCGACGTCGCCGGAGTGATGGCCCAGCGGCGAGCCCACGATGGTCTTGAGGGTGACCTCGAAGACCTGGCCCCCGCTGTCGACGTCCGTGCCGCCGCCGCCGATCGGCCAGCTCAGCCGGCCTGCGGTGGAGGTGTCGATCGCGCCGATCGGCACGGTGTTGTTCGCCGTGGCCTGCCAGGTGCCCGGCACGTAGTCGATGCCGGCGGGCAGGATGTCGAAGACGTCCTGGCTCGTGGTGTCCAGCTTGGCGGGGAAGTCGAGCCGGATCTTCCAGCAGACGAAGTCGCCGGGGCCGTACATCGGCACGGTCTTGCCGTAGTCGGCGGCCACCAGGTTGTTGCAGTTGCCGGAGCCCGGGTAGTGGGCGGCCACCTGCTTGAGGATGACCGGCCCGGTCGCGGCCTTGCCGGACCCGGAGACGTCGAGGTCGGCGACGCCGTCGGGCTCGTCGGCGTCGATCTTGGCGCCCGCTCCCGTGCAGTCGGGGTCGTTCGGGGCGCAGCGGATCCAGTCCTCACCGCGCGTGTCGATGTCGTTGGTGACCGCGTCGCGCGACAGCACCGGCGTCGTGTTGTGGAAGTTGCCCTGGTAGTTGGCGCGGGTGCGGGTCCAGAACGTCAGCTGCCGGGTGCCGTTGGGCTGGATCTTCGCCAGGGTCGGGAAGGTCGTCTTGTCCCAGGTGAGGTCGAAGGTGCCGTTGGCCTGCTCCTGGACCGTCGTGTACGGCGAGCTCGGCAGCCGGCCGGTCACGGGGTCGCACTCGTCGTCCTGGGCCGTCGGAGCCTGGGTGAGGTTCGAGCCGCTCAGCGGACACAGGCCGTTGGGCGTCACGTCGTGGATCACGAGGTCGGTGACGTACCGGTACTCCGAGACCTGGACGTCGACGGTCCACTTCGTCAGGTCGCCCTGCTCGAGGCTGGGCAGGTTGTTCGACTTCTGGATCGCGATGTCCTCGGCGGTGCGCAGCAGCGTGCCCTCGTCGCTGACCGCGAGGCCGGGCTTGGCCGGCGCCTGGTAGGTGCCGGCGGCGATCGCGCCGTTGAGCAGCGGCTGCTCGTCGTACGTCTCCGGGCCGGAGTTGTTGTCGAGGTTCGCGGTCTGCTGGCCGGTGGTGCCCGGCGTGGCGCCGCTCCAGGTGGTCGTGTTCTCGCGGATCGGGATCGCTGCGGCGTAGGTCAGCTGGGTGACCTGGCTGGCCGCGAAGCTGCCCACGTTGCTCCAGCGGACGTGGGTGTAGACGCCGGTGGGCAGTGGCCCGGCGCCGTCGGGGTCGGTGTCGACCGTCTCGACCAGGTCCGGGACGACGCACTTCTCGGCCCCGGTCGGGTGGGCGACGACGATCGGCCCCGAGCCGGGGTACTCCTGGGGGCTGCCGGGGTTGGTCGGCGCGTTCGTGGTGTGGTCGGTCGTCCCCGCGCAGCCGAGGAACTCCAGGCCCGACGGGAGGTAGTCGTCGACCGCGACGCCGTTGGTCGGGTTCACCTCGTTGTTGGTGATCGTCAGCGTGTAGACGGTCTGCTGGCCGTGCACGCCGCGCGGGATCTCGCCCTCGGGGTGCGGCTCGCTCTTGCGGATCTGGATCGCGGTCAGGGCGGTGGTGGAGGACAGCGTGGCGTAGCCGGTGTAGGAGTCCACGCCCGGCTGGGCCTGGCCGGAGGAGTCGAAGTCGGTCTCGTCGCGCGGGTCGGTGGAGATGTAGGCGCCGGAGTCGATCGGGAGCAGGTCACCCACGTCGTAGCGGGGCGTGCCGGGCGACCCGGTGTCGTTGTAGTCGACCTGGAAGCTCAGCGTGTGCGACGAGCTGGCGACGAGGTCGTCGACGTTCGGCCAGATCAGCGTGGTCAGCCCCGACGTCGGCGCGTTGGTCAGGACGGTCGGCTCGCCGTCGTTGCCGGCCGAGCCGGCGACGTACCTCGTGCCGGCGGGCAGGACGACCCGGTAGGCGAGGTTGTAGCCCTTCGGTGCGCCTGCCGGGAGGGAGGCGGTGAGGTCGACCGGGATCGTGCGGCCGTAGAGCACTGAGGTCGCCGGGCCCCCGGAGAGCTGCAGATCGGGCGTGCCTGCGGCCTGCGCGGGCGGGGCCAGCAGCGCGACCCCGAGCAGCCCGAGGGTGCTGGCCACGAGGGCGATCACCACCGCCTGCACCAGTCCCGGCACGCGGGTCAGCGACCCTGGGCCCGAAGCCCGGCTTTCGTGTGCGCGCAACCTGATGCTCATGGACGCCCCCCGCGGTCGGTCCCGCCATCCACGATGGCCTGTCGAAGTGTTCCGCCCGCTCCCCCGAGCGCTGGGGCACCGGGCATCATGTCATGCCGGCGCGCCGCCGGTGCAGGGAATTTCCAGGTTCGCGCAAGTGGTCCACACCAGCGGTGCCACGCGTGCGACTTGGCAGTAACCCCGCGGCGGGGGGAGGGTCGAGGCATGCCCGCCACCGCGTCGTCGTACTCGATCACCATGCGCCTGTACACCGCGCCGGACCACGGGGTGGTCGGTCACGTCGCGACGGCGATCTCCACGGCCGGCGGGGTGGTGACCGCGATCGACGTCGCGGAGTCCAGCCACGTGCGGCTGGTGGTCGACGTGACCTGCTCGGCCAGCGACGCCGGCCACGCGGACGACCTGCGCGCGGTGGTGGCGGAGCTGGAGGGGGTCGAGGTCCACCGGGTCAGCGACCGCACGTTCCTGCTGCACCTCGGCGGCAAGATCGAGGTCAGCTCCAAGGTGCCGCTGCGCACGCGCGACGACCTGTCGATGGCGTACACCCCGGGGGTCGGCCGGGTGAGCATGGCGCTGGCCGAGGAGCCCCGCGACATCGCGCGGCTGACCGTGAAGGGCAACTCGGTCGCGGTGGTCACCGACGGCTCCGCCGTGCTCGGGCTGGGCAACATCGGCCCCGGCGCCGCGCTCCCGGTGGTGGAGGGCAAGGCCGCCCTGTTCAAGCGGTTCGCCGACATCGACGCGTGGCCGATCTGCCTGGCCTCCCAGGACACCGACGAGATCGTCAGGGCGGTCGAGATGATCGCGCCGGGCTTCGGGGGCATCAACCTCGAGGACATCGCGGCCCCGCGCTGCTTCGAGATCGAGCGGCGGCTGCGCGAGCGCCTCGACATCCCGGTCTTCCACGACGACCAGCACGGCACCGCGATCGTGGTGCTCGCCGCGCTCACCAACGCGCTGCGCGTGGTGGGCAAGGACCTGGCCGGGGTCCGCATCGTGGTGTCGGGCGGGGGTGCGGCGGGGACCGCGATCGTCACGCTGCTGCTCGCGGCCGGGGTGACCGACGTGGTCGTCGTCGACCGCGCGGGTGCGCTCGCGGCCGACGACGAGTCGCTCTCGCCCGCGCACCAGCAGCTCGCGGCGGCCACCAACCCCCGCCGGGTCCGCGGCGACCTGCACACCGTCCTCACCGGCGCCGACGTCTTCATCGGTGTCAGCGCCCCCGGCGTGCTGAAGGCGGAGTGGATCTCGGACATGGCCCCGGACGCCGTCGTCTTCGCGCTCGCCAACCCCGACCCCGAGGTCGACCCGGCCGAGGCCGACCGGTACGCCGCGGTGGTCGCCAGCGGCCGGTCGGACTACCCCAACCAGATCAACAACGTGCTGGCCTTCCCCGGCGTCTTCCGCGGCCTCCTCGACGCCCGCGCCCACGAGGTGACCGTGGACATGCTGCTGCGGGCGGCCGAGGCGATCGCGATGGTGGTCAAGGACGAGGAGCTCAACCCCAGCTTCATCATCCCGACGGTGTTCCACCCCGACGTCCCGCATGCTGTGGCTGCTGCGATCCGTGGGGTGGAGCACCGCGGCTGACCCCGTCTCCGGCGGCCCGCGTGGCGCCCGAGCCCCGGACGCTCGGCACCCGCGGCCACCAGAAGCGGTCGCCGAGCACCAGCGCGAGCGCCGGGACCAGCAGGGTGCGCACGACCAGGGTGTCGAGCAGCACGCCGATGCAGATGACCGTGCCCAGCTGGGCCAGGACGACCAGCGGCAGCACGCCGAGCACCGCGAAGACCGCCGCCAGCAGGATGCCGGCGCTGGTGATGACCCCGCCGGTCGCCGAGAGCGCCTTGAGCATGCCGCGCCGCGTGCCGGCGACCGGGGTCTCCTCGCGGGCCCGGGTGACCAGGAAGATGTTGTAGTCGACGCCGAGTGCCACCAGGAACAGGAACGCCAGCAGCGGCACGCCGCTGTCCATCGCGTCGAAGCCGAGCAACCCGGTGAACACCCACCAGGACGCACCCATCGCCGCCACGTAGGTCGCGACGACGGTGAGCACCAGCAGGACCGGTGCGACCACCGAGCGCAGCAGGAGCAGCAGGGCCCCGAGGACCAGGGCCAGGATCAGCGGCACGATCACCGTCAGGTCCCGGCGCTGCGCGTCCTGCTCGTCGACGGACTGCGCCGTCGACCCGGTCACGTGCGTGCCCGGGTACGGCGCGAGCGCCTCGCGGAGCCCGTCGATCGAGGCGGACTCCTCCCCGGAACCGCTGAGCACCGTGTCGATGACCGTGACGCCGTTGCCCGACTGGCCGACCCGGGCCGACTCGACCCCGGGGGCCTCCTGGACCGCGGCCAGGACCTGGTCGCGGTCGTCGGTGGTGACGACCTGCGTGGGGTCCGCGATGCCGGCGGGGAAGGACTCCGCCAGCCGGCCGGCGGCCGAGATCGCCTCGGGGGTGTCGAGGAACTGGTCGGCCTGGTCGAGGCCGAGCTTGATCCAGCCCACGCCGGACGCGAGGACCGCGAGCACGATCATGGTGGCCGCCACGACGGCGCCCGGGCGGCGGGCGACGCGGTCGCCGATGCGGTGCCACACCGTGTCCGACTCGCTGGTCACCGGTTCGCCGACGTGCGGCACGCGCGGCCAGAAGACCCAGCGGCCGAAGAGCACCAGGGTGGCCGGGAACACGACGAGCGCGAAGGCCGCGGCGACCACGATGCCGACGGCGCACGCGAAGCCGAGACCGCGGGTGCTCGGGAAGACGGACAGCAGCAGCGTCAGCAGGCCCAGGACCACGGTGGTGGCGCTCGCCAGCACCGCCTCGGAGGTACGCCGCAGCGCGGCCGCCA
>ERZ724512.537-NODE-537-length-17352-cov-7.371625_pt1 | contig 17352 bp, 17 predicted proteins | sample MGYA00376045_ERZ724512 | MGnify/ENA primary metagenome ERZ724512 (study PRJEB28724, sample SAMN07190883) | activated sludge metagenome | isolation source: activated sludge of sewage treatment plant in Hong Hong | place: Hong Kong | collected 2016-03-17 ... | reverse complement strand
CATCACCGTCGCCTTCCAGGGCCACTACTCGCGGTTCGTCGACATGGCCCACTGATGTGGGGCGACACGTAGTTGTCAGTGGCGGCGACATCAGATGTCACTACTGACACGGGATGTCGTTTATCCACAGGTCCTCTAGACGAGCCCATGGGACGACGGACTACCGTCCGGGAACGCAACTGACGTATCTGCGGTCTCGCTTCGTGCAGGGGTCGGAGTCCCGGCGTCCTGAGTAGGGAAGTACGTGCTTCGACTCCCAAAGATGGGCGCCTCCGTAGTTCGTGTAGAAGTGCGTCCCATCGTCGCGGGTGCACCACATGTCGTTGCCCCGGTCGCCGTCGAGCGACGTCACGTCGACGCACTGGCCCCGCTCGGGAGCCGCCGTCCCAGTTCCCCCGCAACCAACAAGGGCTAGAAGCGAGCACAAGACGAACGTGTAGGCGATCGGAGAGTTCACAATTCAGTCCGCAGAACAGGGGTCCGGCCCCGGTGACGGTTCCATTGTCGGTAAACAGCGCCACCGTAGCGGTGCGAACGCAGCGACGAACTCCGAACGTGACGGTTCTCAGTTGTGCCGAAGACGGCGAGTGGGTTCGCGTGCCAGCATGCCGTCGTGACTGACCTCCTTGCCTCCATAGTGGCGTCTCGGCACCTGCAACCGGAACCGGTGGCCACGGACGCTCTGGTCCACCTGTGTGCCGCTTCTACGGCTGCGGCCTCGGTGATGTCGGATCTTCTCGTGGAACTGTGTCCGGGCTCGACGACTTCGGGGCTCACGTTCACCGGGCAGGAGGTCAGCACGGAAACCGAGGGGCGCCCGGACCTTGTGGCGGCTGATGCCGAGGGGGTCAGGTTGGTGGTCGAGGCCAAGTTCGACGCGGCCTTGACCTCGGCTCAGACAGGCGGCGCCTATTTGGCGAAGTTGAAGGCCGGGGTGCCGGGGGCGCTGGTGTTCTTGGTGCCGCAGGACCGGATGCGGAATCTTTGGCTGACGGTGTCGGTGACGCCGGGCGGAGCGCCGGGGCCGCTGGCGCTGTCGGATGAGGCGGGCAAGCAGGGGCTTGTGTCTCTGCCTCTGAACGGCGCGGGACACGCAGTGGCGGCGTTGTCGTGGGAGTCGCTGCTGAACCGAATGGATGCCGCGATGGCCAAGGTGGGCGACACGGCAGGGGCTGCTGAGTTGGCCCAGATCCGAGGACTGGTGACGTGGCGGACGCGGACTGGGTGGGTACCTCTCGCGCCGGGTGACCTGCCCCAGCGGGTGGCTAGGCAATTGAGCGGGGTCAACCGCGTCTTGAAGGCGGTGGCGCAGAGAGTGGCGAAGGAAGCGTCAACCAAGACCAGCAACGGCTCCGCAGACGGTGGTTTCGGGCGCTACATCAAGACCGCGACGGGCAAGTCAATCTGGATGGGGACGTACCTCGACTGGTGGGACCGGTACGGCCCGGGACCTGCGTGGGTACAGGTGCGGCTCACCGCTCCACAGCAGGTTGCTATCACCTCCGAAGCACTAACCAGTGCGGGAATCGCCCACCATGCGGTTGAGACATGGAACGAGGTCCTCATCCCGTTGGTGATACCTGATGGCGCAGAGCAGGGCGAGGCTGAACAAGCCGCATATACGCAGGTCAGCGCCATCGTCGCCACCCTCGACGCGTTGTCCGTCGATGCTGTAGAGGACCCCGTCGAGGACGAGCAGGACGACTCCTTCATCGATCAGCCGGGTTAGGGCGAGACGCTAGGACTCTGGTTGGCCCATCATCCGTGCCTCCAGCCCCTAGTTCTCCGGAGCACCAGATGACCCTTCCCCTGACCACGTCGGTCCTTCCGGCTCGCGTCCCCGATCTGTGCGCCACCACCGATGCAAGCGAGATCCGCATCGTGGTCGCTGTGTGGTTCGAGTCCATCACTCCATCGGTTGAATGGGAGGGCGAGCGGTACATCCGTGCTCGCCCCGCCCGACGGTTCGATCCGGACGCGCCGTAACCACGACATCTGGCATGTCCACAGACGTCCGTAGGGGCGTTACTGGCGCTTGAGCCATGCGAGGAAAACCTGCTTGCCCTTCTTGCATGGTGGGCATGGCCAGTGAACCCGACCCTTGGCGTCGAGTTGTTGGACTGCTGTCCACGCTTGGTTGTCGTCAAAGTCTGTGGTGCACCGGTGTGCCAGTTTGAACAGGTCCCATGTGGTGACGGTGCGGATACCATCGCGGTTTGCCCGCTTCGCGGCCTCGTGGTCGTCGGTGAGGAAGACGGCTTCCTGTACCCATCCGCGCGAGGTGATAACCGTAATGGTCTCTGCTTCGCCCATGTGCTTGTAGCGGGCATCTTCTGGTTTCGCCAGCATCTGGCGAAGAATCTGGGTGTCTTGGGATTCGCGGTGAGTGGGTTCGATCGGGTTTCCGAAGACGTTCCACGCGTCGTTCATGGCGGGGTACTTGCCCGACCAGTCGTCGCATTCGTTCGCGACGGAGGCGCACCAGCGGCCCTGCTGCTTGGTGAGGGCTTCGAGGAGGTCGTACCGGTTGATGATCCCGAAGTTGATCAGGACTGTGTTGTCCGGGAAGAACATCAGGGGCATGCGTACCGGTCGCTTGAACTCGTAGGGGCAGGGTGGCCGAGATTGCTGATCCGCGTACCGGCGTCTGCTCTGAGCCTAAGTTCTACGGCGTCGATGGGTCTGGGTGACACACCCCGAAGGTTCAGTTGACCTCGGCAAGACCGAATGCTGCGATGAGTTCATCGGCAGAGTTCTCGGCTGGTGGTGCTGGCTCGTCGACTTCTAGTTCTTCGACGGGTGTGTTGAGGAGCCAGCCGAGGGTGGCCTTGTTGATCTTTCCTTCGGCGATTCCGTCGAGGTGGTGCTTGATGAGCGCAGCGGGGATGCGGCGTTCGGCTGCGCGGCTCAAGCGAGTGGAGATGGGGTCAGCCGCAGCGAAGGTGACGGCGAGCAGGTTGGCCCCGGGTGGGACGGTGACTGGGGTGCTGGTTGCGTTCGGGTGGCGTCGCAGGACCCGCTGGGTGGGCTCGTCGAGGGACGCCCAGATGGCGGGGGCAACGGGAAGGCGAAGGCCGACCAGTCGGTAGCGGATGGCCTTGGTGGATACTCCCCACTCCCAGATCTTGTGCGCGAGTTGCTCTTCGGTGATGGTCTGCCAGTCGATGGCGCGCATGTCTGCTTCGGGTAGGAGCAGTTCGTTCCCGAATTGGTTGGCTGCGTCTTCGTCTGCGCTCTCGGGGGTGGTCACGTCGTGATGTCCCAGCGCTAGGTGAGCCAGTTCGTGAGCAAGCGAGGAGTTGGCTCGGAACCAGTTGCTCTGAGCGGTCAGGACGATCACTCGGCGCTTCCCGAGGGTGAAGGAGTAGTCAGTCGAGAGACCGGGGATTCGGACTACCTCGACACCGAACACGTCCTCTACCCGGTCGGCGAAGGTGGTCACAAAGTCGTTGCCGAGGAGGGCACGCACCTCGCGCGGGTCTGGCGGGAGTGCGGGCGGCTCGACAGGCCCCGTTGGGGAACCCTCCCCCGGCTCTACCGCTTGAGTCGCGTCTAGCCAGACCTGCGCTTGGGTGTAGGCGAGGTGAATCGCTTCGAGGGTCTTCGAGTCGTCGTCACGTCCGGGGACGTGTCGAGCCATCGTCTCAGGGTCCCAGTCGTGACGAGCAGCGAACACGACTCGGTAAGGGTCTGGGGCGCCGGTGATGAGCCAGTGAACGTCCTCGCTGAGCAGGTCGCCGAGTCGCGCAATCTCCAGAGTGGAGAAAGCGCGGCCTCCCCGCATTGAGCGAGAAAACGCGTCAGGGGTCATGCCGATTTCGGCGGCGATGGACGCGTCGGACCGGTCTGGAAGGGCTCGGTTGATGGCCTCCCGGACGCGGTCGCCGATGTCGCTGCCCTGCTGCATGCTGCTCACTGTAGCCATCCTCGCCGACACTCTTGGGATTTTCCCAATCGTCTCTGTTTCTATCGGCTACTAGCGACTACTGATTGACGGCTTGGTCCAGACGCCGAGATGACTACGACAGCCCAGCGCGTGTTCTTGGACCGTGAAGCGGCCACTTGTGCCCCGCGACCTGCAATTCCTGTCTGTGGACGGTCGCATCGAGCGCTGTCGCGTAGGTTGCCTTCATGCCTGTCGGCGATCGTGAACGTGCGTTCGCGAACGCGGCTGCCGCCGACGGGGTTGTGCTCGTGCGGGCGCGAGTGCCGTGGCTGAATCAGCGCGGTCACTATGGCCTCCCCGCTCAGGCCGAATCCGCAGTGGAGACGCTGGGTCGCATCTTTGATGCGCTTGGTGGGCTCGCAGACCAGCAGGAACAGAAGCGGCTCACGCCGCTGCCGGGTGACTACTTGCACGAGCCGTCAGGCACGTTCATCGAGATAGACGAGTCTCAGCACTTCACCACGTGGCGGCTTCGTGCACTCGACCTCTACCCGAAGGACGCTGCTCTCGGTTTCGACCTCGACGAGTACCGGAGGCTCTGTGAGGAGTGGGCGCCGAAGTCTGACCGCTACCGAGCAGCCAAGGCCGCCGTGGGGTTTGGCGAGGGCGGCAGGCAACGGCAACGCGCCTACCACGACGCGCTGCGGGACCTCGTCACACCGCTCATGGGACACCCCCCAGTCATCCGAGTACCTGTGGTCTCCGGTGACGGAACCTCCGCGTACCGACGCGTCCAGACCCAGATTGCGCCCCTCGCCCCGCACCACCCGGAGTGATTCCCCCTTGCCACGCTGACTCCAGCGAGGCCGACGAGAACGATCACCTTGCTCACCCGGGCCTATCGGCGGCTTGAGCGGTAACGTCGACGTCGGGGTCGCGGAAAGCAGGAGCCGATGAGCCAGAAGACCAGCGAACCGGTCGCGAACGAGATCGCGGCCTTGGTCGGCCCGTTCTGGACAGAGAGCAAGGTGTGCGACGTACTCGGCGTCGCTGCTGACGAACTGGCTGTTCGCAGGGCCGAGGGAACAGTCCTCGCGCTCACCAGCACTGACGGCGACACGTTCTATCCGGTGGACCAGTTCCAGCGCCGGGGCGACGAGCGCCTGGAGGTTCGCGCCGCGCTCGTTCCGCTTCTTCGAACGCTCCGCAGTTTCGATGCGTGGACTGTGGCGGTGCTCCTGCACACTCCGGCCCCAGAACTCGGCGGCCTCACGCCGCTCGACTGGGCTCGGCAGGGCGGCACGGAGGGGACGCTCGCGGACTTGGCGCTGGTCGTCTCCCGGGAGTGGGCAGCAGGGGCCGCCACTACGGGCTAGGTGGCGCCGGGCGCCTAAGGGTTGCCGATGCCGGAGCGGTCTCCGGTGAGCCGGGTGACGGTCGCGGCGGCCTGCTCGTCACGCACGTCCGGGTCGCCGCCTGCTTCCATGAGCATCCCGGATACCCGGTCGCCGTCGTAGACGTTGTGTGCTCGGTAGGCGCCGAGTGCGGTCCCGGCAGCGGTGCCAAGGACCCGTGAGTCGGTTGTCAGTGCGTAAATCTCTCGCAGGCAGGTCTCCCGGTCAGCATGTTCGCGGAGGAGTCGGCGTGCGGTGCCGTCGAGGCGGGCGAGGGTGATGGGCTCCGGCTCTCGTGTCGGTCTCGGGGTCACGCGGTCACGCTGGCACGGTGCGCCGACATCTGTGCGCGGGCGGCAGCGATCTGTTCGATGTCGCGGCGACGAAACCACCAGCGGGCGGTGTGGGAGTCGGGGCGTTCGCGGCGGCCCGGGACTCGTTCGGCGATGGCGAGACTTCCGAGGTACTGGGCGCTGAACCCGAGGAGCAGGGCAGCGGTCGCGCTGTCGAGCCAGACCTCGCCCTCCTCATCGACCATCGGCGCCGCCGTAGTCGCGGCATGCCCGCTAGAGACGCTCCGGAAACGATCCGGCTCGGTGTCGTTCACCGCCCGTGTCACTCGTCGGTGCGATCTGTGATTGTGGCGGCGTGACCTATTCGATGACCGTGGACGAGGCGCACACCTCCAGCCCTGCAGAGGACCTCCGGTTGCTCGTCATCAGGATTCACAGCATCATCGCTGCGCTCGCCGAGAGGTATGAGGTCGGAGACATCCACGTCGATCTGGTGCTCGCTGATGACTTCGTATCGACGACCCAAGCGATTCTTGACTTGGATGGTCCATCTGGGCTGACCTTCGACACGGAGCGTCTCGGGGGCGAGGCGGTCGCGAAGAACTTGCCGCTGTCGGACGACGGGTCACATGTCGCAGTCGTGATGAATCGGCACTTGCTCTCTGCCGTCGGTGAAGCAGCGGCGCAAACCATCTTCTTGGTTGCTCATGAACTCATGCACCCAATCTTCAACCGGCTTCGAATCCGTGCGGGGGTGCTCGACGACGCTGAGTTCCCGTCCAGCACTCCTTGGGAGGTGGCGCGGAGCATCGCTAGGACTGTCAATGACGAGTATCAGGCTGACTTCGTTGCCAGCATCTTGCTCGGACAGTTCGGCACAGCAGGAGACGGAGAGTCCAAGGAGACGCTTCACGCTGGACACATCTTCGGCAACTCCCATACCGAACAGTTCCAGCAGGTCCTCGACACTCACGTTTGGCCGGGATGGGCTGACACGGTTCGGGACTACCAGTACCACAGGCTGAGTCTGGACCGGATGTGGCAGCGACTGGCCAGTGACGCTGACCAGATCCTCACTCTTCTTGCGCACGCTCAGGCCGTAACCGACGCAGCAGGGCGCGAGGGCCCAACTGAGGGTGACGCTGGTAGCCATCGAGGGGTTCTGCTCTACCTGCGGCCTGTCTGGGAGGCGGTCTTGGGCCCAATTCGGGCGAATCGCTCAGTGTTCGGCGTCGACGACTTCGCGCGTGCGGACCGCGAAATCGCGGACGCGTTGGAACCCGCACTGCTGGACATGTGGGAGACGTTGGGAGTCACGTTTACCGACAACGGTGACGACAGTTTTCAGATTCATGTGACGCACCCGGCGAGGTGAACAGGCCACGAGGTCGACCCTGTCGTTGACCTCGAACGGTCGGCGAGTTGCCCGACCAGACGATGCAAAGATCACGCCGTGATGACCGGCAGGATCTTGGCAACAGCGGCCTCGATCTGTTGAGCGAGACCCGCGTCGGTCAAGGCTTTGCGAATGGCGGTCCGGGTGCGCTGGAACGTCGGTTCCGCCTTGACGGCTGCGGCTGTCGTTTCGGCTTGCTGGACGAGGCCGACGAGGGTCTGGTGGTCGGCGTCGGTGGAGTCGTAGGGGCCGAAGTTGACGTAAAAGACGTTCTTGTCGAAGTCGCGTGGCCCGAACAGGCCGACGGCCTGCAGCGGGGTGACGCGGACGAGAAGCGTTTCGGAGTTGAGGATGCCCGCCAGGTAGCGGCCTTCCGCGACGGTAGTGACGGGCGCCCAGTACAACTTGTGGTCGATGACGGCGGTGTCGTCTTCGACGCGGGCGGCAGTCAACGATGAGCCTGCCTTGGTGTAGACGACGCGGTGGACTGCGATAGGCAACTGGGCTTCCAGTTGGCCGTGGAAGTCGATTCGGGTGAGTAGGTCGGAGTCGTCGTTCTTCACCTTGTTCTCGGCCCACTTGGCTTCGGCTTTGGACCACCACGAGGACAGTCCGGGTTCGGCGCTGATTTGGGTCTGGGTGAGGAGTTTCGTGGTGCCGAGCGGGAGGACGCCGAGGATGGGGTCGAGGGCTCGATAGGGGGCGATGGTTTCGCCGAGGTGGACCGGGTGGACGTGCTTGATTTCGACGGGTTCGCGGATGCCGTCGACGTTCTTCCACGGGGGCTTCTCGTTGGTGCTTCGGCGTGACCGGACCAGTCGCCGTCCGGCTCCGGCGCCAAGCCCTGAGGAGGCCGGGGCGTCTTCTGCGGTGACGAGTACGCGGGGCACGAGGATGGCGCCTTGGCGGAACTTCTTCTTGTACGGGGAGACAGGTAGGTCGTCTCCGGCGTCGAGGGCGGTGAGGTCGCCGGTGGTGACGGTGAAGGTCGCTTTGGCTTCGTCCCATGTGACGTCGGAGGTCTTGAGGGTCGAGGACCACTTCTCGACGGTGTTGTTCATGGCAACCGGCGGAATGGTTGCTGTGCCGGAGATGACACAGGAAACCATTGGGAACCCGGTGGGGGTGTTGGTGAGGTCCCATGTGGTCCCGAACGCGACGGTGAGCGGGCCGGTCTGCGCGGAGGACCAGTTGCCGGTCCGGAACCCAGTGTGTGGGAGCCGGGTGAGGGTGCCGTGGGGCATGACGAACGCGAAGTCGCCGTCGTCCTTGAGGTACTTCTCGATGGTGCGGGTGACGAACAGGGTTGAGAGGTCACGCCCGGATGCGCCGAGGCCGCCGGTGAGGAGGTTGCGTGGTTTGGCGAGGGCCTTGTAGCGGTCCTTCATGGCGGGGGTCATCTTGCTGTAGCGCAGCCATGGCGGGTTTCCGATGAGGACGTCGACCTTGTTGGCGGGTTGGGCTAGCCAGATGGGCCGGATGAGGTTGCGAACGTAGTAGCCCCAGATGTGGTTGCGTCCGGACATGGCAAGGTCCCGCATGGTCGCGAACGTTTCCTTGAGGACGTCGCGGTGCTCGTCAGGGACTTTGAGCCGGTTGAACACAGCGGTGCTGAGGGTGCGGTAGCGGGTGTTGGGGCTGGGGTCGATGGCGGCGTCGGCCATCTCGGTGACGAGCCGGTCGAAGTAGTCGGCGTCTTGGACGAGAGCGGCTGGGAACACGAGGTCGTCGTCGCCGAGGGTGCCGCCGCCTTGCCCGGCCAGTTCGTCGCTACTGGTGGAGATGGAGACGGCGTTCTCGCGGGTAAAGAGGTCCCGGTTCTGTTCCCACTGCAGCGAGTCGCCGAGGTAGACGGGGACGGTGATTTCGGGGCGGTCGGCGGCTTCGAGGCGGGTCTTGGTGATGGCGAGCAGGTAGGTGACGCGGGCGAGGGTGACGGACACGGGGTGGATGTCCATGCCGAAGACGTGGTGGGTGGCGGAGCCGACGGCTTCACCGGGGGTGAGTCCGGCCTTCTCGGCGGCGTCGAGGTGGGCACGGACGGCGTGGAAAAGGAAGGTGCCGGACCCACAGGCAGGGTCGAGGACGCGCTGGTTGGCGGGGTCGGTGACGGTGGCGTTGACGACCCGGTCGGCTAGCCAGTCGGGGGTGTAATACTCACCGAGCCGTGCTCGTTCGGCTTGGGTGATGACGGACTCGTACAGGTGTTTGAGGACGTCGTGTTCGACCTTGTCCCAGTCGAAGCGGGAGATGCGGTCGGCGAGGGCGCGTATGAACTGCTCTCCGCCCGGCACGGCGGCTACCCAGTCGAAGAAGTCGGCTTCGACGACGCCATGAATGATGGCCTTCTTGAACTCGGTGCCCTCGACGAGGTCGACCGCGCTGATGTTGGAAGCGGCTGACACGTCCACGTTGACGACGGCGTGGGCGATGATTTCGGCGGTCAGGACCAGCAGCGTGTGGTTGATGAAGATGGCTGAGTCGTCTTCGAACGCCGAACCGAAGGCGGTCTTGAGGAGTTTCGCCCACAGGTCTCGCTTGACGGCGACTTCGGGGTTGGTCTTGTTCGCTTCGTAGATGACGGAGAGTTCACGGAAGTCGAGCAGGTGGCCGGGCGAGGTGGCGCCGAGGCGCTGTTCAATCTCGGTGGGTGTGGGCTTGATGCCGGTGTCGGAGACGAGGATGGCTTCGAGCCAGACGACCAGCCGGTCGGCGTCACCGTCGTTGGCGAGCCGGGCGACTTCAACGACGGCCCCGTCGGCGGTGCCGTCGTCGAGGTAGTCGTAAAGGAGCCAGTCGATGCCGTCGGTGAGGATGCCGACGAAGCGGCGGTCGTGCTGGGCATGCTTGGTCTTGAGGTATCCGGCCAACTGGGCTTCGGCAGCGACGCGGGCGCCTCGGTTGCTGAGGTTCTTCTTGACCTCGATGACGGCATGGCAGATGGAAACGTCTACACGTCGCCGGGTTCCGTCGCCGGTGGGCTCTTCCAACTTCGGGACGTCGTTGGGGTCGAGGTTGAGGTCCCCGGAGACCAACACGGTCTGAATGTCGGTCTGGATGTCGGCTTCGGTGCGAGTTCCGGTCCGCGTGGCGAGCCGTGTGACCGCACCTTGTGTGACGTGGTTTGCCACGTTGTCCCTTTCCCGAAAGGTTGATGGGCTCACCTTAGAGGCGGATGTGCGGGCCGGTGGTCCGGCTGTCTGTTCACCGGGTTATGCGACTGATATCCGGCTCAACGCCGAATACGCCTTTAAGGTCATGGCCGTGACGGAACCAGTCAAGAAGCAGCGCGGGCCGAAGGTGTGGTGCAAGCCCACGAGCGCGTTCGGCAAGGTCGAGAAAGTCGATGTGCGTGAGTGGCAGCCGCCTTCGGGGGATGACCCCGTGGTGATGGCGCAGTTCCGGGCGGCGGTGATGCAGAACGCGATTGCGGTGCATGTTCGGGAGTTCAAGAACGGAATCGCAATGCGCCGCACTGGTCTTGTCGGTGAGGACAAGCGCCTCAATGCGGGCGACTTGTGGGATGCCCGGCTGAACGGTCACGAGAACCTGACGACCTCTGACATCGCCACGTTGCTGACGATTCTCCCCGAGTCACTTCCCGACACCCACTTCATCTCGGTGTTCCTGTCGGTCGCCGAAGGCGGCCCCATTCCCGAGGACTGGGAGTACCCGGATACGTCGTCGCGGGGCAATTAACACGACCTCGGATTTGGTGTCTACCCGTCTAGTTGAGACGGGTTCTTGCGGGACGGGTTCTGCGCGGACGGGCCCCAAGTCGACTTCTAGTCGGTGCATTGGAATTCCGTTGTAGTGGAGGCATGCGAAACCTTCACTCCATCACCGGCACCGGCTCGGTGTTCGGCGACGACGGCAGCGACAACCTGTCGGCTGAGTCGGCTCTTGACGACGACGCGGTCACGGACGGTACCGTGTCGACTATCGAACACCTGTTCGATGGCTCAAGTGAAGCAGTTGAGGAGCAGGACGCATGCACGACGGACACAGAGACCGGCACCCGGTCCTCTGCTCGTCCTCGGACGGGCTCGTCTAGCCCGAACCGCACGCGGCGCGGGCGCGGCTCCCTCGGAGTGCTCATGCCAACCGTTCTTCCTCTTCGGTCCTCGTACACGGGCCGTAACCCTTCCGACGTCGGGTCCTTGACCCATCTGCTCATCGGCGCCCACGTCCAGTTCGCGCTCGCCGAGCCCGACAACGTCCACGACCTCATCGCCCGCATGTACGCGGTCTCATATGCGGTCATCGACGCCAACCCCAACGCACGGCGAGTGTTGGCCACCGAGGCGGTCAGCCTCGCCCACTCCTACCTGACCAATCTGCTTCCAGCGCACCCGTGGCGGCTGCTCGGGGTGGAGTACGAAACCGGTCAGGGCCGCGCGGACGTTGCGTGGGTCAACGACCAGTCGTATGAGGTGTTCTTCGACGAGGTGAAGACCAGCCGGGTCAGCAACGGGCGGCACTTGCCGCCGAACTGGGTTGCTCAAGCGACCCGGTACGCCGCTGCCGGGATGGACCACTTCGGCGAGGACTTCCTCGGGACGAGGCTTGTTGCGCTCATGGGTGACCGTCCCGTCCGGCTCGTCCGGGTGGCTGCTCCCATGGTGTTGCTGTCCCCGACCGCGTCAGAGCCGATGCGGCTGGACCGGCCCCGCCAGGGCCGTCGCGAAGGCGGTGTCCGGTGATGGGCACGTTGGCATCGGAGGGTCTGACTCCGTCCCCGGAGATGAAGGACGCGGTGTTGACCGCTCTGCTACGGGCGAAGGCCGAGGACGGTCACGTCAGTGCCGCTGACGTTCGCAACGCCGTCGCCGTCCTCGGTTGTTCAGAAAGGACGGTGTGGCGGTGGGTCAAGCAGGGCCGCCTCCCCGCCCGCGAGCGGCAACGGTGGGAGCCGAACCCGGACTACAAGACGATGCTGATGCGCAACGGCGGGTCCATCGCTGACCTTCGTGAATCGCTGGTCAATGAGGGGAAGGAGACAGTGAGCGCCCGGACGATGCAGCGCGCATTCGCTCGGGAGTACCCGGCGGTGTTGCTGACATTTGCTCGGGACGGGTTCGAGAAGGCGCGGGCTCAGTTGCCGACCAGCGCGATGCCGGACTTGGCCGTCAACGAAGAGTGGGCCATGGACGACACCCAACTGCCGGTGTGGTGCATCCTGCCGTCCGGCGAAATCGGTAAGGCGCAACTCCAGGGCATCATCGACGGCTGCACCCGGTACATCCTGTCGTGCAATGTGTCGCCGTTCATCTTCAACACCGAGGACGTGGTCGAGAACCTCGCCGCAGCGATGGCGGGGCACTACACCGACAACGGCGTGTTCGTCGGTGGCAAACCGAAGGCTCTCCGTACCGACCGGGGCTCCATCTTCGTGGCCCGCGCGACCTCGATGGGGATGGTGGAAGCCGACATCAAGCGTCAACACAGCCACCCGTACACGCCGCAGCAGAACGGGAAGATTGAGCGCTGGCACAAGTTCAAGAAGCGGCTCCGCAGGCTCCCCGGTTTCGACTGGAAGGAGTTCAAGGAGGGCGACCCGCGCAAGGCTTCCGTACCTCCCGCCGTCGAGGACCTGCTCACATTCGAGGAACTGGTAGTCGAGGTTGCTCGCGAGGTTCGCATCTACAACACCAAGCGGGTTCACTCGGCGCACGGGATGACCCCGGTCGAGTGTTGGGAGCAGGAGGTCGCCGCAACTCCTGACGTCATCAAGTACGCCGACGGGGTTGCCCTGCGTGCTGCCATGCGTCACGCGGACACTCGGCAACTCCTTAGGCGCCGCGTCCAGTGGGACAACCGGTTCTACAACCTGCACCCGCAGTCGGTGGTCGACCACGACGAGGACCCGGAAATCATTGCTCGCCGTCGCCGTCTCATCGGTTCCGCCGAGGGCACGACGGTGACGTTCCGGTTCCTGCCCGGACGTATCGAATACGTGTCTGTCTACAACGCCCGCAACGAGTACCTCGGCGACGCGGTGTGGGACAAGATTCAGACGGTCGCTCAGGCCGGTGAGACCGCCCAGACCCGGCGGAACCACATCAAGACGATGAACCTCGAACTAGAGCGCATCGCCGAACTCGACGCGCAGGCCGTCGCTGCTCGCCGAGAGCGTGTCCTTGAGGAACTCGCCGCCGAAGGCCACGACTACCGCGTCTACGACGAGGACGACGAGGACATGACCCCGTCTGGACCCGGCACTCCCGGCGACTCGTCGGGGAGGAAGTCGCGGACCGCGAAGAACGTGCCCAAGAAGACCAAGGCCGGGAAGGCATCCAAGCCCGCAGCGCCGACCCGTGCCCAACGCGCCGAGGAACGGCGTCGCCGCGACGCCGCCGAAGCCGCGAACTGGACCCGCAACCGGCCCGCGTAACCAGCAAACCCCCATCGCCCGGGACGGCACCCCGTCGTTCCGGTAACCCAACACGCCTGAAAGGCATCCATCATGACCACAACACCACTGCACCAGCAGGTCCCCGTCCCGGACAGCGCCGGACAGTTCCCACCCGTCCCCGACACCGTCGCGAACCTTCTGGCCGTCACCGAATCGTTGACCGCGACCCGAATGACGGTCGACTTCCGTGACATCGCCTGCTTCACAGGCAATCCCGGGACTGGCAAGACCACCGCCGTCACTCTCGCCACCCAGCAGGTCGGCGGCGTGAACTGGAAATACTGCATCCCGCCGCAGCGAGCCACCACCAAGGGCGCGATGCTCGCGTTGTACGAATCCGTGTTCGGCTGGTGCGGACCACTCACGGAACGCGAAGCAACCGACGCGCTCGCCCACCGGCTCGCCGAGGGCGACCTCGGCGTCGTCATCGACGAGGTCCACCATGTCGGTCTCCTCGGGATGCAGCAATACCGGCACCTGTGGGACCGCACCTGCATCAATGGTGACCCGTTCCCAATGCTGTTCGTCGGCTGCGACGTCCGCGAGACGCTCGCCCGTGCCGACGAGGTCCGCACCCGCATCGCCCGCTGGGTGCTGTTCGACCGCGTCCAGCACGGCGACGACCTCACCACCCTCACACGTGAACTCCACCCACGGTTGGCCGTCACCCCGGCGGCATCGCTGGAGCGCATCAACGACACCATCACCGAGGGCAACGTCCGTGCATGGCACCAGTTCGCCAAGCACATCGACTACTTGCCGTCCACCGGCGAACAGAGCACACCCAAGCGGCTCACCAGCGACGACGTACGCCGCCTTCGGAACCTGCTGGGAGCGTTCTGATGAAGGTCTACGTCACCGAGCCACCCGCACCGAACCCGCCCGCACAACTGAGCGGACGGTTCTCCGCACAACAGGGCACGTTCGCGCTCCTCATCGGCCCCGCCGAGAAGGTGCGCGGCAAACGCACCCGCAAGACAGTCTCCATTCCGTTCTTCCACTGCCTCGGGAAGAACCTCACCACCGTCGGGTCCTACACAGGGCAGACCAGCGAGTTCCGCGCCCAGATTCAGCACTGGTTCGCCGCGTACGACGCCCGCCACCTCGTCGTGTTCAACGGCGAGGTCCTGTTCCCGGCGACCATGCAGGCCATCTTCGAGTACGCAGCCCCAGTCGAAGAGGTCACCTTCGTGGCAGAGCCCGGCGGGTATGAGAGGACCCGGTCAGCCGTCCACGCCGCCGGAATCGACACGACTCCGCTGGCATGGAGCGACCTGCTTGACCGGCTACCCGTCGCGCCTGAGCCGTCGCCGCAACCTGAACCGACCTACACGATGGAACACCTGCCCACGGTGGACTTCCTTCTTTTCCGCCACCAAGCGCGGACCTTGAACGAACCCGACCGGTGGGCAGCCATCGACGCCGACTACCGGACCGCCTACCAGGCCGCCCTGGAAGTAGACCCAGACCTCGACGCCGTGGTCGCGATGCTCGCCGATGTCACCCGCGACACGACCGTCACCGCGCCCATCATGGTTGCGCTGCGCGCCACGCAGGCCGCGCTCCTCACCCGGGGCTGGCTTCTCAACGCCCACCAAGACAAGGCCCTCGGAACCTTGTGCTCCGTCCGGTCCCCCAACCCGACCGACGCCCACTGGCAGGCACTCCACGGCTACGTCCGAACCGCCCGAGTCGCTGGCGTCGCCTTGTACCTGCTCGACACCCCACCCGACGACCTCAACGGCGTCACAGTCGGTGAGGTGGAGGCGTTCGTCCGCGACGGGAACGTGCGAGGACGCCCGCTCCCTGACCTTGCCCGACCTCTCCTCAAGGCGCACCTGTCGGCTCGGCGAGCCGAAGGCGCCACCGACACCGACCCCTACCTGAACCAGAAGGGGGTTCGGCGGCACCTCGAAGACCTCATCGACGCCCGCCGACACCTCGGTATCCCCATCGACGCCCGCTTCCTCCGAGGCGGGTCACTCAAACACTCCGAACGTCCCATCTGGCGGTTCGGGCTAGAACTGCGAGACCTCACATGACCACCAACTCCACCACCAACCCGGACCCGGTGTTCGACCACCGCTACGTCGCCTACGTCTTCAACCAACGCGGCTACCACATCAACGAGTTCGCCAGCCGTCTCGACATGTCCAACAACGTCGTCGAAGCGTTCCTACGCGGCACCGTTGAACCTGGCGACCTGCGCGTCGCCACCCTCGCCAACATGGCGAACTTGCTCGGCATCCCGCTGCGTTCCATGTTCACCCGTCCCGCACCGGCTCCCGACCCGGTCGGGGCCGACCCGCAGCCCGAGCCCGGCGGCAACGCCGTTGCGGTAGACGCTGAGCAACTCCTCGCCTGTGTCTACGACACCGGTCGCGCCACCCCAACGCTCGTCAGCGAACTGGCGAAAGCGTTCGGCTGGACCATCGAACGCACCTACGCCGCCGCCACTGAAGCCGACCGTCGCCTCAAGCCCGCCGGACTGAGCGTCAAGACAAGCCACGGCGAACTGTTCGTCACCCCCGTCAACGAACACCTCGACGCCCAGAAGGCCCTCAACGCACGGAAGGTCTACGAGCGCGGCCTGACCTACAACCACTACCGGGCCGCCTACCAGATCCTCGCCGGTCAGCAGGTGACAGTGAACAACTCAGCCCGGCAAAGAGTCCGCACCCTCGGCGGCCTCGTCAACGTCGGCGTCGTCACTCAGGTCCGCCAACCCGCCCTCACGGAGGAAGCATTGGAGGCGTTTCTCTAAGCGGCAGCGCCTCGCAGGTCGCTTGGCTCTAGGTGCCGATGCCTAGGGCACTTGCACCGAGCATCCCTAGCACCTGTCCGACCGTCCCGGTTGAGGCGCCGAGCATGAAGTCCGTCAGGACCTTCGTTGCCTTCTGCGCCCGCGTCGGCTCAGCATCCTCTGCCTCAATGACGGTGAGCGCAGCCCGGACCTCGTCTGGCAGGTCCAGTTCTGCTTCAGCCACCCGAACCGCTTTCGCGAACAGGCGCGCTTGGTCGATGTTGAAGTTGTTGAGCGTGGCGTGCGCGACGGCACCGGCTGCGGTCGCCGTAGCGAAGACGTTGCCCTCGCCCCCCATGTTGAAGTGATTCACGGTGGCCGCTACACCGCCCGTCCGCCGTGCGCGCTGGAACGCCTCGACCCCGCCCTCGTCAACACACTCACGACCAGCGTCCGTTATCCAGATGGCAATGTGTGGCGCACCTGCCGCGCTGATTGACTTGATGAACCCCGCCTCCGCCAAGAACGTCGCGGCGGCACGCACCTCATCCTCGTCGTACGGAAGCAAGTCCGCGCCGCCGTCGAAGTCCTCTCGACCCACGCGGGTCCCCGGGTCAGTCGTCGTCTTCGCGTCGGCCCAACGCAGCAGGTCATCGCGACACCGACCCCGGCGGTACGACCGGTCTTCACGGCGCTGGCGTAGCGCCTCCACCTCCGAACGCCCAACGGCTGTGATGTGGTAGCCGCCGGATAACCGGTTCTCGTTCCGAATCCAGCCGCGCTCCTTCAACTCGACCGCTGATTCGGCTGCCGCGTCTTCACCTACCAAGTCGCGAAGCCCCCCGAGCCCTGCCGGGCCCGCCGAACCGGCGTCGTGGTCGTAGATGTACTCCAAGACCCGCATGTTCTGTTCGTCCTGCCGTGTCATCCCGAGCATGAGCGTCCCCTCGTCGTTGTGGTGGAGCGGAAACTACAGCGAGGCACCGACGACAAGCCCCGGTCAGAGTGCCCGGGAGCCTGTGGATGAACGACATCTGGATGTCACTACTGACATCTCGTGTCGTTTGTCCACAGGGGTACTGACACGTGATGTCGCGTCACTGACAACGAGGTGTCGCAGTCCTACTGACATCAGGTGTCGTCCTACTGACATCAAGATGTCGGCTCACAACTGAGAGGCCCAGCGATTGCTGACGCTCGGCGGATCTGCGACGAGCCGTGGCTC
>ERZ724512.535-NODE-535-length-17382-cov-6.123334_pt1 | contig 17382 bp, 10 predicted proteins | sample MGYA00376045_ERZ724512 | MGnify/ENA primary metagenome ERZ724512 (study PRJEB28724, sample SAMN07190883) | activated sludge metagenome | isolation source: activated sludge of sewage treatment plant in Hong Hong | place: Hong Kong | collected 2016-03-17 ... | reverse complement strand
TGGCGGCCGCGCTGCGGCGTACCTCCGAGGCGGTGCTGGCGAGCGCCACCACCGTCGTGCTCGGCCTGCTCACGCTGCTGCTCTCGGTCTTCCCGACCACCCGCGGCCTCGGATTCGCGTGTGCGGTCGGCGTCGTCGTCGCCGCGGCGTTCGCTCTGGTCGTGCTGCCGGCGACGCTCGTGCTCTTCGGCCGCTGGGTCTTCTGGCCGCGCGTGCCCCACGTCGGTGAACCGGTCACGGCCGAGTCCGACACCGTGTTCCACCGCGTCGGCGACCGCGTGGCCCGCAGGCCCGGCACGGTGATCACCGGGACCCTGGCACTGCTTGCCGTCCTGGCCGTCGGGGTCGGGTGGATCGACCTCGGACTCGACGAGGCCGACCAGTTCCTCGACACTCCCGAGGCGATCTCCGCGGCCACCCGGCTGGGCGAGTCCTTCCCGGCAGGGATCGCCGACCCCACCCAGGTCGTCACGTCCGCCGAGCCCCAGGCGGTGCTCGGAACCGTGCGGAACACACCCGGGGTCGAGTCGGCGCGGGTCGGCCAGTCCGGCGACGACGTCACCGTCATCGACGCCGTCCTGGCGGACTCGGGCGCCGGGGAGGCCACCATCGAGCGGCTCCGCGACGAGCTGGCGCCGTACGACGGCACCCACGTGACCGGCTCGACCGCGCAGTCCGTCGACGAGCAGGACGCCCAGCGCCGCGACCTGATCGTGATCGTGCCGCTGATCCTGGCGCTGGTCCTGGCCGCGCTGCTGCTCCTGCTGCGCTCGGTGGTCGCGCCGGTGCTGCTGGTGCTGACCGTCGTGGCGACCTACGTGGCCGCGATGGGTGCCTCGTGGTGGGTGTTCACCGGCCTGCTCGGCTTCGACGCGATGGACAGCGGTGTGCCGTTGCTGGCGTTCCTCTTCCTGGTGGCGCTCGGCGTCGACTACAACATCTTCCTGGTCACGCGCGCCCGCGAGGAGACCCCGATGGCCGGCACGCGACGCGGCATGCTGCGGGCGCTCTCGGCGACCGGTGGGGTCATCACGAGCGCGGGCATCCTGCTGGCCGCGGTCTTCGCGGTCCTCGGCGTGCTGCCGCTGGTCGTGCTGGCCCAGCTGGGCACGGTCGTCTGCATCGGCGTGCTGCTCGACACCCTCGTGGTGCGGACGCTGCTCGTGCCGGCGCTCGCCCTGATGCTCGGCGACCTCTTCTGGTGGCCGCGCGTGCCCACCGGCGAGGTCAGTGACCCGCCCCGCGGATCGCGGCAGCCACCGCGTGCTGCACGTCGGGGTGGAACACCGTCGGGATGATGAAGCTGGGGTTGAGCTCCTCGTCCTTGACCACCATCGCGATGGCCTCGGCGGCGCGCAGCAGCATGTCGACGGTGACCTCGCTGGCGCGGGCGTCGAGGAGTCCACGGAAGACGCCGGGGAACGCCAGCACGTTGTTGATCTGGTTCGGGTAGTCGGACCGGCCGCTGGCGACCACCGCCGCGTACCGGTCGGCCTCGGCCGGGTCCACCTCGGGGTCGGGGTTGGCGAGGGCGAAGACGACGGGGTCCGGGGCCATGTCCTGGATCCAGTCCGCGGTCAGCACGCCGGGGGCGCTGACCCCGATGAAGACGTCGGCGCCGGTGAGCACGGTGTGGAGGTCGCCGCGCACCCGGCGCGGGTTGGTCACGGACGCGAGCTGCCGGTGCGCCGGTGGGAGCGACTCGTCGTCCGCAGCCAGGGCGCCGGCCCGGTCCACGACCACGACGTCGCTGGCTCCGGCGGCCAGCAGGAGGGTGACGATCGCGGTCCCGGCGGCTCCCCCACCCGACACCACGACGCGCACCCCGGCCAGCTCCTTGCCGACCACCCGCAGCGCATTGGTGAGCGCGGCGAGCACCACGATCGCCGTACCGTGCTGGTCGTCGTGGAAGACCGGGATGTCCAGCGACTCGCGCAGCCGCCGCTCGATCTCGAAGCACCGCGGCGCGGCGATGTCCTCCAGGTTGATGCCGCCGAAGCCCGGCGCGATCATCTCGACGGCCCGCACGATCTCGTCGGTGTCCTGGGAGGCCAGGCAGATCGGCCAGGCGTCGATGTCGGCGAACCGCTTGAACAGCGCGGCCTTGCCCTCCATCACCGGCAGCGCGGCCCCGGGCCCGATGTTGCCCAGGCCCAGGACGGCGGAGCCGTCGGTGACGACCGCGACCGAGTTGCCCTTCACGGTCAGCCGCGGGATGTCCTCAGGCCCCTCGGCCAGCGCCGTGCTGACCCGGCCGACGCCGGGGGTGTAGGCCATCGACAGGTCGTCCCGGGTCCGCAGCGGCACCTTCGAGCTGACCTCGATCTTGCCACCCAGGTGCAGCAGGAAGGTGCGGTCGCTGACCCGGTGCACCTCGACGCCGTCCAGCCCGTCGACCACCGCGCGCAGCCGGTCGGCGTGGTCGGCGTCGCTCGCCGAGCAGGTGACGTCGACGACCAGCCGCTCGTGGCTGGACTCCGCGACGTCGATCGCGGTCACCACGCCTCCCGCACCCGAGATCGCCGTCGCGACGTGGCCCACCACCCCGTGGTCCGGAGCGGTGTGCAGACGCATGGTGATCGAGTACGACGACGCGGTGGCGGCCATGACGCAGACCCTCTCCCCGAGCCGGGGTTACTACCAAGTCGCAACGGCCGGCGCTGCGGTGTGGACCACCCCACGCGAACTTGCGGAATCGCCCACGCCGAAGGCGCTCGCTTGCGAGGATGGAGGGTAGCCCCCGGGCTCGGGGCAGCGGGCCGAACACTTCCTCAACAGCCATCGCGGATGGCGGACCGACCGCTGGAGGGCGTCCATGAGTATCACGCTGCGCGCGCACCGAGACCCGAGCTTCGAGTCGCTGACCCGTCTGCCGGGGCTGGTGCAGACCGTGGTCCTCGCGCTGGTCACCGCCACCCTCGGGCTGCTGGGTCTCGCCCTGGCCGCCCCCGCCCAGGCGACCGGGACGCCGGACCTCCAGCTCTCGGGCGGACCCGCCACGTCGGTGCTCTACGGCCAGACGATCCCGGTCGACCTCACGGCCTCGCTCCCGGCCGGAGCGCCCAAGGGCTACAACCTGGCCTACCGCGTGGTGCTGCCCGCGGGCACGTCGTACGTCGCCGGCTCGGCCGGCAACGACGGCGAGCCGACCATCCTCACCAACGCCCCGACCTCGGGGAAGACCACGCTGATCTGGCCCAACGTCGACGACCTCGTCGCCAGCTCGTCGCACACCCTGAGCTTCCAGGTCGACTACAACGACACCGCCTCCGCCGGGACCCCGCGCTACGACGTCGGCGACCTGATCCCGATCGAGTCCGGCGCCTACATCTCGACCAACCCGCGCGACGAGACCGACTTCGACTCCTCGGGCCAGGCACAGCCCGGAGCCGGCTCCTACACCGGCTCCGCCACCCTCTCGACCAACACGGCCCTGACCGCGATCAAGATCGCCAAGAGCGAGCCCAGCCCCGAGGGCGAGATCCCGCGCGGCGTCCACGACCAGCAGGTCGCCTACACCCTCACGATCACCAACAACGAGGTCAACCCGACCAACGGCGTCGCGGTCGACGACTACCTGCCCGCCGGGCTGGAGTTCTTGGGCTGCGCCGGCACGGCCGACCACACGACCAACGCTCCGACCAACCCCGGCAGCACCCAGGAGTACCCCGGCTCCGGCCCGATCGTCGTCACCCACCCGACCACGGCCGAGAAGTGCGTGGTGCCCGACCTCGTGGAGACCGTCAGCGCCGACCCCGACGGCGCGGGTCCGCTGCCGAGCGGCGTCTACACCCACGTCCGCTGGAGCTCGGTGGGCAACTTCGCCGCCAACCAGGTCACCCAGCTCACCTACGCCGCGGCGATCCCGATCCGCGAGAACACCATGACCTGGAGCGGCGGCTCGGCGCCCGCGACCACCGGCGCGCAGGCCTCGAACCTCGACAACAACAGCGGCCCCGAGACGTACGACGAGCAGCCGTTGCTCAACGGCGCCGTCGCCTCCGGCACCTACCAGGCGCCGTCCCGCCCGGGCCTGGCCGTCGGCGACGAGGGCACGCTGCTGCGCACCGCCGAGGACATCGCGATCCAGAAGTCCAACAACCTGTCGAGCCTCGAGCAGGGCGACCTCACGAAGTGGACCGTCGACGTCCAGGTCTCGGAGTACCGCTACGTCACCGACCTGGTGATCCACGACGTGGTCCCGAACGGGCTGTGCCCGCTCGGCTCGACGAACCTCACGCAGTCCCCGAACGCCCAGGACGCCGAGTGCGACCCGGTGTCGGGCAAGGGCCCGAGCGCGACGTACACGACCGTCCAGGAGCAGGGCAACGGCACCTTCGACCTCACCTGGGACCAGTCGACCGCGCCGACCCTGGCGAAGATCCAGCCCAACGGGACCCGGCAGCTGACGTTCTGGACGCGCACCCGCGCCAACTACCAGAGCTCCTTCCACAACACCACCCCGGTGCTCTCCCGCGACAGCGTCGAGAACAAGATCGACACGCACGGCGAGGACTGGATCCGCTGCGCCCCGAACGACCCCGACTGCACCGGGTCCGGCGCCAAGATCGACGCCGACGAGACCGACGGCACCCTCGACTACGACGTCTCCGGCTCGGGCAAGGCCGCCACCGGCCCGGTCATCCTCAAGCAGGTGGCCGCGCAGTACCCGGCCTCGGGCAACTGCAACAACCTGGCGGCCGCCGACTACGGCAAGACCGTCCCGATGTACGGGCCGGGCGACCAGGTCTGCTGGAAGATCCGCCTGGACTTCCCCGCCAAGCTCGACACGACCAGCCAGGACGTCTTCGACATCCTGCCCTCGGGGATCAGCTACGTCGCGGGCAGCTGGCAGGTCACGAGCAACAACACCGTGCCGGTGGGTGCGATCGACACCAGCACCGCTGGCCGACTGCGCTGGCCGATCGGCAGCGGCGGCTCGGACGTCGACTCCGGCGGCCAGGTCTTCGAGGTCACCTTCAAGACCACCGTCGGCTCTCCCCTGGGCCACAGCTCCGGCGACGTCGAGGGCAACCTGCAGAAGTTCTCCTACGAGAACACGCCCGGGACGTCGTTCACGCTGCGCGACCGGACCGACTTCGCCCTCCGGCTGCCCGAGCTCTCGCTCGTCAAGGGCGTCAAGCAGGTCGGCGCCGGCACCGTCAACGGCGCGAACGTCGACCACGTCCGCGTCGAGGGCGGCGACCTGGTGACCTACCGGGTCGACGTCACCAATAACGGCGACGCCAAGGCGCTGGACGCCCGGGTGTGGGACGTGCTCCCGACCGGCATCAGCTGCAGCGACGTCGTGCTGGCCAGCATCTCGGACGGCGGCACCTGCAACGTGGCCAACAAGCAGATCCGCTGGTCGGGCGTCGACCTCGCCGTCGGTGCGACCAAGACGCTGACCTATCAGGTCAAGGTGCCGGTCGGCGTCAGCCCGAACCAGACCTTCACCAACCGCGCCGGCGTCGTCGAGTTCACCTACCGCAGCAACGACGGCACCGACTACCAGCTCGTTCCCGACAACCCGAACGTCAAGGACCCCTCGATGCCGGCGCCCAACGTGCCGGCCGCCGAGGACCCCTCCGACATCTACACCGCGAGCGCCACGGTGGCGAAGACGCGGACCACCTCGGTCACCGAGACCGGCAACGCCGGCAGCAACGAGGCGACCATCGGCGAACGCATCGACTACACCGTCACCACGACGATCCCCCAGGGCACCACGATCTACGGCACCCCGACGCTGGTCGACCCGCTCGGCAGCCGCCAGCTGCTGGTGCCCGGCAGCCTGTGCGCCACGCCGTGCACGTTCGACGGTGGCGCGGTCCCGGGCTCCATCACGATCGCCGAGTCCCCGTCGAACACGATCACCGCGACCTTCCCGACCTCCTACGCCAACACGACCGGCCACGACGTCGCGCTGGTGCTCCACTTCAGCGCCACCGTCCTGGACGTGAACGCGAACACGCGGGGCACCAACCTGCCCAACACCGCGACGCTGACCTTCATCGACCAGGGCGGCACCGTCCGGACGCAGAGCGGCACGGTCAACACGCGGATCGTCGAGCCCAAGCTGTCGCTGGCGAAGTCGCACACGCCCGCAGGCACGGTCACCGCCGACCAGCTGCTGACCTTCAAGCTCCGGGTGAGCAACAACGCCGACACCTCCTCGACGTACTTCTCACCGGCCCACGACGTGGTCGTGGTCGACACGCTGCCGGTCGGCACCGACCCCGTGGACTTCTCGGGCAACCCCATCGCCGACGGCGGCACCGTGCCCGGCGACGGCGGCGTCTGGAACGCCGCCGCGCGCACGATCACCTGGACCAAGGCCGGCACACCGGACCTGGCCCGGCTGGACCCCGGGGTGACCAAGGAGCTTGCCTACCAGGTCCGGGTCGAGCACGCGCCGATCGGCGGCACGTCGTACACCAACGCCGCCGACGCCACGACCACCAGCCTCGACGGCACGGTCCCCGGCATCCGCACGCCAGCCTCGACGGCCAGCACGGCCGGTGACTACAAGGCGCACGCGACCGACGTCGTCACGGTCGGGCTGCCGACGATCTCCAAGGACGTCTCACCGGACCCGGTCACCATCGGCACCGCGGTGACCTGGCACGTGCACGTGACGGTCCCGAAGCAGGTCACCTACTACGACGCGACCGTCGTCGACACGGTGCCGGACGGCATCGACGTGGACGGGTACGGCGCGGCCACCTGCGTCAGCGGCTGCCCCGGCGGCGACCCGGCGATCTCGACGCTGCCGGTCGCGGGCGCATCCGGCGGCACCCTCACCGCCGCCTGGTTCCTCGGTGACCTGGGCGCCGCCCCGCAGGACCGGGTCTACGACCTGGTGCTGAAGGGACACGTCCGCGACACCTACCGCAACGGCGGCGCGAAGGTGCTCGACGGCCAGAGCCTGACCAACAGCGCGACGATCAAGACGAACCGGAGCGACAAGGTCACCACGCCGCCGACGACGGTCCCCGGCTCGTTCGACGACACGGTCGGCCCCGTCACGGCGACCACCCACGTCAAGGAGCCGAAGCTCACCCTCGACAAGTCGGCGGACAAGGGCCCGACGGTCAAGCCCGGTGAGTCGGTGACCTACACGGTCACCGTCAAGAACACCGGCACCTGGCCGGCGTACGACGTCGTCGTCACCGACCAGCCCGACAGCGAGCTCACCGACGTCGTCCAGACCGGCGGGGCGTCGTACCTCGTCGACAGCTGGACCGCCGCCGACCCCGACCTGCGCTGGGTCGTCCCGGGTCCGCTGGACCCGGGCGCCACGATGACGTTCACCTACACGGCGACCGTCAAGGCCGCCGGCGACGTGGATCCCGGTGCCCAGATCAAGAACACCGCGGCGATCCCGGACTACTTCGGCGCCCCGGAGTCCGAGCGCACGGCCGCGCCGGGCACGACCTGGCGCGACTATCACGGGCCCGACGACACGGTCGTCTTGACCGTGGTCCCGTACGCCGACCTGGAGATCACCAAGCAGGCCGACCGCACCAACGCCAACGGCGGCGACGTGATCACCTGGACGATCGACGTGACCAACCACGGGCCGTCGACCGCGCAGGACGTGGTCGTCACTGACCACCTGCCCGCCCGCACGACGTTCCTGTCGTCGAGTCCGGGCGCGCCGACGTGCCAGAAGTCGGGTCAGACGCTGACCTGCACCTTCGCGTCGATCGCCTCGGGGGCGACCCGGACGATCACCGTGCGCACCGAGGTCAACGGCCTGCCGCCGTCGAACACGCTCCCGGACCACACCCACCAGCTGACCGTGTCCAAGGTCGAGCAGTACCTGTCGATCGAGGACGGCGACCTCGCGACCGCTGACCTGTCCTGCCCGGACAACGGCTACCTGGCGGACGGCTCGGTCGAGATCATGCACGTCGACCAGGGCACCGGCTCGCCGACCGACGTCCAGGTCCTCCGGGCCAGCTCGCTGACGCCGAACAGCTACCGGTTCACGGTCATCAACAACACCGAGGGCCAGGCGCAGGTCAAGCTGTTCGGGACCTGCCTGCCCCACGACACCGAGGTCGCCGCAGGGCACTCCCACGGGCTGGACGTCGGCGGGCTCGACACCCTCGACACCGGTGTGATGGCACCGGGACGCCACACCTTCGTCGTCCCGATCAGCGCCGGCCACCACGCGATCTCCCCCGGGATCTCGGTCGCCACCGGAGACGCCCGGCTGGTCGCCTCGGAGCCGGTGTCGGGTGGCTGGAGCTTCACGGTCGAGAACACCGAGCCCTCCCAGGCGACGCTGAGCGTGCACGAGCTCGCGGACAGCACGCTCCCGGCCGCGCCGTCGCAGCACCGCCACGCGCTCGACTTCCAGCACGTGGTCCGCAGCATCTCGCTCCCGCCGGGCGACAGCGTCCAGCGCGTCACCTGCCCCGACGGCTACAAGGGCGTCGTCGGCACCTACGACCTGCCGCCGGGCGTCTACTCCCTCGGCAACGAGCCGCAGCCCATCAACCGCGACTTCCGCCTGCTCAACACCACGGGCGTCTACGTCGCGGTCACCCTCGACCTGGAGTGCGTCGGGATCCGGACCGGGCCGGCGCTCGAGGAGGCGTTCACGGTCGTGAACAGCGCTTCGGTGACGTCGGCGACCTACGACCCCGACCCGAGCGACAACGCCGCCTCGGCCTCGGTGCTGGCCGCGATCAGCTCGGGCACGGGCGACCAGGTCGTGCCGATCCCGAGCTCGCTGCAGGTCGCCCCGAGCGGCGCCCGGGCGTCGGTGACGGTCCGCTGCGGGTCCGGTGGATCCTGCTCCGGCACGCTGCGGCTCACGGCCCGGACCGGCTCCGGGCACCGGGTGGTCATCGGCTCGACGGCGTACCGCCTCGGCGCCGGACACCGCGACCGGGTACGGATCCCGATCGCGTCGAGGTACCGGGACGCGGTGCGCCACCACCGGCTGCACGGCTACGCGGTCCGGGCGGTGCGTCGCTCGTGACCCGACCGTCACCCGTCCCCCGGGGCGGGTGACGGTCGTCACGTTTTTGCACTTTGATTGAAGAAGTGCAAACATGCACTCCATGTCCGAGAGTGCAATGAGCCTGCGCGAGCAGAAGCGCGTGGAGACCGCCCACCGGATCACGGCGTGCGCCCAGCGGCTCACCGACGAGCGCGGGCTCGACGGCTTCACCATGGACGACCTCGCCGAGGCGGCCGAGGTCTCGCGACGCACCCTGTTCAACTACTTCCCCGGCAAGACCGACGCGGTCCTCGGCGAGCTGCCCGAGCTGCCGGACGACGTCGTCGCGACCTTCCGCGCGGGCGGACCGCACGGCGGCCTCGTCGACGACCTCGCCGAGCTCGCGCGCGTCGCCCTGGCCGCGAAGCCGACCGACCGCGACTCGCTCACGCTCGGCCGCCGGGTGCTCGTCGGGGAGCCCCGGCTGCTCGCGGCGGTGCACCTGCGGTTCGAGACGGTGATCGAGGAGTTCGCCGAGCTCGTCCACGAGCGCGAGGGCGCCGACTTCGACCCCGGCCGCGCCCGGCTCGCGCTCCGCCTGCTGCTCGCGATCCTCGACCACGCCCTCGCCGTCCTCGTCGAGGAGCAGTCCGAGCGCACCCTCGTCGAGGTCCTCGACGAGCAGCTCGGCCGCGCCCGCGGGCTGCTCGCCTGACCGTCTCGCCGACCATCCACTAGCCGAAGGATCACCATGGCCACCCTGCTCCACCGTCTCGGCAAGTCCGCCTATCGGCGGTGGCCGCTGTTCATCGCCGGCTGGGTCGTCGCGATGCTCGCCGTCGGCGCGGTCGCGGCGACGATGTCCAAGCCGATGACCGACGCCTTCTCCATCCCGGGGATCCCCTCGGAGCAGGCGCAGACCCTGCAGGCCGAGCTGTTCCCCGAGACGACCGACGCCTTCGACGAGGCGACGGTCAACGTCGTGGTCGCCGCGCCCGAGGGGCACCGGCTCTCCGAGCCGGAGTACCGCGGGGCGGTGGACGACCTGGTCACCAAGCTGCGGTCGCTGCCGCAGCTGCCGAAGGACGCGCCGCTGGCCAACCCGGTCGACGCCGCCGCCTCGAAGCAGTCCCAGCAGCTCGCGCCCGCGCTGCAGCCGCTCTCCCAGGACGGCCGGGTCGGTGTGATCACCTTCGACTTCGACGTCGACTCGGTGGCCGACGTCCGGGCCTCGACGCTCGACCGCCTCACCGAGGTCATGGACGACGCCCGCGCCGGCGGGCTCACCGTCGAGGCGAACGGCTCGGGGAGCAGCGCGTCCAGCGAGGCCGGCGGCTCCTCCGAGCTCATCGGCATCGCGGTCGCCCTGGTCGTGCTGGTCCTGACCTTCGGGTCGCTCGTCGCCGCCGGCCTCCCGATCGTCACCGCGCTGTTCGGCGTCGCGCTCGGGATCACCGGGGTCACCGCGATGACGGCCTTCATGGACATCGGGTCGACCACGCCGATGCTCGCGACGATGATCGGCTTGGCGGTCGGGATCGACTACACGCTGTTCATCCTCGCCCGCTACCGCACCGAGCTCCACCACACCGAGGACCGTGAGGAGGCCATCGGCATCGCCGTCGGGACGGCGGGCTCGGCGGTGGTCTTCGCCGGCCTGACCGTGCTCATCGCGCTGGCTGCGCTGGCGGTCGTGCGGATCCCGTTCCTCACCGCGATGGGGCTCGCCGCCGCGGCCACGGTGCTCATCGCGGTGCTCGTGGCCCTGACGCTGCTGCCGGCGATCCTGGGCCTGCTGAAGTCGAGGGCGTTCGGGCTGCGGGTGCGCCGCTACGCGCCACACCGCGAGCCCGACGGGCACGTGCTCAACAACGGCGTCCGCTGGGCGCGCACCGTCGGCCGGGCCCCGGTCGCGTTCGCGCTGCTGGTGGTCGTCCTGCTCGGCGCCCTCGCCGTACCTCTCACGGGGCTGCACCTGGCGTTCCCCACCGACAGCACGGCTGCCTCCGACACCACCCAGCGCAAGGCCTCCGACCTGATGGCCGACGCGTTCGGGCCGGGGCGGGAGGGCCCGCTGGTCGTGGTCGTCGATGCACGCGACGTCGCGGCCGAGGACCGTGCCGGCGCCATCGACCAGGTCGCCCGGTGGGCCGGCGGCCAGGACGACGTGGTGAACGCCCAGGTCGTCGCCATGAACGACGACGGCAGCGGCGCGCAGATCCTGGTGACGCCGGCCTCGGGTCCGGACGACACGGCCACGGAGACGCTGCTGCAGCACCTCCGCGACGGGCAGCCCGGGATCGAGGCCGAGACCGGCACGACCACCGGCGTCACCGGCCTGACCGCCATCACCACCGACGTCTCCGATCGGCTCAGCAGCGCCCTGCCCGTCTACCTGACGGTGGTCATCGGGCTGGCCTTCATCCTGTTGATGATCGTGTTCCGCTCGATCCTGGTGCCGCTCACCGCCACCCTCGGGTTCCTGCTGTCGGTGCTCGCCACGCTCGGTGCGACGGTCGCCGTCTTCCAGGAGGGCGCGCTCGGGCTGATGGAGGGGCAGCCGATCGTCAGCTTCATGCCGATCTTCCTCATCGGCGTGGTGTTCGGCCTGGCCATGGACTACCAGGTGTTCCTGGTGACCCGGATCCGCGAGGCCCACGTGCACGGCTACCCGATGCGTGAGGCGATCGTCGACGGCTTCCGCAACAGCGCCCGCGTCGTGACCGCCGCGGCGACGATCATGACCGCGGTCTTCGCGGCGTTCATGCTGCAGGACGAGCCGATCATCAAGTCGATGGGCTTCGCGCTCGCGGCCGCCGTGGTCTTCGACGCGTTCGTCGTGCGGATGGTGCTGATCCCCGCGGTCCTCTACCTGCTCGGCGACCGCGCCTGGTGGCTGCCGCGCTGGCTGGACCGGCTGCTGCCCGACGTCGACGTCGAGGGCGAGAAGCTCCTGCGCGCCCACCTGCGCCGTCCCGACGACGTCGACGACGCCCTGGACGACCTGGACCTCCAGGACTCCCACGCCTGAGGCCGTCGCCGGCGGTCGAGCTGCGGGGGTCTCGACGGAGGCTCGCTGGCGCTCGCTGCTCGACCACCGGGGGTCGCCGGTGGTCGAGCTTGTCCCCCGCAGCCTGGGCTGGGCGGTGACTGTCGGCACGTCACCGCCGGGTCGTGGTTGCGACCGACAGGCAGCAAGGCGGACGGCGCCGCTCGAGCCGACGTCGCTTCCCGGCCCGCGGGCGCCGGTGGTCTGCCGGCTCACCGTTGCTGACCTCGAAGTGTGGTTGATCGTCGGCATGTGGTGCGGACGATCAACCACACTTCGCACTCATGCCGACGGCCTGACCCAGCCTCACGTCAACGGCGGCCGGCGCGGGCCGCCTGCCCGGCTACGCGAGCTGCTCGGCCCCGAGGTGGTCGAGCAGGTTGCGGGAGAACCGGTCGCCCATCTGGTCCACGACGGTGTTCATCGTCGCGCGCACGGCGCGACCCGACATCCGGGGCAGCGGCAGGTCGAGGGTGATCTCGAGGGAGGTGGTCAGGCGAGTGCCCGCGTCGACCTCATCGAGCTCGTACCAGCCCTCGACCGCCGAGCGCTCGCCGGCGCCGGACGGCGGGTCGTGGCGGAACTCGATCCGACGCGGCTCGTCGTACGCCATCCGCTCGGTGAACGCGGGCGTGACCCCGACTCCGAGGACCGAGAGGCCCGACATCTCCCAGCGCCAGTGCTCGCCGTCCTCGACGATCCGGCGGACGAACGGCGTCAGCTCGGCGACCAGGTCCGGGTCGGTCAGGGCCGCCCAGATCTCCGGCCGCGGGGCGGCGACCACGGCCTCGGCACGGGTGTCGGCGGAGAAGCGCGTCATGCCGATGCTCTACCCCGCCGCGGCCGATTCGATGTGCGTCACGGTCGACGGGGGTGTGTTGCGCACACCACGCCGAGCCCGGGTTTGCAGCGCTCCGGCGACCATTGGGCAGCGGGCAGAGCGGGCTGGTCAGCGGCTCAGTCCAGCAAGCGGGCGCGCACCTGGGCCGGCTGCTGGTAGCCCACCGGGTTGGCGTGGCCGTCGAGCAGCACGCGGACCGTGCGGTTGCCGAGGTCGAGCACCAGCTCGCCGTCGGCGAGGTCCTGCACCTCACCGCGGACGAGGTAGTCCTCACCACCGATCCGCTCCAGCAGCGGTCCCGGGGCGCAGCGCTCGACGTCGCCCAGTGCCACCGCCTGCAGCGCGGCGCGGGCGCGGGTGCGGCCGCCGTACCGGACCAGCAGCAGCACGACGACGAGCAGCAGCAGGTCCGCGACCAGCGTGACCACCAGCGGCACCCGGCTGGTGACGGCGCCCTCGGCGCGGTACGCCGACGGGTCGTCGGCCAGCACCCGCACCCGGATCTCGCCGCTGGCGACCGCGTCGTCGTAGGCCTCCTCGTCGACCTGGGCGTCCCACGTCCGCTGGTCCGGGTCGACCTCCTCGGGGAAGGTGAACGACACCCAGTACTCCTCGCCCGGCACGACCCGGTCATTGACGACGGTCGCGGTCACGTCGGTGCCGGAGCTCTCGACCCGGCGGTCGACCCAGGTGCTGTGCAACAGCGGCAGGTTGACCAGAAACGCGAGGAGCGCCACGAGCCACATCCACCGCCGGCTCCGGGTCACTGCACGACTCCCATGCCCGCCAGTATCGGGCACGGTCGCGGCGGCCTACTGGAGCGTGGCCGTGAGCCGCATCAGGTTGTCGACGTAGCGGTGGCCGCGCGACCGCCCGAGCCAGGCGTCGAGGGTGAGCTCGGTCGACAGCGCGCGGTAGGTGTCCTGCACCTCACCGAGCCGGGCGACCACCTCGGCCCCCGTCATCATCATCACGACCTCGTAGTTGAGGGCGAAGGACCGCATGTCCATGTTGCTGGAGCCGATCACCGCGACCCGGTCGTCGACGCTGAAGTGCTTGGCGTGCAGGACGAACGGCTCGGGGTAGAGCCAGATCCGGACGCCGGCGCGCAGGAGCACCTCGTAGTAGGAGTGCTGGGCGTGGGCCACCATGAACTGGTCGGCCGTGGCGCTCACGAAGAGCTCGACGTCGACGCCCCGCTGGGCAGCGGTCGTGACGGCGTAGAGCAGGGAGTCGTCGGGGACGAAGTAGGGGCTGGTGAGGGAGAGCCGCCGCTCGGCGGAGTAGAGCATGCTGTTGAACAGCCGCAGGTTGTTCTCGCTGACGAAGCCGGGACCGCTCGGCAGCACCTGCACGCCCACGCCGGTCAGCGCGCCCTCGCGAGGCCCGGGCGGCGGGGGCAGGACCGAGACGATGTCCTGGAGCCGCTCCCCGGTCTCGGCGAGCCAGTCGGTCGCGAAGACGACGTTGAGCTCCTGGACGGCCGGGCCCTCGACGCGCGCCATCAGCTCCACCCAGGCCCGGCCCAGCTTCTGGTTCTTCGGCTTGTCGTAGCAGGGCTCGATCAGGTTCTGCGAGCCGCTGAACGCCGCCCGGCCGTCGACCACCAGGATCTTGCGGTGGTTGCGCAGGTCGGGGCGCCGGAACTCGCCCTTGAGGGGGCGGATCGGGAGCATCGCCGCGAACTCGATCTTGGTGGCCTCGAGCCTGCCCACGAACTCCTTGTAGCCCGGGATGCCCCGCGAGCCGATGTGGTCGTAGAGGAAGCGGACGGCGACACCGCGCTCGGTCGCGCGCACCAGCTCCTCGAAGAACGGCGCGGTCACCTCGTCCCACGAGGAGATGTAGAACTGGACGTGCACGTAGTGCTCGGCGGTCGCGACCTCCTGCCGCATCGCTTCGACGCAGCCGGCGTAGTCGTCGAAGAGCTCGACGGTGTTGCCGAAGGAGAGCGGGAGTACGCCGAGGCGCTGGTTGAGGTGCGCGAAGCCCTGCACGAGCGGCGGCAGCGCGGCGCGGGCGATGTCGTCGCCGATCCGGTCGAGCTGGGCGGCCGCGAGGATGGCCTCGTTGACAGCCGCCTGCTCCTCGCGCCGCTTCCGACCCACCGACGTGCGGCCGAACAGCAAGAAGAGCACGAAGCCGCCGAACGGGATCACCAGGATCAGGATCAGCCAGGCCATCGCGGTCTGGGGACGCCGATTGCCCGGCAGGATGATGAGGGCCGAGATGATGATCGTCAGCTCGGCGACGACCAGCGCGATGCCCAGCAGGGCACTGAGGATCGACCCCGCGTCGGACATGCGGGCCACGCTAGGGACCCGCGGTGCGGGCGAGGTCACCCGACTCGGGTGAGCCCGCCACGAGGCGGCACGCCGGACGATGAGGCAATGTCGACCACGATCTCGCAGGCGCCCCGTCCGGGGTTGCCGCGAGCCCTGCTGCTGCTGATCGGCATGGCCGCAGCCGTGATCGCCGTCGCCGGCATGAAGGCCGTCGCCGGCCTTCTCGCGCCGCTGTTCCTCGCCCTGGTCCTCACGGTGACCGCCCACCCGTTGCGGCGCTGGCTGGACCGCTGGATGCCGTCCTGGGTGGCATCGGCGATCTGCATCGTCGTGGTCTACCTGGGCATCGTGCTGCTCGCAGCAGCCATGCTGGTGTCCATCGCCCGCTTCGCCGACCTGCTGCCGACGTACGCCGACAAGTTCCAGGACCAGCTCCACAACGCGACCGCGTGGCTGGACAAGATGGGGGTCTCCCAGGCCGATATCAAGAAGGCCGAGTCGTCGTTCAGCCTCGGCTCCCTGGGTGGCTTCCTCACCGGCCTGCTGGGACAGCTCCTCGGGATGGTCTCCAGCCTGTTCTTCATCCTGTCGCTGATCCTCTTCATGACCGTCGACGCGAGCACCTTCCCCCGTCAGCTCGAACGGGCCCGCGAGGTGAAGCCGGAGATGGTGGGCTCGCTCGAGGACTTCGCCCACCAGACCCGCCGCTACCTCGGTGTCTCGACCGTCTTCGGTCTCATCGTCGCGGTGCTCGACACGATCGCGCTCGCCCTCCTCGGCGTCCCGCTCCCGGTGACCTGGGGCCTGCTGGCCTTCATCACCAACTACATCCCCAACATCGGCTTCGTGATCGGGCTGATCCCGCCGGCGATCCTGGCGCTGCTCGAGGGCGGGCCCGGCATGATGCTCGCGGTGATCGCGGTCTACTGCGTCCTCAACGTCGTCATCCAGTCGGTCATCCAGCCCAAGGTCGTCGGCGACACCGTCGGGCTGTCGACCACCTTGAGCTTCTTCTCGCTGGTGTTCTGGACCTGGGTGATCGGGCCGCTCGGCGCGATCCTCGCCATCCCGCTCACCCTCTTCGCCAAGGCGCTGCTGGTCGACTCCGACCCGAGCACCCGGTGGCTGCGGCCGCTGATCGCCAACAAGGACGAGCACCCATCCGACGATGCCGCGGACGGTCCGGAGCCGGCCGAGGGCCCGGCTGGGGACGACCCGACAGCGGACCCGGCGGAGGTCAGTCCGGGATCGTGACGACCTCGACGACCTCGATGCCGAGGGTGTTGAGGAGGCTCATCACGCCCTGGAGCTCCTGCTGATCGGTCATCTCGCCGGTGAGCGTGGTGGTAGCGCGCTGGGTGCGGGCGGTCAGATGGGGGAAGGCGCCGGACAGCTCGTCGGAGAGCTCCGCGTCCACGCGGATCATCATCCTGGTCATCACCCTCGCCGCCTCTGTGTCATCGGCCCTGTGTCATCGACGTCGTCGTGCCTCGTCGCGCTGCGTGGCCCGACGGTAGGCCGCCCCGGCGGTGTGTCGCATCACCGGAAACGGGCGAGCCACCGCGACCGTCGATCCACGACGGATCACGCGGAACGGGTGAGCACCCCACCGGCCCCAGGAGGCACGCTGACGCGGTGGCCACGTTGACGGTGTGGAGGTTCGACACGACCGACGGTGCCGAGAAGGCCGCGGACATCCTGGCCGACGCCGAGCGCCGTGGCGTCGTCCTGCTCCCGGACGCGGCGACCGTCGTGTGGGAGGTCGGGAAGCGCAAGCCGAGGGCCCGCCAGCTCACCGGCGCGACCGTCGCCGGTGCTCTCGGCGGCGGCTTCTGGGGGCTCCTCTTCGGCCTGATCTTCTTCGTGCCCCTGCTCGGCGCGGCGATCGGCGCCGCGACCGGCGCCATCACCGGCTCGCTCGCCGATGTCGGGATCGACGACCGCTTCATCAACCAGATCCGCGACCAGGTGACACCCGGGACGTCGGCGCTCTTCGTCCTGGCCAGCGACGCCGAGGTCGACCGGATCGCCGAGGAGTTCGCCGGGGAGCCCCAGGGCGAGCTCATCCACACCGACCTCACCGCGGAGCAGGAGGCCGCGCTCCGTGAGATCTTCTCGGAGTGAACCCGTGACACCCATCGACCAGAGGTCCCGGGCAGGGGACGAGCCCGGGTGGCCGCAGTGAGGAGGCGGCGATGCCGAACCTGACGATCTGGCGCTTCCCGACCGCCTTCGGCGTCGACTCCGCCGA
>ERZ724512.533-NODE-533-length-17385-cov-7.598211_pt1 | contig 17385 bp, 16 predicted proteins | sample MGYA00376045_ERZ724512 | MGnify/ENA primary metagenome ERZ724512 (study PRJEB28724, sample SAMN07190883) | activated sludge metagenome | isolation source: activated sludge of sewage treatment plant in Hong Hong | place: Hong Kong | collected 2016-03-17 ... | reverse complement strand
CAAGCGTGAAGAGATCGAGTCGATCGGCGCGGGCATGATCTGCGCGGTGATGGGCTTGAAGGACACCACCACCGGCGACACCCTGTGCGATCCGCAGAACCCGGTCGTGCTGGAGTCCATGGACTTCCCCAACCCGGTCATCGAGCAGGCCATCGAGCCCAAGTCGAAGTCCGACCAAGAGCGGCTTTCGACCGCCATTCAGCGGCTGGCCGAGGAAGATCCGACCTTCCGGGTGCACACCGACGAAGAGACCGGCCAGACCATCATCGCCGGCATGGGCGAGCTGCACCTCGAGATCCTGATCGACCGCATGAAGCGCGAGTTCCGGGTCGAGGCCAACATCGGCAAGCCGCAGGTGGCCTACCGCGAGACGCTGCGTCGTCCGGTTGAGAAGATCGAGTACACCCACAAGAAGCAGTCGGGTGGCTCGGGTCAGTACGCCAAGGTGATCATCAACCTGGAGCCGATGGAGTCGGGTTCGGGCTACGCCTTCGACAACGCCGTGACCGGCGGCCGCATCCCCAAGGAATACATCCCCGCGGTCGACAAGGGCGTGCAGGAGGCGATGGCCTTCGGCCCGCTGGCCGGTTACCCGATCGAAGACATCAAGGTCACTCTGGTCGACGGCCAGTACCACGACGTCGACTCCTCGGAACTGGCGTTCAAGATCGCCGGTTCGATGGTCTTCAAAGAGGCTGCGCGCAAGGCCGACCCGGCCCTGCTCGAGCCGCTGATGGCCGTCGAGGTGACCACTCCCGAGGACTACCTCGGCACGGTGATCGGCGACATCAACAGCCGTCGTGGCCACGTGCAGGGCATGGAGGAGGTGCACGGCAACCAGGTCGTGCGCGCGCTGGTGCCGCTGAGCGAGATGTTCGGCTATGTCGGCGACCTGCGTTCGAAGACCTCGGGCCAGGCGTCGTACTCGATGGAGTTCAGCCAGTACGGCGAGACCCCGAAGAGCGTCGCCGAAGAGATCATCGCGAAGGGTCGCGGCGGAGCCTGAGTTTGACTCCACCGCGACCGTAGACAAGACTTGGTAAGGTTCGTGCCCCATGTGGGGCCGACCGTGACCAGGGATCATAAAACCCCAACCACAGACGCCGCGCGAACCGCGCGTGGCGACATCATGAAGGAGCCTCAGTGGCAAAGGCCAAGTTCGAGCGGACCAAGCCGCACTGCAACATCGGCACCATCGGGCACATCGACCACGGCAAGACCACTCTGACCGCGGCGATCACCAAGGTGCTGCACGACAAGTACCCGGAGTTGAACGCCGTTTCGGCATTCGATCAGATCGACAAGGCGCCCGAAGAGCGCCAGCGCGGCATCACGATTTCGATCGCGCACGTCGAGTACCAGACCGAGGCTCGTCACTACGCGCACGTCGACTGCCCCGGGCACGCCGACTACGTGAAGAACATGATCACCGGCGCTGCTCAGATGGACGGTGCGATCCTGGTCGTGGCCGCCACCGACGGCCCGATGCCGCAGACCCGTGAGCACGTGCTGCTCGCTCGTCAGGTCGGCGTGCCGGCGATCGTCGTCGCGCTGAACAAGTGCGACATGGTCGACGACGAAGAGCTCATCGAGCTCGTCGAGATGGAGGTCCGCGAGCTGCTGGACGCCCAGGAGTTCGACGGCGACAACGCTCCCGTCGTGCGCGTGGCCGCCTTCCCGGCCATGCAGGGTGACGCCAAGTGGAGCGAGTCGATCCTCGAGCTCATGAACGCGGTGGACGAGTACATTCCGCAGCCCGAGCGCGAGACCGACAAGCCGTTCCTGATGCCGATCGAGGACGTGTTCACCATCACCGGTCGTGGCACCGTGGTGACCGGCCGTATCGAGCGCGGCATCGTCAAGACCGGCGAGACCGTCGACATCATCGGCATCGCCGACAAGAAGCAGTCGACCACCATCACCGGTGTGGAGATGTTCCGCAAGATCCTCGACGAGGGTCGCGCGGGCGAGAACGTCGGCCTGCTGCTGCGTGGCACGAAGAAGGACGACGTCGAGCGCGGCATGGTCGTGATCAAGCCGGGTTCGACCACCCCGCACACCGACTTCGACGCCAACGTCTACGTGCTGACCAAGGAGGAGGGTGGCCGTCACAAGCCGTTCTTCTCCAACTACAGCCCGCAGTTCTACTTCCGCACCACCGACGTGACCGGCGTCGTTCAGCTGCCCGAGGGCACCGACATGGTGATGCCCGGTGACAACACCGACATGACCGTGCACCTGAACAAGCCGATCGCCATGGAGGACGGCCTCAAGTTCGCCATTCGCGAAGGCGGCCGCACCGTGGGCGCCGGCCGCGTGACGAAGATCATCAAGTGATCTGAGCAACGCACCGCAGTAGTTTCACCAGGACCTCCGCTTTCGGGCGGGGGTCCTGGTGCTTTTATCGGCACCGTGTACTACAATCTGTCGTAGATGATGCATCAACCACTTGTCGATGAATGACAGGTCAGGGATGTTGGATCATCGTGTGTGGTGACCGAATCGATCACCACAACCAGACCTATACGTGCAGCAAAGACCCAAGGAGTGCATCCCATGTCCAAGTCAGCCGGCGCAGCGAAACTGGTCGGAATCATCAGCATCATCTTTGGAATCGTCGCCGTCGTGGGCGGCGTCGTCACCTGGGCCACCGTCACCAGCCAGCTGGCGGCCGAGAACATCACCGTGCCCGCCGATTCTCCGCTGGTTCCCGGTGCCAAGGTGCAGGACCCGATCAGCGCCTACGCCCAGGCCCAGATCATCAATCACCACGCGCTCACCGCGAGCCAGGGCAAGACCTACGCCGAACTGGGCGCCATGATCACCGAGGCCCGCAACGCCGGTGACAACGCCACGGTCGAGAAGCTGACCGCCACCCGCACCACGCTCATGAACGCCTCGTTCTTGAGGGCGTCGCTGTTCACCTCGGTGGTCGCCTACGGCGTCGCGCTGCTGGTGATCGGCCTGGGTATCATGTTCGCCCTGCTGGGCTGGGCGTTCATGTCACTGGCGCCGGCCAAGGCCACGGACGCCCCGGCGCAGGCGAGTGCCGACGAGGCTGCAGCAGCCTGACCCGAGCCCGCCCTGAGCGGGCAACCCGAGAAAGGTCATCGGGGGAACTCCACCCCGGTGACCTTTTCCGTTGCCTGCCACAGCGCGGTCAGGGCTGCCGCCGAGCGAGCCTGTCGGGGCAGGGGCGCCCGGCCCACCGGGCCGGCCACGCCGAACATACCGATCGGGCCGTAGTACCCACCGGCGGCGGCCTGACGGCTCGCTGCACAGAACACCACCGGCTGGGCGCCGTCGCCCGCCGACTGCATCACGCGGGTCGCGCCGCCGAGTAACTGCGGCACCCCCCGGGCGCCGCCGGGCATCATGCCGGTGACCGCCCAGCCCGGATGAGCCGCGTGGGCGTTGAGGCCCCAGTCGCCGGCGGTGCTGTGGCGCTGCAGTTCGCGAGCGAACATGATCATCGCCAGCTTGCTGTTGGCGTAGGCCTGCGCCCGCGACCAGCGACGCTCGAGATCGAGGTCGTCGAAGCGTAGCCGTCCGGCGCGGGCCGCGATCGAACCCAGGGTGACCACTCGGGCGCGACTGGCGGCGCGCAGCGAGTCGACCAGCAGGGCGGTGAGCACGAAATGCCCGAAGTAGTTGGTGGCCATGACCAACTCGTGATTCTGCGGGGTGACCTCGCGCCTGCGAGTGCCACCGATGCCCGCGTTCAGCACCAGCATGTCGATGCGCCGGCCGACGTAGGCGTCGGCGAAGGTGCGCACCGATTCGAGGTCGGCGGTGTCGAGTCGGGCGACCGTATGCGTGCCCTCAGGGTGCTCGGCGCGCAACTGCTCGGCGACCTGTTCGCCCTTGTCTGGGTTGCGAACCGCCAGCACCACATCTGCACCGGCCAGGCCCAGGGCGCGGGCGGTGGCACGTCCGATACCGCTGCTGGCCCCGGTGACGATCGCGAGCCGTCCCTTGCGCGACGGAATGGTCAGGGGGGTCAGTCGGTCTTTCATGGCTCACGAGCCTATTGGCTGGCACCCTCGGCCGATGGGCGACACCCGCTGGTCGGGGCGCAGCGTTGGTCGAAGCTTGGTCGACAACCGGTCCGGTGCGATGCTGGCGGCATGAACGATGGCCACTCCGAGCCCCGACCCCAGCGGTTCGATCCCATCTTCGCGACCTGGACCTCGCCGGACGGGCTGCTGCCCGACCCGGCCCGACCGGGCGGAGCCCCTGCCGAGCCGGCAACTGTTGTGGGTGCCGTGCCGCCAGAACTCGCCGAGGCGACGGGTGCGCAGGCTGATGACCCACGCGGGCTGTCGTGGGCGCAGCGGGCACGTTGGAGCGCCCTGGCGGTCGTCAGCCTCTGGGTGGGGGCCATCGTCGGTGCATTTCACCTGGCCCGACACTGGTCGGCGACGTCGGCGACCGACGGCGTATCAGGCTGGCTGGCCTGGCTGGTGATCGGCATGTGCCTGTCGCTGGCCGGGCTCTCCATTCAGCGTCTTCGCGCGGGCCGTTCCTAACCCTGACGCTTCTGAATGGCCGCCCATTCGTCGCGCAGGCCCACCGTGCGGTGAAACAGCATCGGCTCGCGCGGGTCGTGAGCGAAGTAGCCGAGCCGTTCGAACTGCACCACCTCGCCCGGCGGTGTGTCGGCCAGTGCCGCCTCGAACTGAGCGTCGAGCAGCTCACGCGAGTCGGGGTTGAGGTCGTCCAGGGGCTCACCGGTGCGCTCGCCGGGCACCTCGGCCGAGAACAGCCGGTCGTACAGAGCGGCCCGGCCGGGCACGGCGTGGGCGGCCGAGACCCAGTGCATGGTCGACTTCACCTTGCGGCCGTCGGGGGCGTTGCCGCCCCGTGAGGCCGGGTCGTAGGTTGCGTTCACCTGCACCACATTGCCGTCGGCGTCCTTGACCACGTCGGTGGCGGTGATCAGGTAGGCGCCGCGCAACCGCACCTCGCGGCCGGGGGACAGGCGGAAGAATTTGGGCGGGGGTACCTCGGCGAAGTCGTCGGCTTCGATCCACAACTCGCCGCTGAAGGCGACGCTGCGCACGCCGTCACCCGCGTTCTCGGGGTTGTTGGCCACCTCGAAGTGCTCGACCTGACCCTCGGGCCAGTTGGTGAGCACCAGCTTCAGCGGGTGCAGCACCGCCATGCGACGCTGAGCGGTGGCGTTGAGGTCGCGGCGCACGAAGCTCTCCAACGCCTCGATCGCCTGGCGGCTGTTGGTGCGCGTGGTGCCGATGTCGCGGCAGAACGCCCTGATCGCCGAGGCCGGGTAGCCGCGCCGCCGCAGCGCCCGCAGGGTGGGCATGCGGGGGTCGTCCCAGCCGTCGACCAAGCCGGTGTCGACCAGGGTCTTCAGCCGGCGTTTGCTGGTGACGGTGTGGGTGAACTCGAGCCGGGCGAACTCGATCTGCTTGGGCTGGTCCTGCGGCAGTGGCAACTGCTCCAGGTACCAGTCGTAAAGCGCGCGATGGGTGTCGAACTCGAGCGTGCACACCGAGTGGGTGACGCCTTCGATCGCGTCGGACTGGCCGTGTGCCCAGTCGTAGGTGGGGTAGATGTCCCAGGTGTCGCCGGTGCGGTGATGGTCGGCGTGCCTGATGCGGTACATCACCGGGTCGCGCAGCTGCATGTTCTCGTGCTGCATGTCGATCTTGGCGCGCAGCACCCGGCTGCCGTCGGCGAACTCACCGGCCCGCATGCGGCGCAACAGGTCGAGGTTCGCCTCAACGCTGCGATTGCGGTATTCGCTCTCGACGCCGGGCTTGCCGAAGCCGCCGCGCTGCGCCGAGATCACGTCGCCCGGTGAGTCGTCCACGTAGGCCTTGCCCGCCTTGACGAGCAGCTCTGCCCACTCATACAGCTGCTCGAAGTAGTCGGACGCGTAAAGCACGGACGCCGGCGCGTAGCCGAGCCAGGCGATGTCGTCGACGATCGAGTCGACGTACTCGGTTTCTTCAGTGTCGGGGTTGGTGTCGTCGAGGCGCAGATTGCACAGGCCGCCGAAGTCGTCGGCGATGCCGAAGTCGACCACGATCGCCTTCGCGTGGCCGATGTGCAGGTACCCGTTGGGCTCGGGCGGAAACCGGGTCTGCACGCGTCCGCCGAAAGTGCCCTGCTCGTTGTCGCGCCGAACGATGTCGCGAATGAAGTCGTTGGCGGCGGGCTCGGCGGTCATGAGCGCAAACCTATCAACGCCGCCGCAACTCACGGGCCGCGCCGTCGCAGCGAGACGAACCGGCGGTGCGGCGGGGCGTCCACAGGGTGAGAGACCCGGCTCAATATAGTCAGGAGGACTAATATAGAGAGGTCTCCACAGGGGGGACGGACAACCTCAACAGGAAGAAGTACCCAGTTCTCATGTCTGCTCTGCAGATCGACAATCGCCAGTCCGACGCCGACGCCCGCTACGGTCTGGCCGACGTACGCGCCGAGGTGCTCGACGATCACGTCATGACCGTGCTCGTGCGCACCACCGTCGGCGTTCTCACCGCGATCGCCGTGGCGATTCTGGTGGCCGGTGTGGCCACCCAGAACGCGTTCGGAATCGTCGGGGGCGGCCTGGCGACGATCATGCTGACCACCGCACTGATCTGCATGAGTTCGGTGCCCGAGAAGCTCTTCAACCGCTGACGCGCCGGCGACGCAAGCACACCCCGGGGGGCGACACCCACAGTGTCGCCCCTTTCGGCGTTTCTTGACCTGACCTGTGGACTCACCCGACACCGGCCCCGGGGTCGGGCAGCATGGCTCTGGTGAACGAACTTGCGCGGGTGCTCGGCATCAATCTGCTTGCGTCGTTCGCCGCCCGGTTGCCGGCTCGAGTCGGCACCTCGATTCAGTTGATGCTGGTGGTGGCTGGTTCGCTGCTGCCGCTGTGGCCCCTGTACCGGGGCTGGGTGCAGCTGCAGGATCTGCTGGCCTACGCCGCCCTGTGGATGACCCTGTCGGTGATCAGCACGCTGATCAGGCTGAACACCATGACGCGGCGCAGCCCGAAGACCCGCTTCTTCGCACTGCACTACACCATCATGATCGGGGCGCTCAGCCTGGTGAGCGGTGCGTGGGCGGTGATCCTGCTTCTCGAAGCGGGCCCCAGCGGTGGTTGGTTCTCGCTGATCCCCACAGCTTGTGCGCTGGTGCTGGCCAATGCCTGGTCGCTCGCCGACGGCTGGTTCGTGCGCGGCGGCAACCGGGCGGCCAAGCTCTGGCAGGTGCTGCTGCCGGGCTACCTCAGATTCGTGCCGGTGCTTGGCGCAACGATCTCGGGCGCGGTGCTGATTCTGGGTGACGCTCCGCAGAGCTACCGGCTCATCGCGGCTGCCGTGCTGATGCTGATCATCGCGGGCATCGACATCACCCTCGCCGTTGCGTCTGTGCGGCTGCGGCCAGGCCCTTAGGCTCGCGCCGGTGAGCATCGACTAGGCTGAACCGGCTATGAATCAGACCCCTGCCCGGCTTCGTGTCGCGCCGTCGCCCACCGGCGACCCGCACGTCGGCACCGCCTACATGTCCCTGTTCAACAAGGCTTACGCGCAGGCCACCGGCGGTTCGTTCGTGCTGCGCATCGAAGACACCGACCGGGCCCGCTACGTGGCCGATTCGGAACAGCAGATCTTCGACACCCTGGCTTGGCTCGGCCTGCCCTGGGACGAGGGCCCGGACGTCGGCGGGCCGTATGCGCCGTACCGGCAGTCGGAGCGGCTCGACACGTATCGTCCGTTCGTCGAGCAGTTGATCGAGTCGGGCCACGCCTACTACTGCTGGTGTTCGCCCGAGCGGCTGGCTGAACTGCGGGCCGAGCAGCAGGCGTCCAAGGCGTCCGTCACCGGCTACGACCGGCTGTGCCACGGCCTCACCCGCGACGAGCGGGCCGAGCTGCCCGGGTTCAGCCCCACGCCGGTGGTGCGCATGCTGATTCCCGACGACGCGCCGCTGACCTTCACCGACGTGATTCGCGGCCAGGTGAGCGCGCCGCGGCCCGACGATCAGGTGATTCTCAAAGCCGACGGATTTCCGACCTACCACCTGGCCGTGGTGGTGGACGACCACCTGATGGGCATCACCCACGTGGTGCGCGGCGAGGAGTGGATCAGCTCCACCCCCAAGCACATTCTGCTGTACGAGTTCCTGGGCCTGACCCCGCCGGCGTTCGCCCACATGCCGCTGCTGCGCAACACCGACAAGTCCAAGATCAGCAAGCGCAAGAACCCGGCCGCCCGGCTGATGTGGTTTCGCGAGCAGGGCTACCTGCCCGAGGCGTTGCGCAACTTTCTGCAGTTGCTGGCCTACCCGCCGGTGGGCGAGAGCGAGGTCGCCACGTTTGACCAGTTCGTGGCCGGCTTCGACTGGGCCAAGGTGAACACCGTCGGGCCGATCTTCGACCTGAAGAAGCTCGATTGGCTCAACGGCGAGTACATTCGGGCCCTTTCGCCCGACGAGTTGGCCGACCGCATCATCGCGCACCTGGCCTTCACCGGCGAGTGGGTCGACCCAGATCCGGCGAAGGTCGAGCTGCTGCGCCGGGCGACCCCACTGATTCACGAGCGGCTGGGGGTGCTGAGCGAGGCAGTGGGCAAGTTGGAGTTTCTGTTCACGCCCGATGCCGACCTGGTGGTCGCCGACGACGCCCGCGCGCAACTGGGCGACGACGCGGCCGCCGTGCTGGACGCGGCGATCGATGCGCTGCAGGGTGTGCAGCCGTTCGACACCCCCTCGATCGAAGCGGCCTTGCGGGCGTCGCTGATCGAAGGCCTCGGGTTGAAGCCGCGGTTCGCGTTCGGGCCGGTGCGGGTGGGCATCACGGGTTCGCGGGTGTCGCCGCCGCTGTTCGAGTCGATCGAACTGCTGGGCCGTGAGTCGAGCCTGACCCGGTTGCGGGCGTTGCGGTCGAGCCTGGGGGGCCTCGACCCGCTCGACCAGCAGGGGTCACTGTGAGCGTGGTCGCCATCTTCGGCGGACGATCCGAGATCGGCCTCGATGTCGCCCGGCGGCTTGCGCCGGGCAACACGGTGGTTCTGGCGTCGCGGCCGGGCGGGGAGCGTCCGGACGTTCCTGGCGCCGCACGCGTCGTGCACGTTGACTTCGACGCCGACGAGGTGACCACTCACGCCGACGTGGTCGACGCGATCGAGGCCGACGCCGGTCCGATCGACATCGCCGTGCTGACCTTCGGCATTCTGGGCGACCAGGCGAAGGCCGAGGCCGACCCGGCCGAGGTGGTGCGGATCATCCACACCGACTTCACCGCGCAGGCGTCCCTGCTGACGGTGCTGGCGAACCTGATGCGTGCGCGCGGCCGGGGCACGCTGGTGGCGTTCTCGTCCGTGGCCGGGCAGCGGGTGCGCCGCGCCAACTACGTCTACGGCTCAGCGAAGGCGGGGCTGGACGGGTTCGCGTCCGGCCTGGCCGACGCCCTGCACGGCAGCGGCGTCGACCTGATCATCGCCCGGCCCGGGTTCGTGATCGGCCGGATGACCCACGGCATGTCGCCGGCGCCCTTCTCGTCCACCCCTGAACAGGTGGGCGAGGCCGTGGCTGACCGCATCGTCAAGGGCGGGCCGGTCGAGGTGTGGATTCCGTGGCAGTTGCGCGCCATGTTCGCCGTCGCCCCGTTCGTGCCCCGCGCGCTGTGGCGGCGGCTGCCGCGGTGACCTGCTCCGTCGCCTGGGACGACGCCGGCCTGCCCGCCTGGGGCACCGCGCCGCGCGCGGACTTCTGGGTGGCGCTGCAGCAGAACGGCCCGTGGGGCAACAAGGCGTTCACCCAGTCGCGACTCGACCCGGCGGTGGGTGGCGCGATCGAGTCCGCGGCGCTGGGTGCGGGCGGGCGTGCACTGCTGATCCGTCCCCCGGCCAGCCATGCCGATCACGCCGACCACCCGGCCCGGCAGGTGTACGTCGCGGGCGGGCTGGCCGAGAAACCGTGGTTGCTCGCCGGGCGAGTCGATGAGCCTGAGCGCGTAGCCGACCTGCCGTGGCAGCTGCTGCGCGCCGACGAGCCGTCCGAGATGCTGGCGGCCGTGCCCTGGCTCGAACGGCTCGACCGGGGTGTGCTGCTGGTGTGCGCCAACGGACGGCGCGACTTGTGTTGCGCGTTGCGCGGGCGTCCGATCGCGCTGGAACTGGAGCGGGAGCGACCCGGGCAGGTCTGGGAGTGCACCCACACCGGCGGCCACCGCTTCGCGCCCACCGGGGTGCTGCTGCCGTCCGGTCAGTCGGTGGCACGGCTGACCCCCGAGGTTGCGCTGGCGGCACTCGACGCCGCCGACCATGGTTGGCTCGCCACCGAAACCTTCGGCCCGTGGCACGATCGCGGCCTGGGCCATCTGCCGCCCCCAGAAGCCGTCGCAGAGGCGTTTGTGCGTGACCTGACCGGTGAGGTGGTGCCGGGCGCGCTGAGCTGCCGGGCGACCAGACCGGACGCCGAGGTCGAGGTCACCCACAGAGATGGCCGGGTGTGGTCGGTGGCCCTCGAGTTGCGGACCAACCCCGACGACCTGCCCGAGAGTTGCGCCAAGGCTGCCGTGACCGCGCGCAGTTGGTCGGCGGAACTGCTCAGGGTCGGCTGAGCGCCCGTACCCGGGGCCTTGCAGGCGAGCGTTCGGGTGCGCGGTAGCCTCGGCGTCATGCTCTTCGCGTTCTCGGTGGCCCCCGCAACGTCCGACGATGCCGACGGCTCGGTGAGTGAGGCGGTCGCCGCCGCGGTCGCCGTGGTGCGCGCCAGCGGCCTGCCCAACGAAACCACCGCGATGTTCACCACGCTCGAAGGCGACTGGGACGAATGCATGGGCGTGATCAAGCAGGCGTGCGAGGCCGTTCAGCGGTACAGCCCTCGGGTGTCGCTGGTGCTCAAGGCCGATCTGCGGCAGGGCTACACGGGCGAACTGACGGGCAAGGTCGAACGGCTCGAAGGGCGGCTGGGTGGCCGGCCGTGAGGTCGTGGCGTACAGCCGGGCGCCGTCGGCACTCGACCCCCGCCGTCCGATGTGAGTCAATGGCGGCATGACTACCTCGCCGGTGCGCATCGTCACCGCGGCCAGCCTGTTCGACGGGCACGACGCCGCGATCACGGTGATTCGCCGAGTGCTGCAGTCGCGGGGCGCCGAGGTGATTCATCTGGGTCATGACCGCAGCGTGGCCGACGTGGTGAAGGCCGCCGTCGAAGAGGACGCCCACGGCGTGGCCGTGTCGTCGTACCAGGGCGGGCACGTGGAGTACTTCGGCTACCTGGTCGACCAGCTTCGTGAGCAGGGCTCGTGTGCGCGGGTGTTCGGCGGCGGCGGCGGGGTGATCGTGCCGTCCGAGATCGACGAACTCGCGGCGAAAGGAGTCACGGTCTACAGCCCCGGCGACGGCCAGCGGCTCGGCCTGCAGGGCATGGCCGACGAGGTGATCGCGGCCTGCCGCGAGGTGCAGCAAGCCACGCTGGGCGAGCCTGTCGAGGCCCTTCCACAACGCCTGCCGAGAACCATCACGCTGCTCGGCGAGGGCGTGCCGGTTTCGGTACCGCACGAGCGTCCGCTCACCCTGGGCGTCACCGGCACCGGCGGCTCGGGCAAGTCGTCGCTGACTGACGAGTTGCTGCTGCGTTTTCGCCGACATTCGCCCCAGCTGAGCATCGCCGTGTTGGCCGTCGACCCCACCGCGCGGCGCGGCGGGGCGCTGCTGGGCGACCGCATTCGCATGAACGCCCTCGACGGCGTCTACTTTCGCTCGCTGGCCACGCGAGGAGCCACCGGCGGTATACCCCGGGGCCTGGACGACATGGTGCGCGCGTGCGGGGCGGCCGGGCATGACCTGGTGATCGTCGAGACGCCGGGTATGGGCCAGGGGGACGCCGCGATCGCCGACCATGCCGACGCCGTGCTGTACGTGATGACGCCCGACTACGGCGCGGCCACCCAGTTGGAGAAGATCGCCGCGCTCGACGTGGCCGACCTGGTGGCGATCAACAAGTTCGACCGGCGGGGTGCCGACGACGCCCGGCGCGACGTGGCGCGCCAGCTGATTCGCAACCGGGGCGCGTTCGGTCAGTCGTGGCAGAGCCAGCCCGTGGTGGGCACCATCGCCTCGCGGGTGGGCGACGGCGGCGTGGACGAGCTGTTTCGACGGCTTCGTGAAGTGCTCGGCGACCGGCTTGCTGGCTCACGCGAAGAGATCCCGGGTCAAGCCCGGGATGACGAATCACGCGAACAGGCGAGCGGCCCGCGGGCGATCATTCCGCCGGCGCGCGAGAGGTACCTGTCAGAGGTGGCCACCATCGTGCGCGACTACCACCTCGAGACCGGCCGGCTGGTCGACGCGGTCCGCCGGCACGACCAGGTGGAGGCCGTCGCCGCGATGCTCGACGACCCGTCGCCGCTCGACTCGTTGCGTACCGAGCAGCCGGCAGCCGTGGCTGACCTGCTGTCGCAGTGGCACGCGCAGCCCGAGCCAGAGACGTTCGAAACCTTGTCGGGCACCCACCTGCCGAAGACGGCGCTGCCTGCTGAGCTCGAGACCGGTGCGCTGGTGCGTTACCTGCGGGCCGAGAACCGTCCGGGGGTGTTTCCCTTCACCGCGGGGGTGTTCCCGGCCAAGCGGTCGGGGGAGCGGCCCACCCGCATGTTCGCCGGCGAGGGCGACGCGGCCCGCACCAACCGACGCTTTCACCTGCTGGCGCAGGGGCAGCCGTCCACCCGGTTGTCGACCGCGTTCGACTCCGTCACCCTGTACGGCCGCGACCCGGCGCGGCAGCCCGACATCTACGGCAAGGTGGGCACCTCGGGGGTGTCGATCGCCACGCTGGACGACATGCGGGACCTGTTCGCCGGGTTCGACCTGGCCGACCCCAAGACGTCGGTGTCGATGACCATCAACGGCCCCGCGCCGACGATTCTGGCGATGTTCTTCAACGCCGCCATCGACGCCGCCGGCGACCCCGACGTGGTGCGCCGGGTACGCGGCACCGTGCAGGCCGACATTCTCAAAGAAGACCAGGGGCAGAACACCTGCCTGTTCTCGATCGACTTCTCACTACGGGCGATGGCTGACGTGCAGCAGTGGTTCATCGACCACGGGGTGAAGAGCTTCTACTCGGTGTCGATCAGCGGGTACCACATCGCCGAGGCCGGGGCGAACCCCATCACCCAGCTCGCCCTCACCCTGGCCAACGGGTTCACCTACGTCGAGACCTACCTGGCCCGCGGCATGGCGGTGGACGACTTCGCGCCCAACCTGTCGTTCTTCTTCTCCAACGGCATGGACGCCGAGTACTCGGTGATCGGACGCGTTGCCCGGCGCATCTGGGCGATCGCGATGCGCGAGCGGTACGGCGCGGGGGAGCGTGCGCAGAAGCTGAAGTACCACATTCAGACCTCTGGACGCTCGCTGCATGCAGCCGAGATGGGGTTCAACGACATCCGGACGACGCTGCAGGCGCTGTGCGCGTTCTACGACAGCGCCAACAGCCTGCACACCAACGCCTACGACGAGGCGGTCACCACCCCGTCGCCGGAGTCGGTGCGGCGGGCGCTGGCGATTCAGTTGATCATCGACAGCGAATGGGGGCTGGCGGGCGTCGACAACCCGCTGCAGGGGTCGTACCTGATCGACGAACTCACCGAGTTGGTCGAAGAGGCGGTGCTGGCCGAGTTCGACCGGCTGGCCGACCGCGGGGGCGTCCTTGGAGCCATGGAGACCGGCTACCAGCGCGGGCTGATTCAAGACGAGTCGATGCTGTATGAGTCGCGCAAGCACGACGGGTCACTGCCGATCATCGGGGTGAACACGTTCGTGGGCGATGACGACGATAACGCGCCGGCACCCGCGCTGGCTCGGGGCACCGTCGAAGAAAAAGAGTCGCAGCTGGCCCGGCTGGCCGACTTTCACGCCCGGCACGCCGACGAGGCGCCGGCGGCACTCGAGCGGCTCAAGGCCGTCGCGCTGGCTGGTGGCAACCTGTTCGACGAACTCATGCAGACCGTCCGGGTGGCGTCGCTGGGGCAGATCACCGAGGCCTTCTTCGAAGTGGGTGGACGGTACCGGCGCACCATGTGACGCGCCGACACCGGGCACCGTCCGGGCATGGCGTCAGCAATGTGACTGCCCTTGTGTCACAAAGGCAGCTACGTGGGCACGGCGTCGCCGCTGACGATTCGATCCGTTGGTTCACCCCGTCTTGCGACGCGGGCGACGCGGTGAGCAGGCCGGGGTGGAGCTCTTCGGATATGGGCCTCCTCACTCAGGCCACGGTGACTCCGGCCGCCGTCAGGTCGTTCACCACCGAGGGCACGTTCGCGGGGGCCACCGCCGCGGTCAAGGGCAGCAGCACCCTGGTCGCAAAGCCCGCACGGGCGGCGTCCAGAGCAGTTGCCTTGACGCAGTAGTCGGTGGCGATGCCGCACACGTCCACGTCGGACGCGTCGTGCTCGCGCAGCCACTCGGCCAGCGAATCGCCCGCGGCGTCGGAGCCTTCGAAACCCGAGTAGGCCGCGGCGTATTCGCCCTTGTCGAAGACGGCTTCGAATCGGGGGGCAACGGTCAGGTTGGGGTGAAAGTCGGCTCCGGGCGTGCCGGCCACGCAGTGCGGCGGCCACGAGTCGACGTAGTCGGGGTGGTCGCTGAAGTGCGCACCGGGGTCGATGTGGTGATCGCGGGTGGCCACCACGTGGTCGTAGCCGCCGGCCTCGACCGCCGCCGAGATCGCGGACGCCGTCGCCGCGCCCCCTGCCACGGCCAGCGAGCCGCCTTCGCAGAAGTCGTTCTGCACGTCGACCACGACCAAGACCCGGCTCATGCCTCACTCCTTGCGTACGGGTTGTCGGTGCTGGCGCCGTGCTCGTCGAGCAGCAGGGTGGGGATCGCCGCCTCGCCCTTGCTCATCTTCAGCGCCGACAGCGGCAGTTCGGCCCGCGATCGCGCATGTCGTTCCTGAGCGGCACTCAGGGCTTCGACGCCGACGACGTCGCCGTCGCGAATCAGTTCCACCAGCAAAGGCCGGTCGTTGGTGTCGCCCGAGGGTGGCGCCCCGATGCCGATGACCTCGGCCTCGGCCTTGCCGCGGGCGTCCAGTCGGCGCAGGGCGAACTTGCGCCCGCCGATGCTGGTCTTGTTGACGCTCTTCTTGGCCACCGGCACCAGCGGCGCGTCCGGCTCGTCGCTGTCGGCCCGGGCCACCAGCTTGTAGACGAACCCGCAGGTGGGGGCGCCCGACCCGGTGACCAGCGAGGTGCCGACGCCGAAGCCGTCCACCGGGGCGCCGCGCAGTGCTGCGATCTGCCACTCGTCGAGGTCGGACGTGACCAGAATGCGGGTCTTGGTGGCGCCCAGCGAGTCGAGCAACTCGCGCACCGAGCCGGCCAGTTCGGCCAGGTCGCCCGAGTCGAGGCGGACGGCACCGAGCCGTCCGTTGGTCAACTCGACGCCGGTGCGCACCGCGGCCTCGATGTCGTAGGTGTCGACCAGCAGCGTGGTGGCCTCGCCCAGCGCGCGCAGTTGGGCTTCGAACGCCTCGGCCTCGGAGGCGTGCAGCAGTGTGAAACTGTGCGCGGCGGTGCCCCGGGTGGGCACCCCGTAGCGGCGTCCGGCCTCGAGGTTCGACGTGGCGGCGAACCCGGCCACGAAGGCGGCCCGGGCAGCGGCCACGGCCGCGATCTCGTTGGTGCGCCGCGAGCCCATTTCGATGCAGGGCCGTTCGCCGGCCATGGCCGTCATGCGTGATGCGGCCGAGGCCACCGCCGAGTCGTAGTTGTAGATGCTCAGCAGCACGGTTTCGAGAATCACCGCCTCGGCGAACGAACCCTCGACGATCATCAGCGGCGAACCGGGAAAGTACACCTCGCCTTCGGGGTAGCCCCAGATGCTGCCGGTGAAGCGGTAGTCGGCCAGCCAATCGGCCAGCGGTTGGTCGACCACGTCGTGGGCCAGCAGCCAGTCGATGGTCGGCTCGTCGAACGTGAACGCCTCGACGGACTCGAGCGCCCGGCCGACGCCGGCCACCACGCCGTAGCGGCGCCCGGTGGGCAGCCGGCGGGGGAACAGTTCGAATACCGACGGCCGAAAGGCGGCCCCCGAGCGCATCGCCGCCCGCACCATGGTGAGCTCGTAGTGGTCGGTGAGCAGCGCGGTGGAGTCGAGCATGGGCGTCAGCGTAACGTCGTCTGTCACAATGCCGAACATGTCGATGTCGAGCAGTGAGCCGGCCACCCCCGAAGGGGGCACGGTACTGGCCGAGCGACCGCTCGAAACCCCGGTCGAACTGGTCACCTGGGTGACCATCGTGTGGGACGACCCGGTGAACCTGATGAGCTACGTGACTCATGTGTTCATGACGTACTTCGGGTACAGCAAGTCGAAAGCGACCAAGCTGATGCTGCAGGTGCACAACGAGGGCAAGGCGGTGGTGTCGTCGGGCACCCGCGAAGCGATGGAGACCGACGTCAACGCCATGCACGCCTACGGCCTGTGGGCCAGCTTGGAGAAGGCCGAATGAGCCGGTTCAAGCGGGGCGGCAGCCAGGTGTTGATCACCCTGGCCGACTACGAGGAAGCGGTGCTCGAGTCGCTGGTGGAGCAGTTGATCGACCTGCTCGAGGGCGACGAGGTGCGCTCGGCGCCCGACGACCCGTTCGCCCGCTGGGAAGCCGAGATGGCCGCCCCGGGTGGGCTCGACGCGTCCGATCCGGTGATCGCGCGCCTGTTCCCGCCCGCCTACCGCGACGACCCCAAGGCCGAGCAGGAGTTCCGCCGGTTCACCGAGACGGCGCAGCGGCGCACCAAGATCGAGCAGGCCAAGCTCGTGCTCGACGCGCTGGTCGAAACCAACGGCGGGCGTGAACCCGTGGTGGTGCGCGCCACCGATCTCGAGGCGTGGCTCAAGACCATCACCGCCATCAGGCTCGCCCAGGCGGTGCGCCTCGGCATCGAAACCGCCGACGACGTGCAGGCCTTGGAAGAACTCGACGAAGACGAGCCGCGGGCTGTGCTGTACGGCATGTACGAGTGGCTCGGCCACTTTCTGGAAAGCCTCATCGACAAGGCGCAATGACGCTCCCGTGAGACAACGTCCACGATGTGGACGGCTGGGGCTCACGGGTCGGAAAGTTCTGTCCGTTCGGCCACGCACTCGACGTTCTGTTCTTAGGGTAGGCATCACTTACTCTTGTGAAATCGAGGCCCCCGATGACCGCCCTCACGCTCGCGGACGCTCCGCTGGCAACCCCCGTGACCGTCGTGCACGTACCCCTGGCGTTGGCTCGCCAGTTGAGCCGTATGGGTCTGCGGCAGGGCACGTCGTTCGAGGTCGTGCGGCGCAGTTCGGGCGGCGGACGGGTGGTGGCCGTCGCCGGCTCGCGGGTCAGGCACGGGGTCGTGCCGTCCATCGGCCCGCC
>ERZ724512.532-NODE-532-length-17386-cov-7.888350_pt1 | contig 17386 bp, 20 predicted proteins | sample MGYA00376045_ERZ724512 | MGnify/ENA primary metagenome ERZ724512 (study PRJEB28724, sample SAMN07190883) | activated sludge metagenome | isolation source: activated sludge of sewage treatment plant in Hong Hong | place: Hong Kong | collected 2016-03-17 ... | reverse complement strand
CGGCGTCGCGGCGCCACGCCCGCCACGCCCCGGCCGCCGATCCACCGACGAGTGGCGCGCAGGCGACCACCAGCGCACCGGCCACGCGCGCCCCGAGATAGTTGGCGATGTCGTCCAATCGTGCTGCGGCCCAACCGAATTGCGCATACCGCGGGGAGCGGTGCCCGACCATCGCGTCCAGGGTGTTGACCGCCCGGTAGACGAGCACACCGGGAACTCCCCCGACCGCCGCCCAGACCAGCGGCGCCACCTGTGCGTCGGAGGTGTTCTCCGCGATCGACTCCAGCGCCGCCCGCGTCAGGCCGGCGTGATCGAGGTGGGCCGGATCGCGGCCGCACAGCGAGGGCAGGAGCTCCCGGGCCGCGATGATGTCGTCACGGTCCAGGTCGTCGGCGATCGCCAGGCCGGTGCGCGTCAGCGAGGTGCCGCCCAGGCTCACCCATGTCGCCGCCGCCAGCGCCACCGCCGAACGCCGCAGTAACTCCGCGCCGGCCGTCAGCGGAATCAGCAGGAATGCCACGTGGACCGCCCCGGCGATCCGGCTGTCGCGGTAGGTCACCCGTTCCAGCGCCGCGGAGGCGGAGCCGAAACCGGCCACCGGATGCCCGCGGCGCGGGTCGGCGAACGCCAGGTCGGCGGCATAGCCGAGCAGAATGCCCGCGACGCGTCGGGAAATCATCCACGGCAGCGTCTCACAAGGTGGTGTACTCGCTCTCATGCGCAGTCCTTCGCGGGTCCCCAACCGCATAGTCGACCTGCTCAACCCCGCGTCCATGCTGATGCCGGCGTCAAACGTGATCATGCAGTTGTCGGCGCCGGGCGTCGGTTACGGGGTGCTGGAGAGCCCCGTCGACTCGGGCAACGTCTACAAGCATCCGTTCAAGCGGGCCCGCACCACCGGCACGTTCCTGGCGGCGGCGACCATCGGGACCGCCGCCGACCGCAAGCTGATCCGCTCGGCGGTCGACAGCGCGCACGCGCAGGTGCGCTCCACGGCGTCGAGCCCGGTGTCCTACCGGGCGTTCGACCCCAAGCTGCAGCTGTGGGTGGCCGCGTGCCTGTACCGGTACTACGTCGACGCGCACGAGTTCCTCTACGGTCCGCTCGACGAGGAGGCGGCCGACGCGGTGTACGCCGACGCCCGCCGGATCGGCACCACGCTGCAGGTGCGGGAGAGCATGTGGCCGGCCGACCGGGGCGCGTTCGAGGAGTACTGGAAACGCTCACTCGACGACCTGCACATCGACCCGCCGGTGCGCGAACACCTCAGGGGCGTGGCGGAATTCGCGTTTCTGCCCCGGCCGGTGCGCGCGCTGGCCGGACCGCTCAACCTGTTCGCGACGACGGGGTTCCTGCCGCCGGAGTTCCGCGCCATGATGCGGCTGCGCTGGCGCGAGTCCGACCAGCGCCGTTTCGACTTGTTGATCTCCGGGCTGCGGCTGGCCGACCGGGTGATCCCCCGGCGCACCTGGGTGGCCACCTATCAGCTGTACCTGTGGGACATGCGACTGCGGCACCGGCTGGGGTTGAAAATCGTCTGAACCCGGCGAAAGCTGAGGATCATGGCCGAATTCCCCGCTCTGACCCACGTCGCGGTCACCGTCCGCGACCTGTCCGTGAGCACCCCGTGGTACCGCGCGTTGTTCGGCGCCGACCCCGCGCTCGACGAGGACACCGACGCCGGTTTTCACCATGCCGTGTGGGCACTGGGTAACGGCACGCTGTTCGGCATCCACCAGCACGACACCGCCGCGCCCGAGGAGAGGTTCAGCGAGTTCCGCGCCGGCCTCGACCATGTGGCGTTCGGTTGCGCGTCACGTGCCGAACTCGAATCCTGGGTCGGGCGGCTCGACAACCTCGGCGTCGCGCACGGCGGGATCGTCGACGCCCATTACGGATCGGGCCTGAGTTTCCGTGATCCCGACGGCATCGCCCTGGAGTTCTTCGCCCCGCCCGGTTAGCCGTCTCCGGCGTCGGTCACGGCAACACGGTGTGCATCAGCATCACGTTGTACTGCGACCACAGTGACAGGTTGTAGTACAGCTCCCGGCCCGTCGACCACGGATGCAGGAACGGCGCGTAGATGCCGCCGGGGATCTGCATCGAGGACACCAGCATCTGCTCGGGTCCCCACGGCCCCTGCGGCGCCGGCGCGGTCCGCATCACCACGTCGTTCATGCCGTTGCAGTACAACACCAGATACTGCTTGAGATAGCTGTTGTACTGGGCCGACATCTCCCCCACCGGTCCCGGGATGACCGGTGTCGCCGCGGCCGGGTCGTTCGGGACCCAGGCGTTGCTGTCGGCGTTCCAGTACTCGTACTTCGTCAGGTCGGGAATGAAGGCGGGCGAAACCCGCGACACGAAGGCCGCGCCGGCCCGCCCGTTCGGGGTCCCGAACGAGTAGATGTACGGGTCGCCGGGCCCGGGCTTGAGGAACGCTCCCATCTGGAACTTCTCGTTGCCACCGGACGGGGGCCGGATGGTTCCCGGGTACACGCCCCACGTTTCGCCGTTGTCGGCCGATGTCGCGATCGCCGAGTAGTTGGTCGTCCACGCGCCGTTGTTGTCCCACGTCTTGACGGACATGAAGTTCAGGTACTGCCGGCCGCCGGCGGCGATGCCGGCCGTCGGGATGATGGCCGTCTCCTCCGGCGCGTAGTTGATGCTGTTGACGATCTGTTTGGAGATGCCCGGCCGCCACACCGGTGAACCGGAGAACGGATTGTTGAGCACGCCGTCGGACACCGCGACGGTGTCGGCCAGTGACCGGTCCTGCGTGCGCAGTAACACGTTGTAGCGCCACTGATTTCCGGGGACCACGCAGTAGCCCTTGGTGTCGCCGAAGGCCATCAGCACCTGGTCGTTGCGGGGATCGCCGTTGTCCCACATGATTCCGAGATCCGTGCCGCTGATGGCGAACCGCGGCATGGTCTTGTTGGGACTGTCGGGCCCGGTCACCCAGCCGACCACCGAGGTGCCCGGCGGGGCGGTCGACGGTGGGGCCGCCGCGGCCGCCGGAGCCGGTTCAGCGGTGGCGGGCGCCGGTTGCGCGGCTTTCGACGGCTTGGTCGGAACGACCGCCGCCTGCTGTTCGATCTGGGCCGACTTGGCGGACTTCGGCATCACCGACTTGATCATCGCCAGCAGCTGGCCGAGCTTGGGCGCCGGGGCCTGCTCGTCGGCGCCGGCCGGCTTGTGGCCGATCGGGCGGTCGAACGGCGCGATCCGGGACGGGCTGGGAATCTGGTACGCCTGTTCCGGAAGCGGTTCCGCCGTCGCGGCGGCTCCGGTGCACGGATCGGCCTGGGCCGCCGGCGGCACCACCATCGCGGCGCAGATGCCGACCGCGGCGACGGATGCCACCGTGACTGTGGGAATTCGATTAGTAGCCGACACGTCACACCTTCGAGGTTGGACGTCGGGTCTACATCAAGCCAACGTCACCGGCTGGGACAGGTGTGACGATAGTGAAAAGTGTGACTCCCGCGATCAGTGCGTCATCAAGAGATATCCGTTCGTGACCGTGTCGCAATCGATTGGTCGGCGCTTCGTTGGCGCAACGCCAGCGGAAGCACCACCCAGAAGGCGGCGAACACCGCCAGGGCCCCGGCGCCGCAGAGAACCGCCGCGGTTGGGCCCTCGACCGCGTCGACCACGACGACCACAACACCGGTCAGCGCCAGTCCCAACAGCAGCATTCCGCCATAGGCCATTCGGTGGCCGACGGAGACCAGGAGCCTGGTCTGACGTTGACGGAAAACGATGCGGTGCAAGCCGACCGGCGCGATGAGCAGGACCGTCGACAACACGGAACAGCCGACGGTCAGCAGGAAGACGATTCGAATGGCGGGCGCGAGTTTGTCGAAGCGTTGTTGAAACGGAAGTGTCAGCAGGAATCCGGTCAGCAACTGCACGCCGGTCTGCACGACCCGCAGTTCCTGCAGCAGATCGCGCCAATTACGGTCCAGCCGTTGGGTTTCCGTCTCCTGACGGGCAGCGGCATTCCACCGTTGATCGGTCTCGGGATGATCGACGTCCATGGACCGCTCCGCACTGACCCGGACGGTCTACCGGCTCGCTGCCGAGGCCCGCCGGTTGGCCTTCATGATGGCCGACACCAGCTCGTCTTTCGACATCGTCGACCGTCCCGCGACGTCGAGCCGACGGGCGATGTCCATCAGATGCTTCTTGCTGGAGTTCGCATCGACGCCCTCGGCCGTCTGTCCGCCGGCACGCGGGCCGCCACCTTTCGCGCGCTCGTCCGACGGGCCTTTCTCGGCCTTGGGCTCCCAGTGGTCGCCGACCTTTTCGAAGCTGTGCTTGAGCGCGCTATAGGCCACCCGGTGTGCGCGCTCACCTTCCCCGTACTCGTCGACGGCCGCGTCATGGGCCTTGGCGAAGGTGCGCTGCGCCTTGGCCGACGACCTCTGCAACGTGCCGGGCAGTTCGCTCTTCTTGGCCTGTCCACCTCTGCCGGTCTTCGGCATGAGTTCCACCTCTTCTCGCTGTCGCCCAATCCGTAACACGCTTGGTCAGCCGCTATCGCGGGACGGCGTGCCATCAACAGGACGAGTACCCACAGCGGCACGGATGAATCCCATTTCGCGCCCTGTTCGTGTCCTTTCGCCGGCGGGCGTTTGATGGCCGTGTCAGAGGGTACGGCCCCAGCGCAGGCCGGACTATCGGCGTGCGAAATGGACGACGCACCACCAATCAGGAGGAAACGACGATGACCGCATCGGTCGAGACTGGAGACGTGACAGGTACCGCAGACAAGGACTACAACTTGCTGTGGTTCACCGAGCAGAGCCTGAGGAACGCCTTGCGGCTGGAGACGTACATCGCGGATGCCCAGCGTGCCGGCGACACCGAAGTCGTCGACCTGTTCCGGAAGGCTCAGGCGGACAGCCGGAAGGGCGCCGAACTCGGCAAAGCGATGCTGGCGAAACGGATTTCGTGAATCGCCGCTGCCGAGCAGCGTTTTGGCAGGGGATGGAGCCGCCTGGCGGCCCCATCCCCTGCCCCCTCCCCCAGTGGCGCGGCTACGATGCTTTTCGGGGTGACCAGCTCTCTAGCGGTGAGACCAGAGATCGGATCGCGTCGTCCAGAGTCGCGCACAGCGGCAACGTCACGTCCGTCGGCACGAGTTGCAGGATTCGAGTGATCCACGGCCCTGGGACGACAGCCAGATGTGTTCCGCCACAGCAGAACTGCTCCTGAACATTGGTGAGCATCCGGACGCCGGCCACGCTGCAGAATTCCACGGCGCCAAGATCAACGGCGGTGGGCACCGACGGTCGCGACAACGAGATCATCAGCGAGGCGAGCCAGTCGGCATTGAAGGCGTCGATCTCGCCGAACACCCGGAACACGACGACGGTGCGAACCCGCAGGACGACGAGCCGGGCTCGGACCGACGATGCGGCGGCCGCACCGTCACAAACCGGCTGGACCCGTGTTCGGGTCGAACGGACTGAGTCGGCCATATGAGCGGACCTTCCGAGGGACTGAGATCCCGTCGTCGTGAGTCGCAGCGAAGTGGTGCGGGCTGCATGCTCAACCCCATTCGACCGTAGCGCCCGCGGCGCGCGATTTCAAAGTGTCCGATGTCGACGCGAAGAGCAAAGCGCGACCAAAAGCGCTGGACACCAATGCTTTACTCCGTTTTGCGAAAGACACCCGGGTCGAATACTTCGTCCTTTGACCCGCGTGCCGGCAGCCGGTCTGGACCCGTACCGGAGCTCAGGCCGATACCGCGTCCGTGGCGCGCTCCCAGCATCGGTGCCCGGCCAGCGCCGCGCAGAACCGGTCGATCAGGTCGGTGGAGAGCGATGTCGCGGCCGATGTCGTGGTGACGACCGCCTGGTCATCGACCACCGTCTCGTCGGAAGCCAGCTCTCCCGGAACGCCGGCCGCCCGCAACAGGTCAAGACCGGCGCCGAATGCCGCTATCGGCTTGAGGTGCTTGTACGCCTCGGTGATGAAATGCAGCGCGTAGCCGTCTTGGGCGAGCGTCGCAACAGACTGGGGCCCGCACGGAACCACGACGCCGTCGTAGAGCACCGAAGCCATGGTGGTCAACGAACGGTCGACGGTGAGCTCGCCGCCGTTGCCGCCGGCCAGTCCGCCCCCGGCGACCGGCGCCAGCACTTCCGCCATCGCCCCGCGTTCGCGAAGCTTCTCGATCAGCGTCTGGGTACCGGGGACATCCACCCCGTCGGCCGCCAGAATGGCGATCTTGCGGGTGGCGATGCCGTCGGTCGCGGTGTTCAACTGCGACAGGGCCGGTGACACCGGCGTGTTTTCGACCGGGACAGCCTCGGGCTGCGGCAGCCCCAGCTTCGCGGCGACCTGAGCGGCCAGGTCACCGTCGACGCGGCTGAGCTGGACCACCACCGCCGCCCGGACGGCGAGCGTTTCCACCTTCCCGAGTTCGAACGCGTACGCCGCGACGATGTGCTCCTGCTCCACCGGCGACATGCTGCGCCAGAACATCCGCGCCTGGCTGTAGTGATTCTCGAACTGCTTCGCCCGCCGGCGCATCTTGCGTCCGTCGACCTGTTCGGTGTAGTGCCGGAAGACGTTCTGGTCCGCCAGTGCCGGGCATCCACCGCCGAGAGTGTTCTTGGTGTAGCTGGACCGTCCCACCGGCACCACGTGCTGGCCGTAGCCGTCCTGCTGGTTTGTCCGAACGTCGGCGAGGGGTCGGTTGATCGGTATCTGGGCGAAGTTCGGACCGCCCAGCCGGATCAACTGTGTGTCGAGGTAGGAGAAGTTGCGGAACTGCAGCAGCGGGTCGTTGGTGAAGTCGATGCCGGGCACCACGTTGGCGGTGTGAAATGCCACCTGCTCGGTTTCGGCGAAGAAGTTGTCGGGATTGCGGTTGAGCACCATCTTGCCGACGGGACGCACCGGAACCTGTTCCTCCGGAATGATTTTCGTGGCGTCCAGCAGGTCGAAGTCGAAGGAGAATTCGTCGGATTCGGGAACCAACTGCACTCCCAGTTCCCATTCGGGATACTGACCCGCTTCGATCGCGTCCCACAGATCGCGGCGGTTGAAGTCGGGATCCTTGCCGGCGATCTTCTGCGCCTCGTCCCAGATCAGCGAATGTGTGCCCAGTTTGGGCCGCCAGTGGAACTTGACGAAGGTGCCTTCACCGTCGGCGTTCACCAACCGGAAGGTGTGCACCCCGAAGCCCTGCATCATCCGGTAGCTGCGCGGCAGCGCGCGGTCGGACATCAGCCACATGATGGTGTGCAGCGTTTCGGGTTGTTGGCCGACGAAGTCCCAGAGGGTGTCGTGCGCCGACGCCGCCTGCGGAATCTCGTTGTGCGGTTCGGGTTTGACCGCGTGGACGAAGTCGGGGAACTTGATGCCGTCCTGGATGAAGAACACGGGGAAGTTGTTGCCGACCAGGTCGTAGTTGCCCTGTTCGGTGTAGAACTTGGTGGCGAAGCCGCGGACGTCGCGCACCGTGTCGGCCGATCCGCGCGAGCCGGCCACCGTGGAGAACCGCACGAACACCGGCGTCGTGGTTTCCGGCCGGGTGAGGAAGGCCGCCACGGTGTATTCGGACAGCCATGAGTCGTACGGCTGGAAGAAGCCGTAGGCACCCGCACCGCGGGCATGCACCACCCGCTCCGGGATTCGTTCGTGGTCGAAATGCGTGATCTTCTCCCGGGCGTGGAAGTCCTCCAGCAGGGTGGGACCGCGTTCTCCCACTGTCAGCGAATCGTCGGTGTGGTCTACCCGAACGCCTTGCTGCGTCGTCAGGTAGCCCGTGTTGCGGTCGACCCGGGCGCTCTGCAAGTCGGCGTTCTTCGCGTCATCGGCGATCGGGTCCATGTCGGTGCCTTTCTGGTCGCTGGACAGGTTGGCTGTCGGGTACCACTTCGGGTGCGGCGTAAACAACGGACCGGCGCGGCTCCCGTATCTAGCCGCGCCGGATCTCCACCGCGACCGGGCGGTGATCGGAGATCGGCATCAGCGGCGCTTCGGCCGACACACCCCGCAAAGCGGGATCGTCGGTGAGGACATAGTCCAGCTGACGATCGGGCTCGGCAGCGGGAAAGGACATCGCCGTCGCCAGCGAACGCCAGCGCGACCGCCGGGGCACCACCCGAGGGTCGTTGAGGTCGCCGAGCAGTAATCGCGGTCCGGCGAATCCGGCCAGATCACGGATGAGGCGACGCAGCTGCGCGCGGTTCCAGCCCGGCACGAACGACAAGTGGGTATTGGCAACCGTCATGTCGCCCAACGGAGTTCGGATCCGGGCGATCACCGCGGCACGGGGCTCCTCGTGTACGACCTGGACACGCCGGGGTCCCGGCAGATACATCGGAAACGGCAGTGGGATCCGGGGCAAGCGCACGACCTGCCAACTGGACACCGGGTACCGCGACAACAACGCAAGGCCGTAGCCGGCAGTGCCCGGTTGCTCATCGCCGGTCGCCGCCATCCATGTCGCGCCGGGAGTGCCCGCGATGGCGGCCACGAAGCGATGTGCGACGGCACCCATGGCTTCCGCCGCGGCGGCCGTCATATCGGTGTGGCCCGAGCGGGGCTGCTCGAAATCGACCTCTTGCAGCGCAAGCACATCCGGGTCCAGGGCATGGATCGACTCCCGCAGCAGGTTCACGTGCACCTCGCCTCCGGGGATGCGGCCGTGCAGGATGTTGAACGTCGCCACGCGCATTGCCACTACGTACCCATCTCCATGGGTGGTTACCGGCGCCGATTGCGGGTACAAGTGGCAAAACCATGGATGACATCGCCGGGAGATCGCGCCGGGAGCAACTCAGGGCCGCCCTGAAGACGGCCGCATCCGCATTGGCAAACGCCGGCATCGGGTTCGCTCTGGCGGGCGGTTACGCGCTGTGGGCGCACGGCGCGCCGGAACCCGACCATGACGTGGACTTCCTGGTGGCCGCCGACGACGCGTCGGCAGCGGCCGAGGCGCTGGCCGAAGCGGGCTTCGCCGTCGAGCAGCCGCCGGAGAACTGGCTCTTCAAAGCCCATCTGGGGTCGGTCTTCGTCGACATCCTGCACACGGTCAACGGCGTCGCTGTGACGTCGGAACTGCTCGGCACCGCCGAGTGCCAAGACGTGCTCGCCGTCCGGATGCCGGTGTTACCGCCCACCCGGGTGATCATCCAGAAACTACGCGCCCTCGACGAGCACAACTGCGACTTCGCCACCGTGCTGCCCGCCGTGCGGGCGATCCGGGAAACCTTGCGGTGGAAAGACATTCGCGCCGAAACCGCCGACCACGACTACGCCGCGGCGTTCCTTGTCCTCGCCGACCGGCTGCGTTTGACGGGAGACGGCGAGCAGTCGTGAGTCACCCTGCGTGCCCCGTTCTCCGCTTGACCCGTTCGTCGGCCTCGAAGGTGATGCGGTCCTCCGGCCCGGCGCCGTAGAAGCTGTAGGCACCGCCGTTGGCATCGGTGATCATCTGGACGTCGTGCACGACGACCCAACGATGGCCGACCGGATCCTCGATGACGTCGCCCTTGGCGATGGCCGTCGGCTTCACCATTTCCGCGCCTTCGTCCCTGTTCATACCGGGCGGGTACCCGGTGAAGCACCCCTCACACGCGCCCCGCCGGATCCTGGCTCAGTTGTCGTCGCTCCATGGTGGGGCGTCGTCCATCTTGTCGTAGTACTTGGCCAGATGACTCTTGACCCGCTCGATGTCGGCCTGCGGCAGGTCGATGCCGCCGCGGGACCCTTGCATCACCGCCGCGGCCGCCATCACCCCGCGCGGGACGGCGCGCAGCCTGCCGTCGACGACGTCCGCGATCAGCAGCTTGTACGCCGTGAAGTTGTCCTTCTTGTCGTTGTCGTACCAGACGTGCGCGTCGCGGTACTTGGCGTTCGGCTCGTCGGTGGCACCGGCCCACCGGCGTACCCGCTTCTCGGCGGCGTCGCCGTCCCAGCCGCGGTCCCGATCCGCCAGCGGCAGGTCCTGGAAAGCGGTCACCGACATGGCGGCCCTCCTCAATGGTTGCGCAGCTTGGCGATGAGCTTGCTCTTCGTCAACGACGAATATCCGGACAGCCCAAGCTCTTTGGCGCGCCGCTTGAGGTCCGACACGGTCCAGTCGTCATACGAGCCGGACTCGCCGCCCTTCCGGCCCACCGAGGAGGCGCCCCGGGCGGCGGCGGCATTGGAGATCCGCGCCGCCTTCTCCTTCGAATTACCCTCTTTGCGCAAGTCTCGGTACATCTTCTCGTTCTTGATCGACGAGTTCGGCATGGTGGCTCCCTTTGTGACACCGGCTGTGATCTGAAGGATGCCCGGCTTACCGGGTGTCAAACCGGGTACGCAGCCACAAGTGGTTGGTATGTTCGTCGACCAGGGGAGGAAATGTTGGATGCGCACGCTACGGGTCTGATCTACCGGATCGGTTCCACCGCCACGTACAAGAAGTTGTTCAAGTACTGGTACCCGTTCATGACCAAACGGCTTGCGGGTGCGGGTGACAAGGACGTCGTGTTCTTGAACTGGGGCTACGAGGAAGACCCGCCGATGGGCATTCCCCTGGACGCCGCCGACGAGGCCGACCGATACAGCATCCAGCTCTATCACCGTGTCGCCACCCAGACCGACATCACCGGCAAGAAGGTCCTCGAGGTCAGCTGTGGGCACGGCGGCGGCGCCTCCTACCTGACCCGCACCCTACGTCCGGCGTGCTACACCGGCCTGGACTTCAACGCCGCGGCCATCGACTTCGACAAGGAGCGGCACAAGATGGCGCGGCTGGAGTTCGTTTGCGGTGACGCGCATGCACTGCCGTTCGCGGCGGCCTCCTTCGATGTCGTGATCAACGTCGAGGCTTCGCACATCTACCCCGACTTCGACAAGTTCGTCCGCGAAGTCGCCCGGGTGCTGCGGCCGGGCGGCCACTTCCTGTACACCGACTTCCTCAACCGGGCGAACTTCCCCGCCTGGGACGTCGGCCTGGCCCAGCCCGGACTTCGCGTGGTCTCCAGGACCGACATCAGCCGGAATGTGCTGCGCGGCCTGACGCACAACTCGGCCAGGACGGTTGACCTGATCGACCGCTACTCACCTGCCTATCTGCGGCGGTTCACCTCCGAATTCGCCGTCGTCGAGGGCTCGATGTTCTACCGGGACCTCGAACGCGGTGAGCTCGAATACCGCGTCTACCACCTGGTCAAGGACTGACCGGCGTTGGGCGACAAGCCCGTTGCGCTGGTGACGGGGGCGACGAGCGGCATCGGTCAGGCCACCTGCCACCGGCTGCGCGACCGCGGCTACCGGGTGTTCGCCGTCGGTCGCAATCCGGACGCGCTGGAGCTGCTGCGGTCGCGCGGCCTCGACGCCCGTGCGGTCGACGTCACCGAGGAGGCGGCGGTGACCATGCTGGTGCGAGAGATCGAGGCCGAGCACGGTGCCGTCGACGTCCTGGTGAACAACGCCGGCTACGGCCTGTCCGGACCGCTGGAGCAGGTCGCGCTCGCGGACCTGCGGAGTCTTCTGGAGACCAATGTGGTTGCGGTGCTGCGTCTTTGCCAGGCCGTGCTGCCCGCGATGCGATGCCGCGGCTCTGGCACCATCGTCAACCTCGGCAGCACAGCCGGGCGGTTCACCACTCCGGGCGCGGGCGCTTACCACATCAGTAAGTACGGCCTGTCGGCGCTGTCGCTGGGGCTTGCCGCCGAGGTGCGGCAGTGGGGCGTCCGCGTGGTGCTGATCGAGCCGACAGGTGTGCGGGCCACCAACTTCATCGCCAACCGGGTTGGACCGGCCCGCCGGGATCCCGGCGACGATCCCTATGCGGAGTTCAAACGGCGATACGACCGGATCTCCGCAGGCATGGCCAAGATGCCCGTCGTGACGGTCACCGCCGATACCGTCGCCGCCGCGGTGGTCCGAGCCGTGGAGAACCGAGATCCCAAGCCGCGCTATGTCGTCGGCTTGTCCGGCAAAGCCAGCGTGGCCGCACGGCGGCTGCTGACCGACCGGATGTGGGACCGAATCTTGATGACGGGCCTCAAGCCCTGAACCAGATGCTCTAGACGGCGACGATACGGATCAGGTCGTCCAGGCCGTCGAAATCCGCTGCGTTTCTGGTGTAAAGATCCAGCCCGTTCGCGTGGGCGGTGGCGGCGATCAGCAGATCGGCGAATCGACGGCGTGGCTTGCGGCCGGTATCCACCACGGCGGCCACGATCAGACCGTAGCTGCGAACGGCCATGGCGTCGAAAGGGATTGGTTCCAGCTTCGATTCGACCTCTTGCAGCCTCGCCTGTCGTTTGCCCGCCTCTGCCGGTGCGGTGGCCAGCATCGGGCCGGCGGTCAATTCGGCGGCGGTGACGGCCGAGATCGCGATTTGGTCGGGCAATGCGGCGAGCACAGCGGGGTCATGCCAGTCGACGACCACCGAGGTGTCCAGCAGCCCGGCGGTCATTCAGAGACTTTGGTCGATCAGGCGGTCCAAGTCGGCGCGGAACTGACGATGATCGATCCGCACCGCGCCGCCGGTGCGGGCTATCTCATCCCGGTCGATAAAGGTCCGGCGGCGCGGCCGCACCGGGCGTAACTCAGCGACCGGCTCGCCGTTTCGCGTCACGATGAACGTCTCGCCGGCCGTCACGGCGTCGATGGGCGGCGCCCGAGTATTTTGTGGACGTGGACGCCGAACGTCGCATGCAGTTGAGCCGGCGGCAGGCGCTGGGCGCGGCCGCGCTGCTGGCCGCCCCGAATCTGATCGCCGGTTGCACCAATCCCACTCCTTCTGAGAGCAGGACCATGTCGAACTCGACCACTGTCTTCCCGGCCCGCCGGGTGATCACGATGGACCCCGATCACCCGGAGGCCACCGCGGTTGCGGTGTCGGACGGGCGGATCACCGCCGTCGGCACCCTCGAGGAACTGCGGGACACCGGCACCGTCGACGACACCTTCGCCGACGCGGTGCTGTGCCCGGGCATGATCGACCAGCACCTGCACCCGCTGCTGGGCGCGGCCAGCCTGGTGACCGAGGTCATCGCCATCGAGGACTGGGTGATGCCGGACAAGACGTTCCCGGCCGCCCGCTCGCCGGAGGAGTACCGGACCCGCCTGACCGCCGCCGAACAGGCACTGCGTGATCCCGGCGAGTGGCTGTTGTCCTGGGGATACCACAAGCTGTGGCACGGGCCGCTCGACCGCGCCGCCCTCGACGCGGTCAGCTCGACCCGGCCGATTGCGGTGTGGCAGCGCTCATGTCACGAGTTCTTCGTCAACACCGCGGCCATCGACAAACTCGGACTGACGGCCGAGCAGATGGCCGGGCACGGTTCGGCATCGGACATGGTGGACTTCGATGCCGGGCACTGGTGGGAGTCCGGCACCAACCTGCTGCTGCCCAGCCTGTCCCCGGTGTTGATGTCCCCGGAGCGAATTGCCGCCGGCCTGCGCCAGATGGTCGCTTATCTGCACGCCAACGGTGTCACCGCGATCAACGAACCCGGCATCATGTGGGCGATCGAACCCTGGGATGTGTATCAGGAGATCCTGGGTGCCGACGACACACCGTTCACCTCAACATTTCTCGTCGACGCCCGCAGCCAGGCCGACTCCGGGATGGACCCGGCCGACGCGGTCGCCGACGCCGAAGCCCAGGTGGCGCGGGCGTCGTCGGGCAAGGTCAGGTTGCTGCCCAAGCAGATCAAGCTGTTCGCCGACGGCGCGATCATCAGCCAGCTGATGCAGATGCGTGACCCATACCTCGACGACGGCGGCCATCCGGACCTGTGCCACCACGGCGAGTGGATGATGCAGCCCGAGACGTTCCGGGCGTTCGCCCGGGTGTATTGGAATGCCGACTGGCAGTTGCACGTTCACGTCAACGGCGACGCCGGACTGGACCTCGTGCTGGACACCGTCGAGGAGTGCGTGGCCGCCCACCCGCGCACCGACCACCGCACCGTCATCGTGCACTTCGCCAACTCCACCGAGGAGCAGATCGACCGGATCGCCCGGCTCGGATGCATCGTCTCGGCCAACTCCTACTACCCGGTGGGCTTCGCCGACCAGTACGCGGCCCACGGGTTGGGGCCGGAACGCGCCGACTACATGGTCCGCGCGGCCTCGGTGCTGCGCCGCGGCATTCCGCTGTCGTTTCATTCCGACCTGCCGATGGGACCGGCCGCGCCGCTGGCGCTGGCATCGTTCGCGGTCAACCGCCAGACACCTAGCGGCCGAGTGGCCGGACCCGAACAGCGCATCGCGGTTCACGACGCCCTTCGGGCGGTCACCACCGAATCCGCCTACTCCTGGCGAATGGAAAACGAATTGGGCACTATCACCCCCGGCAAGGCCGCCACCTTCACCGTCCTTCGCGAGGATCCCTACGCTGTGGCCCCCGAACGACTCGGCGACATCGCGATTCTCGGGACGGTGTACGACGGGCGATGGTTCCCGGCGCAGCCGCACCCGTGACGCCGATCGGTCGCGGGTGGCCGATCTCAACCGGTGATCAGGGCAGCTTGATCGCCGACATGTACATCTCGACGATCGGCTTGTAGAGGTCGATATCGTCCAGTTGGCTACCGAGGACCACCGAGTCGCTGGTGGCGATGAGAACGCTTGCGAAGGTCTGCGGCGCAATCAGCAGGGTTGCGCCCAGCCGGTCGAGCCCTTCGACGATGAATGTCGTCAAGCTTGCGACGACCTCGGCCCGTTTTTCCGCGACCCGCTCGCGGGCGTCGGGGTTACGCAGCAGGTACAGCGTGAACTCATGTCCCAGCGCGGCATGCTCGGCTCCGCGGTCGGCGCTGAGCTGACGCCATCGCTCGGCGATGCCGTCAAGTTCGCGGGCGCCGACCTCACTGGCCCCGCTGAGCACGTCGGCGAAGTTGTCGAAGTACCGGCGCCAATATCGGTCGCTCACCGCGAGGAACAAGTCCTCCTTGGTGGCGAAGTGCTTGTAGATCGCGCCCTTGGTGTAGCCGGCCGCATAGGCGATGTCATCGAGACTGGCTGCGGTGAAGCCTTTTTCGGCGAATACCTGTTCGGCCGCGTCCAGTAGCAATGACCGGGTGTGCTCGAGCCTCTTCTCGCGGGTCCAACGCTCAGCCATCCCTCGATTCTGCCACGAATGTCAGAATCCGCTTCCACCTTCAGATACCAGTCGGTATATTCGCGACGGGTCGAAGCCTGCGCGGCGGCATCCAGAAGGGCGTGAACTCATGAGTGATCTCTCCAGCAAGACCACCCCGCCGGTGGTCACCGAGGTGGAGAAGAAGGTCAGGCCGGTCGTCATCTGGGCCACCGCGGGTGGCCTGCTGCTCGCGCTGCAGATCTACGTGTGGACCCGCTGGGTGACCGGACCCTATTTCGTCCGAGTGCCTCAGGGGCCCAGTGATCCGCCGATGTACATGAAGACGATGCTGACGATCAACGCGGCCGCGATGGTCATCCTTCTGCCGCTGACCGTCTACTGGTTCCTGATCCGGCCCTGGGTCCGCGAGCGACGGTTCACCCTCGACGGGTTGCTGTTCGTCTCGTGTGCGCTCTTCTTCTTCCAGGATCCGTTCCTCAACTACGTCAACACCTGGTGCACCTACAACACCTGGCTGTGGAACCGAGGTTCCTGGTCGTCGCACGTCCCCGGCTGGGTGTCGCCCGAGGAACCGGGCCGCCAGGTCGCCGAACCCCTGCTGATCAACGCGACCGGGTACGGCATGGTGATGTTCTTCGCCATCGCCGGGTGCTGGCTCATGCGCCGGATGAAGAACCGGTGGCCCGGCATGAGCAATCTGAAGTTGATCCTGGCGACCTACGCCGCCGCCATCGTCCTCGACTTCGGGTTGGAAGCCGGCTTCATGCTTCCCTTCGGGCTGTACACGTATCCCGGCGCCATCAGGTCGGTTTCAGTGTTCGCAGACACCTACCATCAGTGGCCCGTCTACGAAGGGCTCATGTGGGGCGGGGTGATGACCGCGCTCGCCTGCCTGCGGTTCTTCACCGACGACCGCGGCCGCACCATCGTCGAGCGCGGACTCGACCAGGTGCGTGGCGGATTCGCCAAGCAACAGTTCATTCGGTTCCTGGCGATCTTCGCCTTCACCAGCTCTGCCTTCTTCTTCCTCTACAACGTGCCCGCACAGTGGTTCGCCCTGCACTCCGACCCGTGGCCGGCAGATCACCAGAAGCGGTCGTACTTCAACGGTGGAATCTGCGGGGACGGAAGCGATACACCGTGTCCCGACCCGATCCTTCCGATTCCCACCAAGCGCTCCGGCTACATCGACACCGACGGGAAGCTGGTCCTCCCCGACGGCGCGCAGGTGCCGAAGACAGTTCCCTTCGAGCCGGGGAACTGAGTTGTCGGCGAACGGACACGCCCAGTCAGACCAATTCCATTGCGCTGCCCCGTTTTACCGATCCGTCGGCGACGAGGTTGAGGTCTTCCGCGCCGCGGCCCGCCGCGGCCTGCCCGTCCTGTTGAAGGGGCCGACCGGCTGCGGTAAGACCCGGTTCGTCCAGGCGATGGCACACGAACTCGGACGCGAGCTGATCACCGTGGCCGGCCACGAGGACATGACCTCGGCCGACCTGGTCGGCCGATTCCTCCTCCAGGGCGGGGAAACCGTCTGGGCGGACGGACCATTGACCCGAGCTGTCCGTACCGGCGCCATCTGCTATCTCGACGAGATCGTCGAAGCGCGCCAGGACACCACGGTGGTCATCCACCCGTTGGCCGATCACCGACGCGAACTGTCCCTCGACCGCCTTGGCACCACCCTTCAGGCAGCGCCGGGATTTCAGTTGGTGATCTCCTACAACCCCGGCTATCAGAGCGTGCTGAAGAACATCAAAGAATCCACCCGCCAGCGCTTCGTGTCCATCGAACTCGACTTCCCGCCCGCCGATATCGAGACCGAAGTCATTGCGCACGAAGCAGGTATCGACACCACGACGGCGAGCGCCTTGGTCAGGCTCGGCAATGCGATCCGCGGCCTGGAGGGTTCACCATTGCGCGAGGCGGCCTCCACCCGCCTGTTGATCCTCGCGGGCATCCTCGTCGCCGAAGGACTTCCCCTGCGCAAGGCCGCCCGGTCAGCCGTGGTGCGGACGCTTTCCGACGACGCGGAAGTCGTTCGCGCACTGGGTGAACTCGCCGACGCCCTGCTGCCGTGACGTGACGGTCATCGATCCCGATGGTCCCAGCCGGTTTCGGCTGCTCGCGAGTCACATCGCCGGCCGAGCCATCGACGTCGCCGAAGCGACGGCCGGCCAACCGGCATACACCGACGGTCGGGTGATCTTCGTGTCGGCGGACCGGTCCGTAGATGAGCAGCGCCGGGAAGTCGTGCTGCAGAGCGCCTTACTGGCGTCCGGCAGCCTGGACAAGAGCGTCATGAAG
>ERZ724512.529-NODE-529-length-17405-cov-4.825706_pt1 | contig 17405 bp, 15 predicted proteins | sample MGYA00376045_ERZ724512 | MGnify/ENA primary metagenome ERZ724512 (study PRJEB28724, sample SAMN07190883) | activated sludge metagenome | isolation source: activated sludge of sewage treatment plant in Hong Hong | place: Hong Kong | collected 2016-03-17 ... | reverse complement strand
CCGGGGTGTTCGCCGCGGCCGCCGTGTGGCTGGCTTCCAGTCCGGCGCGCCAGGCGGGGTCGCGCTCCACCTCGCAGACGATGCCGTGCATGATGGCCACCGCCTCCACCGGGTACTGGCCCGAGGCCGACTCGGCCGACAGCATCACCGCGTCGGCGCCGTCGTAGATCGCGGTGGCCACGTCCGAGGCCTCGGCGCGGGTGGGCACAGGCGAGGAGATCATCGACTCCAGCATCTGCGTCGCCACCACCACCGGACGGCCGGCTGCGCGTGCGGCCCGCACGATGCGGCGCTGCAGCACCGGCACCTGCTGCGGTGGCAGCTCCACGCCGAGGTCGCCGCGCGCGACCATGACGCCGTCGGCGAGCGCGATGATCGCGTCGAGCGCGTCGATCGCCGCCGGCTTCTCGAGCTTGGCCATGATCCAGGCGCGGTCGCCGATGAGTTCGCGCGCCTCGCGCAGATCCTCGGGGCGCTGCACGAAGGACAGCGCCACCCAGTCCACGCCCAGCGCCAGGCCGAAGTCGAGGTCGGCGCGGTCCTTGGCGGTGAGCGGCGAGATCGGCAGCACCACGCCGGGCACGTTCACGCCCTTGCGGTCGGACAGCGTCCCGCCCACCAGCACGGTGGTGTCGGCGAAGTCGGCGCCGCAGGCGTCCACCCGCAGGCGCAGCTTGCCGTCGTCGAGCAGCAGCTCGGTGCCGGCCTCCAGCGCGGCGAAGATCTCGGGGTGGGGCAGGTTGGCGCGCTTGGCGTCGCCGGCCGTGGGGTCGAGGTCGAGGCGGAAGCGTGCGCCGGGCACCAGGGCGACCTTGCCCTCGGCGAAGCGGCCGACGCGCAGCTTGGGCCCCTGCAGGTCCATCAGCACGCCGATCGGGCGGCCGATCTCGGCCTCGACCGCGCGGATCAGGCGGTAGCGTTCGGCGTGGTCCTCGTGGCTGCCGTGGCTGAAGTTGAGCCGGAACACGTCCGCCCCGGCCTCGGCCAGGGCGCGGATGCGTTCGCGGGTGGAGCTCGCCGGCCCGAGGGTGGCGAGGATGCGGGCGCTGCGTTCGCGTTTCATGTCGGGTCCTCGGCGGTTCAGGCGGCGGATCGGGGGTGGGGGAGGGCGTGTGCGAGCAGGGCGTCGACCCCGGCGCGGGCGACGCGGGCGTCCTCGCCGGCCTTCACGCCGGAGACGCCCACCGCACCGAGCACGCGGCCATCGACCACCACCGGCTCGCCGCCTTCGAGCGGCACCACCGGCATCGCCAGCGCGGCGAAGCGGCCGTTGTTGACCATGTCCTCGAAGGCCTTGCTCGGCTTGCCGCTGAGCACGCAGGTGCGCGCCTTCTCGGGTGCGACGATGGCGCTCATCAGGGGTGCGCCGTCCATGCGCTGCAGCCACAGGGCGTGGCCGCCCGCATCGCAGATCGCGATGCTGACCGCCCAGCCGTTGGTGCGCGCCTCGGCCTCGGCGGCCGCGGCGGCGACGCGGGCGTCGGCCAGGGTGAGTGCGTGGGTGGGGATCATCTGCGGTCTCCGTCTTTCCATCGTTCTTGTGGGGTGGGCGAAGGGCGCGCTCAGCGCTCGCCGAGGTCGGTGAAGCGGATCCACTGCGCGCCCTTCCACAGCACCGTGTGGCCCATCTCGTGGAGCTGCTCGGCGCCCTCGACCACGGTGAGGAAGTGGTTGCCGGCGAGCTGGCCCAGCTTGCTGGCGAAGCAGCTGCTGCCGTAGGCGAAGAGGATCTCGGTCTCCGAGAGGCCGCCCGGGTAGAGCAGGATGTCGCCGCGCGAGGGGTGGCTGGTGTGGTTCTCGAACCCCAGGCCGGTGTCGAACTCGCCGAGCGGCACCCACACCGCCTCGCCGCTCCAGCGCGAGTGGATCACCTGGTTGGAGAAGGGCAGCAGCTCGAGGAAGGCGGCGCAGGTCTGGGGTGAGGCAGCATCCTCCATGCGGGCGACGAAGCGGAAGGGGCCGACGTCGATGGCGAGATGGCGCATGGCGTCCTCCTTACTGGCCGATCTCGAAGTTGGCCATCTTCTCCAGCGCGCGCACCATCGCCGAGTGGTCCCACTTCGCGCCGCCGTGCGCGCTGCAGGCGTTGAAGAGCTCCTGCGCGGTGGCGGTGTTGGGCAGCGACACGCCGAGCTGGCGCGCGGTGGTCAGCGCGAGGTTGAGGTCCTTCTGGTGCAGCTCGATGCGGAAGCCGGGGTCGAAGGTGCGCTTGACCATGCGCTCGCCGTGCACCTCGAGGATGCGCGAGTTGGCGAAGCCGCCCATCAGCGCCTGGCGCACCTTGGCCGGATCGGCGCCGGCCTTGGCGGCGAGCAGCAGGGCCTCGCCCACCGCCTCGATGTTGAGCGCGACGATGATCTGGTTGGCGACCTTGGTGATCTGGCCGTCGCCGTTGCCGCCGACCAGGGTGATGTTCTTGCCCATCAGATCGAAGATCGGCTTCACCTTGTCGAAGGCGGCCTGGCTGCCGCCGACCATGATGGTGAGCGTCGCCGCCTTGGCGCCGACCTCGCCGCCCGAGACCGGGGCGTCGAGGTATTCGCAGCCGAGCGCGTTGATGCGGGCGGCGAAGTCCTTGGTGGCGACCGGCGAGATCGAGCTCATGTCGACCACGATCTTGCCCTTCGACAGGCCGGCGGCGACACCTCCGGGACTGAAGAGCACGTCCTCGACGTGCGGGGTGTCGGGCACCATGGTGATGACGATGTCGGCCTGGCGCGCGACCTCGGCGCCGCTCGCGCAGGGGCGGGCACCGGCCTCGACGAGCACGGCCGGGGTGTCGCCGCGGGTGTGGGTGAAGACGGTGTGGCCGCCCTTGATCAGGTTGCCTGCCATGGGGGTGCCCATGATGCCGAGGCCGATGAATCCGATGTTTGCCATGTTGTTGTCTCCTGGATGTGCTTGAAGCAGTGTCGTTTCATGTAGGAGCGCCGCAAGGCGCGAATGCGGCGGGTCGAGCCGCGATGCCGCTCGTCGCAGACCGACGGCCCGTTCGCGGCTTGCGCCGCTCCTACGGCGCTTTCGCAAGACCGTGTCGGTCGGTGTAGGAGCGCCGCAAGGCGCGAATGCAGCGTGTCGAACCGCGATGCCGCCGGTTGCAGACCGACCGCCCGTTCGCGGCTTGCGCCGCTCCTACGGCGCTTTCGCAAGACCGTGTCGGTCGGTGTAGGAGCGCCGCAAGGCGCGAAGGTCGCTCAGCCGGCGAGCGCCCGGATCCAGCCCAGCCCTTCGCGGGTGCCGGCGGCGGGCTTGTATTCGCAGCCGATCCAGCCCTCGTAGCCGAGCTGGTCGATGAAGCGGAACAGCCAGGCGTAGTTGATCTCGCCGCTGCCCGGCTCGTGGCGGCCCGGGGTGTCGGCGATCTGCATGTGGGCGATCTTCGGCAGGTGCTTCGCGATGGTGTTGGCGAGCTCACCCTCCATGCGCTGCATGTGGTAAAGGTCGTGCTGCAGCCACAGGTTGGGCGAGCCGACCTCCTCGATCAGCGCGATCGCCTGTGCCGTGCGGTTGAGGTAGAAGCCGGGGATGTCGAAGGTGTTGATCGGCTCGACCAGCAGGCGGATGCCGGCTTCCTCCAGCCTGGCGGCGGCGAAGCGCAGGTTGGCGACGAAGGTCGCGTGCACCTTGTCGGCCTCTACGCCGGCCGGCGCGATGCCGGCGAGGCAGTTCACCTGCTTGCAGCCGAGCGCGCGGGCGTATTCGATCGCGCGTCCGACGCCGTCCTGGAACTCGCCGACGCGGTCCGGATGGCAGGCGATGCCGCGCTCCCCACCCTCCCAGTCGCCCGCCGGCAGATTGTGCAGCACCTGCACGAGGCCGTGCCTGGCCAGGCGTTCGGCGAGCGCGTCCTTGTCGAAGGCATAGGGGAAGAGGAACTCCACGCCCTTGAAGCCCGCTTCCGCCGCCGCCTGGAAGCGGTCGAGGAAGGGCACTTCGTTGAAGAGCATGGTGAGGTTGGCGTTGAACTTGGGCATTGCTTCGTCTCCGGTTGTCGGTTGCGGACGGGGCGGCCTGCCTGTGCAGTGACGGCCCCGTCCTCGGGGCGGTGCGTTCAGTCGAGCATCGAGATCGCGGTCGGGGCGTCCTCGCCACGTTCGGCGAGTTCCTCGAACTCGTTGATGGCGTCGATCTCGGTCCCCATGGCGATGTTGGTCACGCGTTCGAGGATGATCTCGACCACCACCGGCACGCGGAATTCTTCCATCCACTGCTTCGCCTGTGCGAAGGCGGGCTGGATCTCTTCCGGCGTGCGCACGCGGATCGCCTTGCAGCCCAGGCCCTCGACCACGCCGACGTGATCGACGCCGTAGCCTTCGGTCTCCGGGGCGTTGATGTTCTCGAACGCGAGCTGCACGCAGAAATCCATGTCGAAGCCGCGCTGCGACTGGCGGATCAGGCCGAGGTAGGCATTGTTCACCAGCACGTGGAGGTAGGGCAGCTTGAACTGCGCGCCCACCGCCAGCTCCTCGATCATGAACTGGAAGTCGTAGTCGCCGGAGATCGCCACCACCTTGCGACCCGGGTCGGCCGCGCACACCCCCAGCGCCGCGGGGATGGTCCAGCCGAGCGGGCCGGCCTGGCCGCAGTTGATCCAGTGGCGCGGCTTGTACACATGCAGGAACTGCGCGGCGGCGATCTGCGACAGGCCGATCGTGCTGACGTAGCAGGTGTCCTTGCCGAAGGTGCGGTTCATCTCCTCGTACACCCGCTGCGGCTTCATCGGCACCTGCTCGAAGTGCGTCTTGCGCTGCAGCGTGCGCTTGCGCTGCTGGCACTCGGCGACCCAGGCGCCGCGGTCGGGCAGGGTGCCTGCGGCCTTCATCCCGCGCGCCACCTCGAGCAGGCGGTCGAGCGCCGCGCCCGCATCGGAGACGATGCCGTAGTCCGGGCCGAACACGCGGCCGATCTGGGTGGGCTCGATGTCCACATGCACGAACTTGCGTCCCTTGGTGTACACCTCCACCGAGCCGGTGTGGCGGTTGGCCCAGCGGTTGCCGATGCCGAACACGAAGTCCGATGCCAGCATGGTGGCGTTGCCGTAGCGGTGCGAGGTCTGCAGACCCGCCATGCCGGCCATCAGCGGGTGGTCGTCGGGGATCGCGCCCCAGCCCATCAGGGTCGGGATCACCGGCACGCCGACGAGCTCGGCGAATTCCTGCAATCTGTCTGCGGCGTCGGCGTTGATCACGCCGCCGCCGGCGACGATCAGCGGGCGCTCGGCGGCATTCAGCATGGCCATCGCCTTCTCGGCCTGGGCGCGGGTGGCGGCGGGCTTGTAGGCGCCGAGCGATTCGTAGGTGTCGATGTCGAACTCGATCTCGGCCATCTGCACGTCGAAGGGCAGGTCGATCAGCACCGGGCCGGGACGGCCGGAGCGCATGAGGTGGAAGGCCTGCTGGAACACGCGCGGCACCAGCGCCGGCTCGCGCACGGTCACCGCCCACTTGGTCACCGGCTTGGCGATGGACTCGATGTCGACGGCCTGGAAGTCCTCCTTGTGGAGGCGCGCGCGCGGCGCCTGCCCGGTGATGCACAGGATGGGGACGGAGTCGGCGGAGGCCGAATACAGGCCGGTGATCATGTCCGTGCCGGCCGGGCCCGAGGTACCGATGCACACGCCGATGTTGCCCGGGTTGGCGCGGGTGTAGCCTTCGGCCATGTGCGAGGCGCCCTCGACGTGGCGACCGAGGATGTGCCTGAAGCCGCCGTCCTTCTTCATCGCCGAGTACAGCGGGTTGATCGCGGCGCCGGGCACGCCGAACACGGTGCTCACGCCTTCCTTGCGCATCACCGCGGCGGCGGCGTCGACTGCTCTCATGCGGGCCATCTTCTGTCTCCTTGGGGTGGATGTCCTTGAAACCGATGGACGCAGCATACGGAGCGGGAAGGGCCGCTTGAATTGGGCTGGCAGTCGGTTCTGTAGATACTTAAAGTATCGAGTTGCAGGTTTGATGGCTTCCTCGGGCCGATATCCACGCCCGCTTATGTGCAGTATCGGTACTGGAAATATGGCCGAGACGGGTCGCCGCCGAGAATCGCGACTTGCGTCGCTCCTACCGCCCGCGCGCAAGGCCCCCGGGCGCCGCGCTGTAGGAGCGACGCAAGTCGCAATCCGGCGGTCGAGCCGGCGCCCTTCGACCCTGGAGAAGGAAATGGATCGCTACACCGAACTGCGCAGCTTCGTGCTGGTGGCCGAGAAGGGCAGCTTCGCGGCCGCGGCGCTGGTGGAGGGCGTGACCCCGGTGGTCATGGGGCGGCGGCTCGACGCGCTGGAGAAACGCCTCGGGGTCAAGCTGATGCACCGCTCGACGCGGGGCCTGGCGCTGACCGAGCTTGGCGAGCAGTTGCTCGACCAGAGCCGCGCGCTGCTGCGCGAGTTCGACGAACTCGAGCGCGCGGTCGGCGCCGGGCGCGACCTGGTGCGCGGCCATCTGGTGGTGTCCGCGCCCGCCGCCTTCGGCCGCCGCCACGTGGCCCCGCACGCGACCGCCTTCAAGGCCCTGCACCCCGAGTTGCGCATGTCCTTCAACTTCACCGACAGCGTGGTCGACCTCGTGCGCGAGGGCTACGACATGGCGATCCGCATCGGCGAGGTGACCGACCCCAACTACGTCGCCGTGCGCCTGTTCCCCAACCGTCGCGTGGTGTGCGGCACGCCCGACTACTTCGAGCGCCACGGCATCCCGCGTCAGCCCGAGGACCTCGCCCGCCACAACTGCCTCGCCTTCAACCTCGCCGGCGGGCAGCAGCGCGGCTGGTCCTTCCTTCGCGACGGCAAGTTGTTCGCCGTTCGTGTCGAGGGCGACCTGGCCTGCAACGATGGCGAACTGCTCTACGGCTGGGTCAAGCAAGGTCTGGGCGTGGGCTGGCGCTCGACCTGGGAGATCCAGGCCGAGTTGAAGCGCGGCGAACTGGTCACCGTACTCGACGAGTTCGCGGTGCCGAGCTACGACATCCAGGCGGTGTATCCGCAGCAGCGTCATCTGCCGGCGAAGGTGCGGCGTTTCATCGAGCACCTCAGGGCGAGCTACAACCGGCCGGGGTATTGGGAAGAACGAGGGGAAGAACGAGGGGAAGAACGAGGGGAAGAGTGAGGCAGGGAATCAGGGGCGCGGCAGGCAGGACTGCAGCTCGCGGCGGCACAGGTTCGCGAGCATCTTCGCCGCGCTGCCGAGCGGCACGCCACGCAGGGTCATCAGGCCGAGCGGCATGGTGGGCGGCAGCGGCTGCAGTGCGAGCGGGCGCAGGCCGACGCCGACCTGAGCATCGGTCACCAGCACCTTCGGGCCGTAGCCGATGAGGTCGTTGCGGCGGACCATGTCGAGGATGAGGTAGGGCGAGGAGCAGTGCAGGATGCGGGTCGGCGCCCGGAAACCCCGGGCGCGCAGCCACCCGACCAGGTTCATGCTCTGGCTGCCGGCGGAGAGGTTGAGCACCCATTCGGCGTCGGCCACCGTGTTCCAGTCGCGCGCTTCGGCCAGCGGGTGCGTGGTGCGCACCATCGGCACCGCGTCGATGTCGGCCAGAGGTTCGAACTCGATCTCGTAGGGCAGGTCCTGCGGAGAGGCGAGCGCGATCGCGAAGTCGATCTTGCCCTCGATCAGCCCGGGCAAGGCCTGCACCAGCAAGCCCTCGTGGAAGGTCAGCTCGGCGTCCGGCTGTGCCTTGCGGAACGCGGAAAGCACGGCCGGCAGCACCGTCGCCGTCAGCAGCGGCGTGATCGCCGCCTTTACATGCGCGCCTGCACCCCCCCGCATCTGGCGGATCTCCGCGCGCGCCTTGTCGATCGTCGCCAGCACCAGGCGGGCGCGCACGAGCAGCGCGCTGCCCTCCGGCGTGAAGCCGATGCCCTTGTAGCTGCGCTGCAGCAGCTCCGCACCGACGTCCTCTTCGAGCTCGCGCAGCGCCTTGGTCAGCGCGCTCTGGCTCAGGTTCATGGCGCGGGCCGCGGCGCGGATCGAACCGCTTTCGGCGACCTGAACGAGTGCCTTGAGCTGGTGGTCCTTCATGGTTCATGTGACCCCTGAAAGTTGTCATCCAGGAAAAAATATCGCCTTACGGTGTTCGGTGCAAGTTCCTATTATCTGGACATGAGCTAAATCTATGGTGAGCCGGATGACCACCCAGGAAGCAGTCGCACACGAGATCGATGCGGAGCAGATGAAGCGGTGGCGCCATGCCATCCATCGCAACCCCGAGCTGGGCTTCGAGGAGCACGCCACCAGCGCGCTCGTCGCCGAGCAGCTGCGCGCCTGGGGCTACGAGGTGCACACCGGCATCGCCGTCACCGGCGTGGTGGGGGTGCTGCGGGTGGGCGATGGAAGCGGGCGCACGATCGGGCTGCGTGCCGACATGGACGCCATCCCGGTGCAGGAGATGACCGGCCTGCCGTGGGCCAGCATCGTTCCGGGCAAGATGCACGGCTGCGGCCACGACGGCCATACCGCCATGCTGCTCGGCGCGGCGCGGGCGCTCGCCGCACGGGTGAAGGGCGGGGCACTGCAGGGTGACGGCACGCTGGTGCTGATCTTCCAGCCGGCCGAGGAGCTCGGCGGCGGCGGCGGCGCGCGGCGCATGATCGAAGACGGCCTCTTCGAACGCTTCCCCTGCGATGCGATCTTCGGCATGCACAACTTTCCCGGCATCCCGGTCGGCCAGGTCCATGTTCGCCCGGGCGCCTTCATGGCCTCGTCCGACAAGGTGCTGATCCGCTTCATCGGCCGCGGCGGGCACGGCGGCATGCCGCACATGGCGGTCGATCCGACCCTGCCGGCGGCGGCGACGGTGCTCGGGCTGCAGTCCATCGTCGGGCGCAACGTCAATCCCAACCTCGCCGCGGTGATCAGCGTCGGCCGCCTCCAGGCGGGCGCGGCCTACAACGTCATCGCCGAATCCGCCGAGCTCGAGTTGAGCGTGCGCACCCTCGATCCCGAGGTCCGCGACCTGGTCGAGCGCCGCATCCGCGAGCTCGCCGAAAACCAGGCGCGTGCCTATGGCTGCAAGACGGAGATCCGCTACGAGCGCGGCTACCCGGTGCTGGTCAACGCCGCCCGGCCCACCGCCTTTGCGGTCGAGGTCGCGCGCCAGACCTTCGGCGCCGAGCACGTGGTGGCCGATGCCCAGCCGCTCACCGGCAGCGAGGATTTCGCCTTCCTGCTCGAGCAGGTGCCGGGTTGCTACCTGCTGGTCGGCAACGGCGACAACGGCCACGCCGAGGGCCGGTGGTCGGGCGAATGCATGGTCCACAACCCGCACTACGATTTCAACGATGCCTGCCTCGCGGTGGGTGCCCGGCTGTGGATCGGCCTGGTCGAGCAGTACTTCCATAGCTAGATCCTGCAAGGAGACACCATGAAACTCAGCAAGCTCTTCGCCACCCTGTCCGCCGGCCTCGTCCTCGCCACCGCTGCCGGTCTTCCCGCCGCCCAGGCCGCCACCACCCTGACCATGTCGAGCTGGGTGTCGCCCACCCACTTCCTCACCCCCGAGGTCTTCCAGCCCTGGATCGAGGACGTCAAGCGCGTCACCGAAGGCCGCGTCGACGTCCGCATCCTGCCCAAGCCGGTGGGCGCTCCTGCCCAGCACTGGGAGCTGGCGCGCAAGGGCGTGGCCGACATCACCTGGGGCAACTTCACCTACGAGCCGGATCGCTTCAAGGCGGTGTGGTTCTCGGAGATGCCCTTCATCGGCACCAAAGCCGAGGCGTCCTCGGTGGCGCTGTGGGAGACCTACGAGAAATACCTCGCCGGCAAGCCGGCCTTCGAGGGCGTGGTCATGCTCGGCGTCGGGCTCTTCGGCGGCGGCCAGATTCACCACGGCAGCAAGAACATCGTCGAGCCCGACGACCTCAAGAACCAGAAGGTGCGCATGGGCGGCCCGATCCAGAAGCGCCTGCTCGAGGATCTGGGCGCGGTGGCGGTCGCCGGCCCCGGCCCGAAGGCCTACGAGCTGCTCGAGAGCGGGGTGGTCGATGCGTCGCTTCACACCATAGAGTCGGTCATCAACTTCCGCGTCGAGGACAAGCTCAAGCATCACACCATCGTCCCGGGCGGCTTCTACGACGCGAGCTTCTTCGTCGTCATCAACGAGGGCAAGTGGAACAAGCTCTCCGAGGCCGACCGCAAGGCGATCATGAGCGTCTCCGGCGAGAAGCTGTCGCGCCTGTGGGGCCAGCGCTTCGATGCGCAGAACAAGGCCGGCGAGGCCAAGCTGCGCGCCGAGGGCCATGTCTTCAACGCGCCCTCGAAGGCGCTGTTCGAGCGCATCGGCGCGGTGCGCGAGCGCATGCTCGCCGACTGGGCGGCCGAAGGCCCGAGCTTCGGTGTCGACAAGCCGATGGAGATGCTCGAGTTCTTCGAGCAGCGCTACAAGGCCCACGCCGGCAAGTGACCGCTGCTTGATCCCGGAGGTGGCCGGCCCGGACCGGCAACTCCCACATGGAGAGACACATGGACGCGTATCTGTCCCGCATCCGCAAGGGCGTCGAGGCGCTGCTCATCCTGACCCTGGCGGGCATGGTGCTGCTGACCTTCATCGACGTCATCGGCCGCCGCCTGTTCGGCGCGCCGCTCTACGGCGCGCACGACGCCACCGAGCATCTGATGGCGATCATGGTGTTCTGCGGCCTGCCGCTGCTTACCGCCGCGCGCGGCCACCTCACCGTCGATCTGTTCGACAAGTGGCTGCTACGCCCGGGCTGGGTGTGGTGGCACCGGCTGGTGTCGGCGCTGGTGGCGCTGGTGCTGCTGCTGATCGCCTACGAGTTCCTGAATTCGGCCATCGAGGCCGGCAAGATCCAGGAGATCAGCCAGTCGCTGTCGATCCCGCGCGGCGGCATGTATGGCTTCATCGCCTTCACCTCGCTGCTGTCGGCCCTGGCCGCGTTGCTGGGCTGTTTCGCCGCGCCGCCCTCGCATCCCGTCACCGTCCAGTCCCACGCCACCCAGGAGCGTGCCAAATGACCGTCGGACTTCTTTCCCTGCTGGCCGTGCTGGTGCTGGCATTCCTGCGCGTGCCGCTCGCCTTCGCGCTGCTGTCGGTGTCGCTCGGCGGCATCGGTGTGGTCATGGGCTGGGACGTCGCGCGTTCGCTGGTGCCGATGACGATCTCGGAGGCGGTGTTCTCCTACGAGCTGGCCGTGGTGCCGATGTTCATCCTGATGGGCAACATCCTCGCCCGTACCGGGATTTCGGATGACCTCTTCCGCGCTGCCAACGCCTTCCTCGGGCCGGTGCGAGGCGGGCTCGCGCTGTCGACCATGGTCACCTGTGCCGGCTTCAGCGCGGTGTGCGGCTCCAGCCTGGCGACCGCGGCCACGATGTCGAAGGTCGCCTACCCGAGCATGAAGCGCTACGGCTATTCCGACGCGCTCGCCTCGGCCACCATCGCCGCCGGCGGCACGCTCGGCATCCTCATCCCGCCCTCGATCATCCTGATGATCTACGGCATCCTGACCCAGACCAACATCGGCCACCTGTTCGTCGCTGGCGTGGTCCCCGGGCTGCTCGGGCTGCTGATGTACCTCCTGGTGATCTATGCGGTCGCCCGCATCAGCCCGCAGGATGCGCCGCGCGGCGAGCGCACCACGATGGCCGAGAAGCTGCACGCGCTGCGCGGGGTGTGGCCCTTCACGCTGCTCTTCGTGCTCATCATCGGCGGCCTCTACGGCAAGCTCTTCACTGCAACCGAGGCGGCGGGCATGGGTGCGGGCCTGGCGCTGATCCTCTCGATGGTGCAGGGGCGCATGAGCTGGCAGGACTTCCGCCATATCTTCATCGAGACCGCGACCACCTCGGTGATGCTGTATTCGGTGCTGTTCGGTGCGCTGCTGTTCGCCAAGCTGATCTCGTTCTCGGGCCTGGGCGAGGGCATCCTCGAGCTCTTCAACCAGGCGGGCCTCGGTCCCTGGGGCACCATCGTCGCGATCCTGGTCGTGTTCCTGCTGCTGGGCTGCGTGATGGATTCGCTGGCCATCATCCTGATCTGCGTGCCCCTGTTCGTGCCCATCCTGCTCGCCCACGGCTTCGACCTGGTGTGGTTCGGCATCATCGTCGTCGTCGTGACCGAGATCGCGCTGATCACGCCGCCGATCGGCATGAACGTGTTCGTGCTCAAGGCCACGCTGCCCCACGTGCGGCTCGGCGCGATCTTCCGCGGCCTCACGCCCTTCATCGCGATCGACCTGGTGCGGCTGGCGCTGCTGGTGATCGCCCCGTCGGTCTCGCTGGCGCTGGTGGCGTTCATGAAATAGTTTGAAAGCGGGCGCGACCGACGCTTTCCAGGTCGGTCGCGCCCGCTGCGCGTGATCGTGGCCGGCCTTCCCTACCCCTTGCTCAGAGAGAATCCAAAATGAAAACATCCAGGCGAACATTCACGATGCTGCGCCTCGCCGCGGCCCTTGCCCTGCTCGGCCAGGGCGCTGCCGCCTCCGCCCAGGCGCTCGACGACGCCACCCTGCAGGCGCTCGCCACCCGCTTCGACGCCATCCAGCCGCGCATGGTCGAGTGGCGGCGCGACATCCACCAGCAGCCCGAACTGTCCGGCCAGGAGCTGCGCACCGCGGCGCTGGTCGCCGAGCACCTGCGCAAGCTCGGCATGGAGGTGCGCACCGGCGTCGGCGGCCACGGCGTGGTCGGCCTGCTCCAGGGCGGGCGGCCGGGCAAGGTCGTCGCGCTGCGCGCCGACATGGACGCGCTGCCGGTGGCCGAGGTCACCGGGCTGCCCTTCGCGTCGCAGGTCAAGCAGATGAACATGGGCGTGGAGTCGCCGGTGATGCACGCCTGTGGCCACGACGGCCACACCGCGATGCTGATGGCGGTGGCCGAGGTGCTGGCGGGCATGCGCGAGCAGATCCCGGGCACGGTCAAGTTCGTCTTCCAGCCCTCTGAAGAAGGCCTCTCGTCGGCGCCGGTAGCCGGCAAGAGCTGGGGCGCCAAGGCCATGGTGGAGGAGGGCGCGCTCGACAACCCGCGCCCCGACGTCGCCTTCGCGCTGCACATCATCCCCAACATGCCCTCGGGCATGATCGGCTACCGCAGCGGCCCGCAGTTCGCCAGCGGCGACACCGTGCGCATCAAGATCAAGGGCAAGCAGACCCACGGCGGCTTCCCGTGGAACGGCGTCGATCCGATCGTCGTCTCCGCCCAGGTCGTCACCGCGCTGCAGACCATCGTCAGCCGCCAGCTCAACATCAGCAAGGAGCCGGCGGTGCTGTCGATCGGCCAGATCAGCGGCGGCAACCGCGAGAACATCGTCCCCGAGGCGGTGGAGATGGTGGGCACGCTGCGCGCCTTCGACGAGGCCATGCGCGCCGACGCCAAGGAGCGCATCACGCGCACCGCCGAGTCGATCGCCAGCGCGAGCGGCGCCACCGCCGAGGTCAGCTTCGGTCCGTCCGCCTATCCGGTGACGACCAACCCCGAGGCGCTCACCGAGATGATGGCCCCGGTGCTGAAGAAGGTGAGCGGTGGCAAGGCCATGCAGACCTCGCGCCTGATGGCCTCGGAGGATTTCTCCGAGTTCCAGAAGGTGGTGCCGGGCCTGTACATCATCCTGGGCGCGGCGCCCGAAGGTAAGACGCCGGCCACCGCGGCGCCCAACCACAACCCGGCCTTCGACTTCGACGAGGCGGCGATGCCGGCCGGTGCGAAGGCGATGGCGGCGATGACGCTCGAGTTCCTGGCAAAGCCCTGAGCGGCCTTCGCGTCGTCCGCTGCAACGCAAACGGGGGCCAGCGGCCCCCGTTCTTCATGCTGCGTGCGCCGTGTTGGGCAGCGGCCTCTCGCTCAGTGCGCCTCGGCCGCCTTCGCCGCCTCGATCGCCCCGGCGCGGTCCTCACGGCCGCCGTTGAAGTACAGGTTCAGCACCACCGCCGAGATCGCCGTCAGCAGGATGCCCGACTCGAGCAGCGGGTGCAGGCTGTGCGCCATGTGCTGCATCCAGCGCGGCGCCACCAGCGGCACCAGGCCGAAGCCGATCGACAGCGCGACGATGTAGAGGTTGTTGCGGTTGGCGCGGAAATCGACGTTGGCGAGGATGCGGATGCCGGTCGCCGCCACCATGCCGAACATCACCAGGCCCGCGCCGCCGAGCACGAAGGTCGGCACCGACTCCACCAGCGCCGCCATCTTGGGCAGCATGCCGAGCACGATCATGATCACGCCGGCAGCCACGCACACCCAGCGGCTCTTCACGCCGGTCACGCCCACCAGGCCCACGTTCTGCGAGAAGCTGGTGTAGGGGAAGGTGTTGAAGAGGCCGCCGATCAGCGTGCCGAGACCGTCGGTGCGCAGGCCGGCGGCGAGCTCGCTGCGGCTGATGCGCTTGTCGGTGATCTCGCCGAGCGCGAGGAACATGCCTACCGACTCGATCATCACCACGATCATCACCAGGGTCATGGTCAGCACCATCACCGGGTCGAAGGTCGGCATGCCGAAGGCGAAGGGGGTCACCACGTCGAACCAGTCGGCCTTGGCGACCTTGTCGAAATGCATCTTGCCCATCACCACGGCCACCACGCAGCCCACCACGATGCCCAGCAGCACCGCGATGTTGGCCACGAAGCCGCGGCCGTAGCGCACCAGCAGCAGGATCACCACCAGCACGAAGGCAGCCACCGCCATGGTGTCGAGCGCGCCGTAGCTCGTGTTGTCCACCATCGGGATGGGGCCGGGCAGCTTGGCGAGCTCCACGCCCGCCTCGGCGGCCCTGGCCTTGGCGCCGTCGACCATCTGCACCAGCTTGGGCACATCCACGCCCTGCGCGAGGTGGGCCGGCCCGCCCAGCGCCCAGCCCACACCCACCCGCATCAGGCTGATGCCGATGATCGCGATGATGGTGCCGGTCACCACCGGCGGGAAGAAGCGCAGCAGCCGGCTCATGAAGGGGGCGATGAAGATCGACAGGATGCCCGCGCCGATGATCGCGCCGAAGATCGCCCGCGCGCCCTCGGGGCCGCCCTGCACGTTGGCCATCGCCACCATCGGCCCCACCGCGGCGAAGGTCACGCCCATCATCACCGGCAGCTTGATGCCGAAGTACTTGCCGAAGCCGAGCGACTGGATCAGCGTCACCAGGCCGCAGCAGAACAGGTCGGCGGAGATGAGCAGGGCGACCTGCTCGGGGCCGAAGCCGAGCGCGCGCCCCACGATCAGGGGCACCGCGACCGCGCCGGCATACATCACCAGCACGTGCTGCATGCCCAACGCGGCGAGCCGCCCGCCGGGCAGTTTCTCGTCGACCGGATGGACCGGGTCGCTTCCGCCTTGCAGTGCGAGGTCGGACATGTTCGTCTCCTTCATGTTTTGTGTGTCTCTTCCGCGCCGTCCCGCCCGGGTGGTCCCGGGTCATCGCGGCGCCGTGCAGGGGTCGGGGTGGTGGTGCGCCCTCTGCCGTCGGGGAGGGGCGGAGGGCGCGGCCAGGGTCTGCTGCCGACTTGAACCGGAGTCTAGGGATTCAGTCTCGCGGCGGGATCGAGTCTGGCGAATACCTCGAATATAAAATTTTATATTTTTGCGGTGCAGCATCACGTGGCGTGAAGGGCTCGCAGCGGCATCCGCGGGCGGCGCGCATTCAGTACAGTGCGCCGGTCAGCAGCAGGTAGCCGGGCAGCCAGGCGGTGCCCATGCCCTGGACGATCGCCATCCACGCGGTCGCGCGCGCGATCGGTCTGTGCAGGGCCAGCAGCAGGAAGAACATCAGCCACAGCACCGCCCACGCCGCCCACGACAGGCCGAGCCACCAGTCCCAGGTGCTGTCGGCGGTGCGCAGGGTGTCGGCCGCGATCGGCAGCGCGGTGATCGCCACGAACAGGCTGAACCAGCCCAGCCCGCGCCCGTCGGCGCCGGTGAGGCGGTTCCAGGCCACCCACAGGTAGGTGAAGGAGAACAGCAGCGAGAAGGCCGCGGCGCGGATCGACGCCGCGTCGGCGTCGGCGCCGAGGGCCAGGCGCAGGCACACCAGCAGGGTGAGTCCGCCGGTGCAGAGGTTGATGATGGTGATCTCGCGCTCGCCGATGCGGCCGAGCATCCACAGGCCGTTGAGGATCAGGACCGCGCCGACGTAGAACAGGGACAGGCCGAGCAGCATGAGGTTTTCCAGGGACGTACGATGGGGCCGCGCAGTGTAGGTGGCCGAGACGCGCGCGCGCAGTGCGGCAGGCTGATGCCGCGCATCAGGGCGCGCACAAGTTGCGCCGCGCCGCTTCCCGCGCATGATCGCGACGTGCGTCGCCCCTGCGAAAACCCTTGCGGCTCCGCAGGCATCCGTAGGAGCGATGCACGTCGCGCGTCCCCGTCGCGCGACGCCGCGTGCCGATCGCCCGCTCCCCGCGGATGGGCTACATCACCGATGCGATATGACACCCCCGGCGGCGCTGGCGCATAATCCGTCCCGCACTGTTGCCCGCCGCCGTCTCCCCGGCGGATCCCTTCGGCCGCGGCTCCCTTCCGGGGCGCCGCGGCATTTTCCTTTTGGAGGTCCGATGTCCGCATCCGGCTCGCCGCGCCTGGCGCTGTCCGCGCTCGCGCTCCTGTCGCTGATCTGGGGCTACAACTGGGTGGTCATGAAGCAGGTCATCCAGTACGTCGATCCCTTCGACTTCTCGGCGATCCGCACCGCGCTCGGCGCCGCCACGCTCTTCGTGGTGCTGATCGCACTGCGTCGCCCGCTGGGGCTGCAGCAGGTGCGCGAGGTGGCGCTGCTCGGCGTGCTGCAGACCGGCGCCTTCACGGCGCTGATCCAGTGGGCGCTGGTGGCCGGCGGCGCGGGCAAGACCGCGGTGCTGGTGTATACGATGCCGTTCTGGGTGGTGCCGATGGCCTGGTTCGTCCTCGGCGAGCGCGTGCGCGGCATGCAGTGGGTGGCCAATGCGATCGCCGGCTGCGGCCTCGTGCTGGTGCTCGAGCCCTGGGCGATGGGCGGCAGCGCCTTCAGCAACCTGCTCGCGGTCGCCGGCGGGGTGACCTGGGCGGCGGCCTCGGTGCAGGCCAAGCGCATGCGCCGCACGCACGACTTCGACCTGCTCTCGCTCACCGCCTGGCAGATGCTGTTCGGCGCGATCGCGCTGTGCGTGCTGGCGCTGCTCCACCCCTCGCGGCCGATCGACCCGACGCCTTACTTCTGGGGCGCGCTGGTGTTCAACGCGGTGTTCGCCACCGGGCTGGCCTGGCTGCTGTGGCTGTTCGTGCTGCAGAGGCTGTCCGCCGGCGTGGCGGGGCTGTCCGCGCTCGGCATCCCGATGGTGGGTGCGCTCGCGGGCTGGATCGAGCTCGGCGAGCGCCCCACCGCGGTGGAATTCGCCGGCATGGCGCTGATCGTCGGCGCGCTGGCGCTGACGAGCCTGTGGTCGCTGCGCCAGGCCAGGCGCGCGTCGCCGCGCTGAGCGGCGGGCGCGCCGCGCTCAGGCG
>ERZ724512.527-NODE-527-length-17444-cov-7.457588_pt1 | contig 17444 bp, 17 predicted proteins | sample MGYA00376045_ERZ724512 | MGnify/ENA primary metagenome ERZ724512 (study PRJEB28724, sample SAMN07190883) | activated sludge metagenome | isolation source: activated sludge of sewage treatment plant in Hong Hong | place: Hong Kong | collected 2016-03-17 ... | reverse complement strand
AGAAGGCCCACCCGGACATCTTCAACTCGCTGCTGCAGATCCTGGAGGACGGCCGACTGACCGACTCACAGGGCCGGGTGGTCGACTTCAAGAACACTGTGATCATCATGACCACGAACCTCGGCACCCGGGACATTGCGCGCGGCGTGAACCTAGGGTTCGCCAACGAGGACGACACGAAGACGACCTACGAGCGGATGAAGGCCAAGGTCAACGAGGAGCTGAAGAACCACTTCCGCCCCGAGTTCCTCAACCGCATCGACGACATCATCGTGTTCCACCAGTTGACCCGCGAGGAGATCGTTCAGATCGTCGACCTGATGGTCGCGAAGCTCGACGAGCGGCTGCGGGACAAGGACATGGGCATCGAGCTCACCCAGGCGGCCAAGGACGCGCTGGCGATCCGCGGCTACGACCCGGTGCTGGGCGCCCGGCCATTGCGCCGGACGATCCAGCGTGACATCGAGGACGCGTTGAGCGAGAAGATCCTCTTCGGCGAGATCGGCCCGGGTCAGATCGTGGTGGTCGATGCCGAAGGTGAGGGCGCCGAGGCGGTGTTCACGTTCACCGGTACGGCCGCTGCCACGGCTCCGGACGTGCCGCCGGTGGAGGCTGCGGAAGGCTGAGTTCTGCGGAGGAGGGTGGGCCTGCGGGTCCACCCTCCTGCCATGTCACCCGGGCAGCGACCAGGCTTCCCCACGCACGATCAGCCCGTCGGCCAGCAAGCCGTCGAGTGCTCGCTGGAGTTGCGCCTCGTCGTGCCAGGTGAATGTGGTCGCCGGCCCGCCGCGCAGCACCTCCAGCACCGCACCGCGCGCCTGCCGGTCGGTGCCTTCATAGCCCTGCGGTCGCGTGGTGCGCTGCCCGGACGGCAGCCAATTGCAGGCCACCGGGCAGTCCTGGCACTTGGGAGCCTGGGCCGTGCAGACCAACGCCCCGAACTCCATGCTCGCCGCGGCCCACAGGGGCAGTGGCACTTCCAGCTCCAAGCTTCCGATCAAGGCCCGCTCGGCCGCCGAGTAGCTGGGCGCTGGATCCTGGCCGCTGAGGGCGCGGACCAGGAATCGCCGCACGTTGATATCCACCACGGTGGTCTCGCGGCCATATGCGAAGGCGGCCACTGCGGCGGCGGTGTATTCACCCACTCCTGGCAGTTCCCGCAACGCGGATTCGGTGTCCGGCACCCGTCCTGAGAACCGGTCCCGCATGATGACCGCGGCCTCGTGCATGCGCTTAGCCCGCCGCGGATACCCCAGCCTGCCCCACATGCGGATCGCCTCGCCCACCGAATCGTCGGCCAAGGCGATGGGCGAGGGCCACCGTTCCAACCACGCCTGCCACGCCGGCAGCACCCGGCTCACCGGCGTCTGTTGCAGCATGATCTCGCTGACGTACACGCCCCACGGGTCGCTGCGTCGCCACGGCAGATCCCTGCGATTCACCTCGAACCACTCCACGACGGTTCGGTCCAGATAGCCCACGATGGCCATTATCACGTCGACCCGCCGACCCGGCACGCGGGAGCCTCTGCTTACGGTTTGACCATGAGCTCCTTGCTGAACCCCGTCGGCCCCGAGCCCGCCAGCGTCTACTGGCGGCGCCGGATCGTCGTGATCATCGGGGTGCTCGTGGTGTTGCTGCTGCTGTGGTGGCTCATCTCGCCGGGCGGCAGCACACCGACCGCAAGCACGAGCCCGACGCCACTGCCAACCCTGGCCACGTCCTCGCCGACTGCTTCGGCCAGCCCCTCGCCGAGCACCTCTGCCGTTTCCGGCGCCCCCTGCCAGGACTCCGATATCGCGGTCACGGTCTCGAGTGAGCAGACCAGCTTCACGCTCGGCAGCCCGGTGTCGTTCATCCTCAAGATCACCAACAACGGCACCGTCCCCTGTAGCCGCGACGTGGGGCCCGGAGCCAACACATTCGTGATCACATCCGGCGGTTACGACGTGTGGAGCTCCGACGCGTGCTCACCCAGCAGCGAGAGCCAGGTCGAGGAGATCCCGGCCGGTGAGGCCTATGCCGTCAAGGGCACGTGGGATGGCACGGTCACGGCCAACGGCTGCGGGGCCAGCGCAACTGCAGCACAGGCCGGTGCTTATCAGGTCGAGGCCACCAACGGTGAAATCACCAGCGAGCCCCTGAGCTTCACGCTTGGATGACGTCACAGCGCTGACCATGCACGCGGTCCGGCTGCAGGGATTCTCGACCCCACAACGCATCGCCGCTCGGTTCGCCTTGGACTCACAAGCCGTGCAGGAGGCGCTGCTGGATGCCGAAGCGCTCGGATGGGTGACTCGAAGCTCCTTCGCCGATCTGGACGGCTGGTCACTCACCGAGGCGGGAAGGGTGCGCAACGAGCAGACGATCGCGGTCAAAGGCAGTGCCCGCGACCAGTTGATTGCCTGCTTCGAGCAGTTCCTTCCGCTCAACGCCCGCTTCCAGTCGGCAGTCAGCGACTGGCAGATCAGACCACTACCGGACGATCCGATGGCGGCCAACGACCACACCGACTTCAGGTGGGACGACCGGGTGATCTCGGAGCTCGCCTCCTTGGCGATTCGCCTGCGAGCGCTGTGCGCCGTGGCGACCGCGATCGTGCCCCGGTTCGCCGGCTACGACAGGAGATTCGACGACGCCCTGGCCAGGGTGCAGGCTGGCGGCCTGAAGTGGATCGATGGTATGGAGGTCGACTCGCTGCACCGGGTGTGGTTCGAGTTGCACGAGGACTTCCTCGCCACCCTGGGCATGCGTCGCGAGGACTACTGATACCGGTCCAGAATCGACGACTCTGCCAGGCGTGACAGCGCATCGCGGACGTTGCGGGCCCGCGCCTCTCCGACGCCCTCCACTGACTGCAGATCGTCGATCGAGGCGGCCAACAGTTTCTGCAGACTGCCAAAGTGCTCGATGAGCCGTTCCACGACGGTTTCCGGTAGGCGCGGCACGCGGCCCAACAGCCGGTAACCACGCGGGCTCAAGGGGATGTCCAGATCCGCGTCGCCGGGCATGCCCATCGAGGCCGCCAGCGCCGGCAGGTCCACGAGAGCGGCGTCGTCGCTGGCGTCGAGTGCCTCGATAGTGCGCTCGTAGTCCTGCGGGTCGGGCAGGTAGTCCTGCAACAGGAGCACCTGGTCGCCCCACACGCCGCTGACCACCTCCTGCAACTGCAGCTCCAACAGCCGGCCCTCAATGCCGAGTTCAGCCACGTACTCGTCGATCTCAGCGGACATCCGCCGCACCATCTCCAAGCGTTGTGTCACCAGCAGCACATCGCGCACGGTGACCAGATCCTCGACCTCCAGGGCGGACAGCGTGCCGCTCACCTCATCGAGTCGCTGCCGGTAGCGCTCCAGCGTGGCCAGCGCCTGATTGGCCTTGCCCAGGATCACGGTCGGATCTTCGAGCACCTTGCGCTGGCCCTCGAAGTAGAGCGCGATCGTGTGCATCGACTTGCTCACGCTGATCACGGGGAACCCCGTCTGGACCGAGGCCCGCTCAGCCGTGCGGTGCCGAGTGCCGGTCTCCTGCGTCGGAATCGCGGGATCTGGCATCAGCTGTACGGCGGCCCGCACGATCCGGGTCGCGTTGCGGTCGAGGATCACCGCGCCGTCCATCTTGGCCAGTTCCCGCAGGCCGGTGGACGTGAATTCCACGTCCATCTTGAAGCCGCCGCCGGAGATCGACTCCACGACGTCGTCGCTGCCCAGGACGATCAAGCCCCCTGTGCGCCCGCGCAGAATGCGCTCCAGGCCCTCCCGCAGAGCGGTGCCGGGCGCCACCTGGGCCAAGGCGGCCTTCATGCGCGCGGCGCGGTCCATGGGCGTCCTTTCGACGGGAAGTCAATTATGACCCCCAGCCGCTTCAGAACGGCGCGTCGACTGGGCGGATCTGGCGGACTGCCACCGGGTTGCGGCGGAACGCCCCCATAGCGTCGGACAGCCGGTGGATCGGTTGTACCGACAGCCCTTGGGCTGCCCGGATTACCTCCGGACTGTCGCCGGCGTCTGCGGGGATGATCACCCGCTTGAAACCCAGCCGACCGGCTTCGGCGATCCGTTTGGCGAGCCCCGGGACCACACGCAGATCACCCGAGAGCGTCACCTCACCGATCGCCACCGTGTCCTCCCAGAGCGCGAAGTCCAGCCGGGCCGACGCGACGGCCAGGCACAGCGCGAGGTCCGCCCCGGGGTCGCTGACCTTCGCGCCGCCGACCGTGGCGCAGTAGACGTCCTTGTTGCCCAGGGACAACCCGCCGGCTTTCTCGGTGACGGTGACCAGCATGGTCGTGCGGTTGAGTTCCAGACCGGTAGCCGAACGGCGTGGTGCCGGCGCGGCGGTGGTCGCAACTAATGCCTGGATCTCGGCGATCAGGGGTCGCCGGCCTTCCATCGTGACCGTGAGACAGGAGCCGGCGACTGGCTGTTCGCGAACTTTGCGGAACAGATGGCTCGGGTCGGCGACCTCGCGCAGGCCGTCCTCGTCGTGCTCGAAACATGCGACCTCGTCGGTCGGTCCGAACCTGTTCTTCACTGAGCGCAGCATCCGCAGGCTGGAGGAGCGGTCGCCCTCGAACGTTACGACCGTGTCGACCAGATGTTCCAGCGCGCGGGGCCCGGCTACCGAGTTCTCCCGCGTGGACTGCCCGACCAGCAGCGTCGGCAGGTTGCGGCTCTTGGCCCACTGCGTGATCACCTGGGTCACCTCGTGGACCTGGGCGACCCCACCGGCGCGGGAGTCGATAGCGGCCGTCGCCAGCGTCTGCACTGAGTCGATCACGAGCAATTTGGGTTGCACGTGCTGCATGTGCGCAAGCACCTGCTCAAGCTCGGTCTCGTCGGCGATCAGCAAGCGCTCATGCATCGCCCCGATCCGGCGTGCCCGCAGCCCGATTTGCTCGGCGGACTCCTCACCCGACACGTAGAGCACAGTGCCGGTCGAGGCCGCGAACCGGTGCCCGGCGTCCAGCAGCAGCGTCGACTTCCCGACCCCGGGTTCGCCGGCCACCAGCACCACCTGACCAGGGACCAGCCCGCCACCCAGCACCCGGTCGAACTCACCGATCCCAGTCGTCTGCCGGCTGTGCTCACCGCTGCGCAGATCCACGACCCGCCGCGCCGCCCGGGTCGGCGCACTGGCCGGACCCCGGGTCTTGGACCCCGCCTTGGGCCGGTCGGCGGGAGCCACCTCGGTCAACGTGCCGAACTGCTCACACGCCGGACACTTCCCCAGCCACTTAGCCGTGCGATTGCCGCACTCGCCGCACAAGAACTCCGATTTCGCCACGTTCGCAACCCTAGGTTCGGGGTCCGACAAACCCGGATTGCCACGCGCCGGGCTGTGGAGGGCGAGGATGTGAGCGAAGGGTCCAGATGCGAGCAATGCACCTCAGATGTGAGCAAAGAGCACGGGGTCTATCGCTCGCAACTGGGGTCTATTGCTCACATCTACGCGGGATCGGCCGGGTGCGGGCTTCCGCCCCGGCCGCGCCTCGCGCAGGCCGCGACCAACACGTCGTATGCCGGGGCACCCATCAGCTCCACCAGCGCATCCCGCTCGGTGACATACACCGGCTCTGTGGCCACGTGCGCCTCGGTGTTTCCCGAGCAGTACCAGTTCAGGTCGTGACCGCCCGGCCCCCAGCCGCGCCGGTCGTACTCGCCGATCCCGACCACCAGCACGTCGGTCCCGTCAGGCCGCTCGACGTGCTCGAAGGTGCGCCGGATCGGCAGCTGCCAGCAGACGTCCGGTTTCGTCTCGACCGGTGAAACCCCTTCCCGTACCGCCAGGTTGTGCAGCGCGCATCCGAGCGGGCCGTCGAACCCCGGCCGGTTAAGGAAGATGCACGCCCCATCGACGACCCGGGTCTGCTTGCTGCCTTCCGGGTCGCGCATCACGATCCCCTTGCGGGCCCCTGCCGAGGCGTACTGCCAGTCCGCGGCCGTGAGCTTCGATGCCCAGTTCTCGACGCGCTTGCGGTCGTCCTTGTCGCTGAAGTGCGCACCCAAGGTGCAGCACCCGCCGTCTGGCATGTGGGCACTGATCCCACCGCAGCCGCGACCGAAGATGCAGGTCCAGCGCGATGCCAGCCAGGTGAGGTCGCAGCGGAAGACGCGTTCCGGGTCGGCGGGGTCGGGAAACTCCAGCCAGTCACGGGGAAAGTCGAGTGGAACCTCGGGCACGCAGTCCAGCGTAGGCGCCGCTCGGCGACCTCTAGGCTGGCCCCATGCGCTTGGGCGTCCTGGACATCGGCTCGAACACCGTGCACCTGCTCATCGTCGATGCCTACCACGGGGCGGCACCCGTGCCGGCGCTGTCCCACAAGCTCGAGCTCAAGCTTTCCGAGCACATGCGACCCGACGGCCGGATCGACGACTCTGCCACGCGGGCGCTGGTCTCCTTCGTCGAGGAGTCCCTGCAGATCGCCGAGGACGCCGGAGTAACGCAGGTGCGCGCGTTCGCCACCAGTGCCATCCGCGAGGCCCCGAACGGCGACGAGGTACTCGCGGAAGTCCACAAACGCACCGGTGTAGCCGTCGATCTGATGAGCGGTGAACGCGAGTCCCGACTGACGTTCTTGGCAGTGCGGCGCTGGTTCGGATGGTCCAGCGGCCGGCTTCTGGTCGTAGATATCGGCGGCGGCTCGTTGGAACTGGCGGTAGGTGCCGACGAGGAATCGGATGCCGCGCTGTCGCTACCCCTGGGTGCCGGGCGGCTGACGCGCGACCGCCTCGAGGACGACCCGCCCAAGCCCAAGGACGTCAAGGCCCTGCGCAAGCACGTACGCGCGGAGGTCGCCAGCGTCGCGGCACGACTGAACCGGTACGGTCAGCCCGAGCTCGCGGTGGCCACCAGTAAGACGCTCAAGCAACTCGCGCGCATCGCCGGCGCGCCGTCGCGTGAGGAAGGCCTGTACGTGCGACGGGTGCTGCGGCGCGGGGACCTTGCGACCTGGGCGCCGAAACTCGCGGAGCTGCCGGCGGCCAAGCGCGCCGAACTGCCAGGTGTCAGCGAGGGCCGGGCTCGTCAGCTCGTGGCGGGCGCCGTCGTAGCCGAGGCGGTCATGGACATCTTCGAACTCGGTGAACTGGTGATCTGCCCGTGGGCGCTGCGGGAGGGCGTGATCCTGGAGTTGCTCGACACGTTGCCGGAGTAGGCAGGCCACCACCACATACGCTGGTGGCGTGAAGGACGCTGGTCGCCCGCGGATCAAAGTCGCGTTGTCCAGCGTCTCGGCCTACCCGGAATCGACGGCTGCGGCCTTCGAGATGGCCTCCCGCCTGGGCTACGACGGTGTCGAGGTCATGGTCATGGGGGATGCGGTCTCGCAGGACCCGGATGCACTGCGCCGGCTCAGTGAGCACTACGCGATCCCGATCCTTGCGATTCACGCGCCGTGTCTGCTGATCACCCAGCGGGTCTGGGGTACGGATCCGTGGGCCAAACTCGTGCGAGCCCGCGACGCGGCCACGACGCTGGGTGCGGGCACGGTCGTGGTGCACCCGCCGTTCCGCTGGCAACGGGACTACGCCCGGGACTTCCTGCGTGGGCTGCGCCGTATGCAGGACGAGACCGACATCCGGTTCGCGGTGGAGAACATGTACCCGTGGCGCGCCGGCGGCCGGGAACTCGCCGCTTATGCGCCCGGTTGGGACATTCGCGACGAGGACTACCCGCACACGACCCTCGATCTGTCGCACACCGCCGTGGCCGGGGTGGACGGGGTGGAAATGGTGCGTGACCTCGGTTCCTCCCTGGCGCACATCCACCTCGCCGACGGTTCCGGCAGCAACCGCGACGAGCACCTCATTCCGGGCCGGGGCACGCAGCCCTGCGGTGACGTGCTCGAGGGCTTGGGAAGCTCCGGTTTCGACGGTGTCGTCGTCGTCGAGGTGAGCACGCGCAAGGCGGCGAACCGGACCGAGCGGGAGCGCGATCTGGTGGAGGCGTTGGCGTTCGCGCGCTTGCACCTGGACACCCCGGCTGCCCAGGCGATCAGCTAGCTCAGGTCCTTCATGTGCTCATGACCGATCCGTGAGCATTCCGGGCATCCGTTAGCCCCGCGGGCGGGGTTCTGGCGACCGGCATGCTCACCGATGCCCAGAAGGCTCACCGATTGCCACTTCGCCCACAGACAGGCACTCGCCCCACGTGAAGGATTCGGGCTAGACCCTCATCGATTGGTCCAACACCGTTCAAAGGTGAGCCGGCGTTTGTCCACAGGTTCTCTCGGCGCCTGATCCGTCGGCTTGGGCGCGCCTAGCGTGAGCCGGGCCGACAGGAGGAACCCCATGAAGATCGCCATTGCCCTGCTCGTTGTCCTCGCCGGATGCGCCGGACCGCCTTCACCGCCCGCTGGAAAGCCGCCCGTGTCCGCACAACCCGTGGTCGCCTCGGACTTCTGCGGTGCGGTGACGATCTGGCTGCAGCATCCGGCACTTCTGTCGTTCAAAGGTCAGCGCCGCACTGAGGCCCGCTTGAAGCGAGCCGCCGCCGGCTGGTTGCCTGCCACCAAGGACGTGGTGACAGCACTTCCCGAGGACGCCCCCGAACGGGTGCGGGCAACGATGACGAACGTGACGCTCTTGCTGCATGCCGCCAAGCGCGGCGACCTCGCCGAGGGCCGGGCCGTCAACCCGCTGGCCGCGGCCGACCTGCGCAATCTGCTGGGCTACGTGAAGCAGGAGTGCCTCAGCGGCTGACCGCAGACATCACGACTGGGGACCACCCGTTTGTGGCACGGACACCACAGACGTGTGCATCGAGGTCACATATGGCTCAATCCACACGTCTGCGGTTGCTGCCCATTGCGCCGGGTAGGCCGTCGACGTGCTGATTCCTGCGCCCGGCCTGCCAGCCAATAGGCTGGCAATCATGGGAACCGACGATGTGCGTGACGCGGTGCTCGATGCCGCGCGCGCCGCATTCCATGCCCGCGGCTACGTGCGGACGTCCGTGAAGGGGGTGGCGGCTGCGGCCGGAGTGGCGCCGGAGGTCGTCAACCGGTACTGGAACTCCAAGGAGTCGCTGTTCGCGGCCGCTATGCGCCTGCCGTTCGATCCGGCCAGTGCGGTGCCCGAACTCATGGCCCCCGGCTTGGACGGTATGGGTGAGCGGCTTACCCGCGCCGTTCTGGATCTGCTGGCCGACGAGCAGACCCGCAACGACATGATCGCGCTGTTCCAGGCCGGCGCCTCGACCGCCAAAGCTGCCAAGGGCATGCAGGTCTTCCTCGAGCAGTCGATCATCGACCGGCTGGTCCGCTACCTCGGGGTGCCCGACGCGCGGCTGCGCGTGAACCTGATCATGTCCTACTTGCTCGGCGTGGGCACCTCCCGTTACGTGCTGCGCCTGGAACCGCTGGCCTCGATGTCGGAGGAAGAAGTGGTCAAACTAGTCGCCCCCACTGTGCAGACGTGGCTGGACCCGGGGAAGCCGCTCAAGGCCGGGCCGAACAGCCGCACCGCTGCTGCATCCCGGTCGAACGGCGACTAGCCTCAGGGCTGACGCAACAAGAGGAGGCCCGAGGTGATCCGACGAACGCTGTTAGGCCTGTCCCGGCAGAAGAAGATCGCTGAGATCTCCGCCAACGCGCCCGTCACACGCAACGTCGTGAAGCGCTTCGTGGCAGGGGAGACGGAGCCGGATGCGGTTCGGGCCGCCGGTGAGCTGGCCGGCGAGGGGTTGCTGAGCACGATCGACCACCTCGGTGAGGACACCCTGGATCTGGCCCAAGCCACAGCGACTCGCGATGCCTACCTGCGGTTGCTCAAGGGCCTGGACGAAGCGGGGCTGGCTGCCGCGGCGGAGGTCTCGGTGAAGCTATCCGCTGTGGGCCAGATGTTGCCCGGTGATGGCGAGAAGATCGCCGCCGACAACGCCCGCCAGATCGCCGAGGCCGCCTACCGGATCGGCACGACCGTGACCCTGGACATGGAGGACCACACCACCACCGATTCGACGCTGGGCGTCCTGCGCGAGTTGCGCCAGGACTACCCCGGTACCGGAGCGGTGCTGCAGGCCTACCTCTATCGCACCGAGCAGGACTGCCGTGACCTCGCCCACGAAGGATCACGCATCCGCTTGTGCAAGGGCGCCTACAAGGAGCCAGAGTCGGTGGCATTCCAGAGCAAGGAGGATGTCGACAAGTCCTACGTGCGCTGCATGCGGATCCTGTTCGACTCCCCGTGCTACCCGATGATCGCCTCCCACGACCCGCGGCTGATCGAGATCGCCGGTGCCCTGGCGACCCGGGCCGACCGTGCGAAGGGGACCTACGAGCACCAGATGCTGTACGGCGTGCGGCCCGAGGAGCAGCGGCGGCTGGCCAAGGCGGGGGAACGGATGCGCGTCTACATCCCCTATGGTGAGGACTGGTACGGCTACATGGTGCGCCGGATGGCCGAGAAGCCCGCGAACCTTGCGCTGTTCGTCAAGTCGATGACGTCCAAGGGCTGAGGTCCGACCGGGGTTCTGTCGCGTTGTCGGGGCTAATCTTGGCGTGTCGCGACCACAACGCGACAGCGGGGGCAACTTCGCGACAAAACGCCGATCAAAGGCGGCGGGTGCGTCAACTCCCCGCGAGTTCCACCGACCGGTCCCGAGCGGCTTCCAACGCGGACAAAAACGCCGCGCGCACCTTGTGGTCCTCCAGCACCCGTAGGGCGGCGGCCGTTGTTCCGGCCGGCGAGGTGACGTTCTCCCGCAACACGACCGGGTGCTCCCCGGTCTCCTTGAGCATCGTTGCCGCGCCGAACACTGTCTGCAGTGTCAGCTCGGTCGCCAGCCGGCGGGGTAGGCCCAAACCGACACCGGCCTCGATCATGGCCTCGACCGTGAAGAAGATGTAGGCCGGTCCGGACCCAGAGATCGCGGTAACCGCGTCCTGCTGTTTCTCCGGAACTTCGACCACTTTGCCCACACACGCCATCAATCGCACTGCCATCGCCACGTGCTCACCACGGCAGTGTGCGCCGGGCGAGACCGCGGACATGCCCTGGTCCACCAAGGCCGGCGTGTTCGGCATGACCCGCACGACCGGCGTGCGTTCCGGAAGCCGGGCCTCCAGCGCAGCGGTCGTGATGCCCGCCGCCAGCGACACCACCAACGCGCCGGGCTTGAGCACGCCGGAGATCTCGTCGGTGACGGCCATGATGTCCTGCGGTTTGACGACCAGGACGATCACGTCGGCCTCGGCTGCCGCCTCGGAGTTGGAGGCGATGTCCACGCCGTAGCGCTCCTGCAATTCCACACAGCGGTCGTGCCGCTTGTCGGCCACGACGAATGTGTCGCCCATGCGATCGCCGCGCAGCAACCCGGACAGAAGAGCCTCACCCATGACGCCGGCCCCGACGACCGCTACCACTCCCATGGCGATCACCGTAACAGCGACCAAGACCCGCGGCGGTGAGTAGCGTTGGGGACATGAGCCATCGGGTGGCGTTCGTCTGGGACGACGATCTGCGGCGCTACGACTTCGGTCCCGGGCACCCGTTCGCCCCGGTGCGGGTGCAGTTGGCCTATCGGCTGTCCCGCGATCTGGGACTGTTCGACGACCCGAACCTGCACATGGTCAAACCGGCCGCCTTGCCGCCGGGGCTGATGGAAAGCCTGCACACCCCGGAGTTCACGGCGGCTGTGCGCGCACAGGAGGCTGGCAGCCACGGTCTGGGCACCGACGACGTCCCGATCTTCGAGGACATGCACGTGCACAGTGAATTCATCTGCGCAGCGACGCTGGCCGTGACGCAGGCGGTCTACAGGGGCGAGGCCGACCACGGCGTCAATTTCGCCGGCGGCCTGCACCACGCCATGCCCGACCGGGCCTCGGGGTTCTGCGTCTACAACGACCTGGCCACCGGCATCAAGTGGCTGCTGGACCAGGGTGTGGAACGGGTGGCCTACGTCGACGTCGACGTCCATCACGGCGACGGGGTGCAACAGCACTTCTGGGACGACCCGCGGGTGCTGACGATTTCCTTGCACGAAAGCCCGCGCACCCTGTTTCCCGGCACTGGCTGGCCGACCGAGATCGGAGGGCCGGGCGCCGAAGGCTCAGCGATCAACGTCGCGCTGCCGCCGGGGACGGCCGACAACGCCTGGCTGCGTGCGTTCGAAGCGATCGTGCCGCAGGCCCTGCACGCGTTCGCCCCGCAGTTCCTGGTCACACAGCAGGGCTGCGACAGTCATTACCAGGATCCGCTGGCGCACATGTCGTTGAGCCTGGAAGGGCAGCGGTTGTCCTACCAGATGCTGCACCGGCTGGCCCACGTGCATTGCGAAGGCCGCTGGATCGCCACCGGTGGTGGCGGCTACGAGTGGGTCGAGGTGGTGCCGGTCGCCTGGAGTCACCTGCTGGCCGAGGCGCTGGACCGACCGGTGGATCCGGCCAGCCCGACCCCGGAGGCGTTCCGAGGCTTGGTCGAGAACGTGTTGAAGGTGCCCGCCCCGCAAACTATGGGCAACGGCCGTGACCCCTGGGTGCGCAGTTGGGAGACGGGATACAACCCCGACGACCCTGTGGACGCCGCTGTGCTGGCCACCCGGCGCGCCGCGTTCCCGCATCTGGGAATCGACCCGGACCCCGATCCGATGTTCTAGCCCGACTACCCTTGAGGTCAGACGCACACCTGTGAGGAGACTGTCTTGGGTTCGGTGGTCAAGAAGCGACGCAAGCGCATGGCGAAGAAGAAGCACCGCAAGCTGCTGCGCAAGACCCGCGTCCAGCGCCGTAACAAGAAGTAGCGCGCCATGGGACAGGTGGTCCTGGTCACCGGAGTGTCCCGCTACCTCGGGGGGCGGATGGCGCAGATCCTCACCCACGATCCGGCGGTAGACCGGGTCATCGGAGTGGACGTCGTCGCGCCGCGTCAGGACATCGGCGGCGCCGAGTTCGTCCGGGCCGACATCCGCAACCCCATCATCGCGAAAGTGATCGACGCTGCCGGCGTGGACACGGTCGTGCACATGGGCGTCATCGCGACGCCCATGCAGGCCGGCGGCCGGATGTCGATGAAGGAGATCAACGTCATCGGCACGATGCAGCTGCTGGCTGCCTGCCAGAAGTCGCCGACCGTGCGCAAACTCGTCGTCAAGTCGACGTCGTCGGTCTACGGCGCCGGCCCCAAGGACCCGGCCATGTTCACCGAGGAGATGGAACCCAAGCACGCTCCGGGTTCCGGGTGGGCCAAGGACAGCGTCGAGGTCGAGGCGTACGTGCGCGGGTTCGCCCGTCGCCGCCCCGACGTGAAGGTCACGACCCTGCGGTTCGCGAATGTGCTGGGTCCGCGCGTGCAGACACCTATGGCCACCTACTTCTCGCTGCCCGTGATCCCAGTCGTGCTCGGCTTTGACGCCCGCTTGCAGTTCGTCCACGAGGACGACGCTCTCGACGCGCTGCGCAGGGCCACCGTGGAGGATCATCCGGGCACGTTCAACGTCGCCGGTGACGGGGTGATCCTCGTGTCCCAGGCGGCACGCCGGGTTGGCCGGCCCGTGGTTCCGGTCGCCAACCGGTTCGCGTTCATGGTGGGTGCATTCTTCCGCCGGATGGGCCTGGCCGACTTCTCCCCGGAGCAGGTCCGCTGGCTGACGTACGGCCGGGGTATCGACACGACCCGGATGCGCGAGGAGTTCGGCTTCATACCGCAGCACACGACTAGCGAGACGTTCGAGGCGTTCGTTGATGCGCACAACCTCAACCGCCTGCTACCTGCCGCGCGGGTGGAGGCACTCGAAGACCAACTCCGCTCCCTGCTCACTGGTAAGGAGGCAGCTGATGCCTGATGCGCGCGTGATCCCGCTGGCGGGCAAAACCCGCAAACCGGCTGCCAAGAAGAAGACGCCGGCCAAGAAGAAGGCCCCCACCGGTGCCCGGGCGAGCCGGGCCAGCACCGCGGCAATGCCCGAAGAGACCCCGGACCTCGAGCCGTTGCCGGGTACGGAGGAGCACGTGGACTGGGACACCCGGGTGGCGTCCGCGCTGGCGTTCCTGCGTCGCCGCATTACGGGGGAGTATCAGGTCGATGACTACGGATTCGACCCCGAACTGACCGACCGCATCCTGCTCGCGCCGTTGCGGCCGCTCTACAAGAAGTGGTTCCGCATCGAGACCCGCGGCCTGGAGAACATCCCGGACGAAGGCGGCGCACTGCTGGTCGCCAACCACTCCGGCACCGTGGCGATCGACTCGATGATGACCCAGCTGGCGATCTGGGATCACCACCCGTCACACCGGCATTTGCGGATGCTCGGCGCGGACTTCGTGTTCCAGTTGCCCGTCGTCTCCGATTTCGCCCGCAAGTCCGGATCCACGCTGGCCTGCGCCCCTGACGCCGAACGGCTGCTGTCCTCCGGAGAGTTGGTGGGCGTGTGGCCGGAGGGATTCAAGGGCATCGGCAAGCCGTTCAGCGAGCGGTACAAGCTGCAGCGGTTCGGACGCGGCGGTTTCGTCGCTGCGGCCTTGCGCACCAAGACCCCGATCATTCCCTGCTCGATCGTCGGCGCCGAGGAGATCTACCCGATCATCGGCAACGCGAAACTGCTCGCGCGCCTGCTGGGCTCGCCGTACTTCCCGATCACCCCGACGTTCCCCTGGCTAGGGCCGCTGGGCCTGGTTCCGCTGCCGAGCAAGTGGATCATCGAGTTTGGCGAACCGATCCGCACGGACGACTTCCCCGAAGGCGCCGCGGACGACCCGATGCTGGTCTTCGACCTCACCGACCAGGTGCGCGAGACGATCCAGCAGACGCTGTACCGCTTGCTGGTGGCGCGGCGGTCGGTGTTCTTCTAGGCCTGATCGTGGTCGAGCCACTCAAAGGTGGCCGTTTGCTCAGTTTGCGACAGTTTCGACTTGTCACGGACTGAGCAACTGGTCACTTCTGGGATCTAGTCCCGCAGCGCCCGGCGCGCCGCGACCGTCCCCACGGCGATGCCCGTGACCAACCCCGCAGCCCCGACCGCGGGTGCAGTGATCTTCACGACCCGGCGGGTGGTGCGGTAGTCGCGGATGGTCCACGCGTTGCGCCGGGCGTGCTGGCGCAGGGTCCGGTCCGGGTTGATGGCCACGGGCGTGCCCACCAGCGACAGCATGGGGATGTCGTTGGCCGAGTCCGAGTACGCCGCGCAGCGGCTCAGGTCCAGACTCTCCCGTGCGGCGAGTTCGGTGATCGCCTCGGCTTTGGCCTCACCATGCAGCGGGCGGCCGATCAAGCGCCCCGTGTATACCCCGTTCACCTGTTCGCTGACCGTGCCCAAGGCGCCCGACAAGCCCAAATGCTCGGCGATTAGCTCAGCAAGTTCGACCGGGGCGGCACTGACGAGCCACACCCGCTGGCCGGCGTCGATGTGACCTTGCGCGAGAGCGACCGTGCCGGGCCAGAACCGGTCGATCATGTACTCGTCGAAGATCTCCCGGGTCAGGGTCACCAGTTCCGCCTGATTGCGCCCCTTGACCAGGCTCAGAGCCTCTTGGGTGATGTCGTGCATGTCCTCATGGGACTCCTTGCCCACCACGATGAAGCGGGTCTGCTTCCACACGAAATCCAGAATTTGGCCCTTGCTCAGGTACTTGTGTTTGGCCAGACCGCGGGCCCAGTGGAACATCGAGGCGCCGTGGATAAGGGTGTTGTCGATGTCGAAGAACGCCGCCGCCCGGAGGTCGGGATCGGCCGGCTGCTTGTCCGGATTGTCCGAGGTTTCCCAGTCGTCGCCGAGGGTCACCTCTGCAGGCTAGCGTGCCGCGCGGTGTGTCAGACTGCACAGCGTGGTGGCCAATCTTGCTGACCTCGTGAGTGCTGCGGCGGCTGCGCGCCCCCGGCACCCCGCAGTGGTCACTGAATCCAGGGTCACCACCTGGAGCGAAGTGGAGTGGCAGGTCCGCGCCGTGGCCAGCGGCCTGGTCGCCCGGGGCCTGCCGCCCGGATCGCGGGTAGGGGTGCTGCAACGCAACACCCTCGAGTTCGTCACCAGTTACTTCGGCATCCTGCGGGCCGGGATGGTGGCGGTACCGCTCAATACCGGCTACACGACCGCCGAACTGCGCCTGATGATGGCCGACGTCGACGCCGCCCTGATCCTGGCCGACCCGCAAGTGCGCGATGCCGTGCAAGGTCTCGAGGTCGACACGATCTACACCGGCACCGAGGACTGGCGGCGGTTCACGGTGGGCAGCTCCCCCTTGCCGACCGAGCCCACCGATCCGGAATCGCTGGCCGTGCTGATGTTCACGTCGGGCACGTCCGGCCGGCCCAAGGCGGCGATGCTGACCCACCGGGCGTTGAACGCCAACCTTGAGCAGCTCGGCGCCTTGTCCGACCCGCCCGGCATGACCGCCGACGACGTGGTTCTGTGCGTGCTGCCGCTGTTCCACATCTATGCGCTCAACGCCACGCTGGGCCTGGTCGCCCGCGAGCGGGCCACCATCGTGCTGCTCGACCGCTTCGACCCCGCCGACGCGCTGGCGGCGATCCGCAAGCACCGCGTGACCAATGTCGCCGGGGCACCTCCCATGTACATCGCCTGGTCGGCGGCGGAGGGTTTGACGCAGGCGCTGGAAAACGTGCGGCTACTGGTGTCCGGCGCCGCGGCCCTTCCGCGCAACGTCATGGAGCAGTTCGAAACCCTGGTCGGCGTGCCGATCTGGGAGGGCTACGGGATGACCGAGTGTTCGCCGGTCATCACGGCTTCGCTGGTGTCCGGCGCTCCCAAACCCGGTTTCGTCGGTCGGGCGCTGCCTGGCATCGAACTGGAACTGCGTGACCAGGACGGCGAGGTTGTCAAGGAAGGTGACCCGGGCGAGATCTACGTACGCGGTGACAACGTGTTCACCGGTTACTGGCCGGAGGGATCGGGCGGACCGGACGAGGACGGCTGGTTCGCCACCGGCGACGTAGCCATTGCCGATCCCGACGGGGACCTGCGATTGGTCGACCGCCGTCGCGACCTGATCATCGTCAGCGGTTTCAACGTCTACCCGCGCGAGGTGGAGGACGCCCTGCTGCACCTCGACGGCGTGGTCGAAGTTGCCGTCATGGGTGTCACCCATCCGTACACGGGCGAGGCGGTCAAGGCGTTCGTCGTGGCCGAGCCGGGAATCACCAGCGACAACGTCCTCGAGTTCGCCCGCAGCCGCCTTGCCCGCTTCAAGTGCCCGACGATCGTGGAGATCGTCGAGGATCTGCCGCACTCGGTGACCGGCAAGGTGAGCAAGGGGCGGCTGCGCGAGACCCAAGGGGTGGTCTCGCTCTGACCGCACGCGTGATCCTCGTGGGTAAGCCCGGCTGTCACCTGTGCGATGTGGCGCGGGAAGTCGTGGAACTTGTCTGCGCGCAGGCCGACACCGATTGGATCGAGTTGTCCATTCACGACGATCCGCGGTTGGCCGCGATGTACGCCGACCAGATCCCGGTCGTGCTGGTGGACGGGCAGGTGCACGACATCTACCG
>ERZ724512.525-NODE-525-length-17486-cov-14.806552_pt1 | contig 17486 bp, 15 predicted proteins | sample MGYA00376045_ERZ724512 | MGnify/ENA primary metagenome ERZ724512 (study PRJEB28724, sample SAMN07190883) | activated sludge metagenome | isolation source: activated sludge of sewage treatment plant in Hong Hong | place: Hong Kong | collected 2016-03-17 ... | reverse complement strand
CCGGCCGCGACGACGGCGACCCGGCCCCGCGGCTCCGGGAGGGGGCCGAGGGTGACCGCCCGGGCGACCAGGTCGATCTCGGCCTCGGGCAGGGCCCGGCCGACGACGTCGAGCGCCTCGACGGTCAGGCGGGTGGCCAGCACCGCGCGCTCGGGATGCTTGTCGTGCAGCGCCCGCAGGATCGCGACCACCTGGTCCGGGGTCTTGCCGGAGCCGTAGACGACCTCGGGGTCGCCCGTGCGTGCCGCGCGGTCGACGTCCACGCGCGCGAATCCGAGGTCGGCGGTCCGAGGGTCGGGCTGGTCCACGCCAAGGAACCTACTCGTCGGCCGGGAGCCGGCGGTCGAGGAGGTGTCGCGGCGGTTGCCGCTGTCGGTGGTCGGGTGTTGGCTGTCGGGTGGGGTCGGCAGGCGAGGAGGAACAGCAGATGCCGAAGTTCGAGAAGTACGCGCAGGGCACCCCGAGCTTCGTCGAGCTCGTGACGCCCGACCAGGAGGCCGCCAAGGCCTTCTACGGTCCCCTGTTCGGGTGGGACCTCGAGGACGTCCCGCTCGGGGAGGCCGGCTACTACGTGGCGGTGAGCAAGGACGGCGAGTCGGTCGCCGGGATCAGCGGCCCGATGCCCGGGATGGAGGACCACCCGGCCTTCTGGGGCGTCTACGTCACCGTGGACGACGTGGACGCCGCCACCGCGAAGGTCGCGGCTGCCGGCGGCCGGGTCGACGCCGAGCCCTTCGACGTGATGGACCTCGGCCGGATGGCCGCGATCGCGGACCCGACCGGGGCCCGGGTCAACCTGTGGCAGGCCCGCGGCACCATCGGCACCGTGCTCGCCAACGAGCCCGGGACGCCGATCTGGCACGAGCTGGTCACGCCCGACGTCGGGGCCGCGACGGCGTTCTACGCCGAGGTACTGGGGGTGAGCTGGGAGGCCCAGCCGATGGGCGACGGGCCGCCGTACACCTGCCTGGTGGTCGACGGCCGCCAGGTCGGCGGGGCGATGCCGCCGCCGATGGAGGGCATCCCGCCCTACTGGGGCGTCTACTTCGCCGTCGACGACGTCGACGCGACGATCGAGCGGGCGACCGGGCTCGGCGGCACGGTGGTCGCCCCCGCCTTCGACGTCCCCGGCGTGGGTCGGATGGCGGTGCTGGCCGACCCCCAGGGCGGGATGTTCAACCTGATGGCGGGCTGACGCCGGGGCGGCGCGACCTGGCGGGCTGCGGCTACCGCGACACCGTGGCCCGGAACGGGTCGGCGGGGTAGACCCCGAGCACCGTGACGTCGGTGGTGAAGAACGCGAGCTCCTCGAGCGCGCGCTTCAGCCCGGCGTCGTCGGGGTGCCCGTCGACCTCGGCGAGGAACTGGGTGGCGGTGAACTCGCCGCCGACCATGTAGCTCTCGAGCTTGGTCATGTTCACGCCGTTGGTCGCGAAGCCGCCCAGGGCCTTGTAGAGCGCGGCGGGCAGGTTGCGCACGTTGAAGATGAAGCTGGTGACCACCGGGCCGTTGCCGGGTGGCGCCTCGATGAGCTCGCGGGAGAGCACGACGAAGCGCGTGGTGTTGTGCTCCTCGTCCTCGACGTCCTCGGCGAGGATCTCCAGGCCGTAGATGTCCGCGGCCAGCGGGGGCGAGATCGCGGCCTGGGTGGGGTCGGCGAACTCCTTCACCTCCCGGGCCGCGCCCGCGGTGTCCCCGGAGATCACCGGCGTGAAGCCGTGCTCGCGGATGATCTTGCGGCACTGCCCGAGCGCGTGGACGTGGCTGTGCACGGTCCGGATCGTGCCGAGGGTCGTGCCCGGGACGCCCATCAGGCAGAAGCGGATCCGCAGGAAGTGCTCGGCGACGATGTGCAGCCCCGAGCCGGGCAGGAAGTGGTGGATGTCGGCCACCCGGCCGGCGATCGAGTTGTCGATCGGGATCATCGCCAGGTCCGCGTCCCCGGACTCGACCGCTGCGAAGACGTCCTCGAACGACGCACAGGGCACGGCCTCCCAGTCGGGGTAGTGCTCCTTGCACACCTGGTGGGAGTTGGCGCCGGGCTCGCCCTGGTAGGCGATCCGTCGGGTCGTGGACGTCGTCACGGGCTTCATGGTCCCACGCAGGGGACGCCGCACCGGCGGGCCGCCCACGGTGCGGCCCGCGCCCGTCTGTCTAGGGTGGGGCCCGTGCCGAAGTACGACGCCGTGCTGCTCGACGTCTTCGAGACCGTGCTGTGCGTGGACCAGGTCCGGCACGCCGCGCTGCTGGCCGAGCGCGCCGGCGTGTCCGCCACGGCGTTCGCCGAGGCGGCCGGGTCGTGGGGTCCGCGGATCAACGACGGCCGGGCCTCCCTGGCCGAGGCCGTCGCCGCGGTGCTCGCCCGGTGCGGCGCGACGCCGGACGACGAGACCGTCGCCGCGCTGGTGGCGGCTGACCGCGACCTGCTGGCCGAGCTCGCCGTCGTACCGGACGACACGGTGCCGTTCCTGCGGTCGCTCCGCGCGGCCGGGACCCGCACCGCGTTCGTCAGCAACTGCGCCGAGAACACGCGGCCGCTCCTGGACGGCCTCGGGCTGACGGCCCTGGTCGACGAGCTGGTGCTGTCGTGCGAGGTGGGCGCCACCAAGCCCGACCGGGCCATCTTCGACGTCGCGCTGGAGCGCCTCGGGACCGCGCCCGAGCGTGCGGTGCTCGTCGACGACCAGCAGTCCTACTGTGACGGGGCCGCCGCGCTCGGGATCGACACGGTCCGCATCGACCGGAAGGGCGGGACCGGGCAGGTCTCGTCGCTCGCCGAGGTGTCGGCGTACCTCTGACGCCCCGGGCACATACCCTCGCTGTCGTGGACATCGTCGCGCTCGCTGCCGCCGTGGTCGCCGTCGTCGCCCTGGTGGTCGCGGTCGCCGCGCTCCGCTCGGCCCGGCCGCGGCGCGGCGACGGCGTGGACGCGCTCCCCGAGGACGTCCAGGGCCTGCGCCAGGAGGTCGCGGCCCTGCGCGCGGAGTCCAAGGACGCACTGCGGCACCTGGCGGTCGTGCGGTACGACGCCTTCGGGGACATGGGCGGGCACCTGTCGTGGTCGCTCGCGCTGCTCGACGACGGGGGTCACGGTGTGGTGCTGACCTCGATCCACGGTCGCAGCGAGGCACGCAGCTACGCCAAGAGCATCACCGGCTGGACCTGCGAGCAGCAGCTCTCCCCGGAGGAGCTGGAGGCGATCGAGCACGCGCGGCCTTAGGTCGCCCTATGCTCCGGCCATGAACCCGATGCGGTGGACGGCGCAGAAGCTCGGCGCGCAGCCGTGGCTGCCGCGCTTCGCCCCGATGATCGTGGGCAGCGACAAGGCGCTGCAGCGCCTGACCCGTGGCCGCCTGACGATCATGCTGGCGACCGGGCTCGACGAGCTCGTCCTCCAGGTGCCGGGGCGCAGGTCGGGGGTCCTGCGCACCACCCCGCTGCTGACCGTGCCCCACGAGGACGCGTGGTACGTCGTCGGCTCGAACTGGGGCGGTCCGAAGCCGCCGGAGTGGGTGGCCAACCTGCGCGCCGCCGAGGACCCGACGATCACCTTCCGTGGTCGCACCGTCGCCGTGGACGCGCGGGAGCTCGTCGGCGCCGAGCGCGAGCGGATCTGGCCGGTGCTGCTCGAGACCTGGCCGAACTACCAGAAGTACGCCGAGCGCACCGACCGCGTGCTGCCCGTCTTCCGCCTCACCCCGCGCTAGGTCGAGTCGGCGCGTCTTGTACGCCGGAGCGGCCCGAGTCGGCTCATCCTGTACGCCGGAGAGGCTCGATTCGGCTCATCTTGCTCGCTGAGCGGGCGCGAGTCGGCGCGTCTTGCCCAGGTCCCGCATCACTGCTGTGGACAATCCGGGCAACTTGCGCCGACTCGGCCGTCTTGCGCGTGCATGTTGCGCCGACTCGCGCCGGGCGCTCACGGCTCCAGCGTGTAGCCCAGGCCCGCGCTGGTGATCAGGTGCCGCGGGTGGGCGGGGTCGTCCTCGAGCTTGCGGCGCAGCTGGGCGGCGTAGACGCGCAGGTAGTGGGTCTCGTGCTCGTACGCCGGCCCCCACACCTCGCGGAGGATCTGCTCGCGCGGCACCAGCCGCCCCAGGTTGCGCGCGAGCAGCTCGAGGAAGGACCACTCGGTCGGCGTGAGGCGGACGTCCGCACCGTTGCGGGCGACCCGCTTGCGAGCGAGGTCGACGACGAGGTCGCCGACCGCGATCGTCGCCTGCTCGGGCGCCGCCTCCTGCCCGCGTCGTACGGCGGCGCGCAGCCGCGCCATCAGCTCGTTCATCGCGAACGGCTTGGTCACGTAGTCGTCGGCGCCGAGGTCGAGCGCCTCGACCTTGTCCTCCCCGTGCTGGCGTGCGGACAGCACGACGATCGGCACCTTCGTCCAGCCCCGCAGGCCGGAGATCACCTCGGTGCCGTCGAGGTCGGGCAGCCCGAGGTCGAGCACGACGACGTCGGGGTGCTCGGTGGCCGCCGCATCGAGGGCGGACCGGCCGTCGGCAGCGGTGACGACCACCCACCCGTGGGCGCGCAGGTTGATCGCGAGGGCGCGGGCGAGGGCCGGCTCGTCGTCGACCACGAGGACCTTGTACGCCGGCGGGGTGCTCATGGCGTCGCCCGGGGGATCGAGAGGACCATCGTCAGGCCACCGCCGGGGGTGTCCTCCGCGGTGAGCGTCCCGGCCATGGCCTCGGTCAGCCCGCGCGCGACCGCGAGCCCGAGGCCGAGCCCGCCGGGACTGGTGTCGCCCAGGCGCTGGAAGGGCTCGAACATCCGCTCGCGGAGCAGCGGCGAGACGCCGGGCCCGCGGTCGACGACGAGCACCTCGACCGCTTCCGGTACCACGTGCACCAGGACCCGCACGGGCTCCCCGTCGGAGACGCGCACCGCGTTCGCGACCAGGTTGGCCACCACGCGCTCGAGGAGCCCGGGGTCGGTGCGGACCAGCGGGGTGCTCTCGTCCAGCTCCAGCGACACGGTGTCGGGCGGGTGCCCCGTGACCGCGAGGGGGAGGACCTCCTCCAGGCTGAGGTCGCGCAGCGCGGGGTGGAGCAGCCCCGACTGGATGCGGGAGAGGTCGAGCAGGTTGTCGATGAGCCCCTCGAGCTGCGCCGTGGACGCCTCCACCGCACCGATCAGCTCCTTCTGGTCGGCGGGGTCGAGCGACCCGGACACCAGCCCGTCGACCGCGGTGCGCATCGTCGCCAGCGGCGTGCGCAGGTCGTGCGAGACCGCCCGCAGGATCGCCGTGCTCGTGGCCTCGGCGCGCTCCAGCGTCGCTGCCCGCAGGTCGCGCTCGCGCAGGCGCCGGTACTCCAGCACCAGGCCCGTCTGCACCGCGAACCCCTCGAGGATCCGTCGGTCGGTGGCGCGCAGCGGGGAGCCGCAGAGCACGAGCACGTGGTCGTCGTCGACCTCGACCCGGGTGTCGCCCTCGTCGGGTGCGCTCACCGGCCCGGCGCCGGCGGAGGCGAGCACGGTCCACCCCGCGGGCCCGCGCTCGAGCAGCGAGACCGCGCGCTGGCCGAAGGTCTCCTGCAGCCGGGCCACGATCGCCTCGGCGGTGTCGGCTCCGGTGAGCACCGAGCGCGAGAGCGACCCGAGCGTGGCGGCCTCCGTACGTGCCCGGACGGCGTCCGCGGCCCGTCGGGACGCCCGGTCGACCACGGTCGCGACCCCGATGGCGACCGCGACGAAGACGACGAGCGCCACGATGTTCCCCGCCTCGGAGATCGTGAAGTGCCCCGTCGGCGGCGTGAAGAACCAGTTCATGAGGAGGAAGCCGACGAGCGCGGCGACCAGCGCGGGGACCAGGCCGCCGATGAGCGCGACGAGGACGGTGACCGCGAGGAAGAGCAGCACGTCCAGCGGCAGCTGGTCGGGGTCGCTGAGCCGGTGCAGTGCCGTCGTGAGCAGCAGCGGCAGCACCACCGAGAGCACCAGCCCCGCGACCAGGCGTTGCCGGCCCAGCGGTGAGGCGTACCAGCGCGGCCGCCCGATCCCGGCGCCCTGCTCGTGCGTCACGAGGTGGACGTCGATGGACCCGGCCAGCAGGGCGATCCGCTCGCCCGTCGTACCCGTGAAGAGACGGCGGAGCCGCCCGTGGCGCGAGGTGCCGACGATGATCATCGTGGCGTTGGCCCCGGCAGCGAAGTCGACCACCGCCTGGGAGACGTCCTCGCCGACGACGGAGTGGAACGTCCCGCCGAGGGACCTCACCAGCTGCTGGGCCCGGGCGATCCACCTCTCGTCGGGGTTGGTCAGCCCGTCGCTGGCGATGACGTGCACGGCGAGCAGCTCCGAGCCGGCCGCCCGCTGCGCGAGGCGCGCCGCGCGACGGAGCAGCGTCTCGCTCTCGGCGCCGCCGGTGACGGCCACCACGATGCGCTCCTTCGCGGGCCACGGCTGGTCGATGCGGTGCGCCCGGCGGTAGTCGTCGAGCGCGTCGTCGACCCGGTCGGCGAGCCACAGCAGCGCCAGCTCCCGCAGGGCGGTGAGGTTGCCGACGCGGAAGTACGAGGTGAGCGACGCGTCGACCTGGTCGGCCCGGTAGATGTTGCCGTGTGCCATCCGGCGGCGCAGCGCGTCGGGGGACATGTCGACCAGCTGGATCTGGTCGGCGGTGCGGACCACGTCGTCCGGCACCGTCTCGCGCTGGCGGATGCCGGTGATGCGCTCGACCGCGTCGTTGAGCGACTCCAGGTGCTGGATGTTGACGGTCGTGATGACGTCGATGCCGGCGCGCCGGATCTCCTCGACGTCCTCGGCACGCTTCTCGTGACGGCTGCCGGGCACGTTGGTGTGCGCGAGCTCGTCGACGCAGACGACGGCGGGCCGCCGCGCGATCACCGCGTCGACGTCCATCTCGGTGAAGGTGGTGCCGCGGTAGGAGATCTCCTGCCGCCGCACCACCTCGAGCCCCTCGACCATCTCGGCGGTGTGCAGGCGGCCGTGGGTCTCGACGTACCCGACCACGATGTCGGTGCCCCGGTCTCGCCGGCGCTGGGCCTCGCCGAGCATGGCGTAGGTCTTGCCGACCCCGGGTGCGGCGCCGAGGTAGACCGTCAGCCGGCCCCGCTTGACGTCCTCCGCCATGGTGCGATCCTGCCAGTCACGCGGCGTCGGCGGCCTGCTGGACCGCGATGTTGAGGCGCAGCACGTTCACGTGCGGCTCGCCCAGGATGCCCCACGTCCGACCCGTGGTGGCGTCGTCGACGAGGCGGCGGACCTCGTCCTCGGTGAGGCCGTTGGCGCGCGCGACGCGCGGCACCTGCAGGTCGGCGTACGCCACCGAGATGTCCGGGTCGAGCCCGGACGCCGACGCCGTCACGGCGTCCGGCGGGATCTGGCGCACCGGCACGTCCTCGCGCTCGGCGATCTCCGCCTGCCGCTGCCGGATCGCCTGGATCAGCTCGGGTGCCTCCGGGCCCCAGTTCGAGCCGTAGGTGTTGAGCGGGTCGTACCCCTCGCCCGCGGCCGAGGGCCGGTTGTAGAAGAGCGCATCGTCGTCGGAGACCTGCCCGATGATCGCGGACCCGACCGCTCGGTCGGGGTCGGTCGTGTGGGCGCCGGTCGCGGTGACGAGCGAGCCGTTCGCCTGCCAGGGGGCGACGACCTTCGCGACCCCGAGCACCACGAGCGGGTAGGCGATGCCCAGCACGAGCGTCATCGCGACGAGCACGCGCAGCCCGGCGAGGCTGAAGCGGAAGAGGCTGTAGATGTCCTTCATGGTCAGACCCCCGGGATCTGCGAGATGACGAGGTCGAGGAGCTTGATGCCCAGGAAGGGGGCGATCAGGCCGCCGACGCCGTAGACGAGGATGTTGCGGCGGAGCAGGTCGACCGCGGACGACGGCCGGTACTTCACGCCCCGCAGCGACAGCGGGATCAGCGCCACGATGATGAGCGCGTTGAAGACGACGGCGGACAGGATCGCCGACTCCGGCGACGACAGCTGCATGACGTTGAGGACGTCGAGCTCGGGGAACGCGACCACGAACATCGCCGGCAGGATCGCGAAGTACTTCGCCACGTCGTTGGCGACCGAGAACGTCGTGAGCGCTCCTCGGGTGATCAGCAGCTGCTTGCCGATCTCGACGACGTCGATGAGCTTGGTCGGGTCGGAGTCGAGGTCGACCATGTTGCCGGCCTCCTTGGCCGCCATGGTGCCGGTGTTCATCGCGACCCCGACGTCGGCCTGGGCGAGCGCCGGGGCGTCGTTGGTGCCGTCGCCGCACATCGCGACCAGGCGCCCGCCGTGCTGCTCCTGGCGGATCAGCGCCATCTTGTCCTCCGGCGTCGCCTCGGCCAGGAAGTCGTCCACGCCGGCCTCCTCGGCGATCGCCCGTGCCGTGACCGCGTTGTCGCCGGTGATCATGACCGTCCGGATGCCCATCGCGCGCATGTCGGCGAACCGCTCGCGGATGCCCTGCTTGACGACGTCCTTGAGGTGGATGACCCCGAGGACGCGGGCCGGCCGGCCGTCGGTCTGCTCGGCGACGACGAGCGGGGTGCCGCCCGACGCGCTGACCCCGTCGACCAGGACCGACAGCTCCCGGTCCGACGTCTCCGACTCCGGGGGACCGGTGCTCCGGACCCACTGGGCCACTGCCGACGCCGCTCCCTTGCGGATCACCCGGTCCGGCAGGTCGATCCCGCTCATCCGGGTGGTGGCGGAGAACTCGACGAGGGTCCCGCCGGCCCCGCTCTCCTCGAGGTCGCTGTGCAGCCGGTGCACGAGGGTGACGATGCTGCGCCCCTCCGGCGTCTCGTCGGCGAGGGAGGAGAGCAGCGCGGCCCGCGCCATCTCCCCACCCGCGACACCGTGGAGTGGCAGGAGCTCGGACGCCTGGCGGTTGCCGTAGGTGATCGTGCCGGTCTTGTCGAGGAGCAGTACGTCGACGTCGCCGGCCGCCTCGACCGCCCGACCGGACATGGCCAGCACGTTCCTCCGCACGAGCCGGTCCATCCCTGCGATGCCGATCGCCGAGAGCAGCGCGCCGATCGTGGTCGGGATCAGGCAGACGAGGAGGGCGACGAGCACGATCCACGACTGGTGTGCGCCGCTGTAGTCGGCGACGTAGTAGAGCGATCCGACCACGACGACGAAGATGATCGTCAGGAACGCGAGCAGGATGTTCAGCGCGACCTCGTTCGGGGTGCGCTGGCGCTCCGAACCCTCGACCAGCGCGATCATCCGGTCCACGAAGGAGTGCCCGGGCTCGGAGGTGATCCGCACGACGATCTGGTCCGACAGGACCACCGTGCCGCCCGTGACCGCCGAGCGGTCGCCGCCCGACTCCCGGATGACCGGAGCGGACTCGCCGGTGACGGCGGACTCGTCGACGGATGCGACGCCCTCGACGACGTCGCCGTCGCCGGGGATCCGCTCGCCCGCCTCGACGACGACCACGTCACCGGCCTTCAGCGCGGTGCTCGCGACCTGCTCGATGCTGCCGTCGGGGCGACGGCGACGCGCCGGGGTCTCCTGCTGCAGCGAGCGCAGACTCGCCGCCTGCGCCTTGCCACGACCCTCGGCCACGGACTCGGCCAGCGTGCCGAACAGCACCGTGAGCCACAGCCAGATCGTCACGCCGATGCCCATGGTGCTCGGACTGACGACGGACGCCACCGTGGTGAAGACCGCCCCGGCCTCGACGACGAGCATGACGGGGGCGTGCACGAGCTCGCGGGGGTCGAGCTTGCGGAGGGCGCCCGGGAGCGCCTCGCGGAGCTGGGAGCCGAACGTGCGCCGGACCGGCGCCGGGTGGTGGGTGTTCACGACAGGGACTCCGCGATCGGACCGAGGACGAGCACCGGGACGAAGGTCAGACCGACCACGACCAGGGCCACGCCCGTGAGGAGGGCGACGAACAGGGGCTGGTGGGTGGGCAGGGTGCCCGCACTGGGAGGCAGGTGGTGTGCCGCGGCGAACCGGCCCGCCAGCGCGATGACCAGCACCATCGGCAGGAACCGGCCGAAGAGCATGCAGAGGCCGAGCAGCGTGTTCCAGAACGGTGTCCCGGAGGTCAGGCCCCCGAACGCGCTGCCGTTGTTGTTGGACGCCGACGTGACGGCGTACAGCGCCTCGGACAGGCCGTGGGGTCCAGCCTCCTGGAGGCCGGCGAGTCCGTCCGCCGCCGTGATGGCCACGGCGATGCCGACCAGGACCAGGACGGGGGTGGCGAGGATGTAGGAGCCGACCAACCAGATCTCGCGCTGGCCGATCTTCTTGCCGAGGTACTCCGGCGTCCGGCCGACCATCAGGCCGGCGAGGAAGACCGTGAGGATGGCGAGCATCAACATGCCGTACAGGCCGGAGCCGACACCGCCGGGGGCGATCTCGCCGAGCATCATGTTGAACATCGCGACGCCCCCGCCGGGTGCGGTGAGCGAGTCGTGCATGGCGTTGACCGCGCCGGTCGAGGTCCCGGTCGTGGAGGAGGCGAAGAGGGCGGAGGCGGCCTCGCCGAAGCGGACCTCCTTGCCCTCCATGGCCCCGCCCGCCAGCTGGGGAGCGGTGCCGGGCGCGGCCATCTCGGCCCAGGTGAGCAGGGCGACCGCGCCGCCCCAGAGCAGCGCCATCACGGCCATGATCGCGCCGCCCTGGCGCTTGTCGCCGACGATGATGCCGAAGGCCCAGGCCATCGAGAACGGGATGACCAGGAGCAGGAAGACCTCGAACAGGTCCGTGAACGGCGTCGGGTTCTCGAACGGGTGGGCAGAGTTGGCGTTGTAGAAGCCGCCGCCGTTGGTGCCCAGCTCCTTGATCGCCTCCTGGCTGGCGACCGGGCCACCGGTGATGGACTGCGTGCCGCCGGTGAGGGTGTACACCACCTGGGGCTCCAGCAGGTTCTGCACCACGCCGAGGAGGACCAGCACGACCGCCGCGACCAGGGCGATCGGCAGCAGGACCCGCAGGACCGTCCGCACCAGGTCGGCCCAGAAGTTGCCGACCCGCCCGCCGGCCAGGTTGCGGGCCAGACCGCGGGCGAAGGCAGCCGCGACGGCCATGCCGACGGCTGCGGACACGAAGTTCTGCACGGTCAGGCCGGACATCTGCATCAGGTGGCCGACCGTCGACTCGCCCGAGTACCACTGCCAGTTGGTGTTCGTGACGAACGAGACCGCCGTGTTCCAGGCGCCGTCCGCCGGCAGGGCGGCGAACCCGAGGCTCAGCGGCAGGTGCTCCTGCAGCCGGCCGATGGCGTAGAGCGCGAGCACGCCGACGAGCGAGAAGCCGAGCACCGACATCGCGTAGGTGCGCCAGTGCTGGTCGGCGTCGGGGTCGACCCGCAGCACCCGGTAGGACGCCCGCTCCACGGCGAGGTGCTTCGGGGACGTGTAGACGTGGGCCAGGTGGCGCCCGAGGAGGGGTACGGCGACCGCCAGCGCGCCGACCAGCACGGCGACCTGCCCGATGGCGGGTCCGACGGCGCTCATGAGGCGTCCCGGTCGGCCGGCGGCCCGTCGTCGGAGAGGCGCCGGTCGAGCACGCCGACCAGGACCGCGAGCAGGCCGAACGCGACGAGCGTCAGCAGGAGGAAGAGGACATCAGGCACGCCTCCTGTCTAGGCCCGCGCGACCCCCGCCCCCGTCCGCGTTGACGGTTCCTTGACGCCTGCGAGCGCGCCCTTGACGCACCCCTGACGGCGGCTGGGCGCCCTGCGGGTTTCGGCTGCTGGCAGCCGAAACCCGCAGGACATGCCGTGCGCCGTCGGCGTGTCCTGCGGCTCCTGGCTGCTGGCAGCCGAAACCCGCACGCGCCGCCCGCTGGCGCGTCCCCGCTACCGCGGCACGCGGACGAGCAGCCGGCCCTGCACGCAGGTCATCCGCAGCTCCTTGCCGGGACCGATCGAGTCGCCGTCGAGCTGGCGCGGGGTGTCGGTCGAGGCGCGGATGACGACGCTGCGTCCGATCATCCGGTTGACGAGCTCGTCGGTGTGTGGCCGCTTGAGCAGCACCCGCCAGGCCAGCGGGATCCAGGAGAGCAGGTTGCGGGGGTGCAGGATCACGACGTCGAGCAGGCCGTCGTCGATGGCGGCGTCCGGGAGCAGGGGCATGCCGGCCTGCAGGAAGCCGACGTTGCCGACCACGATGGTCCGGGCCCGGTGCTTGGTGAACTCACCGTCGTCGACGGAGATCTCGACGCGCACGGCAGGGAACATCAGCGACTTCAGGGCGGACAGCACGTAGGCCAGCCAGCCGACCCGCTTCTTGATGTCCTCGTTGACGCCCTCCATGATCGCCGCGTCGAATCCCATCCCGGCCATCACCATGAAGTGGGTGTCCTCGAACCCGTCGCCGGAGACCTCGACCATGTCGACCGCGCGGTCCTGGCCGGTGAGCGCCACGTCGATCGCGGCCCGGATGTAGAGCGGGATGTCGAGGTTGCGGGCGAGCAGGTTGCCGGTGCCGGCCGGGACGATCCCGACGGGGATGCCGGTGCCGGCCAGCTCCGCGCACACCTCGCGCACGGTGCCGTCGCCGCCGCACACCAGGACCAGGTCGGCCCCCTCCACCGCGGCGGCCTCGGCCATGCCGGTGCCGGGGTCCTCGACCGTCGTGTAGTGCCAGGTAGGCGTGGACCAGCCGGACTCGAGCGCCATCGCGGTCACGAGGGACTCGAACTGCCCGACGTCCTCGACCTTGATCGGGTTGAGGACCACCGCCAGGTTGCGCTCGGAGCTGTAGATCTCGGGCAGCGGCTCGACCGCGGCCGCATGGCTGCGGGGCCGGGGGTTGTAGAGCGCGATGCCGAGCAGCACCAGGCCGGTGCCGAGGAGGTAGCCGCCGATCACGTCGCTGGGGTAGTGGCGCCCCAGCAGCACCCGGTCGGCACCGACGAGGAGCACCACGAGGACGATGCCGGCGTACGCCGCCCGCCGCGCGTTCGCCCGCCGGACGAAGATCGCCACCAGCACGATGAGCACCCCGCCGAGCGCGGCCACCGACGTGGCGTGCCCGGACGGGAAGGACTGCGTCTGCGCCAGCTGGGCGGGGTTCTGCCACGGCGGCCGGTCGCGCCCGATCAGACCCTTGAGGATCGGGTAGGCGACCAGGGCGGCGGCGACCACGCCGGCGCTGAAGACCGCCGCGCGCCGGTAGCCGCGCAGGAGCAGCAGCACGACCACGACGAGCGTCACGACGATGATCGGGATGCTCTGGAAGCCCACCTCGACCCACCGCAACGGGTGGCGCAGCCAGCCCTGGTCGACCGACCAGGCCTCCGCCGGCTTCCCGCGGTCGTCGACGGAGGTCACGGCTCCCCAGCCCTGGTCGACCGCGACGGCGAGCAGCGCGACGAGGCCGAAGCAGAGGGCGGCCCAGCCGAGCACGACGGCGCGGGGTCGGTCGAGCATGGCCCGAAGTATGCCGGTCGTCCCCAGCCGGCCGTATCTCGGGCGCGGTCCTCGCGGGCGCCCGGATAGCCTGGCCACGTGATAGATCCGCGCATCCTCCGTGACGACCCCGACCGCGTGCGAGCCTCCCAGGCCAAGCGCGGGCTGTCCGACGAGGTCGTGGACCGCGCGCTGTCCGCCGACACCGCCCGCCGGCAGGCGATCGCGACGTTCGAGGCGAAGCGGGCCGAGCAGAAGCAGCTCGGCAAGCAGGTCGCGCGGGCCCAGGGCGAGGAGAAGCAGGAGCTGCTCACGCGCACCAAGGCACTGGCCGCGGAGGTCAAGGAGCTCGAGGCCGTCCAGGCAGCGGCCGACGCCGCCTGGAACGACGCCCTGATGAGCCTGCCCAACCTCGCGGCCGAGCAGACCCCCGCCGGGGGCGAGGACGACTTCGTCGTCCTGGAGACCGTCGGCACCCCCCGCGACTTCGCCGCCGAGGGGTTCGAGCCGCGCGACCACATCGAGCTCGGCCGGATCCTCGGCGCCATCGACCTCGACCGGGGCGCCAAGGTGTCGGGGTCACGCTTCTACTTCCTCACCGGCGTCGGCGCCGAGCTCGAGCTCGCGCTGATCAACCTCGCGATGGAGCAGGCCCGCGGCGCCGGGTTCACCCAGGTGATGGCGCCCGCGATGGTCAAGCCGCGAGCGATGGACGGCACCGGCTTCCTGGGGCAGGCCGCCGAGGACGTCTACCGCATCGAGGGCCAGGACATGTACCTCGTCGGCACGTCGGAGGTGCCGATGGCGGCGTACCACTCCGACGAGATCCTCGACGGTGCGTCGCTGCCGCTGCGGTACGCCGCCTTCAGCCCCTGCTACCGCAAGGAGGCGGGCTCCCACGGCCGCGACACCAAGGGCATCATCCGGGTGCACTGGTTCGACAAGGTCGAGATGTTCGTCTACACGACGACCGAGGAGTCGTACGCCGAGCACGAGCGGCTGCTCGCGTGGGAGAAGGAGTTCCTCGACAAGCTCGAGCTCGCCTACCGCGTCATCGACGTGGCGGCCGGCGACCTCGGCCTCTCGGCGATCCGGAAGTTCGACTGCGAGGCCTGGATCCCGACGCAGGGCAAGTATCGCGAGCTCACCTCGACCTCGAACTGCACCGAGTTCCAGACCCGCCGGCTCGACACCCGCGGGCGGTTCGCGGATGGCACGAAGCCGATCTCGACGCTCAACGGGACGCTGTGCGCGATGACCCGCACGATCGTCGCGATCCTGGAGACCCACCAGCGGGCCGACGGCTCGGTGCGCGTCCCGGAGGCGCTGCAGCCGTGGCTGGGTGGCCGCGACGTCCTGGAGCCGGTCACCCGGTGAGCGTCCCGAGCGACTGGCAGCCCCGGATCGTCGCGCTCGACATCGACGGCACGATCCTGAAGTGGGTCGAGGGGGCCGGCACCACCCACGAGGAGGTCTCGCCGGCGGTGAAGGACGCCGTGCGGCGTGCCCTGGACGCCGGCGCGCACGTCGTGCTCGCCAGTGGCCGCTCCCCGCACGGCATGGCGCCGATCGCCGACCTCCTGGAGCTGCACGGTCCCGGTCGGGACCGGGTCTGGGTGGTCGCGTCCAACGGCGCCGTGGTCTTCCGCTACCCCCCGCTCGAGGTGGTCCACGAGGAGACCTTCGACGCCCGGCCGGCGGTCGAGGCGATCCTCGAGCGGCACCCGGAGGCGCTGGTGGCGGTCGAGGAGCGCGGCGTCGGCTACCGCGTGAACTCGCACTTCCCCGACGGCGAGCTGTCCGGCGACATGATCCTGACCGAGGTGGAGGACCTGCTCGCCGCGGAGGTGAGTCGTGTGATCATCCGCGACCCCAACTCCACCGCCGACGAGTTCGTGGCGCTCGCCGAGGACCTCGGGCTGCACGGCACCAACTACGTGGTCGGCTGGACCGCCTGGCTCGACCTGGCCCCCGTGGGCGTCTCGAAGGCGTCGGGCCTCCAGCACGTGGCCGAGCAGCTCGGCCTGACCGGCGACGACGCGCTGGCGGTGGGCGACGGTCGCAACGACCTCGAGATGTTCGCGTGGGCACGCCGCTCGGTCGCGATGGGCCAGGCGATCGAGCAGGTGATCGCGGCCGCCGACGACGTCACGGCCAGCGTCTACGACGACGGCCTCGCCACCGAGCTGGACCGTTGGTTTCGAGACGGGCGCAGCACGCCCTCCTCGACCCCAGGGTTCGGACCCTCCGCATGACCCTCCCCCAGGTCGTCACCAGCGAGCGGCTCCGCCTGCCGGTCTGGACACCCGACGAGGCCGCCGACATCCGCACCGGCGCGCACCGCGAGGGGTGGCACCGCGACTACCCGCGGCAGGACGACCGCGACGTGGCCACGATGTACCGGCCGGACGACGCGTGGGGGCCGCGCCACGTGGTCCGCGGCGCGACGGCGCTCGGGTCGATCGGGTTCTTCGGTCCGCCCGAGCCGGCGCCCGACGGGGTCCTGGAGGCCGAGGTCGGCTACGGGCTGGTCGAGGAGGCCCGCGGCTGGGGCTTCGCGACCGAGGCGCTCACGGCGCTTCTGGTCGAGACCGACCGGGCGGGGGTCCGGGTGCGCGCGAGCGTCGAGCCGGAGAACAAGGCCAGCATCCGGGTCCTCGCCAAGTGCGGGTTCACCGAGCTGCGCGGCAGCAACGAGGACGGCCACCTGGTCATGGCCCGGCCGCTGCCGTCCGCATGAGACCGGTGAGGCGGCCCGGGCTGGTCGCCACCGACCTCGACGGCACCCTGGTCCGCGACGACGGGAGCGTGTCGCCGTACACCGCGGAGGTGCTGGCGCGCGTCGAGGCGGCCGGCATCCCGGTCGTGTTCGTGACCGGTCGGCCGCTGCGGTGGACCGAGGAGGTCTTCGAGCACGTCGGGTCGCACGGCATCGCGATCGTCTCCAACGGGGCGCTCGTCTGGGACGTCGCCCGGCACCGGCCGCGCCTGGAGCGCCCCATCGAGCCCGAGCTGGGGGTCTCGGTGTGCGAGCTGCTGCGTGCGGCGGTGCCCGGCACCTCCTTCGCGGTCGAGCGCGTCGACGGGATCGGCCTGGAGCCGGAGTTCCGGGAGCGCTACGGCATCCCGGAGGGCTCGCGCCGCGGCCCGGTGGCCGAGCTGTTCGACCGCCCCGCGCTCAAGCTGCTCGCCCGGCACGAGCAGCTTGCGCCGCAGGAGTTCTGGGACGTCGCCGAGGAGGCGGTCGGGGGCCGGCTGGTGATCACCTGGTCGTCGACGACCGCGCTGCTGGAGATCAGTGCGCCGGGGGTGACCAAGGCGTCCACGCTGGCGCTGGTGTGCGCCGAGCTGGGCGTCGACGCGGCCGACGTGGTGGCCTTCGGCGACATGCCCAACGACCTGCCGATGCTCGCGTGGGCGGGGACGTCGTACGCCATGGCGAACGCCCACCCGACCGTGCTCGAGGCGGCCGGCCGGATTGCCCCCGCGAACGACGAGGACGGCGTCGCGCGGGTCCTGGTTGGCCTGCTCGACCGGTGATCTGTTGAGATGGGTGGTGAGATGGACACGGTGAGCGGGCTGATCCGACGACTGCTGGCGGTCCTGCTGCTGGTCGGCGGGGCCGTGGTGCTCGTCGCCGCGCCCGCGTCGGCGTGCCCCGCCTCGAACGCGAGCTGGTCGCAGCAGGTGCGGGAGGCCGACGCGGTCTTCACCGGGACCGTGTCCGACCGCGTGCGCCAGGGGCCCGGCATCCACTACACGGTGCAGGTCGACCGCAGCTACAAGGGCGACGTCGGCGAGGAGGCGATGGTGATGACACCGCGCAGCACCCGTGCCTGCGGGCTCCCCGACCTCGCCGAGGGCTCGGCGTACCTCTTCTTCGCCACCGACAACGGCGGCGACCTCGCGATCTCCTCCCAGGGCGGTACGACGGGCGCGACGGACGCCCACGTCGCGCGCGTCGAACGGCTGCTCGGTGCCGGCACCTCCCCGATCCCGCCCGAGACGGAGCACGCGACCTTCACGCTGGTCGCCGACGAGCCCATGAGCCGCAGCCGGCTGGCCGCGCCGGGCGTCGCCCTCGTCCTCGTCGGCCTGCTCGGCCTGGTGCTCGTGCTCAGCCTCGGTCGCCGCCGCGGCCCGGGCT
>ERZ724512.524-NODE-524-length-17487-cov-8.310521_pt1 | contig 17487 bp, 15 predicted proteins | sample MGYA00376045_ERZ724512 | MGnify/ENA primary metagenome ERZ724512 (study PRJEB28724, sample SAMN07190883) | activated sludge metagenome | isolation source: activated sludge of sewage treatment plant in Hong Hong | place: Hong Kong | collected 2016-03-17 ... | reverse complement strand
CGACCGAATTCTGCCACGGAGCCGCCGGGCGGCAATGGCCTGGCCCGACGCGGACGGCCCGTGTGGGGTCGCCCGCGTCGGGCCACGGCGGTTACTGCCGCTTGCGCAGGAAGGCCGGCACTTCCAGATCGTTGAAGCGATAGGCCTCCTGATTCTGGCGCGTCGGTTGCTGCGGCTGCGGCCGGGCCGTCGCCTGGCTAGTGGCAACGCTGACGGGCGCGGACTCGCGCGTCGGCGGCCGGTTGGGCATCAGCCGCTGCGACTGGGCGGCCGTGGCGGCATGGACGCCGGCCGTCATCTGGCGCATGGGCATCGTGTGCTCAAAGCCGGTGGCGATGACGGTGATGCGGATCTTGTTGGTCATCTTCTCGTCGATGACCGCGCCGAAGATAAGGTTGACGTCCGGGTGGGCCGTCTCGCGGATGATCGACGCCGCCTGGTTGATCTCGTACAACGTCATGTCCGGGCCGCCGGTGACGTTGAACAGGATGCCGCGCGCGCCGTCGATGGTCACGTCCAGCAGCCGGCTGGAGAGGGCCTGCGTGGCCGCGTCGCGGGCGCGTTCGTCGCCGCTGCCCTCGCCCACGGCCATCAGCGCCGCGCCGCCCATCGACATGATGGTCTTCACGTCGGCGAAGTCCAGGTTGATGAGGCCGGGCACGGTGATGAGTTCGCTGATGCCCTGGATGCCCTGGCGCAGGATGTCGTCGGCCATACGGAACGAGTCCAGCAGCGAGACGCGCTTGTCGGCCGTCTCCAGCAGGCGGTCGTTAGGGATGACGATCAGCGTATCGACGTGCTCCTTGAGCTGCTCGATGCCCGTCTCGGCCGAACGAGCGCGCTGCGACCCCTCGAAGGTGAACGGCCGGGTGACGACGCCGATAGTCAACGCCCCGGCCTCGCGAGCCGCGCGGGCGACAATGGGCGTGGCCCCCGTGCCCGTGCCGCCGCCCATGCCGGCGGTGACGAAGACCATGTCGGAGCCGGAGAGCGACTGGCGCAGTTCCTCCAGCGACTCCTCGGCCGCCCGCGCGCCCGTGTCCGGGTCGCCGCCGGAGCCGAGGCCGCGGGTCGTGCGCTCGCCGATGGCAATGCGCATGGGCGCGTGGCTGCCCAACAGGGCTTGCTGGTCCGTGTTGACGGCCACGAACTCCACGCCGGCGATGTTCTCGGCGATCATACGGTTGACGGCATTGCTGCCGCCGCCGCCGACACCCACCACTCGAATCAGAGCCGAGCCTTCAGTGGCCGGCATGCGCTGCGCGTCCCTTCCTCTGTAATCCACGTTCATGTCTCTATACCCCTCTGACTGTGATCTAAACAACAACGCTGCACAATTGCGCCGGAGGACCGGCGGCGCCGGACTCCCTTTAATCCGGCAGCAATGTCCTGATGAGATTGCCCACCCGCCGGCTCCATTCACTGGGGACGTGGGTGCGCGCCTGATAACGATGGTGGTCCGTGCTGGCCCACCGCAGCAGGCCGACGCTGGTGGCGTAGGCCGGGCTGTGCAAGGTATCGACAAGGCCGACCAGGTTCTTGGGCGTGGCCACGCGGGCGGACACGTTCAGCACGCGCTCGGCCACGTTGGTGATGCCCCGGAGCTGCGCCGTGCCGCCGGTCAGGACAATGCCCGCCGGCAACATCTCGTCGTAGCCCGACTGCTGGATGTCCTTGAGGATCAGGTTGAAGATCTCCTCGATGCGCGCCTCGATGACCTGGGCCAGGTCTTGCCGGCCCACCTGTATCTTCTCGCCCCCGAACGGCTCCACGGTGAAAACCAGGTCGGGGTCGATGTCCGCCGGGCGGCAATCGCCGTACTGTATTTTCACCTTCTCGGCCGTCTCATAGGGCGCGCGTAGCCCAATGGCGATGTCGTTGGTGATGTGGTAGCCGCCGATGGGGATGACGTGGGTGTGCCAGACCGTGCCCTGCTTGTAGAGAGCCAGGTCGGTCGTGCCCCCGCCGATGTCGGCGATGAGGACGCCCATCTCGCGCTCGGCCGGCTCCAGCACCGCCTCGGCCGAGGCCAGGGCGTTGAGCACCGTCTCCGCGGCGTTGATGCCCACCCCGCCGACGCAGTGCTGCAAGTTTTGCAGCGCCGACGTGGCGGCGGTGACGATGTGGGCCTCAACCTCCAGCCGGTAGCCGTGCATCCCCAGCGGTTGGCGCACGCCGGCATGGTCGTCGATGGTGTAATGGCGCGGGATCAGGTGAATGATCTGGCGATTGTGCGGGATGGGGATGGCCTGGGCCGTTTCCAGGGCGCGGTCGATGTCGGCCGGCGTCACGCCGGCATCGGGGCCAGTACGGCCGCTGCCGATGGCCACCATGCCGGTGTTGTTGGTCGAGCCGATGTGCTCGCCGGCGATGCTGACCACGGCCTGCGATAGCCGGTAGCCCGATGTCTCCTCGGCCTCTTGCACGGCGCGCGCCAGCGCCATCGTGGCCGAGGGCACATCGACGATCATCCCCTTGCGCATCCCGCTGGACGGCTGGACGCCCAGGCCGATGATCTGCAACTCGCGGTTGCGCACCGCGCCCACCAGGGCACAGATTTTCGTCGTGCCGATGTCGATTCCGAAAACGATGTCCTCCATGGACCCCTTCCTTGAGCAGTAGTCAGTAAGCAGTGGTCAGTAGATCAGTAGGTCAGAACTAGGGCAGAGCGCGGTAGTAGGGCTTGTACTGGTTACTGACGCTGATGTACTCCGGCCGGATGCCCTGTTCCAGCAGCTTGGCCACCACTGTCTCATAGACCGCAAGTTTCTGATTCATGTCCAGGCCGGTGCCGAAATAGGCCCGCCAGCCGCGTCCATCCTGATAGCTCAGTCCGCCCGATGGCCGGTAGTAGAGCTGCTCGATGTTGGGCCGCAGGGCGCGCAATTGCAGCGCTCCCTCCAGCACGTCCTGGGGCACGAAGGCGATTGCCGCGCCCGCGCTGTCGTCCGTGTCGGCGTCGGTGCTGTCGGTGGTCGTGCCGTCGTCGGTCGTGCCGTCGGTGGTCGTGCCGTCGGTGGTAGGGGCAGGTCTTAGACCTGCCCCTACACCTACACCTGCCCCTACGGGGGCGGCGACGGGTATCTCCGAAATGATGTTGAGCAGGCCAATGGTCTGCGACCGCGCCGGCGACAGGCCGCCGTCGGCGTCGATCCAGTAGGCCACGTCGCCTTCCTGCCACGTGGCCAGCGGCGGCTGTTCGCGCAGGGTGATGAGCACGTCGTTGGGCCAGTGCAGTGTCACCGTGGCCGTGACGACGCCGCCCATTTCGCTCAGGTGGTCGGCAGCCTCTTGCGGGTCGGCGGCGAAGATGTGTCGCCCGGCCAGCCCGCTCTCTTCGACGACGTGGTTGATGTCCAGCGTTGATGCGCCCTCGACGGGGATGACGTTCAGGTAGAAGCGGTCGTCGCGGCCAATGATGTAGAGCGTGTAGACGCACACCGCCAGCATGGCCAGGCTGATCCAGCGCGTGTTGACGATGAAGCCGACGACGCCGGAAAGCGGCCGGCGGATGCGTTCCTGGCTGTTGCGCCGCTTGCGCTTCTGGGCCGTCTTCTGGGCCGTGCGCGCCTCCGGCGTCAGGGCCGGCAAGGGGGCAACCGAGGCCGTATTCAGGCGGCGCATGCGCGGCTGTTTTCGCAAACGCTGCTTGGGTTGTTCCTTGCGCTGCGTCATTCTGTTGCTCCTTCGGCCGGGGGCAGGCTGACAGCCTGCGCTACGGGGTCGATGGACGTTTCCAGTTGGGCTTTCTCGGCATGGCGCTGGATGGCCAGGTCGATCAGTTCGTCGAGCAGCGCGCTGTAGCTCAGCCCGCTGGCCGCCCACAGCTTGGCGTACATGGAGATGCTGGTGAAGCCGGGGATGGTGTTGAGTTCGTTCAGATAGACGTCGCCGCTGAGGTCGTCGAGCAGCAAGTCGACGCGCCCCATGCCGGCGCAGTCGATGGCCCGGTAGGCGCGCACGGCCAGGGCGCGAATGGCCTCGGCCAGCGCCGGCTCCAGCGGCGCGGGGATGAGCAGCTCTGACTCCTCTTCGGAGCCGGGCGCGGCCAGGTATTTGGCGACGTAGTCGTAGAACTCGCGGCGCGGCCGGACCTCGCCGACGACGCTGGCGCGCGGCTCGTCGTTGCCCAGCACGGCCACTTCCAACTCGCGGGCGCGGTGGATGCCCTGCTCGACGATGAGCCGCCGGTCGAAGCGGGCCGCCTCGGCCAGACCGGCGCGCAATTCGGCGCGGTCGCGGCACTTGCTGATGCCGACGCTGGAGCCGAGGTTGGCCGGCTTGGTGAAGACGGGGTAGGGCAGGGCGGCTTCGGCGGCGTCGAGGACGGCCTCCGGATTGCGCCGCCACTGGCTGCCGGTGAACAATCGCCAGGGCAACACGGGCAGACCATTGGCTTCCATGACCTGCTTGAAGATGGCCTTGTCCATGCCCACGGCCGAGCCGACCACGCCCGCGCCGACGTAGGGCAGCCCGGCCAGTTCCAGCAGCCCCTGCACCGTGCCGTCCTCGCCATAGGGGCCGTGGAGCACGGGAAAGACCACGTCCAGCTCGGCGACGACTGAGAGACTAGGGCCATCATCGGCGCCCCGGTCGAAGGCCAGGAGCGCCGATGTCGGCGGCGAGGACGCCGTTATCGGGGCTGGTTCGGGTAGCAGCGTCGCCGGGCGGGCGTCGGCCCCTTCGCTGAGGGCGGCCATCGCGTCGCCGGCCAGCCAACGGCCGTCCTTGGTGATGCCGATGGGCACGACCTCATAGTGGTCGGGGTCGAGCGCGGCCATCACCGAGCGCGCCGAACGCAACGAGACTTCATGCTCGCCGGAGCGGCCGCCAAAGAGAACGCCGACGCGGAGTTTAGTGGTCATGAGATGTAGTCAGTGTCCAGTGTCCAGTATCCAGTATCCAGTATCCAGTAATCAGTAGGGCAGTGGTCTTAATTCCTAATTCCTAATTCATTCAAACGCCCAATCGCCCACCAGTTCGACTTCGAGTTCCATCTCGATGCCGAACTGATCGCGGACGCTATTCCAGGCCTCGGCGACGAGGGCGCGAATGTCCTCGGCCGTCGCCTGGCCGTCGTTGACGAAGAAGTTGGCGTGCTTGTCCGAAATGACCGCGTCGCCGATGCGGAGACCCTTCAGGCCGGCGGTGTCGATCAGATAGCCGGCGTAGAAATTCTCCGGGTTCTTGAACATCGAGCCGGTGGTGGCCCCGCCCGGCTGGCGCTCCTTGCGGTGAGCGGTGAAGCCGTCGGCGCGGGCGGTCAGCACGTCGACCGGCTCCGGCGTCAGGCGCAACTCGGCCGACAGGACGACGCGCCGCGCCCGGCCAGGGGCGAGATCGCGCTTCAGGACGCTGGTGCGATAGCCGTAGGCCATCTCCTCGCGGTTGTAGACGCGCGCGCCGTAGCCCGGCTCCCAGATGGTCGCCGCTAGCAGCGTCGCATCCATATCTGAGCCGTGCGCGCCGGCATTGCCGACCACCGCGCCGCCGACGGTGCCGGGCACGCCGATGGCCCATTCCAGCCCGCCCAGCCCGCGGCTGATGCACTGGCGGGCCAGGGCGGAGAGATTCGCGCCCGACTCGGCCGTGCAGACGACTCCCGCGCCGCTATGGCGGAAGCTGACCTTGCGCGCCCGGTTGAGGATGACCAGGCCGCTGATGCCGGCATCGGCGACCAGGATGTTGGAGCCGCCGCCCAGGATGAAGTAGGGCAGACCGGCGGCATAGGCCACCTCGACCGCGGCCAGCAGTTCCTCGGTCGATGACACCGACAGGAATAGCTCGGCTGGGCCGCCCACGCGGGCGGTCGTGTGCCGCGCCAGCGGCTCGCTGATGGCCAGGCGATCGCCGAACAGGGCGCGCAGTCTCTCTACCGTGTGGAGCGTGGTCATGAGTTTCATAGGGCCGGTTGGCCGGGTCTGCCCGGCCTAGTCACTCCTCTTTGCTGTTGCAGTTCTTCCAAAAGCCAGCGGCCGACCATGTTGCCGTCGCCCGCGCCCAGGGTCAGGATCACGTCGCCGGGGCTGACTCGCTCCAGCAGATACGCTGTCGCCGCCCGCCGGTCGGGAATATAGATCGCCTGGGGGTGGGACATGCGGCTGACAATGTCCGCGGTGGTGATGGCCGGGTCGTTGGCCTCGCGGCTGCGGTAGATGTCCAGGGCGATGACCCGGTCGGCGCTGTCGAAGCTGCCGGCGAACTCGTCGGCCAGCAGGCGCGTGCGGCTGAAGGTGTGCGGTTGCCAGACCGCCCACAGCCGCCGGCCGGGATAGCGCTGCCGGGCTGCGGCCAACGTGGCCCGAATCTCCGTGGGATGATGGGCATAGTCATCGATGATGGTCACGTCGCCGCCGCTGTCCCCACGGCCCACTTCGCCGATGAGCTGGAAGCGGCGCTGGACGCCGCCGAAGCCGGCCAGCGCCCGGCAGATAGCGGCGAAGTCGAGTTGCAGCCCCAGCCCGACGATGATGGCCGCCAGGCCATTACGGACGTTGTGCAGGCCGGGCACGCGCAGGCGGGCCAGGCCGATAGTCTGGCCGTCAACCTCGACGATGAAGTCGTGGCCGCCGATGCGGTTCGGGCGGGGGTCGAGGGCGCGCACGGTGGGCGTTTCCGAGCGCGGCAGGCTGCCCAGGCCGTAGGTGATCACGTCGATGCCGGCGTTGGCCACCGCTGCGGTGGCCAACGCGGCGGTGGACAGTTCGTCCAGCAGTTCCACCGCGCCGGGGTCGTCGGCGCAGATGATGAGGCGGCCGGTATTCGGCAGCTGCTCGGTAAACTGGCGGAAGGCGGCGCGGTAGGCCTCGGCGGTGGGGAACAGGTCGGGGTGGTCGTGCTCGACGTTGGTGATGACGGCGATCTCCGGGCGCAGGCCGAGGAACATGTAGTCGTACTCGTCGGCTTCGATGACGAAGTGCGGCCCCGTGCCATAGCGGCCGTTGCCGCCCATCTCGTCGAGCGTGCCGCCCAGGATGACGGTCGGGTCGAGGCCCACTTCGAGTAGCAGGTGGGCGATCATGCCGGTGGTGGTCGTCTTGCCGTGGGTGCCGGCCACGGCGATGCCGATGGAGCCGCGCATGAGCTGGCCGAGCAGGTCGGCGCGCTTCAGGACGGGCAGCCCCCGTTCGCGGGCGGCGAGCCACTCGACGTTCATCGCCGGCACGGCCGAGGAGACGAGCAGCAGGTCCGCGCCGTCGATGTTGGCCGCGTCGTGGCCGACGAAGACGCCGACGCCCTCGGCGGCCAACGCGGCTGTCTGGCTGTTGGCCTGCTGGTCGGAGCCGCTGACCCGGTAGCCACGGCCGAGCAGCACGCGGGCGATGGCCGACATGCCGGCCCCGCCGATGCCGACGACGTGGATGTGGACGCCTGGGGCGATCATTCCGGGTTTCAGTTCCATACTCGTCATGCCATACTCATTTACAGCCGCGGGTTGCCAACCCGCGCTACAAGAGCACCACCAGGATGAACAAGAACACCACTACCAGCAATAGCGGCAGGAAGTAGGGCGAAGCCGTTAGCACTGGAATCGGCAGGTTGTCGATGAAGGGCGCCAAATCCGGGGCCGGGCGGATGATGTTGACCGTGTTGAACGGGTAGGCCACATCGGGCGTGAAGCGCACCCAGGTGCTGGCGGAGACAGCGCGGTACTCCAGGAAGGACCAGATCGAGCCGACGATGAGCCAGCCGTTGAGCGCGCCGACCAGAAAGCCCAGCAGCTTGTCCTGCAGGTTGTCGCGGCGGGCCAGGCGCTCGGCCCGGCCGCGGGCCAGCGACGGCCCCTGATAGCCGAAGAAGGTGAGCACGAGCAGGAAGCCCGACAGGATGAAGAATTGCCAGCGCCTGATCTCCGGCGTCTGCACGATGTTGTTGTCCCAGCCAATGAAGCTGAACACAGTCGGGAAGAACTGATTGAGGGTAAACAGCGCCAGGATGATCGCCGAGGTGACGACGATCTCCTTCGTCCAGCCACGCATCGCCCCTACGAGGGCGAAGAGCAGGACCATGATCCAGAAAGCGGCGTTTAGGCTTAACACGTTAGGCCTTCTCCTGCGGGTTGCCAACCCGCGCTACAAACCCGTCCCGGTGGGCGGGGGACTTGCCGCTGGCGGCGGACTCGGCGATGAGCCGGGCCAGGTCGGCGGCGGCGGCCGGGCGATCGAGCGCGGCGGCGGCGGCGGACATGCTCGCCAGGCCGCCCGGCAGACCGGGGGGTGGGAACAGTAGGGCGCGTACCGTCGGCAGGAGCTGCTCCTGCAGCGTCTCGTCGGTCAGCTGCACGGCTGCGCCGCGCTCGGTCAAATAGTCGGCGTTGACCTTCTGGTAGCGCCAGGCGAAGGTCAGCGGCACGAGCACCGACGGCAGGCCAAACGCCGGGCACTCACCCAGCATGCTGGCCCCGGCGCGGGCGACGACCAGATCGGCGGCGCGGAAGGCCGGCCCCATCTCCTCGTGCAGGTAAGGATAGGGACGATAGAAGGCGCGCAGTTCGGCCGGCAGTGTCGCCGCGTTGGCTTCCACTTCCGGCCAGGTCAGCGTGCCGCTGACGTGGATGACCTGGGCTTCGGTCAGCAGTTGGGGCAAGACGGCCATGAGCGCCCGGTTGATCGCCCGCGCGCCGCGGCTGCCGCCAAAGACGAACAGCGTCGGCCGCCCCGGCCGCAGGTCGAACCGGGCCAGCGCCTCGTCGCGGCTCAGCGCCCGCGCGGCGCGAATGTCCGGCCGGACGGGGTAGCCGGTGACGACCATCTTGTTGGCCGGCACGAAGGCGCGCGAGCCGTCGGTGGTGCAGGCGACGCGCCGGGCCAGGGGCAGGACGGCGCGGATGGTGCTGCCCGGCTCCACGTCAGGCAGGTAGACGACGATGGGCACGCGGCGGGCGCGGGCGGCCAGGGCCACCGGCGCGGCGACGTAGCCGCCGGTGACAAACACCACCGTCGGCCGGAAGCGCCCGATATGGCCCAGGGCCGCGCCGAAGCCGCGCGCCATCTTGACGGCGCTGCGCGCCCGCGTGCCCAGGGGCACGCCGACCAGCGGCCCGGCGGGAATGGTGGCCAGTGTCAGCCCCGCGCGTGGTACCAGTGTCTCTTCCATTTCACCCTTTGCGCCAATCCAGAGGATGTCGGCATCCCCAAGTGGATGGGCATCCACAAGTGGATGCTTGACCGCCAGGCCTTGCTGTCGCAATTCGGCGACCGCGGCCAGGGCCGGGTAGATGCCGCCACCCGTTCCGCCGGCGCAAACCAGTAGTCTCATCTCAATCCGGTTGCTGACGGCGCGGCGGCCGGCCACCCAAGGCCCCGTCGCGCGAGACGTTCAGCAGAATGCCGATGCCGACCAGCGTGATCAGCATCGATGAGCCGCCATAACTCAGGAATGGCAACGGCATCCCCGTGAAGGGGATGGTTGACGTGATGACCGCCAGGTTAATGAGCGCCTGGTAGGCGATCCAGACGGTGACGCCGACCGCCAGCAGGAAGCCATAGGTATCGCGGGCGCGCGTGGCGACGCGGAAGCCGCGATAGGCCAGGAAGCAGAACAGGGCGATCAGCCCCAGCGCGCCGAACAGCCCCAACTCTTCGCCGACGATGGCGAAGACGCCGTCGGTGTGGGCCAAGGGCAGTGGGCCGAACTTCTGCCCGCCTTCGCCCAGGCCGACGCCGAACAGCCCGCCCTGGGCCAGCGCGGCCAATGCCTGGCGCACCTGATAGCTGGCCTGAAACGGGTCTTCCAGGGCGGCGCGAAAGTCGCTGACACGCTGGGCGGCGTGGGGCAGAATGGTCATCATCAGCAGGACGACACCGCCGGCCACCAGCCCGACCAGTAGCACCTGCTTCAGGTCAGCCCCGGCGACGAAGAACAGCGTGAAGCTGATCAGGCCAACCAGGATCGCCGTGGAGAGGGCCGGCTGCAGGACGATCAGGGCGAACATGACGCCGGTGATGATCGAGAACGGCAGCAGACCGTAGTTGACTTGCTTGATGCGGTCGCCCTTGGAATGCAGCCAGTGGGCGATGTAGAGGATCGTCGCCAGCTTGGCCAGTTCCGATGGCTGATAGGAGCCTTGCGACAGCGCCCGTGCCGCGCCGTAGTTGACCTGGCCGAAGAAGAGCAGGAAGACCAGCAAGACGATGGTCATGACGATGAGGGGCACGGACAGGATGCGCAGGGCGTGGTAGTCGAACTGCATCATGAGGGCGATGAGGCCGACGCCCAGGACCATCGCGCCCACCTGGCGGGTCATGTAGTAGACAGGGTTGTCCTTGAAGCGAAAGCCTAGGTCGAAGGTGGTGCTGTAGACCATGAGGAAGCCGAAAACGAGCAGGGCGGCCGCGCCTAGCAGGAGCCAGTAATCGACGTTGTACTTGTTGCGCGAAGTCGCTAATAACGGTTCGCGGCGCTGCTTGACGACGTTAATCGGTGCCATCATGTCTCCCGTGGTGGGGCGATTTGCCAAATCGCCCTACAAGTCTCCTACCAGTAGCCGGAAATGCTCGCCGCGCTCGGCGAAGTCGGAATAGCTGTCAAAGCTGGTGCCGCCGGGCGACAGGAGGACGATATCGCCTGCGGCGGCCTCGGCCTGGGCGACATAGACGGCCTCGGCCAGTGTTTCGACGCGGATGACGTTGACGCCGCGCAGTCGCTTGGCTAACGGCTCGGCCAGTTCGCCGAAGAGAACCACCCGCTTGACCCGCTGGCCCACCTGTCGCGCCCACTCGTCCCAGACCATGTTCTTGTCGCGCCCGCCGGCCAGCAGAATGATCGGCTCGTCGTAGGCGGCCAGGGCGGCCAGGGCACGCTCCGGGGCGGTGGCGATGGAGTCGTTGATGTACTTGACGCCGTCCAACTCGCGGACGGTCTCCAGCCGGTGGGGGACGCCGGCGAAGGTGCGGATGCCCTCGACGATGGCCTCGTCGGGCACGCCGACGGCCTCGGCCAGCGCCGCCGCGGCCAGGACGTTGAGCACGTTGTGGCCGCCGCGCAGGCGGATGTCGCTCACAGCGCAGAGGGCGCGACGGCCCTCCGGCCCGCAGAGCCAAATGCGGTTGCCGTCCACGAACGCGCCATCCTCGACTGGGCTGCGCCGGCTGAAGAGGCGCAGCCGGCCGCGCACCTCCTCGCGCAAGCCCAACGCGCCGGGGTCGTCGGCCGACAGCACGGCGACGCCCTCCGGTCCCTGGTGGCGCAGGATGTTGGCCTTGGCGGCGGTGTAGTGGTCCATCGTCTTGTGCCGATCCAGATGGTTGGGCGTGATGTTGAGCACAGCGGCAATAGCCGGGCTGAGGTCTTCCCAAATTTCCAACTGGAAGCTGGACAGTTCCATAATGATCAGGTCGCCGGCCGACATCTCGGCCAGGTCGCTGATGAGCGGCCGGCCGATGTTGCCGCCGACCCAGGTGCGCCGCCCGGACATCTGGCCCATGCGGCCGACGAGCGCCGTGGTGGTCGTCTTGCCGGCCGAGCCGGTGATGCCGACCAGGGGCGCGGGCGCGCGGCGGGCGAACTCGATGGAGTCGTTGGTCAGGGGGATGCCGCGCCGCTGCGCCTCGACAACCAACGGCGCATCGATGGACACGCCGCCGCTGATGGCCAGCAGGTCGCAATCGTCCAGCAGCGACAGCGGATGCTCGCCCAACACAAAGCGCAGCCGGTCGGCGGGCAGGCCGGCCGCCCAGGCGCTCGCATCCGGGCCGAGCAGGGCCGCGGCCGGGCGCAGGTCGGAGATGGTGACGTACGCCCCGACCCCCACGGCAAAGCGCGCCAGGGCCGTCCCCTGCCGGGCCATGCCGAGAATCACCAGTCGTTTGCCGTTTAGCGCGTCCATATCAGTTCTGACTTAAGAACCTCACGCCAAGATCGCCAAGGGCGCAAAGCACGCCAAGAAGCGTTCTTCTTTGCGCTCTTCGCGGTCTTGGCGTGAGGTCTTCTTCATGTTCATCATACCAGCGCCAGAGCGATGCCGATCATCGCCGTCAACATGGCGATCAGCCACCACCGCTGGACGATCTGCGTCTCGCTCCAGCCGATCAGCTCGAAGTGGTGGTGCAACGGGGCCATCTTGAATAGTCGTTTGCCGCCCGTGGCCCTGAAGTAGAGCACTTGCAGCGTCGTCGAGAGTTCCGTCGCCACCGGGATGGCGATGATGACCGGGAAGATGAGCCATTGGTTGGTCATCAGGGCCAGCACGCCCAGCGCCGCGCCGAGCGCCTGCGCGCCCACGTCGCCCATGAACATCTGCGCCGGTTTGGCGTTGTACCACAGGAAGCCGAAGGTCGCGCCGATCACGATGAAGCTGAACACGACCAGGAACTGCTGATCCTGCAGGAAGGCGATGATGCCATAGGCGACGAAGGCGGTGGCGGCAATGAGACCGGCCAGCCCGTCGAGGCCGTCCGTCAGATTCACGGCGTTGGCGGACCCCGTGATGACGATGACGGCCGCCGGGATGTAGAGCAGGCCAATGTCGATCAGAACGGGAACGGTGGGCACGGCCACCCAGCCGTGCCGGTCGTTCACCTGCCAGTAGAGCAGGACGGCGGCGATCAGGGCGATGACCAATTGCACGGCCAGCTTGACGCGCGCGCGCATGCCTTCGCCCGGTCGTAGGCGGAACCCCTGGTAATCGTCGATGCCACCGAGGATAGAGTAGGCTACCAAGACACCCAGGGGAATGACCACGCTTTCGGCAATTTCCAGCGCTTGCACAAACTGCACCACGTTGACCACCAGACTGACCAGGACCGTCCAGGCGACGATCAGGATACCTCCCATAGCCGGTGTGCCCATTTTGGCGGCATGGGTCGCCGGCCCGTCGATACGAATATTCTTGCCCAGCCGCAGCCGCCGCATCAGCTCGATCAGCGGCGCGCCCCAGATGACGGCCAGCAGGAACGTGGCCCCGGCCAACGTCAGCGCCAGACCCATCAGTTCATCCTCCCCAGGGCCGTGACGATGCGATCCATACGCATGCCCAACGAACCCTTGATGAGGATAACGTCGCCCGGCTGGATGACCTCTTCCAGGACGGGCACGGCCGCCGGCGCGTCGTCTACAAGGAAGACGTGGTCGGTGGGCATGCCCAGCGCCAGCGCCTCCGCGCCGATGACGCGCGCCCGCTGGCCGACGGCGATGACCAGGTCGGCCACGTCGGCGGCGCGGCGGCCGACGACGCGGTGGGCCTGCTTCTCGGCGCGGCCCAGTTCCAGCATGTCGCCCAGCACGGCGATGCGCCGCCCCGGTAGATCGGCCAGCAGATTGAGCGCCGCCAGGGCTGAGTCGGGGCTGGAGTTGTAGGTGTCGTCGATGAGCACCGAGCCGCGCGGGCCGTGGCTGACGACCAGCCGCAACTGGGCGCTGTTGTCGTTCAGCCCGGCGATGATCTCGTCCCATCTCAGGCCTTCCAGCAAGCCCACGGCCGCGGCCCGCAGCGCCGTGTGGACGCTGTGGCGGCCCAGCAGCGGCACGCCCACGGTCAGCGTCTCGTCGCCGTAGTGGAGGGCAAAGCGCACCCCGTCTAGCCCCATCGAGTCGATGGCGTCGGCCCACAGGTCGGCGCCGGCGTCGAGGCCGTAGGTGAAGACGCGGGCGCGAGTGTGCTCGGCCATGCTCATCACGCGCGGGTCGTCGTAGTTCAGCACGGCCGCGCCCTCCGGCGGCAGGGCGGCGACAAGCTCGCGCTTGGCGGCGACGATGGCCTCCATTGAGCCAAGCCGCTCCATGTGTACCGGGCCGATCATCGTCACCACGCCGACGACGGGCCGGGCCAGGTCGCACAGCAGATCGATCTCACCCTGGGCGTACATGCCCATCTCGATGACGGCGCGCTCGTGCTCCGGCCGCAGGTTCAATAGCGTCAGGGGCACGCCGATCTCGTTGTTCTGGTTGCCCGACGACTTCAGCGTCCGGTAGCGGCGCGACAGCACGGCGGCAATCAGTTCCTTGGTGGAGGTCTTGCCAACGCTGCCGGTGATGCCGATCACGCGCGTGTCCAGCCGGGCGCGCCAGGCGCGGGCCACGGTTTGGAGGGCGCGCAGGGTGTCGTCGACCTGGAAGAGCACCGGCCCCGCCGCCCAATCCCCCGCCCATGGGGAGGGGTTAGGGGTGGGTTTCCCCGTTCGCGGGCGGGTGTCGATCATCGGCCAATCGCCGCCGGGCGAGCGCTCCACCAGGGCGGCGATGGCCCCGCGGGCGAAGGCGTCGGCCACAAAGGCGTGGCCGTCGGCCCGCTCGCCGTTGAAGGCAACGAAGACTGACCCCGGCCCCGCTTCGCGACTGTCGACGACGAACGAGGTCACCGTCCGCGGTGCCACCTCCGGTTCGTTGCCGGTGGGCTGGTAGTCGGTCAATGCCGCCAGAATGTGACCCAGGTGAAGCATTTCAGTTACCAAATGTCCGTCGTTATGCCCTCTCCCTAACCCTCTCCCGGAGGGCGAGGGAGGAGATCCTTAGCCGCCGTTGCCGGTCGTCGCGGCCTGCGCCTGCAAGCGCACCGCGTCCGGCGGGATGTCCAGCAAGACCACAAGTTCCTTGACCAACTTCGAGAAGGCCGGTGCGGCAGTCATGCTGCCCCAGGGGGCGGTCTGCGGCCGGTCGAGCTTCACGAAAACGATGATGCGCGGGTCATCGGCCGGCAGCCAGCCGATGAACGAGGCGATGGTGTCCGTCGGGTTATAGCCAAATGGCTCGGCGATCTGGGCCGTGCCCGTCTTGCCGGCGACGGTGTAGCCGTCGATCAGCGCTTCCTGCACCTCTTGTTGCACGGCGGTCACGGCCATCGTCGTCACCGCCGCGGCCGTCTCCGGCTTCACGGCCTGGCTGAGCACCGTCGGCTCGTGGACGTGGACGCCGTTCTCGTCATGCACCTCGGCCACGACGTAGGGCTGCATCTGATAGCCGTTGTTGGCCAGCGCCGAGACGGCGGTGATCATCTGCAATGGCGTCACGGCCAGCGCCTGGCCATAGGCGTTGGTGGCGATGAATGATTCCTGCCACTCGCCGCTGCCCGGCAACGGCATCAGCCCCGGTTCCTCGTTGAAAATGTCGATGCCGGTGCGCCGGCCGAAGCCGAAGCGCTGGAAGTAGTCGTAGAAGGTCGTCGGCCCCATCCACGTGGCGATGGTCGCCGCGCCGACGTTGAGCGAGTGGGCCAGCAGGTTGGTCATGTCCGTGGTGCCATACGCGCCGCGGTCCCAGTTGTAGCTGGTGTGGCCGCCGACGGTGATGGCGCCGGTGTCGTTGTAGGTCGTGGTGGGCGTCACCGTGCCCGAATCGAGCGCCGCAGCCATTGTCACCAGCTTCATGACCGAGCCGGGTTCGTAGACGGCGCTCACCAGCGGGTTATAGAACAGCGATTTCTCTGTGTCGTAGAAGTCGTTGGCCGAATAGCACGGTTCAGCGGCCATGGCCAGGATGGCCCCGGTGCGCGGGTCCATGACGATGATCGACCCGCTGACCGCGCCGTACTCGGCCAGGGCTTCCTTCAGATGGCGCTCGACGGTGTATTGCACGCTGCGGTCGATGGTCAACACCAGGTCGCTGCCCTCGCGGGCCATCACGGCCGTCTGCGGCTGTAGGGGAGAGAGGGGCACAGTGGCGCTGGCGGGTGTGCCGGCCAGTTCGCTTTGGTAGTAGCCTTCGATGCCCGCGCCGCCCTGCCCGTCAAAGTCGACGAAGCCGAGCACGTGGCACATTAGCTCGTTTTGCGGGTAGAAGCGGCGGGGCAGGGGGTCGAGTTGCACTTCGTCGCCATACGTTAGGGCGCGGATAGCCTCGGCCGTCTCCGACGACACGCGCGGAGCCAGTACGCCGTAGAGTTCGGATGACTCCAGGTCGGCCAGCAGTTGGCCGCGGGGGATCTGCAACACGGGGGCCAGCTCGTTGGCCAGCTCTTCCGGGTCGGTCAGGATGCTGGGGCTGATGCCGACGCGGTAGTCCCACTCATCGACGGCCAGCACGGCGCCGTTGCGGTCATAGATGACGCCGCGCTCCGGCGTGTCGGTCACCGGCAAGCTCTCGATGGCCACTTCGCGCCACTCGTCGCCGTGCAGCACCTGGAAGGCAAACAGGCGCAGGATGATGACGCCCAGGGCCACACCCATGCCGATGGCGACCGTCCACATGCGGCGCACTTGGCTACTGTTCATGGGTCTCTCCTCGCGTCAGGTCGATGCCGAGGTCGCGCACGGCCAGGGCGATGGCCTGCCACAGTGTTTCCGGCGGGGCGGGCGGTTCTTCCGGCTCTGTCGTCGTTGTGGGCGGGATGATCGTCGCGGCGTCGGCCGGCTCGGTGGGGTACTGGGGAATGACGACGTAGTCGATGTCGGCCGGGGTGGAGGGTACGAAGCCCAGCCGCCGCGCTTCCTCGTCAAGGCGTGAAAGCGACTGCGCCTCGGCGATCTGGCGCTCCAGTTCAGCGTTAGACCGCTTGACCTCATCCAAATCGTTCTGCTCTATCTGGACGCGGCGGCCGATGGTGGCGATGCGGCTGGCCTGGTTCAGGTAGATGGCCCCCAGCAGGGCGGCCAGCACGACGATGACGCCCCAGCCGGCGGCCGCCTGGGCTTCGGTCAGCATTCCCAGGCGTCGAGCCAGTTCCCGCGCCTGGCGGGGCTTGGGGCGGGGGTTTTCTTCGGGCGCGGCCATCGTTTCGGTCATCAGTAATCAGTGTTCAGTAGGTCAGTAAGCCAGTAGGTCAGTTGTTGCCCACTCTTGATTCCTAATTCGTAATTCCTAATTCCCAATTTTCTCCGTCACCCGCAACCGCGCGCTGCGGCTGCGCGCGTTGGCGGCGATCTCCTCGTCCGTGGCCTTGATGGCCTTGCGACTGACCAGCCGCAGCGCCGGCTGCGCCCCACAGGTGCAGACCGGTTGCTGGGGCGGGCAGACGCAATCGCGGCTGCTCTCGCGCATGAACTCCTTCACCAGCCGATCCTCCAGCGAGTGGAAGCTGATGACCGCCAGCCGGCCGCCGGGGGCCAGTCGCTCGACAGCCCCGCGCAGCCCGCGGGCGATCTCATCCAACTCGCCGTTGACAGCGATGCGCAGCGCCTGGAACACCTTCGTGGCCGGGTGGCGGCCCGGCCGGCCGCTGCGCCGCGCCTCGCGGGCGATCAGCGTCGCCAGCTCGGCCGTGGTGTGCAATGGCCGGTGAGTGACAATGAGCCGGGCAATGCGCCGGCTCTGCTGCTCCTCGCCGTAACGGAAGAAGATGTCGGCCAGTTCTTCCGTGTCCAGGTTGTTAATCAAATCGGCGGCCGTCGCCCCGCTACGGGTATCGAACCGCATGTCCAGCGGGCCGTCGTGCTGGAAGGAAAAGCCGCGCGCGGCGTCGTCCAGTTGCCGCGACGACAAGCCCAGGTCGAAGACGATGCCATCGACGGCGTCGAAGCCGTGGGCCGCGGCCACGCCGGCCAGGTCGCCAAGGCTGGCCACGACCAGCGTGGCCCGCGCGCCGAACGGGGCCAGCCGCTCGGCGGCGTAGGCGAT
>ERZ724512.522-NODE-522-length-17511-cov-9.245302_pt1 | contig 17511 bp, 19 predicted proteins | sample MGYA00376045_ERZ724512 | MGnify/ENA primary metagenome ERZ724512 (study PRJEB28724, sample SAMN07190883) | activated sludge metagenome | isolation source: activated sludge of sewage treatment plant in Hong Hong | place: Hong Kong | collected 2016-03-17 ... | reverse complement strand
AGCGGCGGCTCGAGGCGAAGAGGCAGCGCGGCGAGACCAAGGCCCTGCGCGGACGGGTCACGGGCGAGTGACGCGGGCGCGCACCACGTGCGAATCGCCCTCGGCCTCCCCCGGGGGCAGGCCGAGGTAGCGCGCCCGGATCTCCCGGCGGCCGACGTCCTCGATCTCGTCGAAGCCGGCGTCTCGCAACAGGGTGTGCACGTGGTCCGGGTCGCGACCGGGGGACAGTGGCTCGCCCGCCTGCGCAACCTGCTCCTCCAGGCTCGCCCGGTCCGAGTACGCCGCCGACGGCGCGTGCTCGACCGCCTTCAGGTAGTCGAGCACCACCTCGCCGTCCGGCACCGCCGCGACCACGGCCAGGGTGGCGCGGACCGCGTCGTCGGAGAGGTAGGGCACCACCCCGAGCCACAGGAAGAACGCCGGCGCAGACGCGTCGAAGCCCGCCTCGACGAGCCGCTCGGAGAGCGAGTCGCGCTCGAAGTCGACCGCGACGTAGGTGACGGCGTCCGGCACCTCGATGCCGACCTCGACCAGCTGCTCGCGCTTCCATGCGCCGGTGGCCGGGTGGTCGACCTCGAAGACACGCGTGCCCGGGAAGGGGTTGCGGTAGGCGAAGGTGTCCAGCCCGGCCCCGAGCACCACGACCTGCCGAGTGCCCCGCGCGACCGCCGCTGCCAGCGCGTCCTCGGCGAACCGGTGCCGCACCGCGATGAACAGCCGCAACCGGGGCTGGTTCCACGCCCGGTCGGGCAGCTCCGCTCGGCCGAGGATGCGGCGGGCCAGCGGGTCGGTGAAGATCCGCGGGTCGTCGGCCTCCTGGTGCACCGCGCGCAGGGCGGCGGCGCCGAACGCCGTCCGACTCGGCTCGCCCTCACGCACGGGCGCTCACTGCCCCAGCCGGGCGAGCTCCTCGTCGACCACGGACGGGTCGAGCTTGGTGAACACCGGCGTCGGCTTGCTCACCGGCGTGCCGGGCACGATCGGCCGACGCTCCCACGCGGGGAAGCCGGCGTACTCGCCCGTGATGACGGGGTACGGCGCGCCGCCGTCGAGGTCCTCGACCTCCTCGATCCGCGGCATCGGCGCCACGTCTCCGGCGCCGCCGAGCGCCTGGTCGACCTGGTTCGCCGAGAACGGCAGGAACGGGCTCAGCACCAGGTTGAGGTCGGCGACGCACTGCGCCACGACGTGCAGGATCGTCCCGAGCCGCTCGGGATCGTCCTTGATCTTCCAGGGCTCGGAGTCCGAGACGTACTTGTTGACCTCGGCGACCGCGCGCATCGCCTCGCCGATCGCCTGCTTCTGGCGGTGTCGGGCGATGAGGTCGCCGACGGTGCCGAAGGCCGCCTCGACGTGGTCGAGCAGCGCCCGATCGGCGTCCGTCAGCTCGCCGGCCTTCGGGATCTCACCGAAGTTCTTCGCGATCAGGTTCGCGGTGCGGTTGACCAGGTTGCCCCACCCGGCGACCAGCTCGTCGTTGGTGCGCCGGACGAACTCCGACCAGGTGAAGTCGGCGTCCTGGCTCTCGGGGCCGGCCGCGGCCACGAAGTAGCGGAACGCGTCGGGCTGGTAGCGGCTGAGGAGGTCGCGGACGTAGATCACGACCCGCTTGGAGGAGGAGAACTTGCGTCCCTCCATCGTGAGGTACTCCGAGCTGACCACCTCGGTGGGCAGGTTGAGCACGCCGTAGGGACCCGGTCGCCCACCATGGGCACCGCGGCCGGCATAGGCGAGGAGCTCCGCCGGCCAGATCTGGGCGTGGAAGGTGATGTTGTCCTTGCCCATGAAGTAGTACGAACGCGCCTCCTGCCCCGGATCGGTCGCCGGGTTCCACCACAGCCGCCACGCCTCCGGGTCGCCACCCGACGCGGCCGAGCGGCGGGCCCACTCGATCGAGGCGGACAGGTAGCCGATCACCGCGTCGAACCAGACGTAGAGCTTCTTGGTCGGGTTCTCCCGCCAGCCGTCCAGGGGTACGGCGATGCCCCAGTCGATGTCGCGCGTCATCGCTCGCGGGCGGATCTCGCTGAGGATGTTCTTGCTGAACCGGATCACGTTGGGCCGCCACAGCCCGGTCGCCTCCCGCTCGTCCAACCACTCGGCCAGGGCATCGGCCAGCGCCGGCAGGTCGAGGAAGAAGTGCTGGGTCTCCACGAACTCGGGGGTCTCGCCGTTGATCCGGCTGACCGGGTCGATCAGGTCCGCGGGGTCCAGCTGGTTGCCGCAGTTGTCGCACTGGTCGCCGCGCGCGCCGTCGTACCCGCAGATGGGGCAGGTGCCCTCGATGTAGCGGTCCGGCAGGGTGCGGCCGGTGGACGGGGAGATGGCGCCGTGGGTCGTCTGCTCGACGAAGTAGCCGTTCTCGTAGACGCCGAGGAACAGCTGCTGGACGACCGCGTGGTGGTTGCGCGTGCTGGTGCGGGTGTAGAGGTCGAAGGTGCAGCCGAGCGAGGCCAGGTCCTCGGCGATGAGCCGGTGGTTCTTGTCGGCGAGCTCCTGGGGAGAGATCCCGGCCTCGTCCGCGGCGATGAGGATGGGCGTCCCGTGCTCGTCGGACCCCGAGACCATGAGCACGTCGTGGCCCGCCATCCGCTGGTAGCGGCTGTAGACGTCGGCGGGCACGTAGACACCCGCCACGTGGCCGATGTGGCGCGGGCCGTTGGCGTACGGCCAGGCGACCGCGCTGAGCACCTTCGAAGGAGGAACCTCGCTCATGGCGCAATCCTAGGGATCGGGCGCGAGGCGCTGTGCTACCAGGCCAGTACGTCGAGACCGGGCGCCCGCTGGACAGTCCGATCGGCAGTGACGAGGGTCAGGCCCTCGACGATCGCCTGGCCGACGATCAGCCGGTCGAACGGGTCGCGGTGCGGCCAGTCGAGACTCCCGGCCGTGATCGCGTGCTGGGTGCCCAGGGCGAGGCTCGTCGCCTCCAGCCGGTCGACCGCGGTCGGCCAGTCGCCGAGCAGTGCCCGCGCGGCGTCGAACTTGCCCAGGCGCACCTTCAGCGCCACCTCGAACGCTGAGACGTCCGAGACCAGGACGCGGTCTGCACCCTCCAGCGCCTCCACCACGTGCGACGGCACCTCGTACTCCGGCTGAGCGACCCAGAAGAACGCCTGGGTGTCCAGCAGGAACCTCACAAGCCCATCTCCTCGAGCTCTTCGTCGGTGAGCGGAGCGAAGAACTCGTCCGGGATCCTCGGCCAGTTCTTCATCTGGCCGAACGTGCGCTTCCGCGGCTTCGGCTCGATCGCCCGCAGCTCGGCGATCGGCCTGCCGTTGCGTGCGATGACGATCTCCTCGCCCTTCTCGACCCGCGCGAGCAAGGCGGAGAGGTGCGTCTTCGCCTCGTGGACGTTCACCTGGGTCATGGACTTAGTCTACTGGACTAAGTCCATGCCGCCGTGGACTCGGTCGGCTACTCGATCCCGCGACCGGCGTACGCCGCCAGCCGCTCGTAGGCGCCCGCGTCGTCGGCGGCCTGCTGCTCGGGAGCGAACGCCCCGCCCCGGTTCTCCGCGCTCAGGTTCGCCCGCAGGAACCCCAGCCCCCGCTCGGCAATCTCCGGGTCGAGCTTCTCGACCGGGTAGCCGATGGTGCGGGCCACGTCCCAGGTGTGCAGCGCCAGCTCCGCGGTCTGCATGTCGACCGGCATCGGGGCGGCCCCTGCCTCGTCGTCGGACCCGTGCTCGTGCCAGGCGTGCACCAGGTCGTCGCCGACGACGCGGAACGCCGGTCCCCACTCCTCGGCGACGTGCGGCGGCGCCGCGGCCCAGTCGACCTCCTCGCCGCGCATCAACGCCACGAACTGGCGCGGCGAGTTGCACAGGTGGTCGGCGAGCGTGGCCAGATCCCAGTCCTCGCACGGGGTGCTCGCCCCCAGAGCATCGCGATGCACGTGGTCGAGCACGTCGCCGGCCTGGTCCACGGCCCGGGACAGCACCCGGACCTCCTCACCCCACTTGTCACGCGTCATGGGGCCAAGTTATTGCGGGGCTCAGGTGAAGTCGAGGGGCTCGGTGCGGCTGCGCTTGAGCTCGGAGAAGTGCGGGTAGTCCGACAGGGTCACGCAGGCGTCCCAGAGGCGCCCGGCGTCCTCGCCGCGCGGCGCCTTGGAGATCACCGGGCCGAAGAACGCCCGCCCGTTGTAGGCGATCGTCGGGGTGCCCACCTCGGTGCCGACCTGGCTCATGCCGCGCTCGTGGGACGCCACGATGGCCTCGTCGTACGACGCGTCGTCCATGGCGTCGGCGAGCGTGGTGTCCAGGCCCGCCTCCTCCAGGGCCGCCTCGATCATCGCGCGGTCCCGCTGCTGCTTCGCCACGTGGATGCGGGTGCCCATCGCCGTGTAGAGCGGGAGCAGCGCCTCCTTGCCGTACTTCTGCTCGGCGGCCATCAGCACCCGCACCGGCTGCCACGCCGTGGACAGGAACTGTCGGTAGTCGTCGGAGATGTCCCGGTCCCGGTTGAGGTGGGCGAGGCTCATGATGTGCCAGGTCACCTCGAGGTCACGGGCCTGCTGGACCTCGAGCATCCAGCGCGAGGTGATCCACGCGAACGGACAGGCCGGGTCGAACCAGAAGTCGGCCCCGGGAGTCGGCGAAGTGGTCATGATCGTTCCAACCAACCGGACCGGGGTCCGCATTCCCGGCCACCCGTCGGGTCAGGCGAGGACCGCGACCGCCAGGCCCGCGACCGCGCACACGCCGAGGGTGCGCAGCACCGGCCAGCGCAGGCCGAAGACGAGGGTCGCGCCGAGGACGGCGAGGGCCGCCGGCTGCCACTGCAACGACGACCACACCGGCACCAGCAGGCCCAGATGCGCCCACCCGAGCCGGTGGGCCTCGGCGAACAGGGTGTGCACGGTGAAGTAGAGGGCGAGGTTGGCGATGACCCCGACGACGGCCGCGCCGACGCCGGTCAGCGCCGCGGCCAGCGTCTCGTTGCCGCGCAGCCGCTCGACGTACGGCGCACCGAGGAAGACGAACAGGAAGCAGGGCACGAACGTCACCCACACCACCATCAGCGACGCCAGGACGGCCGCCACCCACGGGTCGAGGTCTCCGGGGGCGCGGAACGCGCCGAGGAACGCCACGAACTGCACCACCATGATCAGCGGCCCCGGCGTCGTCTCGGCGAGTGCGAGCCCGCGCACCATCTCCTGGGCGGTGAGCCAGCCGTAGTGCTCGACGGCCGCCTGGGCGACGTACGACAGCACGGCGTAGGCGCCGCCGAAGGTCACCAGGGCCATGCCCCCGAAGAAGAGGCCCTGGTCGGTGAGGATCGTGCGCTGTCCACCGGCGAGGGCGTACGCCGCCGCCACCGGCGCCACCCACAGCACCAGCCCGACGGCGAGGTAGGCGAGGCTGCGTCGCCCGGACCGCGGCGCGGAGTGCAGCGCATCGTCGGGGATGAGCGGCGCCCGCTCGTCCGCGACCTCGGCCGGCTCCGGGAGGCGGGTGAGCTCCGGGCGCCACCGGCCGAGCAGCCAGCCGGCGACGCCGGATGTCACCACGACGACGGGGAACGGCACGCCCAGCACCGCGAGGGCGACGAACGCCGCGACGGCCAGGACGAGCAGCACCCGGTTGAGCACGGCCCGACGACCCAGCCGGAGGACGGCCTGGACCACGATCGGGATGACCGCGGCGGCCAGCCCGAGCAGCACCCCGGTGACCAGCGTCGACTCGCCGTGCGCGACGTACACCCACGACAGCGCGAGGATCGTGAGGAACCCGGGCAGCACGAAGAGCACGCCCGCGACCACGCCGCCGACCCACCCGTTGAGCAGCCAGCCGCTGTAGACGGCGAGCTGCTGCGCCTCCGGCCCCGGGAGCAGCAGGCAGTAGCTCATCGCGTGGAGGAACCGGCGCTCCCCGATCCAGCGGCGCTCCTCCACCAGCTCGCGGTGCATGACAGCGATCTGGCCGGCCGGCCCGCCGAAGGTCTGCCAGGAGATGAGGAACCAGGCGCGCACCGCCTCGCGGAGCGGGACGACGTGCCTGCCCGGTGGGTTCACCGCCACATCCTCGCCGCAGGGATTGCCGTTCGGCTCACGACCGCCCAGATGGCAGGATGCACCGCATGCCTGGAACCAACCTCACCCGGGACGAGGCCGCCACCCGCGCCGCCCTCCTGGACGTCACGTCGTACGCCATCGACCTGGACCTCACGACGTCCGACACGACCTTCGGATCGACGACCACCATCCGATTCACGTGCACCGAGCCCGGCGCCGAGACGTTCGCCGACCTCGTCGACGCGACGGTCCACGAGATCACGCTCAACGGCCGGTCGATCGACCCCGCCACGGCGTACGCCGACAGCCGGATCGCGCTGACCGACCTGGTTGCCGAGAACGAGCTCGTGGTGCGCGCCGACTGCACCTACTCGCGCACGGGCGAGGGTCTCCACCGCTTCGTGGACCCCGTCGACGACCGCGTCTACACCTACTCGCAGTTCGAGGTCCCGGACGCCCGCCGCGTCTACACGACCTTCGAGCAGCCCGACCTCAAGGCGCCGTTCACGTTCACCGTGACCGCGCCGGAGGACTGGAAGGTCGTCTCCAACTCCCCCACGCCGACCCCCGAGCCGACCGCGGACGGCAAGGCCGTGTGGCGGTTCGCCCCGACCAAGCCGATGTCGACCTACGTCACGGCGATCGTGGCCGGTGAGTACCACGAGGTCCTCGACACCTACCAGGGCAAGCACGGCGAGATCCCGCTCGGCCACTACTGCCGCCAGTCACTGGTCGAGCACCTCGACGTCGAGGAGCTGGTCAAGCTCACCCGGCAGGGCTTCGGCTTCTTCGAGGACGCCTTCGACTACCCCTACCCCTTCGGCAAGTACGACCAGCTCTACGTGCCGGAGTACAACATGGGCGCGATGGAGAACGCCGGCTGCGTCACGCTCCGCGACGAGTACCTCCCGCGCAGCCGCCAGGACCGCGCGTTCTACGAGTTCCGGGTCGAGGTCATCCTCCACGAGATGGCGCACATGTGGTTCGGCGACCTGGTGACGATGAAGTGGTGGGACGATCTCTGGCTCAACGAGTCGTTCGCCGAGTGGGCCTGCTACCACGCGGCCGTCGAGGCCACCGAGTTCACCGAGGTGTGGACCGGGTTCACCAACGCCCGCAAGAACTGGGCCTACCGCCAGGACCAGCTCCCCAGCACGCACCCGATCGCGGCTGACAACGTCGACCTGCGCGCGGTCGAGGTCAACTTCGACGGGATCACCTACGCCAAGGGCGCCTCGGTGCTCAAGCAGCTGGTGGCCTGGGTCGGGCTCGAGAACTTCCTCGTCGGCGTGCGCGACTACTTCAAAGCACACGAGTTCGGCAACACCGAGTTCTCGGACCTGCTCGCCGCGCTGGAGAAGTCCTCGGGCCGCGACCTGGACTCGTGGGCGCAGGAGTGGCTCCAGACCTCGGGCGTGAACACGCTGGCCGCCGAGTTCGAGCTCGCCGAGGACGGCACGTACTCGTCCTTCGCCGTGCGGCAGTCCGCCCACCCCGACTCCCCGACGCTGCGCCGGCACCGGCTCGGCATCGGCCTCTACGACGCCGTGGACGGCCGCCTGGTCCGGCGTACGTCGCTGGAGACCGACGTCAGCGGCGAGCTGACCGAGGTCGCCGAGCTGGTCGGGCAGCAGCAGCCCGACCTGCTGCTGCTCAACGAGGGCGACCTCGCCTACGCCAAGATCCGCCTCGACGAGCGCTCGCTCGCCACCGTCGTCGGCGGCCTCGCGACCCTCGACGACTCGCTGGCGCGGGCGCTGTGCTGGGGCGCTGCCTGGGACATGACCCGCGACGCCGAGATGAGCGCGACCGACTTCGTCGCGCTGGTGCTCAGCAGCATCGGCAGCGAGACCGACGCGTTCGGCGTCTCCCGGATCCCCGGGTACGCCGCGCTCGCCAGCACCCTCTACACCGCCCCGGCCCACCGCGACGCGGTGCGCGCCACCTGGGAGCAGGGGCTGCGCACGCTGCTCGAGGCCGCCGAGGCCGGCAGCGACCACCAGCTGTCCTTCGCCCGGGCCTACGCCGGCGCCGCCCACAGCGAGGCCGCGCTCGCCGACCTCGAGGGGCTGCTGGCCGGCACGCTGGCCTTCGACGGCCTCGCGGTCGACACCGACCTCCGGTGGACCCTGCTCAATGGCCTGGCCCGCAACGGCCGCGCCGAGGCGGACCGGATCGCGGCCGAGCTCGAGCGCGACACCACGATCTCCGGTCAGGAGCAGGCGGCGGCCGCCCGGGCGATGCGCCCGACCGCCGAGGCCAAGGCGGAGGCGTGGGAGATCGCGATGGTGCGCGACGACGTCCCCAACGAGACGCAGCGCAGCGTCGTGCTGGCGTTCCAGCAGTACGGGCAGGACGAGGTGCTGGCGCCGTACGTCGAGAAGTACCTCGCGGCCGCCGACACGATGTGGGAGGACAAGGGCACGCAGCGCGCCTCGACCGCGCTGGAGTTCATCTTCCCCAAGCAGCTGGCCAGCCAGGAGCTGCTCGACCGCGTGGACGCCTGGCTGGAGTCCTCCGAGGCCAACCCGGCCGCCAAGCGCTACGTGCGCGAGGGCCGGGCCGACGTCGCCCGGGCGCTGGCCGCGCAGGAGCGGGACGCTCGGGGCTGACCTGCGGCCGGGACGGGGCTGCCGGAAGTTTCGTCGGCCGGCCGACCTGAGGCCTCAGGGCTGCTCGGCGTGCAGCGTCTCCGGGCCGACGGCGTGCTCGGCGAGCATCTGGATGCCGCGACGCAGGCCACCGACGAGGTCCCCGGACGCGAACAGGGTCTGCATCTGCAGGGTGACGAGCTCGACCTCGCGGTCGCTGAGGGTGCGGCGGACCTCGCCGCCGGTGACGATCTCGAGCACCCGAGCCGCCGGGTCGAGCAGGATCAAGATGCTGCGGGCCGGCGCCACCAGCGAGTTGTGCAGCCGGGTCGCGAACGCGCGCGGCTCACCGTCGGCGCGCCCGACGAACACGCTGAACTCGAAGCGCGAAACCAGCTCGGCGCGCCGGATCGCCTCGTCGACCTGGTAGCGCTCGTTGCTGTTGAACTCACCAACGCCCACTTGCGCCTCCGGCCTGGGAGTCGTCGCTGTCAGGGGCGGGAAGCGCGGCGGTCCCCGAGCTCGGGCCGCCGAACCACTGGTCGGCCGTGGCCTGACCGCCCGGGGTGAACCGCTCGCCCTTGACCACGCCGGGGATGATCACGATCGCCGTGATCACGACGAAGAGCAGCAGCGGGATGCCCACCAGCAGCCAGACCGCGTGCCAGGGGTCCACCGGCTCGGACTGGGAGCCGCCCCAGAACTCCGGGACGTCGGCGCCGGCGGGACCGCCGGCAGCGACGAGGAGGCCTCCGGCGAGGAGGACGACACTGGCGCGGCGGGCGAGGTGCACGAGCTTGGAGGTCACGGGGCACAGCGTATCGACACCGTGGCCGTTCTCACCGCCGGGAGGGTCGAGATGGACTTGTCCCGTGCGGTAGACATGGGGCCCATGTTCGGGTTCGACGACACCACCTGTGACGCGGGACACGACATCTGCCAGTGGACCTACGACGCGACCGGCAACAACAGCGTCGCGAACGCCGCCGACGTACTGATCGGCAGGCCGCTGACCATCCTCGGGCTGCTCCTGCTGTTCGTGGTCACCCGGTGGGTCCTGCACCGGCTGATCGATCGGCTCGTCGCACGCGCCGAGGGCGGCGTGCTGCCCGACCAGCTGAGCCGGTTCGGGGTCCGCGGCAAGGCGGCCCAGGACGCCACCGCACGCGACCTGGCCACCCAGACCCGGCGGGTGCAGCGCGCCAAGACGATGGGCGACCTGCTCAAGAGCATCGTCACCGGCCTGCTCATCGCGGTCTTCGGGACGATGGTGCTCAGCGAGCTCGGGGTCGACATCGCCCCGATCATCGCCAGCGCCGGCATCATCGGCATCGCGCTGGGCTTCGGCGCCCAGTCGCTGGTCCGGGACTTCCTGTCCGGCATCTTCATGATCTTCGAGGACCAGTACGGCGTGGGCGATGTCGTCGACGTCGGCGAGGCCAGCGGCACGGTCGAGGCCGTCAGCCTGCGGGTGACCCGGCTCCGCGACCTCAACGGCACCGTCTGGTACGTCCCCAACGGCGCGATCGTGCGCGTGGGGAACATGAGCCAGAACTGGTCGCGCGCGGTCGTCGACGTCAACGTCGGCTACCACGAGGACCTGGTGCGCGCCCAGCGGGTGCTGCGCGAGGTCGCACACGACCTGTGGGACGACGAGGACTTCAAGGACCTCGTCATCGAGGAGCCCGAGGTCACCGGGGTCGAGGTGTTCGGCCCGGAGTCGGTCACCCTGCGCGTGCTGCTCAAGACCGCGCCGATGGAGCAGTGGGGCGTCGCCCGCGCCCTGCGCCAGCGCATCAAGGCGCGCTTCGACCACGAGGGGATCGAGATCCCGCTCCCGCAGCGCGTGGTGTGGCACCGCGACGAGCAGGCGAACGCTCGGGACCAGCGGACGGACTCCCCGCAGCAGTCCTCAGCGCGCGGCGAGGAGCCCGTCGAAAGCTGAGCAGGTGGCGTCCCCGCTCAGGAGGCCAGCGACGCCTCCAGCGTGATCGTGGTCCCGGCGAGCGCCTTGCTGACCGGGCAGTTGGCCTTCGCGTCCTCGGCCGCGGCGACGAAGTCCTGCTCGCTCATGCCGTCGACCACACCGGTGACCGTCAGCGCGATCCCGGTGATGCCGGTGCCGGGGGTGAACTCGACGGCGGCCCGGGTGTCCAGCGACGTCGGCGGCGTACCGGCCTTGGCCAGCCCGTTCGACAGCGCCATCGAGAAGCAGGCCGAGTGAGCGGCGGCGATCAGCTCCTCGGGGCTGGTCTTCCCGTCGGGCTCCTCGGCACGCGCGGGCCACGACACGTCGTACGTGCCGATCCCGGACGACTCCAGGGTGACCGAGCCGGCGCCCTCGAACAGGCTGCCCTCCCAGCGGGTGCTGGCGTTGCGGGTCGTTGCCATGAGCAGTTCACTCCTCTGTTGGGTGTGGGGGTGTGGGGGTGTGGAGACACCGAACGGCAGCGAGTCTTGCACGCCGATGTGCAGCCTCCTCCAGGCGCCAGGGACAATGGCGGCGTGACGACGTTCTACGAGGAGATCGGCGGCTACGAGACCTTCCGGAGGATCGTCGCGAGGTTCTACGAGGGCGTCGCCGCCGACCCGGTGCTGCGACCGCTCTACCCCGAGGAGGACCTCGGTCCCGCCGAGGAGCGGTTCCTGCACTTCCTCGTGCAGTACTGGGGCGGACCCACGACGTACTCCGACCACCGCGGCCACCCGCGGCTGCGGATGCGGCACGCGCCGTTCGCGGTCACGCCGGAGGCGAAGGAGCACTGGCTGGCGTGCTTCCGGGCCGGTCTCGACGAGGTTCGGCTCACCCCGGAGCAGGACGCCCAGTTCTGGGACTACGTCACCCACGCCGCCCAGTTCATGGTCAACAGCCTCGAGTGATCGCTGTCGGATCCGCGCCCGCGAGCAGCGAGCGCAGCGCCTCCAGGTAGGGGCCGTCGGGCGCCGTCGCGCGCTGCGTCTGCTGGTCGAAGAACACGATGGCGACCCGCGCCCGGGCCAGCACCTCCCCCTTGTCGGCGATCACCGAGTCGATGCTCGCCGACCGGGTCCCGACGCGCGAGACCCAGGACCAGGCGTCGTACGGCTCGGGCCGGAACAGGACCGGACGGACGTAGTCGACGTCGGTCTGGGCCACGACCAGCGAGACGGGGTCCAGGTCGCCCCACAGCTGCGCGGTCATCGCGATCCGGGCCTCCTGCAGGTACTCGAAGTACTTCACGTTGTTCACGTGCCCGTAGACGTCGACGTCGGAGAACCGCACGCGCACCGGATAGTGGGCCGCGACCTCCGGACGCGCTCGCGGCAGCCGGGGCCGCGGGGCCGGTTCGACCGGCTCGAGGAAGGCCGCCAGCGTCTCGCGCTCGATCTCGGTGAGGCGGCGCGGACGCTCGTCGGCGAAGACGTACGGCGTGAGCACGGTCGTGGCGCGGGCGTACACGCGCCGCGTGCCGTGGTGCTCGTGGAAGAGCTCGTAGGCCACCGTGAACGTGGCCGCGCGGACCTCGGTCACCCAGGACTCGATCGTCACCGGCTCGAACCCGAAGCTCAGGGGCGCCAGGTAGCTGACCTCGTGTCGGACGACCACGACGCCCTCGGCGAGCTCGCCCGTGCGGGCGGCCGGCCCGTGCGTGCGGAGCATGTCGACGCGGGCCTCCTGGAGATAGTCCACGTAGACGACGTTGTTGACGTGCCCGAGCAGGTCGAGGTCGGCCCAGCGCATCGGGCACCGGTAGGTGTGCCGCACGTCTCGATGCTGCCAGACCCGCGGGTCCCGGCCGGTGGCCGGACCCGCGGGCCGGTCTCAGTGGCTGGCGACGAGCCCGCGGTAGTAGTCCGGGATCGACTCGTGCCGGTCCAAGCGCGCCTTCCGGTTGCGGACGACGAACTCGGTGATGACGCCGACGGAGACGACCGTGGCGACGAGGCCGACCGCGATCACGACGTACGAGAAGACGACGAGGGCGGTGTGGGCGGCAATGAGGTCCATGACCAGTCCTTTCTACGGATGTAGAGTCTCCGTATTGAGAACATACTCCGAGTATGCGAAGGATCCAAGCCGGCGGGGTAGTGTCACCGCTCACACCGGACCCGGAGGACCAGTGCCCAGCAGCCCACGGCGTCACCAGTTGCTCGAGGCGGCCCTGCACGTCATCGCCGACGAGGGCCTCAAGGGCCTCACCCACCGCGCGGTCGACCGGCGCGCCGGCCTCCCCGAGGGGAGCTGCTCGGCGTACCTGCGGACCCGCCGGGCACTGGAGGCGGCGCTGACCGCGTACGTCGCCGAGGCGCTGCTCACCGACGTCGACCGGCTCGCCGACCGGTTGGCGTCCACGTCCGAGCCGGAGGGCGTCGCCGCGGCGGTCGACCTGTTCCTGCGCTGGCTGGACCAGCGCGACCTGCTGGTCGCGCGGCTCGAGCTCACGATGGCGGCAACCCGGGACCACGGGCTCGCCGAGGTGCTGGCCCTCCACCGGGCCCGCCTGGTCGCCATCGTCGAGGGGATCATGACCGGCCTCGGGAAGGAGCACGGCGCCGCGCGCGCGGAGGCCCTGGTGGCGTCGTACGACGGCCTGCTGCTCACCGCCCTGCTCAAGCCCGAGGCGGAGCGGCCACGCTTCCTCGCCGAGTCGCTGGAGCTCCTCGGAGCCTCCATCGCAGGCGTCGTCGCGGAGTGACGAACGCCTCGCTCCCGGAGCTGGAACACGGTCAGTGGTCGCCGCTGGAGGTTCGTCGGGGGTGGCCCGTGCTCCGGGTGCGTGCATCGCAAGGCGGCGGCGCGAAGGCATACCGGGTCGTCTTCCGAGCGACGCCAACGCAGCGAGGTGCGTGCCCGGGGTGCGGGACACCCGAAGAACCTCCGGTGGTGACCACTAATGTGGGCCCGGCAGTGCCCCCAGCGCTCATCTTGAAGGGAAGTCCCCATGCCCGAGGCAGTCATCGTCAGCGCCGCCCGCACCCCCATCGGCCGGGCCAACAAGGGCTCGATGACCGAGTTCCGTCCCGACGACCTTGCGGCGTTCATCGTCAAGACTGCGCTGGACAAGATCCCGGCGCTCGATCCGACCACCATCGACGACCACTACCTCGGCTGCGGCCTGCCCGGCGGCGAGTCCGGCAACAACATGGCGCGCGTGGTCAACGTCCTCAACGGGCTCGACGACGTCCCCGGCGCCACCATCACGCGCTACTGCTCCTCCTCGGTGCAGACCACGCGGATGGCCTTCCACGCGATCAAGGCCGGCGAGGGAGACGTCTTCATCTCCGCGGGCGTGGAGACCGTGTCGCGCTTCGCCAAGGGCACCTCGGACCACTGGCCCGACACCCAGAACCACGTCTTCGACGACGCCAAGGCGCGCACCGACCGGACCGCCCAGGGCGGCGTCGACTGGCACGACCCGCGCGAGGACGGCCAGGTCCCCGACGTCTACATCGCCATGGGCCAGACGGCCGAGAACGTCGCCAAGCTGCGCGGCCTGAGCCGGCAGGAGCTCGACGAGTTCGGCGTCCGCTCGCAGAACCTGGCCGAGAAGGCGATCGCCGACGGCTTCTGGCAGCGCGAGATCACCCCGGTGACCACGCCCAGCGGCACCGTCGTGTCCGCCGACGACGGTCCCCGCGCCGGCGTCACCTACGACGGCATCAAGGACCTCAAGCCGGTGTTCCGCCCCGACGGGGTCGTCACCGCCGGCAACTGCTGCGCCCTCAACGACGGCGCCGCCGCGGTGATCATCATGTCCGACACCAAGGCCGCCGAGCTCGGCCTGGAGCCGCTGGCCCGGATCGTCTCCTCCGGCGTCTCCGGCCTGTCCCCGGAGATCATGGGCCTGGGCCCGGTCGAGGCCACCAAGCGCGCGCTGGCCCACGCCGGCATGAGCATCGGCGACATCGACCTGGTCGAGATCAACGAGGCCTTCGCGGCCCAGGTGGTCCCCTCCTACCAGGACCTCGGGATCGACCTCGACCGCCTCAACGTCAACGGCGGCGCCATCGCGGTCGGCCATCCCTTCGGCATGACGGGCGCCCGGCTGCAGAACACGATGCTCAACTCCCTGGACTGGCACGACAAGACCACCGGCCTGATCACCATGTGCGTCGGCGGCGGCCAGGGCATGGCGCTGATCCTCGAGCGGCTGTAGCCCTCGCGACCAGAAGTCTCGACTCAACCGACGGAAGTCTCGACTCAACCTAGACTGCCTCGGGTGACGGACGACGGGGGCTCGGAGACCACCTGGCTGGACGAGGACGAGCAGCGGTCCTGGCGCGCGCTGATGATGGGCATGACGCTCCTCCTGGACCGCCTCGACGACGACCTGCACCGCTCGTGCAACCTGTCGCTGGTCGAGTACGAGATCCTCGTGCGGCTCTCCGAGAGCGAGGGCCGGCAGCTGCGCATGGCCCACCTGGCCGACGCGCTCGCGCACAGCCGCAGCCGGGTCACCCACACGATCAGCCGGATGGAGCGCGCCGGCCTGGTGGCGCGCTCGTCCTCGCCCGAGGACGGACGCGGGGTGATCGCCTCGATGACCGACCGGGGCTGGGACCTGCTGGAACGGATGGCCCCCATCCACGTGACCGGGGTCCGCGACAACCTGGTCGACCTGGTCAGCCCGGAGGACTTCCGGGCTCTGGGGCGCGTGATGAACGCCGTGGCCGATCACCTGGTCGCCGGTCACCCGGAGATGGAGATGAGACGCGTCAGCGGATCATCTGATGGTGGTCGAGCGAGCCTGCGCGACTGAGGAACGAAGTCGCGACCAGGCGGTCGAGACCCGGCGAGACGAACAACGTCGCCGTTCGGCTCACAGTCTCGACACGCCCACCGTCGAGGTCATCCGCTGGCGCGGCTGACCTCAGTCGCGCGTCAGCCGGCGGTGGGTGACCCGGTGCGGGCGGGCCGCCTCGAGGCCGAGCCGCTCGATCTTGTTCTCCTCGTAGGCGGCGAAGTTGCCCTCGAACCAGAACCACTTCGCGGAGTCCTCGTCGTCGCCCTCCCACGCCAGGATGTGGGTGGCGACCCGGTCGAGGAACCAGCGGTCGTGGGAGGTCACCACGGCACAGCCCGGGAAGTCGAGGATCGCGTCCTCGAGCGAGGACAACGTCTCCACGTCGAGGTCGTTGGTCGGCTCGTCGAGCAGCAGGACGTTGCCGCCCATCTTCAACGTGAGCGCCAGGTTGAGGCGGTTGCGCTCGCCACCGGAGAGCACGCCCGCCTTCTTCTGCTGGTCGGGGCCCTTGAACCCGAACGACGCGACGTAGGCGCGCGAGTTCATCTCGAAGTTCGCGACCTTGATGAAGTCCAGGCCGTCGGACACGACCTCCCAGACGTTCTTGTTCGGGTCGATGCCGCCGCGGCTCTGGTCGACGTAGGACAGCTTCACCGTCGTGCCGACCTTCAGCTCGCCCGCGTCGGGAGCCTCGCTGCCCGTGATCATCCGGAACAGCGTGGTCTTCCCCACGCCGTTGGGGCCGATGACACCGACGATGCCGGCGCGCGGCAGCGTGAACGACAGGTCGTGCATGAGGGTCCGGCCCTCGAAGCCCTTGGTGAGCCCCTTGGCCTCGAGCACGATGTCACCGAGTCGCGGGCCCGCCGGGATGTTGATCTCGGAGGTGTCGATCTTGCGCATCCGGTCGGCCTCGGCCGCCATCTCCTCGTAGCGCGCGAGACGAGAACGGCTCTTGGTCTGGCGGGCCTTGGCGTTGGAGCGGACCCACTCCAGCTCCTTCTCGAGCATCTTGGCGCGCTTGGCGTCCTTCTGCCCCTCGATCTTCAGGCGCTCCTTCTTGGTCTCCAGGTAGGTGGAGTAGTTGCCCTCGTAGGGGTGGGTCTGACCGCGGTCGAGCTCGAGGATCCACTCCGCGACGTTGTCGAGGAAGTACCGGTCGTGGGTGATCGCGAGGACGGCGCCGGGGTAGCTCTTCAGGTGCCCCTCGAGCCACTGGACCGACTCGGCGTCGAGGTGGTTGGTGGGCTCGTCGAGGAGCAGCAGGTCCGGCTGCTGGAGGAGCAGCTTGCAGAGTGCGACCCGACGCCGCTCGCCCCCGGAGAGGTTGTCGACGATCGCATCCGGCGGCGGGCAGCGCAGCGCGTCCATGGCCTGGTCGAGCCGGCTGTCGAGGTCCCACGCGCTGGCGTGGTCGAGCTCGGTCTGGAGGTTCCCCGCCTCCTCGTTGAGCTTGTCGAGGTCGGCGTCCGGATCACCCATCGACATGTACAGCTCGTCGAGCCGCGCCATCTTGGCCTTCAGCTCGCTGACCGCCTCCTCGACGTTCTCCTGGACCGTCTTGCCCTCGGTGAGCGGCGGCTCCTGCTGGAGCATGCCGACCGTGGCCTCCGGGTCGAGGATCGCATCGCCGTTGTTGGGGTGGTCGAGCCCGGCCATGATCTTCAGCAGCGAGGACTTGCCGGTGCCGTTCGGGCCGACGACGCCGATCTTCGCGCCGTGCAGGAACGACAGCGTCACGTTGTCGAGGACGACCTTGTCGCCGTGGGCCTTGCGCACGTTGCGCAGGGTGAACACATACTCCGCCATGGTCCCCGAGCCTAGTTGGCGCACCGGCCGTCGAACGAACCCGGGGACCTCGACCTACGCCGCCGGCGCGGCCACGGGCTCCTGCCTCGGCGACCGGGTGAACTGGCTGGTGCCACGCGCTAGGTCGTGGCCGACCGCGGTGGCGTCGATCTCCATCGCCTCGACCTCGATGCCCTGGCTGTTGACGTACTTGCGCATGTCCAGCCGACCCTGGACGACGACCGGGTCGCCCCGACGCAGCGAGTGGGCGACGTTGTCGGCCAGGCCGCGCCAGCAGGTCACGGTGTACCACTGGGTCGCGCCGTCGCTCCACGTCTCGGTGCGCCGGTTGAAGCGCCGCGGCGTGCAGGCGAGCCGGAAGCTCGCGA